>Ga0247765_1000764_pt1 | contig 21567 bp, 15 predicted proteins | sample UWRJL106311C6_FD_179949 | JGI IMG/M metagenome (GOLD analysis project Ga0247765, IMG submission 179949) | Plant litter microbial communities from Arlington Agricultural Research Station in Wisconsin, United States - UWRJ-L106-311C-6 | ecosystem: Environmental > Terrestrial > Plant litter >... | reverse complement strand
AGGGTCCGCCGCGGCGGCGCCTCACTCCATCCAGGCCTGGCCTTCCTCCGTCTCTACAGAACCAACTCGCGTCTCGGCGGCGACCACCTCCGCCGCGGCAGAGTCCATTCCTGCCGCGACGGAAATCATTCCTGCCGCGACGGAGATGATTCCTGTCGCGATGTCGGCTCGGTCCGTCGCGGCGGAGGTCAGCCCGCGGGAGAGTCGATCGGTTCCTTCGGCCGGATACTTCAGCAAATGCCCCAGGGTATTTGCTCACAGGCTGGAGCTCTTTAGCGCGGGCCGAGGAGGGCAAATCATCCTCGGTCACGACCAAAATAATGTGAGAATTTCTCCGTTGACCCAACGATCCGCACGCCTCATCCTTATCTCGTCGCACGGAAATGCAGGCAAGGCCATGCGGGCAGTGCCTGAAACAAAAACGGTTTTGTTCCTGAAAGGAGCACGCTATGCAGAGCAAGGTTTCGTCGTACTCGGACCTCATTCGTGAGTGGGAAATGCTGTTGAACGCCGTGTTGCTGAATGCGTTGAGTCTGCCATCGGCCGAGGTCTTTCGTGCGGCGCTGGCGCAGACTCTCGCCTTGGTGAAGGATGCGAAAGCACGCCAGGACGCGCTGCAAGCCCAGCGGCAGGGGGTGACGCAGGAGCTCGAGAAGCTCGTGGCGGAGGGGAAGGAGACCTCGATCCGTCTCCGCGGCGTGGCGCGGGCGGATCTCGGTCCGCGCAGCGAGCAACTCGTCCACTTCGGCGTCGCTCCTCTGCGCAAGCGGACGGCCCGCACCGCCAAGGCACCCGTCGTGCCGATCGTCGCTCCGCCGCAGTCCTGATCTGATGCAAAAACGGGCAGGGGACTGATTATCTCCTGCCCGCTCTTCAATCGAGTCTCGTGGCGGGCTCGTCGAGGCGTTGTCTTTGGATCTCCGGCGGCAGACCTAGTTACTTGTAGCCTTGTCGACACTCCTTCTACAGCCTCGTTGTTACGGCAGGCCATTGAAGTACTGCGACGGACCATCGGAATCGAGCCCCGAGTGTAGGTGCCAGGCAAACGGAGCACAGAGATCGGGATCGAGTCTCCGCCCACCATTCTTTCAGGTGCCGCTTGTTGAGGCGAGCACGATGTCCACTCCGCTACGGATCTCGCCGCCAGCGAGATGGATGTCTGATCGTTCGGGCGTGGCCGTGAGCCGCAGGCGGTCGAGCTGGTCCGGGGCGATCCGCAGGGTGTACCGGCCCGGCCGCACCTTTTCGAAAAGGTAGAAGCCGTCGTACTGGCTTTTTGTCTCCTGGACGACCGTGCCGTCTGCGCCGAGGAGCTGCAGGAGAACGTTCGAGGCTTCCCGCTTGCCGTCTCCACGGTGCAGGGAGACCGTGCCGTCGATCTCGCCTGTCTCGATCACCGGGAAGTCCACCGTCCAGGCGGCCCCCGGTCGGGGCACCAGGCCGACGCCCTGGCGCTCCGCGACCCAGGCCGGGTCCGACAGGGTGTCCTCGTCGAGGGAGAGATCCAGGCGATGATAGGAGGAAAGGGGGAGCCAGGCGACGCCGTCCTCGCTCGTCTCGGCATTGAGCCGGCTGCCGTCCGTCTTGAAGCGGACGCCGGCCAGAGGCGAGTCGCCGGCACTGAAGCGGCCGTCGGCATCGGCGTCGAGGAAGGCGCGGGCGGAGACCGCACCTTGCGACGAGCCGGAAGCGGCCCGCAGCCACGGCCGTGCGGAGCGCGGCTCGCGCCCGAGGCTGAACGACATCGAGGCGCCCATCTGCATCCGGCCGTCGCTCGACAACCCTGCCGTCATGCCGAGGACGAGCGCCTCGAGCCGCCAGTCGAGCCCACCGGAGACCGCCGTGCCCGCCCGGCGGAGCCCCTGGCTGACGCCGAGGTGGAGGCCGAGGCCGCGCCGCAGCTCGATCTCGCCGGTGACGCCGAGATCGGAAAGGTCGGGCTGGGGAGCGAGCTGATAGCCGAGGCTGCCGCGCAGGGCGAAGCTCCGGAACCGGCCGTTGAGGTGCAGGCTGCCCCCGGCCGCGAGCTCTCCATTCGCGAAGCCGAGCTGCCAGCGGCTGCTGAACATCGACGAGCCGAGCGGCAGGGTGAGCGCCGAAGTCGCTTGCAGGGCCAAGGTCTCACCCTCCACCCGTTGCTCGCGGGTCACCGTCAGGCGCACCGGTAGCGGCGGCACCGCGGAGGGCAGGCCAGGGACGCGCATCTGGACGTCCAGCCGCGCCTCGCTGCGGCTGCGCAGGCCGTCGTTCTCCGCCGCCTCGCTGCGGAAGCCCGCGAGCGCCGTGTGCTCGAGGGCGACGCTCAGGGGGCCGAGCCGGCCCTGGAATGCCAGCCGGCCGGCCCATCCGCCCTGCAGGTCGCGCGTCAGGTCGAACCGTCCGCCGCCGCCGGGCAGCGAGGTGCCGAGGCCGAGACGCAGGTAGTCGTGGCGGCCGTCGGCGAGCTCCAGGCTGGCCAGACCGCCGCCCAGTGAGAACGAGCGGGAGAGGCCGCGCTCGACTTCGAAAGCTCCCCGGACGGCTCCCCGGAGCGGCGCCGGGTTTACCGGGCTCGCCGCTGCCGCCACGGCCGGCTCCGCGGGGCGGCTGAAACCGCGGAGGAACGGCGTGTCCTGCTGCACGGCTCCGAGGCGCCAGGTTGTCTCTCCGGGAGGCAGCAGGCCGGTGCCGACGAAGATCCGCTCTTCGCGCTCGCGCTTCTGGCTCTGGGGGCCGTAGAAGACCAGCCGCAGGACGTTCGTACCGCCGTGCAAGGGCACGTCCCGGAATTCGTAGCGGCCGTCGCCGCCCACCCGCCGGAAGTCGAGCAGCGTGCCGTCACGGTAGAGCTCGACCTCCCATCCCGGCAGAGCATCACCCCGGAGATCCGTGCTGCCGGAGCCGCCAGGACCCCCGGAGTGAGCGAGAGAGCCGGCCGAACGGCCGATCTCGAAGCCCCGTCCCGGCCGGCCGGGGGAGAGGAGAGGATCGAGCGCGACAGAGACGTCGCCCACCCGCACCTCCGTGGCGCCGGCGGCGCCGAACAGCCGTCCCTCGGGATCCCGGCGTTCGAGGACCAGGCGGGCTTCGGCCAACGGATCGGCCCCGCCGCCGGTCTCACCGGCGAGGAAGAGAGCGGCGGTCATCGCCAGAAAATCACCCTGCGCCAGGAAGGAGTGCCGGAAAGCGCTCGCGGCCGGGCCCTCGCCGCCGCCTTGAAACGAGAAGCCCGCGTTGCCGTCGAGCACGGGCCAGCCGAGAATCCCGTAGGGGTGGGGCTGGACCGCGAAGCGGGGGGCTGAAGAGACTCCCGCCGCGGCTTCCCGGGCCGCCTCGGCCGCGTGCCGGCGGGCCTCGCGCTCCCACTTCTCCTGCACCGGCAGCTTCTCGCGCGGCATCAGCCGGAGGACCAGCGCTGCCGTGTCGACGGCGAAGTCGACCGGCACCCAGGAGGAGAGGACGCGGGCATCCACGTAGAGACCGTCGTCGCCGGCCTGCGCACCGGCTTGCACGCGGGCCTGGGGGATCGGCAGCTCGAGGAGCTCTTCCAGCCTGGCCACGGGCAGGAGAATGCCCCCGGGATGGGTATAGGCGATCAGGTCGTCGGCGAGGAGCCGGTCGTCCAGTTGGACCTGGAGCACCAGCAGGTTGTCTTCTGAGGGCGTGGAGGGCGTGGCCGCCCGGGCCCTCGCCGCCGCTCCGCAGAGCAGGACCGCGAGGGGGACGGCGAAGAAGGCGCGGCGTGGCATGGTATGACCGCACCGAGGGCTGCGCCGGCGGGCGGAGCCTCAGGGAACCTGAAGCTCGGCCTCGGCGGAGACCTGGGGTCCATTGCCGTCGTCGGCGGGCCGCGAGAGGAACCGCAGGCGCAGGCGGCCGTGGGCGAGAGAGGCGCCGTCCCCCGCCTGCACAGCCAGGCTCTGCTCGATCGCGGGCAGCTCGGCGTAGACCGAGACTCCCCGGGCCCGCAGCACCACGCGTTCCGGGCCGCTGCCGGCGGGCTGGAACGTGGCGGTGAGATCGCCGTAGACCGAGGCGCCGCCTTCGCGCTCGAGACGGAACGACAGGGCCGGCCGGCTCGTGTCGAAGGCGAGCCCGGACAGGCGGACCGCGGCGCGCAGGTCGTCGCCCTGGCGCACGATGATCGGGATCGATACGGCGGGCAGCGGCACCACCCGGACCGCGAGATCCTTGCCATCCTTCAGGGATTCGATGTCGGCGACCGCGTCCTCGGGGGGCAGGGCGCGGCAGAGCAGGTGGGCGCGGTACTCGCCGGGAGGCAGGTCCGCGGGCTTTCTCAGCAGGAGGCGCACCATCTGCGAGGATCCGGGCGGCACCGTGACCTGGCGGGGCGAGTAGCGCAGAAGCCCGGTCGCCGAGCGCTCCATCGGCTCGGAAGGGGCCTCGAGCCCGCCGGCGGGCGTCATGCGCTGGTCGATCAGCTCGACCCGATAGGTCACCGGCTGCGTGCCCGAGTTGACCAGGGTGACCTCGGCGCTCCGTGCGCGGCCCGTGAAGACGACGCGCTTGGGGAAGATCATCGAGCCGCTCGCCTGGGCCAAGGCGGGCGCGGTGGCGACGGCGGCGCTCAGGAGCCAAATGCTCAGGCCGGCCGCCGTAAGAAACAGGGATCTCTGGGAAGCGTACATGGATGTCTCCTGGAAGGGACTGCCGGGCGGCACGCGCCGCCCGGCATTGGACCTGTTGGGATTAGACGTAGCTGACGGTGACGTTGAAGGTGCCGGTGTAATCTCCGAAGGCGTCGGTGGGATCGACGGTCAGCGTTCCGCCGACCTCCAGAACGGCCGAGCCGTCCGTGGGCATCGTGAATTGCTTGCTCGTGTCGTTGATCAGGTTGGCGCCGCCGGCGGCATCGAAGACGTCGGCTTGGAAGCTGTTGACCGTCATCTCGGTTGCGGCCGTCCCTCCAGCTCCCTTCTTGAGGGTGATCGAAGCCGGCAAGGCGACCTGGATCACCTCGTCGGGCTCGCCGGTCACGTTGAAGTGCGCGTCGTGATTCCCGGAGAGCGGAGTCACTCCCGCCAGGTTGCTCGACGTGATGGACGAGGACTGGCTCAACCGCGGGTCCAGGACGATCGTGACCGGTGCGGTCAGGGTGTTCTTGATCAGGATGCCGAAATCCAGGCCGCTGGAGGAACCGAGGGTGATCGTGAGCGGCTGAATGAGCTTCGCTTTCGCCGGACTGGAAGCCGTGTCACTTTCACCGGCAGCCCGGGCGGCGACGGGCGACAAAAGGGCGGCGAGAGCCAGGGCGACGACGTACTTCGAGCGCTGAGACAGATTGCTCATGGTGCTTCTCCTTTTCTTCAGTTGTCCGATCGTTTCGTGACCGGGAGGTTTGTGATCTGTTCAGGACCTATCGCAACACGCATGCCAGCCGCCCGCAGCCGAAAAAGCGGTAAAAAGACGGAGATTTCCAGCTTTTAAAATGTTTTTCCTGCGGCCCGACTGTCAGAGTTGTCGGGAGAGGTTGTCGGGGGTTGTCGGGGTTGTCGGTCTGGGCTGGCGCCTGCTTACCCGCTCCCGAAGGGCAGGCCGGGGGAAGCACAAAGAGCCCGCGCCACGGAAAGATAGCCGAACGCACAGCTCGCCCGGTTTTTCCAGGTATCGAGATCACTCGATGCCACCACCGCCGCGGCCCCGAGGCATACCGTGTAGTTGCCCGGCGCCAGTTGCGGAAGGTGGAACTGGTTGCCCTGCCGGAAGCGAGCGCAGTGCGCCTCCGTCCAGCGGATGAGAGTCCCGAAGGGGATCCCGATATTGTCCTGCCAGACAACGAGGATCCGGTCGTCGGATACCTCACCCTTGCCGCTCAGGGGCTTCTTCTGCAAGGGCTCCAAGCCCTTCACCGGCCGTGTGGCGTTTAAGGGACTGCCGCTCACTACCGGCACCCCGGGTCAGCTCTCGGACACCGACACGGTGATCGAGCGGCTCGACGACGCCGTCTTCGACGCCAACGGTACCGCCACGACGCGCATCCAGTTCCGGGCCCTGTCGCTGGTGAGCCTCGTTCCCATCAAGACCGCCTGCGGCGCCTTCCACGTCTATGTCTCGCTGGGTGGCAAGCAGCGCGTGACGACGATGGACATCTACCGCACCCAGGAGGGCGGCGGAAACTTCGTCGCCCCTCTCGCGGTCAACACGCGCGTGACCTTCATTCCCGTGAAGCCCGCAAGGAACAAGGCCGCGCGGAAGTTGGAGCTCGCGGCCGACTTCACCTTCCCGGCCATTCCCCTGCCGTGGAGATTCCAGCCGGGAGCGGGAGCGCGGGAGAAGAGAATGGGCCCCGTGATCGTCGACACCAACGGCGACCTGACCCCTGATACTCTGCTTCCCAGCACCTCGAACTTCTTGGCGGGCTCGTCGCCGGACCCTTTCAGGTCGAAGTACAACTCCTACTATGCGACATGTGATCCATGCGCGGGCGAAACCTGCCACACGGATCCGAGCACTGGCAAACAGCACTGCTCGGTTCCGATATGGGGCACCGGCTGTGGTGAAAGAACGTATTGTCCTTAGCTGTTGGGCCAAGGCTGCTTGTGCATTGAGAACAGGGGCGGCCGGGCAGGCCGCCCTTGTTACGAGTCCGGCAGCTTGAAGCTGGACGCGTGGAAGATTCTCGGCCGCTTTGTCTTTGTCTGTTCTAAAATAACGAAGAGGCCCAAAACCCCCCTCACAAACCCCCGCCGTTGTAGGGCGAAGAAGATTGGGGACCGATTTTACGTCTTATTCCCTCATGGGACGAAGACTGCGCTACATTCCTGACGGCGGTGCCCTGGTCGAGGTCACCTGCCGGACCCTCCACAGCCGTTACCTCCTCCGGCCCGGCCGGGCGCTCGACGAAGTCATCGTCGGCGTCCTGGGACGGGCCCAACGCCTCTACGAAGTCCGTTGCTGCGGCTACGTGTTCGCGTCGAATCACTACCATCTCCTGCTCGACGTCGACAATGTCCGCCAACTCGCCCGTTTCATGTGCCACGTGAATTCCAACCTTGCGAGGGAGATCAGCCGTCTCTACGGCTGGCCGGACAAGATCTGGTCGCGGAGATATCAGGCGATCGTCGTCAGTGGAGAAGAAGGAGCCCAGATCGCGCGGCTGAAGTACATTTTGAGCCACGGTCCCAAGGAAGGACTTGTCGAGCGGCCCCGGGATTGGCCGGGAGTGCACGCTGCCAAGGCGCTGATCGAAGGCGCGCCGCTCAAGGGCATCTGGTTCAACCGGACCCAGGAGTACGCCGCCCGCAACCGGGGAGAGACGTTCGACCGTCTCAAGTACGCGAGCGTCGAAACCCTGCATCTCTCCCCGCTCCCATGCTGGAAGCACCTTCCGTCCGAAGCCTGGAGAGCGCGAGCGCTCAACCTGATTCATGAGATCGACGAGGAGACCGCGGCCCGAAGGTCGAGAACAGGCAGCCAGCCGCTGGGCATCGCGGCGATCCTGGGCCAGCACCCCCACGACCGTCCGAAGCGTTCCAAGAGATCGCCCGCGCCGCTCTTCCATGCGTTGAGTGCTCGGGTACGCGATGAGCTCTGGGAGGGCTACCGTTGGTTCGTAGCCGCTTTCCGGGATGCCGCGAAGAAGCTCAGAGCGGGAGACCGCAGCGCGGCGTTTCCGGCCGGAAGCTTTCCTCCCGCCTTGCCGTTCGTGGGCGGATAGCTTCACGTCAGGCCACGCGACCTACAGTTTTTGGAGTGAGCTCTCGACGAGGGCTTGGCGAAAGTGTGCCCCGAAGGCCGGTAACGATCAGAAATGCCTTCAGAATGACCTATGCCGGGCCGTTTGGGAGCTCACGGCGAGGCCGGATTGCGACTTCACGAGCCTTTCGAGGTCGTGCTGTCAGTGCAAAGAGGTCCATTTCGGCGACTCCATGGTTACTCTTCGCTCAGGCGGCGGGCACCTATTCTCCTGCTTCTCCTGCCGCGTCCTCCCGTTATCCCACTGTATTTCGCGAAAATTGCAACAAGCAGAAAACCCCCCTTGCAAGCCCCCGCCGTTCTAGGGGCGAAGAAGATTGGGGACCGTTTTTACGTCTTATTCCCTCATGGGACGAAGATTGCGCTACATTCCTGACGTCGGTGCCCTGGTCGAGGTCACCTGCCGGACCCTCCACAGCCGTTACCACAGGAGTTGGCTGGCACCTATTTGGCACCTATTTGGGCTCGCCGGGAAGGTCCGTGCCCAGTTGCGGGAGCTGTACGGGGCCGACCTCGTCGGCATCGGCTGGGCGGGGTAGGTATCTGTCACCACAGCTTTTGAGGGGTTAGACCCTGGGAACGCCGGCTTCCCGCCGGCCTACTAATTTGAGTTCGTTGGGGCGCTCGACGAGGTCATTGCTCCTCGTGATGCGCGATCCTCGCCTTCAGCCGGGCCAGGATCTCGGCAGCGGAAAACGACTTGCTCATCCTTCGTCTCATCGCCGGCGTACAGCGGTCAGAGGCCGCCTCCTCCGCCGTGATGTCGCGGCACATCGCACCAACACCAAGCGGCGATGCGGCAACCGGAGCCCAGTCGGGACGATGCCATCGCGCGCCGGCGCAAGAGCACACTACCGTTGATGCGAGACCCTCCCGGCTTGCGGCGCCAGACTCTCCCTCAGCCCGCAGCGGATAAAAATGGCGCATTAGACGCATCGAGGACCTCGATTATCCATAAGATGGCGCAAAATAGAGCAAGATTGGCGCGACATGGGCCAAGAATGGGTCAACGGTTGAATCGGATGGAGCGAGCGACAGACAATACGATGCAAGGCGGCTCCACGAGGACAGAGATTCCGCGCATGTTGCCACGTTTGCTAGAAAGTCGCGCCGAAATATGGATACGATGCGGCAAATTTTCAAGACTCTCAACTGAATGCCGCTACGTGCATGCAACGTGGCGTCATATCGCGGCGTTTCAGGGCAATGTCGAACCGAAATTTCCAGATTCTGCTGCAACTTAGCGCAATTTTGCTCGGAATGTTCCCGCGACGGGTTCATGCTGCGGGAAGCCAGGAGGCCGTATGGGCAGGTTGCGGCAATCTATCGATACGACGCGCCAACCTAAGCATAGGTTGCGGCAATGTATGGATATTCCGGGCGGATGCGAGCTTGTGTCGCGTCGCCTGGGTGTCGCTCGCGGCACCTCGAGCCCGAGTGGGCAGGGACGAGAGGGGCTCGGGGCGTAGCGGAGAGCCCTGGACGAAAGACAAGGGCTCCATGGAAGGATTCTACGAGCTCAGAAGACGTCGACCCGGGCCCTGTGGCCGGGAGCCCGCGAGATACGGCCGTCACGGGTGAGAGCGTCGCTCCCAGGACCTCGGCCAAAGCCACAGAGTTGGCACTTTGGTGGCGAGCCTCCAAGAAGCCTTTCGGTGCCGTGGCGACGGCGTAAAGAGGTTCGGTCCTGCGACGCCTTGGTTATTCTTCACGGAATTGGCTGGCACCTTTTTGGTAATCATAGGGATCATGGTAGCGCGAACCGAAGAGCAATTCGTGAAGACGCGTGTCGGTGTGATAATCGGTATTGTTCTTCCTGAAATGTGCAAGGAGATCGGCGATCTGTCTGGGCTCCCTCAGCTCACGCTCCCAGATTGGTCTCTTTAGATGAAAGATCCTAACGGAGTGCACCTCCTTCAAATCAGGAATAGCCAACGGCTTCTCCGAGCGGGTGCACGATGTCACCAGAACCATCAAAATGAGCCCTGCTATCCGTGATAGTTGCATCTTGACACCTCGCTCGGTAGAGATGGCCGACAGCAACATTGTATTCAACCCGCCGCTCCAGGCTTCCATATTGACACCCGGGACGAGGTACCAGGCGTTTCGCGGGGGGCGGCTAGCCCCTGTTTGCCTCGCTCGAAGCCAAGTAGGCAACGCCCGCGCTCAAGGCAGGCGCAGATCGAGCGCGGAGGCCGCTGACAGATAGCCAGACGCACAGCTCGCCCGGTTTTTCCAGGCATCGAGCTCACTTGAAGCCGCTCAGGCGGCTGGCACCTATTCCCCCGGACCGTTGCCCCCCCTGCCCTGGGTCACATCTGTTTCAGATATTCATGCACGAACAGGACCGCCATCGACCCCTCACCGACGGCCGAGGCGACGCGCTTGGCCGAGCCGGACCGGACGTCGCCCGCGGCGAAGACGCCGGGGCGGCTGGTCTCCAGCAGGTGGGGCTGCCGACGTGCCGTCCAGGCCTCGGAATTCTGCAGGGAGGCCCCGGTCCGCACGAATCCCTTCTCGTCCTTCTCGATCTTCAAGGGGAGCCAGTCGGTCCGCGGCGTCGCGCCGATGAAGCAGAACAGGGCGGGTGTCTTGATCGTCCGCGCCTCGCCCGTCTTGTTGTTGACGACCTCGACCTCGAGGAGGCAGCGGTCCCCGGACATCCGCCGGACCTCGGTGTTGAGGAGCACTTCGACGTTGGAGGTCTCCTCGCTCCGCCTCGCGAGATAGCTCGACATTTGCTCGTAGAGGTCGCCGCCGCGAACCACGAGGTACACCTTGCGGACCTGCCCGGAAAGGAAGACGCTGGCCTGCCCGGCGGAGTTGCCGCCGCCGACGACCACGACGTCCGAGCCCTTGCAGAGCTGCGCCTCGACGGGGGTCGCGGCGTAGTAGACGCCGCACCCTTCGAACCGTTCGCACCCCTCGACGTCCAGGCGGCGATAGTCGGCCCCGGTGGCGATCAGCAGGCACTTGGCCGAGACCGTCTCGCCGTTGTCGAGGTGCAGCACCGCATACTTGTTGTCGAACGACAGGCCCGCGACCGGCGAGGCGACGGGAAGGTGCGCCCCGAACTTGTTGGCCTGCACGACGGCGTTCTCGGCAAGCTCGCGGCCGGTGATGCCGGTGGGGAAACCGAGGTAGTTCTCGATCCGCATGCTGCGACCGGCCTGACCCCCGGGCGCGTCCCGCTCCAACACGACCGTGTTGAGCCCCTCGGAGGCGGCGTAGACGGCCGCGGCCAGCCCCGCCGGGCCGGCCCCCACCACGGCCAGGTCGTACACCGTGTGCTCGAACGGCCGGCGGAGGGCCAGCGCATCCGCCAGCTCCTCGTTCGAGGGGTTGCGCAAGAGCAGCTTGTGGCCCCAGGTGACGACGGGCGTGTCGGCCTCGGTCAGCCCAACCTCCTCGAGAAACTGCTTCACCTGTGGGTCGTCCTCCAGGTCCATCCAGGTGAACGGCACCAGGTTCTTGGCCAGGAACTCGCGGACCCGGAGGGTGTGCTTCGAATAGCGCGACCCGATCACCCGCAGGCCGGTGAAGTCACCCATCTCGTGGAGGAGGTGGCGTCGAGCCATGAAGGCCCGGAGGACGACGTCGCCCAGGTCTGGGTGGACGTTCATAATCTCACGTAGGGCATCGTTCGAGATCTCGAACACGTCGCTCTCGCCCCGGGCGGCGCCGCTGAAGATCGCGGGGCCCCCGGTCAACTGGGCCACCTCGCCGGTGAACTCCCCGGGCCCGAGGGTCGCGACGACCTTCGGCTCATCGCCGTCGTCGTCGACGATCTCGACCGCGCCGGTCTTGACGACGTAGAAGTTGGAGTCGCGTTGCGCGGCTTCGAAGAGCTTCTCCCCGTGGCGATAATGCTTGAGCTTCGACAGAGGGCAGCCCTCCAGCGCGGCGAGCTGGGCTTTGTCGAGCCTGGGATATGCGGCGGCGTGCAGGTCCTGATCGATCATGTCTCGGGCTCCTTTGGTCCGACGCTGTCTGCTTCAGTCGCGCAGGACCGGCAGGATATGCTCCGGCACCGGCAGCTCCGTCTCGTCGACGTAGCACCAGGCCCAACGCTCGCGGGCTCGTAGGACGCCACCGCGGGGCGGCTCATGTGGTGAAAATGCTTCGGGCGATGACCTAACCTTGTATTCAACCTGCTAACCCAGGTCTCCATATTGACATCCCACATCGGACTTGGTCAGAAATGGAAACATGGCTATTGAGTAATGATCGCTGACTCCCTTAGCTTTCCTCAAGAGTAGGTGAGGCCAGCGCCTGCGTCAAGGGAACGGACTGTCGTGTAAACATCCTTACCTCCGAAGAAACGGCTGGTTGCTTACACGACAGTCGAAGTCCGGTTGTCAGCTCTTTGGGCGACATTCAGGGCTGTCGGTAAGCAAACTTTCTTTGGGGGCGGCGGAGTTATGCGTACGGACTTATGTCTGTAAGCACCATCCCTGAACCTGGAGTCAGACGCAACCCAAGAGAAGTGCCGGCCGATCGCGCCGAGCCGATTCATTCGCCAGGCAAGCTGCCGCGTCCTCCCGTCATTCCGCTGTATTTCAAGAAAATTGAAACAAGCCGGAAACCCCCTTCGCAAACCCCCGCCGTTCTAGGGCGAAGAAGATTAGAGACCGATTTTACGTCTTATTCCTTCATGGGACGAAGACTGCGCTACATTCCTGACGGCGGTGCCCTGGTCGAGGTTACCTGCCGGACCCTCCACAGCCGTTACCTCCTCCGGCCCGGCCGGGCGCTCGACGAGGTCATCGTCGGCGTCCTGGGACGGGCCCAACGCCTCTACGAAGTCCGTTGCTGCGGCTACGTGTTCGCGTCCAATCACTATCACCTCCTGCTCGACGTCGACAACGCCCGCCAGCTCGCCCAGTTCATGTGCCATGTGAATTCCAACCTCGCGCGGGAGATCAGCCGTCTCTACGGCTGGCCGGACAAGATCTGGTCGCGGCGGTATCAGGCGATCATCGTCAGTGGAGAAGAAGGAGCGCAGATCGCGCGACTGAAGTACGTTTTGAGCCATGGTCCCAAGGAGGGCCTTGTCGAGCGGCCCCGGGATTGGCCGGGAGTACACGCCGCCAAGGCGCTGGTCGAAGGCGCGCCGCTCACGGGCATCTGGTTCGACCGGACTCAGGAGTACGCCGCCCGCAATCGGGGAGAGGCTTTCGACCGCCTGCGGTACGCGAGCGTCGAAACGCTGCATCTCTCTCCGCTCCCATGCTGGAAAGACCTTCCGCCGGAAGCCTGGAGAGCGCGAGCGCTCAACCTGATCCATGAGATCGACGAGGAGGCCGCGGCCCGAAGGTCGAGAACGGGCAGCCAGCCGCTGGGTATTGCGGCGATCCTGGGCCAGCATCCCCACGATCGTCCGAAGCGCTCCAAGAGGTCACCCGCGCCGCTCTTCCATGCATTGAGCGCCCGAGTGCGCGATGAGCTCTGGGAGGGCTATCGCTGGTTCGTGGCCGCTTTCCGGGATGCCGCGGAGAAGCTCCGAGCGGGAGACCGCAACGCGGCGTTCCCGGCCGGAAGCTTTCCTCCTGCCTTGCCGTTCGTGGGCGGATAGCTCCGCGTCAGACCGTGCGACCTACAGTTTTTGGAGTGAGCTCTCGACGAGGGTGTGGCGAAAGTGTGCCCCGAAGGCCGGTAGCGACCAGACAGTAGCTTCAGAATAGGCGATGCGGGGGCCTCCAGGGCGCTCACGGCAATACCAGATTGCGACTTCAGAGCCTCCAAGTTGCCTTTCGGTGCCGTGGCGACGGCGGGAAGAGGTTCAGTTCGGCGAATCCTTGGCTATTCTCCAGAGAGTTGGCTGGCACCTATTTGGTTCGGAAGATAGGGTTCGCCGTACGCTTACTTTGGGCCTATTTGGGCTCTGCCGGGGGATACTTAGTCCCCTCAGACTAAAGTCACCGCGCCCGCCGTCGACTTTACTTTCATTTGTTGGACCTATTCCCACCTGCTTGGTTCTATGTCCCAGGGGTTAGAGGGGGAAGGTGGAGGTCTACAAAGCCTCGAATCGATTCAGCAGGGCTCTGTGGGACCCGGTTGTAGAGAGGAATCGCGAGTTTTCGCATTGCCTCCTTAACCTCGTGGTCGTCTCGAACTGAGAGACAGGCAATTGGCAGTTCTTTGGCTAGGATATGCAACTCCTCACGGGCATACTGGCACAAGCGAATCCCTGTATTGCGGGACTCCTCGAAGAATTGATCATCTAGGTCCATCAAGTCGAGGAGATCCTTTACTGCGACCATGACATCGACGATGGCAGCGACATAGGCTTCCTTCCCTTCCTTCACAGCCAGGAGACGTTCGCGGGCCGCAGCTTCATTCGTAGCGAGGAGGATCTTATAGCCGCGGCTTTGAATGACATCGAGCAGCCACAGCAAGTCGCCGACCTGATCGTCGACAATGAGTACTCCCTTCATGAAGTCCTCCTGGCAGTGGTGGGAAAAACAATCCGAAAGACAACACGTTTCTGTCCACCTTCAATTACCTGTTGGCAACGGATAGATGCGTCGTGTGCTTCCAAGATTTTACGTACCAGCCAGAGCCCAAGGCCAGTGCCGTGTGGTACTAGGCCATAGGCTTGGCGCGTCCGAAAGCCTCGTTCGAAGATTTTTTCGCGGTCCTTGTCGGAAATTGGAAGACCTTGATTACTGATCTCGAATGCAGGTCCTTCTGGCCAATTCCGACCTCGTATATAGATGGTCGAACCTGGGATGGAGTACTTGATCGCGTTGTCGACAAGATTGACCACGACCTGACGCAGCATCTCCCGATGCCCTTGGACCCGAAGCATACGATCAAGGCTTTCGTTATCAACTTGGATGTCGATTCTCTTCTCATGGAGCAGGTGCAGGAAGTCGAGCTTGGTCTCGATCGCCAGCTTGGTTAGGGAAACTCTCTCTCGATGGAATTGCTCATCCTGCAGGATCTTGTCCATATAGGAAAGATTGCGGACTAACTGAGAACAGACGAGAGCCTGACCGATAACATAAGGAAGACGGTCCATGAGCCGCTGCTGGCTCAAGATTCCGGTCTCGAAGTTGCGCAGCGTCTCAATCAGCGCCCCGAGAGGCGTCTGGAGCTGGTGGCTGAGGCTGCTCATATAATCCAGGTGCAGCTCAGCGTTCCTCTTGAGGCGATCGAAAAGCTCGTCGTCCCCTAGAACCCGTTCTGTATCCTCGTTGAGGAAGCTTTGAAGGCGGAGCCGGTTGGTCACATTACGATAGAACCCTTCCACCCCGATCTCCCGTCCCTCAAAGTCCCTCAAGATGCGGAGATCTCCCTCAACCCACATCCGGGTACCATCCTTCCTCACCATCTGTTGCACGACCTGCACTAGTGGTCCTTGGTTCTTGCGCGCACGCTCAAGCAGGCGATTGCGTTGTGTCGGTTCCGGATAGAGCTTTTGCCGGTTCAGCCCCTCTAGCTCCTCTTTGGTGTAGCCGGTAATTCTGCTTTCTGCATCTGTCGGTTCGCGTGTGATCCCATTCTGGTCGTCTTGAAAATAGGCCACTTCGATGGCGTCTAGAAGCTCAAGGAGTCGTTTATGCTGACCTGCAAGTTGCTCGCTTTCCGAGGTATCCCTGGCCAGTGCGATAGTGTAAAGAGTGTTGGGCACTACCAGCTGGTTGGCAAGAAAGCGGAAGGAGATGATCACCGGAACGAAAGTCCCGTCTGCTCTCTTCCACCGGGACTCGATTGGCCCATGCTCACCTTGTCTCTTGGTGCTTAAAAGGGTCCGGAGCAGGCTCTGGCGGATAATTTCGTACTCACCAGGAGCGTAGACCTCCCGGGCATCTATACCTTCCATCTCAGTTTGCGTTCGTCCAAGGAGGGCCAAGGCGCCAGGATTAGCAATGATAACCCGGGGCACAGCATCACCTTGGCCGCCGACCTCGCGACTAGAGACGATAATCGCGTCCGTAACAGACTCAAAAACACTACGGTTAAAGAGGAGCGTCCACGAGTGGGCCAAGGCTGCCCCGAGAAAATCGGCGAAGAATTGGAGAACTCTCTCGTCTTCCGAGGTAAATCGCGTGGAACTGCCTCTGCGGGACATGCGGAGCACTCCGACAACCTTGTGGCCGAACAGCATCGGGACTCCCAGAAACGCTCCGCCGAAGGGGCCGAGCTCGTCCCTTTCCGGATGCGACGGCCCGGATCTCTGCTTGTATATAGCCCTTTCGACCTCTGCAGCATCCTTGGTGTTGCTGATGCGCACAGGCTTCCCGGTCGCAAATACGGTTCCTGTCAGGCCTTCGCCGGGACGGTAGGTGACCTCATCGTATCCTCGGCCGAGGTCGTGATCCGTGCTCGCAGACAGCCGCAACACACCATGCTCCTCCAGCAGAAGCGTGACAGCGTCTGCCCGAAACAACTCGGCAAGTGCTTGTGCCAGGGTCTCCAGATTCCATTCAGGAGCTTCGAACGTACGTCGCGCCAGCTTTTGTAGAGCCTCTATTCGGCTCCAGGCTTCGATGCGAACTGAAGATTGGATTGCGGCGACCAATAGCAAGCTGTTCCTACTCAGTACGTCAAGAGCTTCTCTTGCATCTTCTGCCTCGGAGAGTGATACCACAATCATCCCAATCAAGCAGGCACTACTGCCAACAGAAAGAGCAAGGATCTGGGAACTATCTCTGGAGTTGAAATAGTCGGAATGTATGGTGACCCATTCGCCATTCTCCAGGATAGGCGCTCGGTCCAATTGTAAAATTTCTTCGAGTTGGGTCCTTGGGTCCCTTAGCGAAAGCCTGCAAGCTCCGGCCGTCAGAGGTAACTGTTGGGCATCGAAAGCTATAACAATCGCCCCGCCTAGAGCAGGTAGATTGGCTACAACTTCAGCCAGCCGGCTGAGCCGACTTGTTAAGCCAATCGGCTCTTCTGTAACCATTTCCAGAGCCAAGGCCGCAAGGAACTCGCCCAGTGGTTCTAGTTGCCGAGCTTTCAAAAAGTCGACCTTTGCGGTTCCGTGGAAGGCGGAATCGAGCCTTCTTGATCGTCTGCCCCAAAGGGCGCTGTCACCCGATGCGAACGGTCCAAACCCCGCCGAACCGCGCTAATTAGTTCCTCCAGAAACTCAGCTTCCCTGGCAGCCTCTAGGCCCCCGGCAGGCAGGCTGGACAACCTGTGTGACCAAGCACTGATTGTGATAACAAGGAGTTTCTCCGCCTCCTTGTCACAAGAAGATCGCCCCATCCAGTCCAAGATCTGAGCAGGGGTCTGCCGAACAGATTCTCTAAAAGGGAGGTTTGCCAGGCAACCTGCAAGCATGGAACGCCACTCTTTGGGCAGATTAGGGTCGAGTAAGGACGAGAACATCTGATGAAAGAGTTCGCCATGGGCTTGTGGTTCTAGCGTCTGAACATTTTCCTGTGCACTCTTAAATCCCTCGCTGTTCAGCCACGAAGCTTCTGCTGACTCTTTCACCTCTTCCTCCCCCGAAACCTCCATGCCGAGGATTTGGCAGACATCCAGCCCTCGCGAAGATAGGGCGTAGAACGACGCATTTGGATTTCCCTGGGCTCGGCTATGGATGCGCTTGAGAAGGCCGCTGTGGTAGAGGTCGGCTAGAATCTGACCGACGCGGCCCAGAGTCGGCCGGATTTCGGGAACAATCCGCTTATGAATATCCCGCCGCCGCAGGTATTCACGGCGGCTTTCGAGAAGCACTCGCAAAACTTCCCGTTCGGTTGCCGAGCGATGGTCAGCAAGCCGAGCCTCCGCTTGGGCTAAAGCGAGGACCCGGACCGCCAGATAGAATGAGCGGATCACGCCCTCCACCTCCACTGCGGCCTGGGCTGCCGGACCCAGGTGTGGACGGTGAGCATCCACGAAAGGCTGAGCGGCGAGCAGGTGGTCTAGTGCTTCCCGGGGGGCTTTCAGGTTGCCCCGCGCCACGCCCTCCCAGGCTAGTGCAAGGAAGTGTCTAAGGTAAGCGCGAAAGAGATCTGGCTCCTCCGTGTGCTCGTCTATGTCTTCAAGCCGCCGCAACTCCTCCAAGAGCTGATCGTTCAGCTCCGAAAGAACGCTGGACGGCCGTCGCGCCGTTATCGATGTCATCGAGATCTCCATCGAGTTGCCGACGGGGACGCATGGCTACCGTCCCGCGGCCTTCGAACACCACAATCGCGCCGAGGATGGCAGCGCGCACCATCCTGGATAGGGGTTGTTCCTTCAGACCTTTCGTGCATCCGTTGCTCGTGCCCTCCTACAGAGGGGGAGTCGGCCGGCCAGAGAGCCGCTTTCTCTTTTCTATCTGTTCTGCCTGACAATGTCAAGCATCTGGAGCCCAATGGGCCCCCAAGTCTAAAACGACCCCTAAATTCTGGTCCCCACCGCGAAGCGGAGAGACAGCCGCCTGCCACTTATTGTCAGCAGATTCGTAAAAGATAGGCTCGGCCTCGCTTGAGCCGTTGTTCCATTGCATCCGCGTCGGCGCCGCTCCCAAAGGTTCGTACAGCGCTAAGTCACTGGAAGCGAGGAGAACTTTGTTCGAGGTGCTCTCTCGCTCTTGGCCGGGCGGAGAGCAGATACAGTGTGCGTTTACGAACAGGCTGCCGATCCAGTTTTCTCTCATGTCTTTGATGAGCCGTTCAAAAGGTTCGGTCTCAGGAGACATCGAGACAATGAAGAGCAGATCGGGGCGGAGACGCCGAATCACTAGGGGGTAGCCGTGATGAGGGTCCAATGCAATTGCGTCAGCGCAGATCATCACGACAATGCGGCCGAGCGACGTCTCGAGAACTTCGAGTTGCACGCCCTCTTCGATGTCTTCTAGGAGCTCTGGCTCGAGCCAATCCGGGAGTTCACCCGGAAAGAAAGGGGGCTTGGCCTTCGAGCTGGGAACGCGGAACTCTCCCTTTTTCCAATGCGTCAATAAAGGCCTACCGGTATGATCAAGCAGCCGGGCTTCATTGACCGGACTCTGACTTTTTGGAAGGAGGTCTCTTCTCCAAATATGGAAGCTCCCGGCCAGAATACCGTACGGGAAGTTTGAGGGAGTTTTCCATAGGGTTTGCGCGATAAGGTCACGTGCCTTCAAGGGGACTGTCAGCTCCGGCAAGACGAGAAGATGGATCTGCTCCCGAGCAGCGGTCTCGAGCAGCCATGTCAGGCGGGAGCAAAGCTCGTCATAATTCTTCATGCCATCCGGTTCTCGAGCTCGGAAGCGGCGCCCGCTTTGCTCGATGTCGAATTGTGGATGGAAGTCACCCTGAAGCGGACAGAGCGCGATCCGAAAGCACCCACGTTCCCTCGTATCGTGGGAACTCTCATCGATCAGTGGGATAACTCGGCCAAAGTCCACGCGCGGAGGGACCAGGTCAGGCAACTGACCATCGGAAGCCCAATACATGGCCAACCGGAGGAGGTGATCCATGGGATGCTCCTTCGGCCTCCTCGGCCGCTTCTTGACAGCAGCTTCATAACGTTGGTCACGCTTTTTCGCCAGGGCGGACTCCGGACGGAGCCAGTGATAGACGATGCCAGTCAACCACCCGCCTCGATCTTCGGCAATGTCCTTCAGCCTAGTCGACCTCGGCAGTCTGTCGTCCCTCGTCTCGTGATGGCAAAGCTCGTCCTCGACGGTCAGTAGGGCTTCAATAAGGTGAATATAAAGGGCGGGTTTTCCAAGATCATATGGCAGGTCTGCCAGCCTCTGCGCCAGTTCCCGCAGTGAGCCTGCTGGCCCGCCAGGCTCGGGAACTTCGTCTCGCCTCATATTCAGGCTAGATGCGATAGCAAATAGATACGCTGCCAGATGAAGAAACTCGTAATGCTCGGTTCTCATCATCTTCGCCGCTTCGCGGCGAATGAATGCAATAGCAACATGCTCGTCCAAAGGCTATTCCTCCGATCCCGCGTTACGGTTTGCCAACGAATCCGTAACCTTCAGATAGCTGAGAGATAGGCTTCGCAAGCTGGCTAATAGACTTGTTTCATTTCTAGCACAAGAGGGCGGAAGCCACAAGAGGTAGCTGTCGCCCACATACCAATCGATAACTCGCTATCGATTAGCCGCTCGATCGTCCGTTGGTAGACCGGGTAAAAGGCGTCTCGTTGAGGAGGGGCGAGGTGCCAGTCGTTTCGCTCCGCTCCGGTTTCGCGGTATCCATCCCCGCTGAATCCGCCTCCCCCGCTCCGGCTCACCGGCTGACGTAGAATGGCGCCTCAACCGTGAAAGGAGCTGCTTGTGAAGAAGAATCTGCGGAAATTGAACCTCTCCCGTGAAACCCTGCGCGCTCTAGAGACCCCGATCCTCGAAGCCGTCGGGGGAGGAGGCAAGACGACGACCACCGTCCAGACGGGCGGCGGCAGTTGCGAGTGCACGTTCTCGTGCCCGAATCTCTGCCCCTCGCAGTACACAACCTGCTGAGGCTGGGCCCGACGTCCCGGGGCGGCGATGGATGGAAGGTCCTCGCCGCCGCGGAGACGTTCCGCGGTCCCCGTGGCCTTCCCAGGGTGTCGTAGAGGACCTGGAACGTCTCTACCGCCTTCGCCGGTGGGTTGGACGCGGTTCGGGCCGATCCAGGATAGGAGCAGAGGGAACGGGTTGCGGCGGTGACAGGGCTCCCGCGTCTGGACGCGGAGAGCCCCGTCTTTTTTCTAACGGCGCGGGATTACTTTGCCGGCTCGAACTTCAGGGAGACGCCGTTCATGCAGTAGCGCAGGCCGGTCGGCTTCGGGCCATCCTCGAAAACGTGGCCGAGGTGGCCGCCGCAACGGGCGCAGTGGACCTCGGTGCGGGTCTGGAAGAAGCTGCGGTCCGTGGAGGTGCCGATGTGGGTGGGATCGATCGGCGCCCAGAAGCTCGGCCAGCCAGTGCCGGAGTCGAATTTCTGCGCGGAGTTGAAAAGGGTCAGCCCACAGGCCGCGCAGACGAAGACACCCTTCTGGTGAATGTCGTTCAGCGGGCTGGTGAAGGCCCGCTCGGTGCCGTGCTTGCGCAGCACGTTGAACTGCTCGGGCGTGAGGACCTTCTTCCACTCGTCTTCGGTCTTGACGACTTTCTCGATCACGTCGTTGGATCCTTTCTTCTCGGCCTTGGGCGCCGGCGCCACGGCCGCGACGAGCGCGAGGGCGCCGGACAGCGCGAGGGCGATCAGTGTCACTGCGAATTTCATCGGTGGGTTCCCCTTCGTTTGGTGGCCGGACTCCCGGCCTCCACCCCATAGAACAGGTCAGACGTCGATCCCGTTCCCGCGGAGGAAGGCGAGGAATTCCTCTTCGTTCATGGTCTGGACCCCCAGCTTCCGCGCGTCCTCGGCCTTGGAGCCGGCGTCTTCGCCGACCACCACGACGTCGGTCGACTTGCTGACGGAGCCGGTGGCGCGGGCACCCAGGGACTCGACGTAGCCTTGGGCGTCTCGGCGGGTGAGCTGGGTCAGGCCGCCGGTGAAGACCCATTTCTGCCCCGCAAGAGGTTTTACGCGCGCCGACCCCTCATCGGACGGCTGGGACGGCTCGGTCTCGACGAGATGCAGTTTGGCCGTCAGCTCGTCGAGCACGGCGGCGTTCTTCGGCTCGCCGAAGAAGTCGAGGATCTGCTCGGACATCCGCGGCCCGACGCCGGGGACCTCCTGGAGCGCCGTCTCGTCGGCCGCGCGCAGGCGGGCGAAGGTGCCGAAGTGCCGGGAGAGGTCGCGGGACACGGCGACGCCGACCTCCGGAATCCCCAGTCCATAGAGGAAGCGGGGGAGCTCGGCGGCCGCGGCGGCCTTCTTCAGCGCGTCCACCAGCTTGTTGGCCGACTTCTGGGCGAACCCCTCGAGATGGAGGAGCTGCTCGGCGCGGATCTCGAAGAGGTCGGGGAGCTGGCGGACCAGCCCCTCGGCCACGAACAGCTTGGAGGTC
>Ga0247765_1000763_pt1 | contig 21582 bp, 24 predicted proteins | sample UWRJL106311C6_FD_179949 | JGI IMG/M metagenome (GOLD analysis project Ga0247765, IMG submission 179949) | Plant litter microbial communities from Arlington Agricultural Research Station in Wisconsin, United States - UWRJ-L106-311C-6 | ecosystem: Environmental > Terrestrial > Plant litter >... | reverse complement strand
GTCCGACCTGTCCGACCTGTCCTGTCCGACCTGTCCGACTTCTATCTGTGCATTTCGATCCCCTCCTGTGGAGTTAAGATTGCAGTGACTGTCCTGTCCGACCTGTCCGACCTGTCCGACTTCTATCTGTGCATTTCGATCCCCTCCGGCGGGGCCAAAATTGCAGTGAATCTCGTTGCTGCCTGACGACACCATTGACCGAGAGCATCGAACGCCTTCCCAGAGAGTTCGGTCCTGCAGTTCGGCAGGTACCTTGTCATCCCCTACACCAAAATAAAAATTGCAGTGATCTGATACAATAAATCCCCGCTGTTTTATGCCCTCCCGTGGGGTGAAAAATGCAGTGCGATTTTTTCACCGATATTTTCACCGCCACTAGCGTCAGTCCACAAAGTCCGAAGGTATGATGCGCACCATCTCATCCCCCTCTGCTGGGCCAAAATTGCAGCGATGCCCGGCGAGTGCCCTCCCGCGATGTTCGCGAGGTTCCGAGAGGCAGGCGTGGATAATCTTTTTTTACGGGCTGGACTGCGTCGAGGTTAAGTATCCCCAAATAAATTCCAGTGATCCGATAACTCAGGTAACGTGCATGATAAGCGAGTGAGCATTCTAAGCGAGTGAGCATTCTAAGCGAGTGAGCATTCTAAGCGAGTGAGCATTCTAAGCGAGTGAGCACTTTTCCACTGCTTTATCACATCTATCCTTAATTATATAACTACAATACTAGGAAATAGCAATAACTAAATTGGAAATAGATAAATCAGATGATTCTGCAGCCTCCTTACATGTACGTATATTATAACCAGGCTTGCCGTATACGCCACAATACTAAATCTTCGTACAAGACCCCCCTATACTACTACAATTTTAACGTTCTTCCTAAGCTAGCTGCTTACCCACAGCCTTACCATCTAGTAGATCCCGTGTATCTTGTACAGTAAGTGACCCTCTAAGCCGTATACGTGTTTTTTTAACTTTTCGTCGCTTGCTAAATCCCTTATTAGCCTTACGTAGTACTAAGACCTCCGCGCGTAAAAAAGCCACCTCGTACATTACAACTATCGTACCTTTCACTAATCGGTCTACAGCAGTTAATATCGAGGTTGGAAAACTACCTTAGTAATTAAATATCCGAGTTTTAATAAGCTCTAATTATAAAGTAGCTTTTCGAGGGTTATAAAGTGTTTGGGAAAGCCAAGGTAGTACTGTACCTGGCTTTAAGGTTGGGGGTATTAAAGTCCGAATATATATATCCAGCTTAGATATCACCCTCTTTGGGTTGTACGGTATAAGGCCGGTTTTAGCAAACCCCCCTTAAATATTATTTTCTGTAATGGAAGCAAAAAACGCCTTCTTAAACGCATAAAGAAATTCCAACTTACTGATATATATAATATTTATCCGTATTAACTACTTAATTTGGCGGCTATACGCCTTTTTTAAAGGCGTAAAATAACCAATATCTAATAATTAAAATAGGTATAAGGAGTAGGGAGGCATATAAAGTGTAATAATATTGTGCTCCTGGTAATAGGTCTTAAATTCTTCGGAGTAGTAATTATTATAGCCGTTAAGAATTAATAGTTGGTATTTACCCTTTATACGAGATACTATGTAGAAATCGAAGTACCGAATCCAATTTATACCTTTCTTATTAGTAATCCAGCTATTATCAGTTGGTATAATACGCCAGGTTTTCGGGAAGTCGTACTTTTTATACTAATTAGTAAGATAGTACTACCTAGCTAAGATAATAAATAGTAAAATAGCCCAACCTAAAGCGTTCACCCCTTGGATAACTATTGCCTACTCTCAATTACTAGGCTGGGCCTATTTAGCCCTACTATTACGGCTATCTAAGGTAGTAATTATTATAGTAGCGATAATAATACCCATTATAAAGCCGGTTTCGTTAAAGTTGTATAAATTATTATTACGGATACTGTACTTAACCTTAACGTTATATACAAAGGTAAACCACTCGCGAATAACCTTTGGATCTTCGCATTTGGCCCTTTAATAGTCGTATTTACGTATAAAACGCATTTAAAGTTCTAATTGGCGCTTAACGAAGTTGTAAGCCTATTATATACCAACAGGGGGCGCGTCGCGTTCGCGTAGCAATTAGTTAGCTATATCTTCTACGTAACAAAACCGGGAATAGAATGTATATATATATAGCTCAATTATATATTAAATAATTGTTTTTTCCTCCAAATCTGTAAATTTACGCGAATTGGCTAATATATCGTATCGTATAGGTTTACCGTTGCGTCGTCGCGTTAAAGTTATATAGTTAATTCCGTAAATCTTTACAGCAATATTAACCTTAAGTATTACATCTCTTTCAAATGCTTTAAGGGCCAAAACTATTATATCTTCTTTTGAAGTAGAGGGCATGTTGGGTGGTGGAGAAAACTGAAGTCAATTTAAGGGGTGGTATTGTTGGTGGAAAAGTGCTCACTCGCTTAAAATGCTCACTCGCTTATCATGCACGTTAACCATAAATCTTTGATTTGATGTTATCCACTCCTGCGGCGTGGAAATTGCAGTGAGTGACGAGTGGCAACTTTTTTTTCCAGCGGAGCTGGGGAAAAAACTGCCCATGCCAGCTGAAGCAAAAGTCTGCGCCACATTTTCGGCGCTTTCTTCTACTATTTGCCCATGGGTTTGGACAATTCTGCTGGCTGTGTTGTGGTTGGTTGAGATCCAGCCATCTCATCCCCTCTGATAGGCCAAAAATTGCAGCGAAAGCTATCAGTGCCGGGGTGCCTTGACACACACTCACAGTGGGGTGTCAAAATAAACGCAAATCGCGATTATCGTCACCAAAACTGCCCATTTTCATGCCTTTCAACGGGGTATATCTCAACTACGAGTTAATGAAAAAATAAAAGAAAAATACTCCTTACAGAAATTTATTTAAACTTTATATTTAGTATCTAATTATTAAGTTTAGGCTTAATCTTGCAAAATGGGACGTGTGTAAAATTTAGTATATCATTTTGCGCAGAAATTTATTAGCGAGTGCTAAGAAAAAATTGTTAAGGATTTGCGTATCAAAATTCAGTTGCAGATCTCTTCATCAATCTGACATTTAAAAATCTATAAAAATTCATATCGCTTCTCTTATATGAAATATAACTTATTTAATTTTCATGCAATTTTCAAAGCAGTATGAATAAGCTGGGATAGAGTTTATATCCTAATGGTTCTTAAAAGGTGATTAATCTCCACCGTATTAATATTATTTTCGTTATAGGCTATTTTTGGCTTTATTCAATTTTACCCTAATATCTTTTATAAAGTATTAGCAATTATAGGCTCTACCTATATAAAGGGGCTGTGCTAGCTCAGCTTTTTACTACGAACAACTATAGAGGCTTTCTAGCTAAGCCAGAAAGCCAGGAGCTAGAGGCAATACAATCAAGCAATTGTAACCCCATTAATTCCACTGAATCCAGTGTGCAGTGTTTCTGACAGTATATATGTGCAGACACTTAACAGGTATGACCACTTGTTTCCATCGTTAGCGCTATTGGCTGATAGCCTGTACGTCGTCTTGGGGTTATAGGCTAACACCATTAAGATTTGGAATGTACAGACGGGCGTGTGTGTGCAGACGGGCGCGTGCGTACAGGTAACTAAAGGTAATAGCAACTCGCTTAACTCTGTGAGGTTCTCAGATGATGGCCGAAATGTTGTCTCATGGTTGTACTGCAGGATCATCAAGATCTGGAGTGCCCACTCGGGTGTATGCCTGCAGACGCTTGGCCAGTGTGGATTGGTTTACCCTTTGGTGGCGTTCTCGGTCGATGGGCGGTACGTCGCCTCTGGGTCGGATGGTAATACCATTAAGATCTAGTACGTGCAAACAGGTGCGTGCGTACATACGCTTCGCGTCGGCAAGGTTCTCAAATGATAGAATTGGATACTGCTTAAAAGCAGGTACGTGTGCTTACCGATACAGCTAGAGGGTGGATCGTCATGGACACAGGCAACGATATGCTCCGGTCTTCAACCTTAGACGAGGTCGCGAGTAAAACCCAAACCCAGCATCCAACGGAGGCCGAGGAGGATGCACGTAGACATGGCCAGGGAAATGGCCTTAGTACGGATGGACGGTGGATTTGCCGGCATGGCCAGAGCCTTATATGGCTTCTGCCGGGCTACCGGGCTTCAAGTTCGGCTGCGTGGAATACCGAGCCATGTATCAACAACATCGCTGCCGCTATCGCCAAATGTTTCGCTTACATTATCCTCTTCTATATCTCTGGTAGTGATAGGCTGTGCGTCGGGACAAGTGGTCATTTTGGGGCTGATAGAGGAGAGTTCTCTCGATCCTTTTGTTGATAAAAGAGGAGCGGCCTGATTCCTTCGATATCTAGTCAGACAACCCCCCCCCCAGCATGAGCGAGGAGTACGGTTAAATAGGGCAGGACCTGCTAGAATACCAAAGTTTCATCTGAACTACGTTGGTACGCTGTTCGTGCATGTGATGTAGCTAAGCGCCTAATATGGCGCTTTGCACACCTTACTGGTATGTGTAGCGTTTTAGCATACATTACTAGCAGCTTGCATACCAATATAAGAGCGATCGATTCCTCCTCCCCCCCGTGGCCATCCCGTGGGATGACGGCAAGTCGTTCAGGACCGAGCAACGGCGCCAGCACGATAAGGCCCACGCTCTATGGAATAAGTTCGCGACCGTGGTTATCCTGACGGAACAGGTCCGCGCGGCGGCTACTGACGCATAGATGGTGCATACGGGATCGTGTCCATCTCCCCTCCTCCTCGGCGGCCTCCATCCTCCATCCCTAGGCCATCATCTCAGCCAGCCTCTTTTTGAGCTCGGCGTTCTCCTCGGCCAGCTCCGCGATCGTACGAGCTCTCTCCTCCGCAAAGGTCTCTTGGTCAAAGTCCTCGAGGCAAGCCTCTTCTTGATGAATGGAGCGGGCCTTGAGGAATTCAGCCCGGAGCTGATCGAAGGTGACAACGATCTGAGCCTCTCGCTGGATGCCGGCATTGCGCTCGGCGGCGCAAGGGCGGCGGTAGCATGTAGGGAGGTCGGCATGACCTATCAGAAACGTTAGCGAGGAGAGAGGGACAGCGAAGGAAACATACCTATCAGATCAGAAAGAAAGAGACCGATCTGGCCCACAGGCAGCTTATCAGAGTCGCCGTTGTACAGGGTCTCGGCAAGCTGCAACTAACAGTAGCCGTTCTCTACGCTCTCGTCTGCCGTGGCCATACTAACCGTGGCCACGTTGGCCTTAGGGTAGTCGGTATCAAAGATAATACAGGTCTGGATCTTGCCGTTGGAGGACCTGAGATATTGGATTGCCTTAGCCTTAACGCCGTTGAAGGATTGGCCGAACGAGACCTCGCAGACAAGGAGCGGCAGATAATCAGTCGCTAAGCCGAGCGCCCAGTCGGCCTGCCTGCTTAGCTTCCTCGTCACCTCAAGCTTGCTAGTGGAGAAATTGACGACGGCTTTAAGCCGAAGACGGATGGTAGCATCTTGAACTAAGGGCACATAACGGTCGACGGCATCTTTGAAGAGAGTAGCTGAGAAACAGCTAAAGAGGCTGTGCATTTTTGACTCCATCATGTCGAGCTCTACCAACTGCGAGGGAAAGTCGTACTCGAAGCGTCGGGGAGGGATCACGTCAAGCTCCCACAGGCGGTCGCGGAGACGGAAATCAAGGTCGTCGAGCTGCTCCTGGGGCCAATAAAACGTGATAAAACACTGGGCGCGGCGGTCGCGGGCGTCGACGATGCAACTGACGATCTGATCGAACGTGGGGTTTGGCAGCGAGATCTACGATAGGTCAGCGCGTGAAGTTAAAGAACGATCAGGTCAGCGTCTGAAGTTAAGGAACTGAGGTAGATTCACCCGCTCGATTGTCTGCTCGTGGCCGATCTGCGGTGTGCTGGGAGACGGCGCCGTGGGAGACGGTGGCGCTGTCGGAGAGGGCGCCATTGCTGGGGAGGTAGGTAGAGAGTCGACGGCAAATGAAGTCGAGGGAGTGCGGATGGGCAAAGGCAGTCGACGACAAACTGCGGATGGGCAAAGGCATTGAGGAAGAGGAAGAATTCTTACCTGTGGCGTCGAGAAGCTCAAAGTCAAAAGAGGGGCTGTGGCTTCATCACGTGAGTGGGGAGGATGTCACGTGAAGGTTAAGATTGCGGGGGTCTGGCGATAAGCTTATCGTGGCGGGGTGACGAGGCACGTGCTATTCCCACCGAGCGATGACGTCATTGGCACAGATTTTGTCGAGATTCCACATTCTGTGCGACATCATCGGCACAAATTCTCACGTGTTCCATTGCACAGACCCCGCTCCCAAAAGGCCGCTGGGGTGGGCTTTGAATTCCCACACCTTCTATCATGTCACACGCTACCGTGTCGGCGTGCTAAAAAAAATTGTCGCAAACACCGCCAACCGATCCCGCCTCTGCAACAGTGGTTGTGGAGGCGACCGGCGAGGCGGCTGCGAGTAAGGATGTGGAAGCCAGCGTCGTGGGTTGAGAACCTCAAGACCGTCCTGTTCTTGATTTCTGGCGCTGATAACCATTGGTTTGTTTCAGGTTCCTCCCGCCAGCCGATCGCGAAAGCCCAGCGTCTCTACCAGTGTCATCGCTGCCAGCGGTCAGGTTCAGCGAGCCCCGTTTCGCCCACCGCCATCGCCTTCGATGTGTCACACGGATACCCACGTGACTACCACTTCTCATGGCCTCAGGCCTCCAGATCCTCCCTATTCTTCAGGATTCCACAGGATTCCACGCCAATTAACTAATCGCTATTAGACTGGCTATTACTAACTATAATGCTTACTCTTGTAATAGGAAGTTAGCTAGCTATAATAATAACTACCTTGTGCCTGAGATTATAGTATTTAAATAGCTCCTTCCCTTAAAGGTAGTTCTTTTGTTTTTCCTTTACTTTCCTTTGTAAGGATCTTTAAGGCTATAGATAAATTATTATTAAATAGACTAGTTAATAGCCACAGGCCTACTTTATTGCTTTACGTTAGTTGTAATGTAGTTAGGCGACACGCTAGCGAAACCCCGCCGCAGCGTCTGCGCAGCGCTGGGGGCAGCAGTGACGTAATAAGTCAGCACACGCATAAAAGCCGCTGTAGGTAATTGGCGCTCGTAGGGAGTTTTTCCCTTCTGCAAGAATCAGTCACTATATTAGAATAGAATCTGCTTTATCAACTTATCGCTCGTGAATCACTTGTGTATCGTAGCAACATTGGGCTCTTCCTTGATCACCCTAGTAGCTTATTACACACAATGCGTAAACACCACAAAAAGTGGAACGTTGTGCAGTCAGGGCACTGCACCGTAGTCCTTCTATATCTAGCTGCGTAGCCACAAGCAGGCAGCATCACGGTACCGTGATATAATCCTTATAGTAAAAGTCCTATTTTAATGGGTTTAATAAACGCTAAATACCCCTAATACTTTATTAATACCTTTATACTTAATTTTATATTTTTTGTAATTTAGTATAGTAAATAAAATAATCATTATAATATATTTTAATTGCAGTCGTCCGTTGGCACGCACTGTACTATTTGTTGCCTTTCTTGTTTTGTAGGCCCAAGTTCAATCACTCTAAACCGCCCCTAGACTCCCCTTCCCAGCTAACGTTGCTGTTCTCTACAGATCGATCGGTCCGCGATCCTTTTCTACGAACTCAGCCTCCTGTGCTCTCAAGCCTCCATCATGCTCTATCTCCGTATCTGAGCTCTTCCCTGGGTCCGTCTCGCTGCCTTCGCGCTCCTAACTCTAGTTACCGCATACAAAATCTTTGTGGTCGTCATAGTCGCAACCGCCTACGTGCCCCTGCGTGCGTTTTGGGACTACAACCTCCAAGCCGAAGGTCCTCCTGTGACGTTAGGAGCATCTGGCACGCCAATACGTACCTGCACATCATCATCGACTGTATGATCTACCTCCTACCCATATCCTTCATCCTCAGAGTTTTATTCCCGACCAAGCAGAAAGTGCTGCTCTTTGTTTTCTTTGCCTTTGGATTTGGGTGAGTTTAGCCTAACCCCTTTCCAGCACATTTGTCTTATTCTGACAAACCCTGGCTGCCAGCATCTGCGCAACGTTCATCGTCCGACTATACATCATCTTCATTGCTGCCGACACGGCTGAATACACTTTCGATAAAATCCCCATCGCCTTCTAGTCGTGCATCGAGGCAAACGCGACAGTCATTGTTGCCTGCATCATGACTATGAAGCCCTTCTAGCCAAGTGGTTCCCGAATCTTACCATCCCTGGCGGGGCCAGCGATGAGCAGAGCCAGTAAGGCGTCGTGGATGATATGGTGGGCGACCGCGTGCCAACAATCGGTTCTGGGCTATCTCCTATGATGCTTGCGGAGCAGCGCCGGCAGACGTGCATGATCGTCGGGGGTGAGGAGGAGCACGAATAGAAGAATTGGACAGCAGGATCTTCTGAAATGCGCAAACTAAGGCACGGGACAAGAGTAAATGTCTAACGACCAGTCCATATGTTGCAGCGACCACCGCGAAATTTGCTCTGAGAAAACCACTTCCATTGGTTCCATATGTAAGATACGTATATTAGTCTCTCGCTAAACGATAGCGTCTCTCTCCTTGGAAACCTCCCCAATACTAATCGTACTATAAGTCTCGTATTTGGGTCTATCAAGAGGTTTTCTAGTCGCCGTTCCCTCTTTCGTCCTTTTGTCCAATATTGCGGCATATCCAAGGCACGATAGATGAGCGTTACCATGTGCATGACGCTTACGCCTATCAACTCTAATATTTTTAGCCCAAGAAAAGTAGTAAGAATAGTTAATGCAACAGACCCCGAGGCAGCAGAGGTAGTTAGCTCGACCGAGGTACCCGGCTGAAGAAAGCGATCCAGGCGGTTGACACTGAAATGTCTCCTGACTGGAAAAAGTGATGATGATAGGCCCTGCTAACCTTATGATCTATCAAGGTGGAAACGCAGTATCCCTCCATAACTGCGGTCATGGAATTAATTAAATCCTGGCGGGATAAGTCGCAGATCTTTGGCACCTCTTTTCTGTGTTGCACTCCAACACGACGTTCTTGCCGAAAAGTAGCAAAATTAGGGGCGGTTGGCACTAACATAGTGCAGTTGACTACTCCAGTCTCGCCCGGGTCAATACCGGCGGTGAATGCGTTGATATTGGGGTCGAAATAGAATCGGAGCCTTGATAGAATGGACGTAAGCATTGTGATTGTCTCATAAATGCCAAATGTGCTGACGGAGCCGTCAGATGCCTTGGCGGCAACGCCGACCGTCCCCATCTAGAAGGGCATACGAAACCTGGCAAAAAGTATCCGCGGATGAACTTGTCGACATCGTTGTAACCGACGAGGTATAAGCGTCGAGCGTAGAGCCAGTCGGGTAACGAGGCCCTACGGTGCGCACAGCGCACTTTGGGTTGAAGCTGACACCCGTTAGATTTTTGACAGCCACGGCGGTGTCTCCGGCGGTGGCAGGCTGCATCGGCAGTGAATGTTGTTGTGAGCGCACCCCAGTTGGAGAACCTGTACTGTAAAATCCGGCATGAGTAGGCATGAGAATGGTAAATGAGAGACCATTTGCTATGTAGGATTGAATCCGGACAGGAAAGCAGGAGCGAAGGAGGCACAGTAATGTGGAGGACCGCCGTGACACACCCTGCGTACGGCGCCCTTGCAACTAAGCACGAAATTCACCGCCATGCAGCAATTGTACTCCATGACGCTGTGATGAAGAAAGACTCTGTTTTTCTACTGCGAACTTGTGAGCTACCTGCCTGTCAGTGATGTTACGCAGTTAATGAAGAAACTCTTGCGTAAAAATAAAACTCTGCCTACGTGAATAAGCATGCTGTGTGGCAAGACCACTTAGCCCAACTCAATGCGTTCCGATATTAGGATTTTCTTCAAGAAGCATTAAGACAGCTTCATGGCCCCTTCTGGCAGCATAGCTCAGCGGTGTCTAACCATTATAATCTCTCGCCTCAGTATCAGCATCCTTTTCAAGAAGAAGCTTTACGACGGCTTCATAGCTAAAGGTGGCAGCCCAGCTCAGCGGTGTCCGACCATATTCATCTCTCGCTTCGATATCAGCATTGTTTTCAAGAAGAAGCGTTACGACAGCTTCATGGCCACTACTGGCAGCCCAGCTCAGCGGTGTCAGACCATTTATATCTTTCGCCTCGGTATCAGCGTTCTTTTCAAGAAGAAGCTTTACGACGGCTTCATGGCCGTTACTGGCAGCATAGCTCAGCGGTGTCAGACCATATTTACCTTTCGCCTCGATATCAGCATTCTTTTCAAGAAGAAGCTTTACGACGGCTTCATAGCCGCTGCTGGCAGCACAGCTCAGCGGTGTCCGACCATATGTATCTTTCGCCTCGGTATTAGCATCCTTTTCAAGAAGAAGCTTTACGACAGCTTCATGGCCATTTCCGGCTGTCCATCTCAGCGGTGTCCGACCATGTGTATCTTTCGCCTCGGTATTAGCATCCTTTTCAAGAAGAAGCTTTACGACAGCTTCATGGCCATTTCCGGCTGTCCAGCTCAGCGGTGTCCGACCATGTGTATCTTTCGCCTCGGTATTAGCATCCTTTTCAAGAAGAAGCTTTACGACAGCTTCATGGCCATTTCCGGCTATCCAGCTCAGCGGTGTCCGACCATATGTATCTTTCGCCTCGGTATTAGCATCCTTTTCAAGAAGAAGCTTTACGACAGCTTCATGGCCATTTTCGGCAGCCCAGCTCAGCGGTGTCCGACCATAACGGGTATCTTCCACCTCAAGGTGCGCGCCAGTTTCCAGCAGCTTACCGACCACACTGTCCAAGCCAAGGTATGCGGCTATTCCAAGTAGCGGAACCTCAGTAGATTCCAATATAGAGGTGCGCCAGAAAATTGGAAACCAAGTCGCAGTGCACCTTTCATTTTCACAGACATTTACAGCCCTGGACACGGTACCACTTGAATCGATCTGAGCTTCGCGGAAGTGCATTGCCCAGTTCAGAGCTGAATAGTTGATGAAATCGCGTTTCTCTGAGTCTTTGGGAAGGGTGTTGGAACGGAAAAAGTCAAGGTAGCCTAAGCAAACCTCGGCGAAAACAGTGTGCGCGTCGAGACTGGTAATTGAGTGTTGCCAGGCCATGGGTTGCGGTACGGTTGAAGGGCCGTCTGCGAGTAAAAACTCCCGGGCGGTTTGATGCAGGAAGTATACTCCACCATTGTAGATTGATATGAATAATCCGCACAGATTCCGAAGATAAGACTCAAAGGCGTCTGGTGGCGAAAGCTCGAGATCTTCGAACTTTGAACCGAGGTCGACCTTGATGGCGATGTTCATTTCCCTCAGGGTAAGCGGTCGCTTTGCTGCCAAGATGAGCCTCAGAGCTTTTCTGAGCTTCTCGCTGTTCTTGCTGTCCTTGTGTTTGCTCAGAATTCTCTCGTAGGCTTGGGTGACACTTTGGGGAAGGGTGCTGATGGTCTTGATGATCTCTTTCTTCGTCCTCTCGAAGTTCGTCTCTGCCAAATGTTCAAACACAAGGTACACCCAGAGATATGTCCGGTGCTGGATTTCCAGTAAGTGCTCTTCTAGGTGGGCCTTTATATCCTGATCGAGGTCCTTCTCCGTTGCCAATCGACCAACGCGGTGTTTGATGACGTGGCTCACTTCCTGGCTGATAACCCTGTCTTCTTTCTCGCCTGGTATCCGGACCACAGGAAACGTATCAAGTAAAGCCCGAAATTTTGCCAGGATTTGATCATAAGGCCGGCTGGTGGCGAGAACCCTCACTTTTCCTCCAAGACGTGTGCTTAGTCCATGCACCAAGTTCTTAAAGTCCGTAAGGGCACATTCATCCAGGGCGTCGAGCAATATGTCCACTCGCCCGGCCTCTGCATCGTTTGCAGCGGCTTGCAGGATATTCCAAAGAGATGCAGTGACATTTTTGAGGCCATCTCCATTCCTCTCGTATTCCGGAAGTGCGTGTCGGATCAAGAACGGGCGCTTGGAGAAGAGCTGATGAAGTATTGCGCAAAGCGCCTGGCGAACCGTATTTTGGTCGTTGTCTTTGAAGAAGAAGTAGCAGATCGCGGCTGATGATGGAAGAACGTGGTCCACAAGAAACTTGGCCAAGACAGACTTCCCACAGCCAGGGTCTGCAGTGACAAGTAACATACCTGACTCCTGACCTAACCAAGCGGTAAAGGCTTGATGCTTGAGGAACCATTGGCATGTGCCTTCGAGCCGGTCGTCCACACGGTTTTTGTACCACTCGTATGTGATATCATCCTTGGCGGTTGTCAGGCGGAATGACTGGAGACACTTCTCTTCCTCCTTGTTCAATTTCTGCTGGACCTGTTCCCGCAGAATGTCTCCGTGTTCTTTTGCAACGTCTAGGCGTTCCTCAGCGTTGTTGTGGATCTCGGCTCTACCGCATCGGTGTTAGCTTTTGCCGTGCTGCCAGCTCAATTATTAGTCGCTTACAGTAGTTTAGACATATTTCCAACATTCTCGTCGACCTCTTCCAATTTCCCGGTCGCATCCAATAGAGATTGCTGCAAGAGGCTAAGGGTTTGAGTAGAATACTTCGCCTGGCAGACATCGTGACAGTGAGAAAGCTTGGTGATGCAGTTACTTAATCTGCTCAAATGACCTTTCATCTTATCGAGCTTGAACGGTGCGGTGGCTAGGCGAGAAGCAGAACTTTGTTCAGCATAACGACACGCGGAGGCTAGGAACAGAAGTGATTCGCAGTAGGCCACCACCACAGCGCTCTCGAGCGCCTCGAGAACTGCGTCTGTAGACAGCGCTTTATGGAGGTAGAGCCGCTCGTATGACTCGCACTGGAACACTAGCAAGGCGGCCTCGTGAAAGCAGGCTATGACGAGATCATGAACCGTCGCATTCGACGTGAGAAGCTGTCCCGTTAGCTTTTTGGGCTGCGGATTGATACGAATCGAGACACTCACAACCAGAACAACTCGCATCCCGGCCCAGGGGAGCGCGGCATGGACAGGATCAAAGCTAACTGCAACATCGCCAGCAGCTAGAAACTGGGCGAGAACTTCAACACTCTTATCAATGCGCTCTCCGATGTTTAATCTTTTCCAGAAACTTCGTTCAGTAGCGGCCTTGGTTTCGTGCCGTCGCTTCTGAAGTTCATTCATTCCATCAAGCAGCTCTTTGACTGTGAACTTTTTGTCTGTAATGTTGGGCCCTGACCCCACCTCTTCGCCGTGTTTCATGATATAGTCGATACCCTTCCAATCAGGGTTTTCCTCTCGGAGCTTCCTGACCGCTTCTTCTGCCAACCGACTTTTCATGCCGACCTGCGGTGACCTGCTTGGCTGTTGCGTACTAGCGGCTGAGGCCGAGCTTTTTGGAATTACTTCTGGCGCAGTTTCGGGCTTCGATTCCATGTTCAGCGTCGGAGATTGGGGTCGCACAGCCGGCATGTCTCGAGGGCCAACATCTCTCGTTTCGGCACCCTGCTTTGCGGTCCGCCTCACGGACGGGGAGAGGGCTCTGGAAAGGGATTGTTTAAGGGATAACTAAACCAGAAAAGGTCGTCGGTTAGCAAGCGGTGACGCGAAAAGTGATTTCGCCGATGGAAAGACAGAATTCGCACCGAGTTAACGGAGCCTTCCCCAGCAGAGCCATCGCCGAAGCGCCAAAACTTTCGCCACCCCATGTTCCTTAGGCACGGCGTCTCACAGGCTGGCTTCCCAGTTGAGTGTTTTCGGGAAGCAGTACCGTGCAGAGCGAATCTGGGTGGAAAATAAGGGGTGGTGATGTAGAAATTACTCTATTTGCACGATAGCAGAAGAAGATGCCGGCGCGGGGGTTGGGGATTTGGGGCTGGCGAAAGCGCCTAACCAGCCTAACTCATGTATTTGCATATCTTCGCGTCCCCTGGAAATTTATTGGTTTGATTAGAACAACTGCCTTCCGCGCGCTTGCATGATTGGCGTTTGGCGGCAAACCGACCAATCAGAACTACTGGGTGACCATATTCATAGCCATTCTGTGGCATCTGTGTTCGGAGCTACCTTGGCTCACCTCATCCATTTCGATGGCCCAGCGGCTAGTGCCGGTGGTGAGGTTGAGGATGTGGAGGGGTGAGTTGGAGGCGGAGAGGGGACGAGGTGGTTGCGGCCGTCAAGGAGAATCTAAGATTCGCCCAGCCATGTTGGGCAACAATGCTATAACGTTTGGGGTCGGGTCGGCAAAACACGTGGGCCAAGTGGGCGAGGATTTTCCTCCTGTAGACCGGCTTTGTCTAATGCTTCGAACAGTTTCTAAGGCCCTCAAAAGGCCACGACTTCCTTTGGCGCATGAAAGCTGCTTAGCCTTACGATGTAGGGCGAAGAACAAATGGTTTGCTGCCAGAGCACGGGGACATGGCCGTCCTCCCCGCTATTATCATCGTCGTGTTAGTCGTGGTCGTGGATGAAATGGTGACGGCACATGAAATACATTGTACAGGTAGTGTGCATAACGTATGGTTAGGCAGTCAGTCGCGGTGGGAGCACGAGATGCTTGGTATATATCAATTGCGCAAGAGCACGCAGATTAGGTAGGCAACTCGCACCGTGGCGGCAAAGTGAAGAAGATAGTCAGGTCGACTCTGGCGCTGTCGGACGAGAAGGGGGGTCTTTATACCTACAGATGGGTAGCGAAAAGTGGCCATGACAAGGTTTGGAGCGAGGCCTTTGCCATAACGGCGTTCCATTGTCAGGGCTAGGCTTCAAGACGGTTTGTGTCAACATCTCTACATGTGTTAGTGCGAACTCAAGACAGCGGCCTGGAGGATGCCTCACGTGCAACATAAAGAAACCAGACACCGAGACCCGCAAATGGTCGACCCCGTGTGTGTGGTAAAAAGTTGGCGGCTGACAAGGTCATTGGCAGAGACTAGACCGTGCCGAACCCGGACTAACTCGACATGCTGGCCGTGGTGCTGTGCGGTGCAAGCTCACAGTCTTGTGACTGCTGCTGCAGTGATGCCTAGCTAATTGTGGAGCGGGCGAGGAGGAAATCAGAAAAGCTAGAAGCTGGCGGACACAGAGGATCCGCTAGGCTGACTTTAGAGGGCTGGGGCGGGGAGGCGTGTTCTTGTCATCGACTCATGGTTGGCTTTGGCGGATGCGCAACATCGATAATTGCGATGGTGCGATGGTGCGATCTGAAGGATTTTCCCCACCATGGGGTCGCGGTCTTGGTCTGCGAGAGGTAGCGATGAATGCGGGCCGCAGCCTGGCAGCCCTTCCCTGAAGAAATGTGTACTGGGCGTGCGCGGTCCTAGTGTTGCTCAGTCCTTTGGCGTTGTCTGCAGTGAAGCTCCACATCCCCATTTGACGTGCACCGACTCCACCATCTTATACAAAATAATGGCGAACATTATTTCAACAACAAGCCCGGGTAGCACAATGGTTAGTGCGTCAGACTTTTACGCAGTGTTTCGAACTGATGATGAAATCTGTGTTGTAGGCTCGAGTCCCACCTCGGGCGAAATGTGAAATAGAAGTTCTTGGCTCCACTCTTCTTTTTTGCTGTAGGATGCTTATGTGAGTCCAGGACGGGTTCGTTTCGAAGTTGTGGTCCTTCGCATTGTCCTGTTGCCTCTCCTTTTGTTCTTGCTAAGGGTGCACACTCCGCTGCGCCCCAAGCTCGACCTTTAGATATATATCTTTTAATTATCGCAGATAGCCACAGCTCTCACAATAGCCTTTTTGGCGGAAAACGCGCATTGCAGGCCGCTGTCCGGTCCCCCACTTCTCATCCACTACCTGACGATATGCCTGCTGCGACTCTCTCCTCTGAATGTTGATAGATCCCTGTGCATTATGGACGATCTTATAGTTACTCTTTTTGTTAAAGTCTAGCACCGCAGGCTTAGAGATCATTGCGGTATCTATCACGGCCTCATTGGGGATATCCGCTGCCACTACATAGTACGTGTGCGTTGGCTGGAATTGGTACGTCGATTTTGCCTCCGGGGTGAAGGTTGCTGAAGGCCCATGGATGCTGCCACCGCTCCTCGCGGGCCTGACGCCGATGGTGTATCTCTCTGTATTCTGTCAGATCTCCCGGGCTGTATTCGGGGGTGAGAAGAGATTGGCGACAAACTATGCCGAGCGGTGGTGTTGTCAAATTCGCCCGTCTGGATCTCAAAACGTGCCCGCCTTGCTCGAATTTGGCAGTACCGAGAACTACAGGATACCGTCCTCGACGATCATCCATAGGGTAGTGCGAGGGAGGACCGTGCCATCGGCATTGACTTCCCTGAGAGTCACAGTCTTGCTGCCTTAGGAGGAAACAGTGAAGGTTTCATCTGCATTTTGGCGCTTCTGGCCGACGACGGCGCCCTAAGAGTTTGACGGTTTCTATGCTGACTTGCTGATCGGGTGCAGCCGTTTGGGTGACGACGTTAGACTAAAGCTGTTGAGGATGGAGACCTGCGATGTCAGGGGCGTGGTTGAAGAGCGCGTAGGTTTGATTTGTTGTCGAAGGCGTTGTGAGGGTGATGGTGAACTTCTCGGCCGGCATCTTGGCGGTTCGGCGTTGGAGGAGCGTAACTGAGGAGGTGATGGACAGGAGCCAGCGCGGTGGTTTCTAAAACGGCTGGGAAGAACTGAGATGAAGTATTTATACTCACGAGGATTCCCAAGTCGGCCTCATCTTACAACGGTCTGGTGAAGGAGCGCATTGGTGGGCATCCGATATGTACATAGTTTCAGCTCGCCCTGTGCCACTATTGATGCTAGCGTGATGCATGTTCGCGTCTGTTTCCACACCTGAGATTCTGGTCAAATGGCGAAACAGAGAGTTGATGGTGGAGTCGCACCGAAAAAGGACCATACTTCCGCTTCGGCGCACCGTAATGGTGGGAAGCTCCTGCGGCTTGCGGGCACGAGACGCCGTTTGCATTTGGAGACACACGACTAATGCGCTTCGGCGATCTCAGCTGGAAGTCGCACTCCAGTCCCTGATCACGCACCCCAAATTTCTGCCCAACGTGGAATTCTGATCACTCCGCTGCTTTGAAGAGCCAGCCTGACGCAGCGGAAATGTGCCATTGAAGAAATGCTGGTGCAGGTCTCACTACATCCATCATGGCGTGGTCCTTGAGAGTTTATTTGGCTCCAGGACGCATTCGTTTCAGGGATGCACATCTTCGTCAAATGGACCGAACGCAGTGCCCTAAAGTCTGGCTGCGTCCCCGTAGCAGACTGAGCCACAGCACACAGTGTCTTCCATTCCGCCAGGCAGCCACGCTCAATATCATGGCGAGCTTGACGGACGGTAGTGCCGATCCGAGCAAGGAGTTTGGCGGGGACGAGTTTCCAAACGATCTCTTTAGCAACCTCGCCCCGCTCCTCACACTTTTCGGCGGGCAAGTGACGAAGCAGTTTCTCAGCATGAGCCTTAGATAGGCTGATAACATTCTCCTCGCAATAGGGCCTCTGGGCATCATGACCGTCATTGTGAGCGCGATACGAGTCGGTAGAGTGCGCCAGCTGAAGGCCCTCGTCGGAAGGTGAGCAATTTGAGAATCCAGCTGAGTCTCGAGGTGCTTTTCGTTCTTCGGTCTCGGTCATATGTTGACCCCTGTGGTAGAGCCCGCGAAAGCAAATCCACAGCTGAACAAGAGCTGTTCTCTTCGACATCACCCGACGTCTACGAGCTCTAGAGCGGCAAGGAAGTTGTGCGCATGATCGGAGCTCCATCAGGAATGAAGACTTTTGGTCATAGTTGAAAGGGGAGATATGAGAGAAGTGGTCGATCTAGCCACAGCAGTTCAGCGGGGGTGGCTGCTATCGCCACATCTCCCACCAGATTCCCCCCCAAAGAATAAGATGCTCTCTGAACTGGCGGATGCTGCACCAAGCCTTGCCCTCAACATTAAAGACGCTGCCGCGGCCCCTTGGGCTTTCTGACTATAGGCTGCAGTCGGCGCCGTCTTACAAGCAACCGCCCTCCCTGGTGATCCCAGGGCTCGCAACCCACTTCTGGGGCTGGCAGAAAGCAGGCATGCCCATTGCTTCATATGGTTACCCTTGCTATCTCGTTGGTTCCCTTCTGGTCATTACTGGCGTTGCAGCATGTGACCACATCATTGAGGGAGTAACAAGAGAGTATTAATTACTTTGCCGCCAACAGGCACTCGCATCAACCGGTTGTGGCAGTATTCCGGTTGCAACGACCCTGTAGTCTACCGTCAGCGACCAGCACTTTTCCTCTTTCGCCATTTTCAGCAGTCTTGGCGACCTCCACATTCGAACGCCTCGCCTGAACAAGAGAAGATATAGTACGCTAGCTGCTGTTGCCACGGTCACCAGCGTCGTCGGCTTCATTGTTCAATTTATCGGACTTCGAGCCCTCCACTGGTTGGCAACTATCATTAAACTCGGCGTTACCCTGGTGATGACGGGCATTCGAGCCTTTGTAAGAAGGGTCTTGGCCAACAATTCTGTTTGCTGCACTGTTCCCGATGGCATGAACTCTCTTGGTTTACCACACAGTTAGTATTGCCCGACGTGTTTTCTCGAGAAGAGGGAGGGAATTGAGGACAGCTTCTGGAGGAAGCTTGGATTCCAGAAAAAAACTCGCTCCTCAAAACCGGAGAGATCACCGCTTGCAGGGTGGCAATCGGACATCCTCACCGAGAGTCTGGGAAATCCCCACTCTCCAAGCGACCTGGCCTTCAAGACTGGGACCGAGACCGGAAAGCACCACGCCTCCAGCTGGCCAAAGAACCTCCGAGTTGGACTGGACTCGAGTTTTCACCACCCACCCTTTGAATACACTTCTAGTGTTGGAAAAAAAAAAAAAAAATCCGAGACTGGGCGACTGCCGAAGAGCCCATGCTGCACGCAAATATATAAGCCTTAATGTCCCACCATGACGAAACAGCAGGTACGGCCAGCAAACTGGCTTCAGCCATTGAAAGAACTTGTGTCAAGTGTTGCAGCCCCGGAATGGTGTCTTGGGATTCTGAACATGGACTGCCCGGCAACCCCAAGACTCTTTTCGGGCTTGTGTTGCCTATCGCGTCTCTAGACAGATTCACTTCGACGTTCAAGGCGGTTCGCATAAAATTGTGACGGCAATCGCTTTGATCTCAGCGAGCTCCAGGCAATGGCCTCCCACCAGAATCTCTGGGTTCTCACTGAGCGAGATAAGCTTCGAAGTGTTCTATGTCTTTGCCAGTACTCGATGGTGGAAAAGGCCAGACAAAGTGAAGAGACATCTGTCTCGCTCTGGAGGTTCGATCATTATGATAAGATACACTTATCGTGGGCCCATTTTGCTGATGTAATCCTGTAATCGGCTGGTGGCGCTGCAGATCTTCAACGACAGTGGGATTTATCAACAATTGAGGCTTGTGCAACCCCTGAAAATGCGATTTTTAGCCTTTTTAGCTCTCAAACCCCTGCAATTCGATTTCTCAATCGTTACGGCGTTGCCTGCGTTGCTTGAGGCTATCTACAAGTTGGTTGAGGCTCCTGCCGGCACGTATGCGCTCTACCTCCGCAATAGCCTCGGCTTCGCTTCTACCCCTGGATATCCGCGAAGAAACTACATCCCAGATTACCTTCCGGCGACAAAACTATACCCTGATATTACTACTAGGGCGCCAGCGGCTTCCCCATTAGCCCTCCAGCTCCTGGATTACCAGCTGGCCTGCAACGCCTTCTTTCCACTCCCGCCAGATATCTTTAACCGTAAATAGCTTCGTCAGGCTCGTAAGGATAGGGGGGGCCGTAGGCTGGCTAGTTGGCGCTGGCTCTAGTAAAGGCCCTGGGGGTATAGGCGCCAGGGCCGGCGCTGGTACCGGTACTTCTAATATTAGGTTTGGATTGGTTCCCAGGTAGCCGGTAATAGTAAAAGGGACCTTGCCAGAGAGAAGGGTATCCAGGATTTTACTTTCCTAAGTGGCCAGTTGGTTGGCCAGTTGGTTGGCCATCTAATTAGCGATTTGTTAGCCGGCGTGCAGGATAGCTAAGCAAGTGTTTTCTATAAGCCCACAGAGCTCTGGCAAGGCACGTTGTAAAAGGAGGCTTGGTAGTTCTGCTATATCCGTAATATTAGCCCGCACTACACGTGCAAATTCCTCCCACTCTTTGCCGTAGAAAGGGGGGTAAGAAAAAAAGGGTAGAGATAGATATTGGGGCTGTAAAACGGCGAAATCCTGTAAAAGTACTATACGTAAGCGCTTCATAAGCTTAAAGAAGCCATCACCAGCAAGATCGTCTTCGTTAAGGCCGCCTTATGCCCACTGGCGGCGCCGCGCGCACGCATCGAAACGAGGCTCCCACTCTTCAATCCACGGCCAGAGTTAGCTCTACAAGGTAGTTGGAGGATCGTATACTACGCGCGATAAAAAGTAGTCCCCTGGCGATTCAGAGAAGCCGGCGACGATACGCATAAACTGGCGCGGTAGGTGCGTAAGGTAGGCCTGGCACAAAACGCTCTAATTCCAACGACCAGCCTGTAAAATCTGTGCGAACGAAGTGCTATGTGTTTCTGCATCTTGTGCTCCAACTCGCCGTAGTAAGTACGTCTTTTTCGCTGTAAATAGGCTAACGGCGCCAAAAACACGCCAGGTATCCTGAAGTTATATACTGTAAGAAAGCTCTTCTTCGCGCTTTTGACCAACGAGGACCTTAATTCTATACCAATCCTAACAGCGGCGAAAAAAAGGCGGCGGTTCGCCGGCAACGTACTATCGCTAGAAGAATAGTTGTACCAAGGCGCCCTACGTGCAAAGAAGGGGGTTCTTGTAGCGTAAAGATCCCATAAACTCCTTTTTAGCCGTTTTATTCATTTTGCCGTCTTATAAAAGCGAAACGAGGCAGCCGTACTGCGTAGGGCCTTCGGTAGAGGGATAATTAAGGAGAGAAAGGTCGGTAAGCTCCATCTTCCGGCGGTTCTCTCCGCGCAGGAAGTAGTAATAGCCGAAAAGAAGATTAATACGTACGTATAGATTCTGCGGCGTAGCGGTTACGCCGTAGAGTAGATGCTCTTAAATTACAAGCTACTCGGCGGTTGAATACCCGGCCTGAATCCTTTCGGTACCACGATCTTTGAAGCTGGCGCGGTTGTGGCGATTTTTTTGACGGCCGCGCTGATCCAGAAAGCTACGTACGGCTACATTATATGGGTTTTCCGTATTCTTATTGCCGTACGCTACTTGCAGGTTCCAGAGCTCCATTACGGCGGCAATATACGTATTTACCGTACTCTTGGTAAAGAGGGTACCTTCCTTAGCATCGCCAGTACTAATTGCCGTAGCTATAGTCGATAGTAGTATATAGCTCTCACGGTCGTTGGCCAGGATTTGAGCCGCTTCAGTAACCGGCACTGCCAGCGTTACGGCAAGGGCTTCGGCTTCCCGGAGGGCGGCCTGCTCGTCAGCCGGCAGTAGGGGATCCGTATAGCCGTCGCCGCGGCCACGCCGCTTCTTCGGCACCTTAACACGCCGTAAGAGGATGTCTTCTTTCAGCCAAGCGGCCAACTTATCAGGCGTAACAAATTCGCCGTC
>Ga0247765_1000761_pt1 | contig 21619 bp, 30 predicted proteins | sample UWRJL106311C6_FD_179949 | JGI IMG/M metagenome (GOLD analysis project Ga0247765, IMG submission 179949) | Plant litter microbial communities from Arlington Agricultural Research Station in Wisconsin, United States - UWRJ-L106-311C-6 | ecosystem: Environmental > Terrestrial > Plant litter >... | reverse complement strand
CCCCCCACAAAAAAAAAAAAAGAAACACACTGAACTTTTCAAGTTCCAGCCCCCAGAATGACAGGACGGTTCAATCTCTCACTGAGACATGAGCTGCATGGACCAAATCTGATTATTCGTGTCGGGCGTATTTCTCGGCCAGCAATTGACGGGAGTGCCGGGGGCGGGGTTGCTGTGATCCATGTCGAGATACTGGTTTGGCCAGCGAATGTTTCGAAATCTATCGTGCAGAAAAACAAGGATTATTAGCATTTCCATACCAATCAAATGGATTGTGGGGTGTGTGTAAGATACAGACGGGGTGAGGACTTACCGGTAAGCACCCGTTGTCGCTGTAGGCTCGCGCTTCCAAAGCGCCCGGAAATCCGGGATTAAAAGGTCTGTTTGTCCCGTGACGGGAGCTTGGCCTGGATCCAATGTGTTATTATTAGTGCGGTCTGGGACGACACACAATGAGTCGGGGAGAGATGAAATACTTGACATGGCAGCCATGACTGAAAAGGTTCCATTGTTGAAAATGGTAACCGTGTCGGTCACGTTGGGCACAACCGTCGTGATCACGTACCATAGCTGGTGTTGATTTCCCGGCCAGTTATTGGGACTAATGTGTATGTCATCAATTAGCACGAGCACACTTGACTGGGCAACTAAAGTAGATAAATCACATACTAGCCAGCAATGGCAGCGCCGTTGTTGGGGTTTCCATTCACCAAGTCCATGCTGGTATTGGTGGCGAGGTTGTAAATGGCATACACACCCGTCTCTTGCCAGCCAGGTGGTCCGATCTGGGCCATGGTATGCTGAAACAATGTGGCGAGAATAACCACCGCCGTGGACAAAAAGTTGGAGAGATGCATTTTTTGAGTTGGTTGTTGTTTTTGATATCTGTCAGGAGTTGAGGCTGTTGGTGAGCTTGGCTGTTTACCGTTTTTCATGCCACCGAGTTTCGAGACATGGCAAGGACTTTTTATACCCAAGACACAATGACATTTTCATCGCTTGCGTGCCCATCTTTCTTATTGACCGTCGCAAAGGTTTCCAGTCTTGTTCATCTCGAGAGATTGGAAAGTCGGTCGTGTATCCAACCAAACGATATGGAGTCGTCACGTTACAGTCTTTACCACCTCCCCATCACAGGCGTGTGACATTTCAGGTCTCTTGGAGTAGTAGCGTAATGTGAATCATTGCCCGAAACGAATTGTGTGCTTCATGCCCTCTTGATTTCAGCTCTCAACGGTCGTCAGCACAGCGTTGCATTTTGGTCGGTTGGGGAAGTCTCAGCTGGGTTGGTGCAATTTTTGACCCTGCCCAGGCTTTAGCCGGTAACCACCAACGCCAAGGGGGTGTGGCACAGGAGAGCTCGATGTTGATTTTTAAATATCAAGTAGTATCTGTTCCGGCCGCGATCACCAATGGGCATTACCAACTCTTGAATGTTTGAGTGGACACCGCGATTGGTTCGTCGAGTCGATTGGCCAATGAAATTGTTTTAGCATCAACCAAGTTGGTTGAACCAACTTGAGAGGCACGCTAACTTGAAATATCACAACAATTGCAATATTGGTAAAGCGCGAGCGCCATGCAATTTCTTACCATCTTGGCGTTGACTCCTGCGACTGCGAGAACCTGCTCACCTGATTTTACCACCCATCATCCTTTCATGACTGGATCAACCACTTCCGTTTTCTTCACCGAAAAGACACAATGAAACTCTACCTCGCCATCGCCATCACCCTCTTCCTCCCGGCCGCCCTGGCCACCAATCCCGTCTTCGGGCCCATCGCCGACCAAGCATGCGGACCTTGTATTGACCGTGCCGTGGCTGCCGGTCCTGCCAACACCCAGTCCAAAGAGTTTGCCAACTATCTCTGCATTGGTTCTGGCGGAACCGCTGTGGCGACCTGTATTACCCTGTGCGGATCCTTGAGCCCTTCGCTTGACCCCGTGGCGCTCGCGGGCGTCAGTGCCGAGATCCAGCTGATCGTAGGCTCGGCTTTCGACTACTGGTAAGTGTGGCATTGTGGGCAGGCACTTTAGGAAGGTTACACCTCTCTGATAAACTTTGTCGTCAAATATGCACAGCATCCGATACTACCCCAAGGAAACTTGCGCCGCCTTTGAGGGTGTTTACCCCAAGGAAATCCTCGCCAAAGCATGTTCGCAAACGGGGGAGACCGCGACGGCGGGTGGTGGAGTGCCTTCTCAGAGTGGGGGTGCGGGCGTTCAGGTTCCTGCCGCAAGCAGCACTACAACAACAGCTCCAGAGGCTGGAAGTACCACACTGACCAAGTCTGCCAAAAACGACGGAGCAGTGGCTCATCCCGCAGCATGGTTCATGCTTTTGGCGTTGGTCATGGTGGGGTTTTGATCGTGCCTCAACGACTGGATATAAGTTGACTAGACTAGACTACATGTAAGTACGGGAGATGACAACTTCGAGTCCAGTTTGCACCATCTAGGTGATACCGACACACCAAGGACAAAGCCACCAAGTTTCTGCCGCCCCGCCGACGGCATAGACTTGCTCTCTTCACCCCATTGTCCGCATATTTTGCCAGCTTCTTCACCTCATCCAGTTCTAAATCAGGCTCCCTGAGCCGGCGGAAGACATCCTCGGCATAACCCGCAGAGATTTTATGCAGCTGGTTGGCGTGGCCTGGTCAATCATTCTCGACCTCAGCATTCACCCACCTGAACGTGGCATCCGCATCCATGGTTGAGTCACAAAATAACCGGGGTACCGTGATCGCTGAACAACATAACTGCTGCATGGTTGCCCTCGGGTGTGTTGGCCAAAAGGCCGAACGGCGCGTCGTATATGCGGTCCAGCAAGAAGTTGCGCTAGATATCATACGATTGAAAAAGTTCCATTTTATTTCACGGACAATACCAATATGCCGGTTGGCGCGAGGTTGTGCCTCTCGGGCGTAACGCGACCGTCCGTACCGTCGGCTTCGGCAGATGAGTAAACATTCCACCGTTCGTCCGCCGAAAACACCGGGCACCCTCCCAACAGTTACAGTTACAATTCGGAAGCGAGTGCGAATGAGTGAGACTGACGAGATGCGTCGCATCGCAACATCCGCGCGGTCTGAAAGCTCGAAACTTGTGTCCACGTTCTCAACATCAACCAATTTCTATAATCCAACGGTTCCAAAGTCCACATCGAATACAACAATAACTTACTCAGGCTGCTTATTCATCCGCTATGTCAGCTTTGGGATGAACCACATAACGGTTTTTTGACCGCTAGCCAGTCGTGTATTTATTCCACGAGATCTCTATTCAAATGGACTGGACTGGACTTGCCATTACTCAGTCCCAGACACAACTCTTTACCAAGACACTCCATATCATCATCTCATCCCTCAAACTTCAGTCAACCTGAACAAGCAAAAATCTACCATTATGCAACCTCTAAACATCGCCACCGTCATGGCCTTTTTGGCCCTCTTCGACGCAACACTGGCAAGAGACCCCACATGCGGTGCGGTCCCGCAACCCCCCAGCTGCGGCGGCGGAATCCTCTCAGCCGACAAGTGCATTGAGCTCTGCGAATGCGGTGGTCCCGATAGCGGGATCGGACTTGCCTGTTTTAACTCTGGAAGCTGCAGCAGCGCGAATGTTTTGTTCCTCTGTCAGAACGTTCTCAATTGTCGCTGCTAGATACCTAGATACATGCTCGTATCGATATCTGCCAGCATGACGGATGGGTCCCCATAGAGAGAGAGCATTTTACAGGATGGGTTGGTTGGAAATGGGGGCGAAATATGACGCAGGAGGCAAAGCAATGTCGAAGAACCATCTCGGGTTCAGTCTCTTTCTTTCGTTCATTGTACTTACCTACCTACCTACCCAACTAACTACATATCTCGGTACCTAACCTACAATCCAACCCCTGAAAGATTATTAGTGTGGGATTTAGTGAGTGTTAATCCAGCAGGAGTTTGTACAATACGTAAGGTAAATAGTTGGGAAGTTGTTCTGCGAGGGGTTAAGCCAGAATGGTTGGGCCTCAAGTTTAATATTTAGGGCCTCGAATTTCCATCATAACCCGTCAAAAATAGAAAAAAAAGAACACTGAAACAATTTTGATCCACAGGTTGTAGCCAAGCGGTAACATGAAAGTACCGCGCGAACAAATCTTTCAGGGCACGGGTTGGACTGTATATTATTTCTCCCTCTCGATCAATAGCGATTGTATTTGATGGTATATAGATCAAGAAACAAACATGAGCCGCCTCTTTTCTTTGGCACTTACAACCACTCCTTGCACACCTTCAAGCTGACCATGATAGTTGGGGTGATTAACGGAGACAAAGCATAGGCGATGGAGAGGAACTTGGTAATGGCCAGTTTTTCCTCCTCGTCGGCATGCGTTGCCTCGGCGAGCGCCGTCAATTTCATGGCCGGAGGGCCCGTGGGCATGAGCATCATGGTAAACCACAGAACCGGGTCTTGGCCGAGGAATCCGGTTTTGGACGCAACCGTGGTGATGATGGTGATGCTGACACTGCGGAGAGTTAGTATGCGACTTCTGTATCGTGATTTCATTGAGGAAAAAAGAAAGAAGAGAAAGAAGAAAAGAAAAAGAAAAGGAAAAAAAGAAGAGAGAAAAAGAAGACTTACACTGGCCAAAATACAAATCGAATAAACAAGACAAATAACACCGGTGACCACGACAGCCGTCCCCCCGACTCGCCGCGCCGCATTCTCCGCAAGCCGTGGGCGAGTTTCGCACCAACTACAATGACCTGCAATGCCACGAATAGTTCCCCCAGATTCTTGACGCTGCTGGTCAGCCAGGCCTTGAAATAACCACCTTCATCAGGATCTGCAAAGAATACCCGCTGCAGAGACGGGATTAGGCCGATCACCATGCCGATGGCTGCTCCAAAGATAGGCGGGCTGATGAAGCGGACGATGCGTGCCGTAGCTGTCTGGACTGACCTAGGGAGACGGTCCCAGATATGGGCTATAGCATTGTAGCCGGTGCGAGAAGCACGGGATTTATAGCGGAGTACCGTCTGCGGTAGAAGCGACGTTTCCTCATCCGGCTCGTTGTCTCTGTCGCTGTTGCTGTCGCTGTCGGTGTCGGCATCCCGATCCGATCCATCACGGATTTTCTTTTCCATTTCTTCCCTCGGGTCTTCATCGTGAGCGCCCAGGAGATCGCCCCCAAGTCCAAAAGTAAGACTATTCCCCACAATTGAAGATACGAGGAGATAAGACCGGGCGCGATCCACGGCTGCGGAAATATTGTCAGACGGAAGTCGGATGATCTGATCAAGCGCTCCTGTAGACCCGAGTGACTGGACGAGTAGCAACGGTAGAGAAGTCGTGTTGTTGAAAGCCACTGCTGGCGTGACCCATTTTGGAAGCTTGAAAATTCGAGTAGCGACAATGCCGATGATAATAGACGTAACGTTGTAGAGGATGGACCAGACGAGAATCGGGACATATCGCGCAGCCGTGTCGCGGTCGAGCTGCGAACCGAGATTGGTGACGAGTAGAGCAGGCAGGAGCATTGTAACGCCCAGCTGCGATACTTTTTTGGCGGCATGGTTATCCAGCAGATTTACCTGGCCGGCAACTAGACCGTACCAAATCGTGAGAAGAACAGAAGCGGATGCCTGAAGGGCTGCCAAGAAGGCGACTCCCATGTCGGAAGCCATGATGCTGATGCTGACTGGTTGAGCCGTGGTGGAAATGAAGTGGGCGAGCACAAAAATGTGTGTTCTAGACTCGGTTCAGTGTATCTATTTATTTTGTTCTTCATTCGTTTTCTCGTCCCAACTCCCAGCTGGGAACTGTGAGTTTGCAGAGCCCAGAGCTTGGCTATGACGTCGTTGGCTCTTTTCCTGCGTCATTCGTGCAATCGACCCACTCGCAGCTGGGCTTGGCAACTTGGCAAGGGCTGAGGGGTTGCAAACATGACAGTGTTTCTCCTTCCTTGCACTTGGAAGGAAATAAAAGACGAGCGATTTCAAACCTGCCGTCGCTGGCTGTTGTAGTTTGGAGAGAAGTTTGATATCCTCAATGTTTTTGGCTGGCGGTTTTCTGGTGGGTGTCAGGGATGTGACTTCGGATGAGGAGGAGCGGGAAGAGCGGCGATTGGCTGTGCGCGAAGACAGGTGGGGCAAGAGCCAGGGCGTCGCAAGCAGTCACAAAGTGTTCTGGAACTCTGTTTAGCGCATCGCAAGTCAACTCAGCACGATCTCCAAACCACACAGTTTTGATTCTTTCCTTTCATTTTCTCCCTTTACTTTCCCTTTTTTTCTGTAATTTTTTCCCTTCCATCTTTCTTCTGGGGGCTTTCGTGGTTTTTCGTGGTTTTTCGTGGTTTTTCGTGGTTTTTCTTTTTCTCCCTTCTTGGCAATGGTCTAACGGCCAAGAGTCAATTCAGCACATAATGTTCTTTCCACGTCACTTACCATGGTGACATTCAAGATATTGCGTTTAAACCGAGAAACTACTTGTTTAGTGCCGTCTTCAATACCTCTCAACTCTCGCCGTTGTAGATAAGGTACCAGAACCCTGTCAACACAAACAAGCCCATTCCATCCACAAGTTGCTCGTCTTGGGAGTTGCCTAAGCCCCCGTTCCCAATGCAATTATCCAGCGCTCGTACGTAGCCGCCCCAATCGCTGCCGATTCTCGGAACATCAGCGCTTTGGATAATCTCGTATTCTAGAAATGTCATCAAATGTTACAGTGACACTCGTGACTCCTTCAGGCATCCATCGTCAATACATGTATTCAAGCCAAAACATCAATGGCCGTACCTCCTTTCCCTATTCTACAAATGCAGTCCATCCATTTTTACCATCATCGCATGCGGCGTTGAGAGCAATAATGAAGGATTTGTCTTTTATTCTTTTTTTGTCATTATGGAGTCAACCTGGATTTTCCATCGCTCTTCCCCGAGACAATGATGTTTCCGCATGCAAACTCCCAGCGGTGCGCAACGTCGGAGGCAGTATCGGGTTCCGAGCGTCCGATAATCGCTGCAATGTCGGGAGTACGGGCACCATCAAGGCACTCATGCTTTTTGTGGACTTTCCTGGATCAGTGGCAACAGAGTCAGCCCGAGCCATGTACGATTACTTTATGCCGCAGGCCAGCGATTGGTATCGCAACGCTTCATATGGGCGGCTCACGCTAAACGTCACGGCCGACACTGTCTTTCGGCGAATGCCTTCTCGGGCCGACGCGTACGGCTGGTCCCGTGGCTTGACGACGCAACTACACAATAAGTACATTCAGGATGCACTAGCGGCATACAATCGCACTATCTCGCCGCCCGTTGATGTCCTTTACATTGTCGTCCCGCCCAACGCGAAGGATATCACCAGCTCTTTTACCACGTCCAGCCTTCTCAGTGGTGTGACCAACCGGGGTGGTGATCTTGTAGCTCGCTCCGCCGTAACGTTTGGTTCTACGCACTTTACCTCGTGGAAATGGAAAGTGCTGAACCACGAAACCGGCCATGCCCTCTGTCTTCCGGACCTATACCCGTTGGCAGAGGGAGGAGGGTCAAGTATTGGTCTTTATACTGGAGGATTCGACCTGATGGGTCCCATCGGTGGGCCTGGGCCGGATTATTTCGCCTGGAATAAGTGGCGACTGGGCTGGCTGGATGATGGCCAGGTCGATTGTGTGGTCAACAAGGCTGGATCGACAACAACAACCCATGTCCTCACAGCACTGGAGAAACAAATGGACAAAGGGATCAAGGCGGTGGTAATCAAGGGGAATAACACCGCAGCGCTGGTGGCAGAGCTGCGCACAGCGACGGGGGTAGACGCAGCGGTTTGCGCACCGGGGGTGCTTCTTTACGAGATCTCAACGACAATTAAATCAGGCTCGGGTCCGATACGGGTTATTGACGCTACGCCGGATTCCCGGGGATGTGGAGGACACAAGTTTAATGATGGGGTACTTTCCATGTCGTCGTTGAACGGGACGAGTTCGTTTACGGTGCCGGGTTGGGGTGTAAAAGTGGCCCTGATGAACCAGACGGCCGATGCGGCGACCATTCAAGTCACTATGGGTGGATAAAATAGGTAGCTAGCATTGGAAAATATGAAGGACTGAGTTTCACATGTGAGGTTCTGACTGACGAGGCAGTTCAGGCCGGTCGGCTTTCTGTCTTGGGCTCCTGTATTGAGCTTAACTTGGTCTAGCTGCTGCGAATGAAAATGCAGCAGGTTCGCAGGTAAAATTACTTAACTAGGAACCCATTCCTTTCAAGCGCCTGTCGTCTCAGTGCCCAAAGTTTAAATTGACCAAACCCTATGAATAACAGGCCGAGAAGTTTGGGCGCTTCGATTCATTGTGCATTGCCGCCCGCGCTAGAGGTTTTGGGGTTGGTCGCGCCTACAAGGCCAGCCCGGCCAACACGAAGGCCTGAATTAGAAACCAGCCTTATTCCGCCAAGAATATGAAATATGGTGTGTGGAACACATTCAAAAGCATGTTGACCTCTAAACCGAGTAATGCTTCAAGATCTGACAAACTCACCTCAACTCACAACCATGCCACAAACATCCACCTTTCTCATCGGAAGCTATCGCAACGGGACATGGGCGTGCGCTTGCGACCGTCCTCCCGCCTGGTATGCTGTCAACAAGGAAGGCCCAACCAAAGGGCAACGATGTAAGCGCAAGCTTCATTCTCTAGCGCGGCAACTCCATGGCTTACCAATTCTGTGATGATATTCAGTCCTCCGATGCAAACCGACCGGTACCCAGTCACAGTGCAACTTCTTCCTGTGGGAAATCCACGAAGCTTCAGCTCGCAAGCAGGTTATTAGTCGCCAGTCCAGTCTGCAGACCACGCCGACCCGTTCTCCCAACAGCTCCCGGGCCTTGCCGACTCCTCCTCCAAGCAGCGACGCCCGCAGATCCGGCCGACTCACCTCTCCTCGGGCTTCGTCCTCGCCAACCACTTCTCGCCAGATCTTGAACCGGACTAGCACACCCAGCCAATCCCGGCACAGAAATCGCTGGGAAGATGAGGACGACGAGGACGACGACGACCAGGATGATGAAGATGAAGACGAAGATGAAGAAGAGGATATCTACGGCTACTACAGCGACGACGAAGGCGTGCTAATCGAGCGAATCACCAATTGTCTCCTTTCCGATGGAGTCAATTTTGGAGTCAGGACGGGGCATCGTATGGATAGTATTATTCGTGAGGAATTTGCCGCGTATAGAGCGAAGCTGGATGAGCGGGATGAGACTATTGCGAAGCTTACAAGGCGGTTGGAACGGGTTATGGCGCGTGCGGATCGTTAAACCTAGGTGGGCATCCCGAAAATGAGTATGAACACGGGTTTCGTCTTTGTGTTTTTTTATGGGCCAATCAACTCTGTTGAAATCGTAATGTTCATAAGCCTAGGTAGGACATATTCTAGTTTTATACAGGCGGTACCCAATTGTCGTCTCCATTTGATCCCACCTTTAGACCGTGAAGAAGAACGGAGAATCCATTGCTAAAAGATGAAGACTGATAGAAACACTTTGAACTCCAAAAGCAGCTCAAACCACCGTCAACATGGAGAATCCATCGTTCTGTCCGTAAACCGCCCGAGGATCGGCAACCCTATGCCGATGCCCTTGGCAAACAGCCAAGACCTGTCAATTGAAATCATCAGCAAAAGCAAATCAACCGATTAAATTCTTGAGAGCTGCCAAGACCCGGAACTGGATCATGTACTGTACATAACTGCAGGTGCATGTACTGTGCCGCTGAAGCTCTATATTGCGTATGTCTTGAGGCTATAATCCCTTTTGCGGGGAAAGAACGCATAACGCGTCATTGGGAACAAGCACCCCCATTGAAAAATTGCCGGGTAGAAGTTAACGAATGGAAGACTCAAATCCGCATTCTTGGATACACTGCATATGCAGAATGCCAACAGACAGGGTGGGAACTTACCAGCAAGCTTTTGACAGGATTGTTGTTCCGCACTTGGGTCGGGTTAAATGTTTAACTTTCTAGGTCTCGCCCCCCAATATAGCTTACCCAAGCCCTGTTAACTATCTAGAACTCGGCGAGGACGGTGTTGTTCTTCAATCATGCTTAGTCTCTCCTTTCGAGCGCTGTTGACAGTGGCGTTGTGGGTTGGGCCCAGTCTACAAGCACTATCATTGGAATATCCACGCCGAAGCGAGGTGGAAACACTCGACTCTCTCGCTCGAGATGTCAAAAATGTCGAGTCAGTCAGGGAAATCAAGGACGTCCAGAGAACCCTGTCGCAACTAGCCGGGTTCGGGCGCTGGAAAGAATCCGCGGATCTCTTTTCCGAGACGGGAGTTCTGGAATGGGGAAATCAAAAAGTGCAGGGCCCCAAGGACATTGAAACATGGCTCAAGACAGACGCCGGAAACATGGACGGCATCAAACCCGGCTCACTCAATCTGGTTCTGGCCGAAACCCCTATCATCAACCTATCCGATGACGGTAAAACCGCCAAAGGACGCTGGAATGGTTTACGGTTCCAAGGAGACGGTGCGAACAAAACGAAGATTCAAGGGGGCATCTACGAGAATGAATACGTCTTGGACGGAGGGCGATGGAAGATCTCCCTGCTCAAGTATTACGCCATGTACGACGGTCAATACGAAGGCGGCTGGCGCAATGTTGGGGGTCCGTTGCCCATCATTCCCTACCATTTCACTGCAGAGTCAACTGGCATCCACATTCCCCCGCAGATGGGAGCTGCGCCGATGACCAACGTCAGTTCTCGCGAGGTGGCATATCGAATCTCCCAGATGAATAACGAAGACGACGTGCGCAACCTCCAACATGCTTACGGGTATTACGTCGATCGGCGCATGTGGACCGACGTGGTCGAGTTGTTCGCGGTGAACGCAACGGCAAGAATCGATGGTCGAGGCGTCTTTCAAGGTGTATCAGGTATTCGCCAGGCTCTCGAGACTACTATGGGTCCCGAAGGGCTGACCGAGGGTATCCTCAATGACCACATGATTCTGTCAACCGTCGTCAAGGTCAGCCCCAATCTGGATGAGGCTGTCGCGCGAAGTACCGGGGTTGCTATGCTGGGGGACACCAACAAGCGGGAAGCATTTTGGGAGTTTGGCATTTATCGCAACACGTTTGTGAGGGAGGATGGTGTCTGGAAAATCAAGTCGCTTGACATCACACCCCTGGTCCGAGCCAACTACACGGTTGGATGGGGGAGTGGCGGGATGAATCCCAGCTCTGCCAGCATCAGCCCTCCTCCTTTCATCAGCATCGGTGCTCGCAGCTCTGAGCCAATCCCACCACCACCAACAAACAAGGCCAACACAACAACTGATCTCGCTGACCTGCAACGGAATCTCGCAAGAGCGTCGGCCTACGATGGCGCCGAGAACGTGGGCAACGCCTACGGGTATTACCTCGACGACTTGCGCTGCGAGGCTCTCGGAACGATCCACGCCAACCAGGGCCATAAACTCTCCCCGTTTGCTGGATGGTACCTCACACCCCGCCGCATCGCCGACGCCTGCATTGCCGCCTACGGAAACCGCACGAACCCCATGCGTTCCAGCATCTCTTTCCACTGGCGGCCGCAACCCGTCATTCTCGTGTCTGCCGACGGCCGATCCGCGACTTTTCGAGCGCGGTTATTCCAACCCTCCACCAGCGCCAACTCTTCCGGCGCCTTTAACGGGGCGATATATCACGACCAAATGGTTTTCGAAGACGGAAGATGGAAACTCTGGGATATCACGATTGACGAACATTACTGGACTTCGTCGGGATGGCAGCGTGGGTGGGCCTATGCGAACAAACGCCCTGCTTCATCGCCCGATCAGCCGGCGCCGAGGCTAAGTTCTTTCCCGCCGGACGTGACGCTTGTGGCGGTAGGTGAAAGGGAATCTACCTTTCGCGGAGGCAGCGGTCGCTATCTCGAATGGCCGGAAATTCAACGCATGTGGTTTGCCTATCGGAATCCAGTTTCTGGTCGTCTGCCCGAGTTTTATTGGCCGGGTTGTGTCCCCTGTCAGGCCAAGACGGAGTGGGGCTTGCTTGCGAATGGATATCAAGAGCCGGCGACAGGTCCAACACATGTTGCTGTGAACATCACCGCGGGGGAACCAATCAGGCCTGGTAAGGGTGTCGTGGTTTTGGTTAGAGGAGGTCCCGGGGAGCCGGTGGAGGGCCGGGTAGAACTTCGTGTGGGCGATGCAGTTGTGGATTCAACCACTTTGAGAAACGGGTCGGGGGTTTTTGAGAAGTGGGCAGTTGCGCCGGGAAAGTACACCATGTTGGTGCGGTTTCTCGGCAGTGATCGACTTAACCCGGGGCAGGCTACTGTCGAAGCCACGGTTGTGTCTTGATCATCACTGGAGAGGGACCAGAAGAGGAGTTTTGAGATCGAGAAAGTCGATAGCAGTGGAGGTCAAGTGGAAGCCGCCAGCTCTGGTTCATGAATGACCCAGAGACAGTTTTAACAGTTTTATTCTAAACGCAGTGTATTAACGTTGTTGCATCATGAGAATGACTATGACCTATTCTAGTCGTAAAGACCCTTTACCCCCCCCCAAACCCCTACCGATTCGCCCATTAACAGCCCACAATCTCAGTCACAGTGAACCACGCCGTCAGCGTGTGTATGACAAGACTAGGTAAGGTAATCAAGTTGTTAGATGACAAGCCCACATACATTTCGAAGGGAGAAACCTACCGCCGCAGCCGAAGTGGTTGTTGAAGTTGGCGGCGCTGGTGCCGTCGTCGATGGCTTAGCCTTATTATCTCCCTTTACCCCAGAACATCCCATCCCCGGTGCAGCCACGTCGTAGGCATAGACATCAATGGCAAAATATTGCAGCGTGTCACTGTCGAGAGACGACTTGGCGGGGTCCGACTTGGCAAGAGCCAATACGCCTTCGTAGTCATCGGCAAAATGATCCACCGCCCCCTCACTGACCCGAGGGATGTGAAAAATGCGGTGCATCAGATCGGTGGCCCAGAAAGTGTTGAGCGGAGACTCGGCCACGGTATAGCCAAGCCCACAAACCGAGTCAAGATGACGACGCCGCGAAAACGACAAGGGACAAATGACTGTCTCCTGCGTAGCATTAGAGCCCCGCCAGTGACCCGCCCAGCCTGTCGGTTACTATCATCAGTGGGAGGTTCTGACTTATGTGGCTTTTGAAGAAACTCCGGGGGGAACATACCGTCTTGAGTGGCGCAGTTCTTATCGGGATCATCACATCGGAAAAGAACATCAAACTTGCTCGCCGACAAGATGCGATCATACCACCCGATAGCGGTAGCGGTGGAATGGTTTCCAAAGTATTTGTTCACAAACAGAGAGTCTAGACCATGCAGCAAGAGATGTCGTTTGGCGTAGTAGGCAAGCTGAGCGGTTTCATCAAGAGCATGCTCGAGCTGGCGGCGAAGGGTAATATTGCAGCTCTCGTGGATGGGAAAGGGGATCGTGAGATCGGCGGCATGGGTGTAAGATGGTAGCTTGTCGCTGGGTATAGAGGGTGGAGATGCCGTTTGTCTTTGGAGAAGAGGGGAACAGGTCGCACTCGAGACGAGAAAAGTTAATGCCGAGAAGGCGAGAAACTTCATTCTTGAATCTGGTTCTTGACCACGAAATCTGGGGAAAAAAGAATAAAGTGGTTCAGACGGCAGGAGACTGATCTGTGCTAGAGCACAAAGGCATTCCTTCTTATAATCGCAGGGGAAGTCTCTCAATGAATCTGTCAAGTGTCCAGCCATTCATTCTCTAATGCTGTAATCCAATAGACTGGGTCTACTGGTTTGTTTTTCAAAGTCATCTTGGCTGTCCATCAAGGTCCCCAAAGCGACAGAACTGGGTTGGAAACACCTTGATGGTTAGCAGGACCCAAAGAACCTCCACCCCCACAGCTCCCAAATCCATAATCAAGATTCAAAAGGGAAACTCAAATGTAATAAAAATGCAGCCAAGGCTTCAGCTCCACGAACTAGCAGAAATATCTTGACGAGGTTTTCTTGGGTTCTTGCTGTCGCGGTGGGCCGTTGCGCACCTTGATGGCCAACTCAACCATCTCCTCATCTTGGCGCGAAACTTGGAGCGAGACGTGGGGGCTGGAAAGATCCCGTAGCCGGACTGGAAGCGCCGCATAGAATGAAAGCAACATTCTTTGCCGCTGACCGGAGCGAGTCTTGCACTACTGAAATGATCGTATCATGGCTGTGAATAAACACAAAGCCAAATATCTCGTTGTGCTCACCCGTAATTCTCTCTGGGAGATGTACGAGGAAAGGGGAAGTGTATGGCCTGATTTCTAGAGGCCAGCTTGCGTGCGTGCACTCCGGTATTCAATCAAAGACCGATTAAAACATATTGTCTGTCAAAGCATCGCCTCATCAAATCATCTAGGCTTGCGATACCAAAGCATCCCCATTCCGTTGTTGAGACTGCTTATCCTCATCCCATCACACGACTCATATAGGCACTTTGGCCGAGCGGTCTAAGGCGCCGTCTTCAGGACTTCTGGGTATTTATCAGAACACTGTTTGGCGGTCCGAAAGGGCGTGGGTTCGAATCCCACAGGTGTCATAGCTTTTTGCCTCTAAACTTGTGTCTCAGCCTGTCCTCAGATGAACAAACCCCATAAAAGGGATGGGCCGTGAAAATGGCCCCTGAGGTAACAATTTTGCATGTGAGGCACCAATTGTCCTCCAGGTTGTCGACTGCAGTCTTCCGTGCCGGTACATCCGTTATTACTACGAGGAGTGATGTCGTCGGGTGGCAACGTAAATTTTTGCAGCATGTCTGTCACTTGATTGTCCATGCAGTTTCTGCTGTACCACAGAGGACGCCTCTTCGCTTTAAACCTCGGTTCTCTGGCATCGCTACCCAATCCTGGCGGAACCTTTGCGGGGCTCCGGACGAGAGATCCGGACGCTGTTGGCTCTAGCGACTGGCTCATAAGTGCAACGAATAGGTACCTTAGGTAGTTGGCCTAGTTGAGTGAAAGGCGGCCGATCACAACTTCTGTCGCTTAACCCGGGCTTTGCTGTCTGCAACCTCTTATTCCCAAACGTGGTGAGTTGAGTCGGAGTTCATCGGAGTTGAGCAGAAAAACAAAAGCACCTACCTAATTGAGGCACCGAGGCTTTTAGGTAACAAGTAAAAGAGCTACGGCTTCTTTTCCAAAATGCTACTATGCTGTGGACGGCGAGTGGTTTCATCCGGCAAGGAAATTGCAACATGGGCCAATGTGTAAGCAATAGACGAGTAGCCTGTTCAGGACATGATCACCCAGATCAACTACGTCATTGTCACATCGCAAACCGCCCACAGCAATGCGGTACCAACGGGTTAGATATTGTTGGCTAAGAATTTGACCTGGTAGGTGCCTAGGTAGGTAGGTAGGTAGGTAGGTACTAATTATTATGCCACACTTTTTAGCCGGGAGTGCGACCATGTTTGAGGGGTAACTGCGCCGTCTAGCGGGGCGGACATGAAGTTAAAAATAACAGATCGCTCAAGGGAATGCAGATCATCCCTTAAAAGTGCTCTGGAAGCCTGGATATGGCGAAATAAAAATCAATAGATACCAAATGAGGCGGTATGGCTGTCAGGCAGGCGATGATGTTCAAGACGGGCATCACCAGATGCTTCCAAGCAACGCCCAGAGAAAGCTTGTCCTGCGGCTCAAAGCTTATTGTGTCAGTGTCAGCCATGTAGCGGGTAACACCCGACTTGGCTGGAGCTCTGGGAGTGATTGCCGTCCCCCTGAAGTGAAGCGTGTTTCCGTGGGGTCACATACCGGGCTCATCCGTATTACTCCGCATTTGGCCGCGCATCAGTGTGCCTCAGCTCGAATGCTTCAGCTCGGCATGGGGCTTGGTTCATTTCCTGTCCGCGCCGCGGAGACCAATCACATCCAAAGATGTTGGTGTTTGTGGGGCATTCAACCAACCTTCTCGAGCCTTGTTAACGCATGCGATCGAGATCTTCATACTCGTTCACTTGTCACTGAGCCTCACAGCAAGTTGTACCATAGGATGTACATGGTTGATCATATACACCTTGAAATGCAGCAAAACATACGGACGAGTACCCGACATCTACAACAATCATTCTTGTAGTCCATTCGGAATAAGACGGTGTTTGCTTTGGCCCGATGGTGTTAGATATTCGATGATCAGAACAGAGATGGAATGAGACGCCCTTGATGCTTCAACGTTTGGATAGGAGAAGGAAAAAGTATAAAGCCCGCCTCCTCGTCGCTGCTTTGGTAGAAAAAAAACCAGCCCAGACATCCAGACAGACACACTCAGACAAGCCAGTATCAAATCTCACCAATCCTTCATCCACCAGTCACCATGCGTTTCAACTCCGTCCTCGTCCCTGTCCTGGCCATCGCCTCGGGCTGCTCGGGTGCCGCGCTTGCGCCTACCAAGACTGATATCTACCAGGCTGCCGACACCTACTACGAGCTCGCCCAGGCTGCGGGATGTGACTGGCTTGGTAAGATAAGAGCTTTGCAAATCCCGACTCAGGGGTAGGGTTGACATTCACTAACGTCGTTTACAGCCTGCGTTTCCTCGCTTGCCGCAGAGACGGCGGCTTGCGCCCTTGCCGCTGCTGAACTTGGAGCCAGTACGTAACCTGCCTAACCAGGGCGAATATGTCATGTCCGCGGTGGCGTATTTTCTAACCTTTGTTATTAGACATCCTTGCCGATCTGGCTTGTCTCGCCTCTGTTGGATCCGCCGGCGTCAGTAGAAACTCCATGAGATGTTTGACTTCTTGTTACTGATGATCGTGGTAATTCAGGCCGACTGCCGTGGCTGCTAGATTGTGAGCTCAGCGTGCGCTTGAGAGTGTCCAGTCTGGTTCTGTCTGTCATATTCCTGCCGAGGAAAGGAAGGGTACACGAACGCGAACGGAAATGTTTGCAGTTATCGTTATGTGTCTGTCCTCAGGGAAATAACGATCCTTTTTTTTTTTTTGGGTGATAGTGCTCTGTTTACAGTCTCAAATTAAAAAAAAAGTTTGGCGTCAGACTTCTCAGGAGTGACCAAGGACCTAGTCAGCTGTGAGACACGCAGTATGACTCATATCTCACGCAAGTTTTGTTAGGAACAATACCGAGGAAAACTTTCAACAAGGAGGCGTAGCTCAGTGGTAGTAGCGTTCGGCTGCAGAGTTCAAGAAGAACATGTAGGCTCCGAAGGGTCGCGTGTTCAAATCACGTCGCCTCCTTTGCTTTCTTTTTGCCCTTTACAGCTGGTCCGAACCGGCGCCATGTTGAGGAGCTAGTCCCAGCAGTCATACAGCCAAGCGGCGCTGGAGGCGGTGAGATGGGCGACTAGATATCTGATTTGATAAGGCAGGTGGGTGGGTGTTTGGCAGGAGCGCCAAATGTGGACACCAAGCCCACTTACATGAAAGGCCATAGGAAACTATTTCGCTCTTTTCATCCGTAACTTGCGTGACCCCATATTTGACATTTCTCCCAGTAATTCCTTGCACTGTTCGAGATCACTCGCCGTTCGCTCAGCCGCCAAAAACAACGTTGAAGAGCGAGACAGCCAATTGCTCCCCAAACGGGCCCAGTCCCCAAATCAAGTCTATCCGACCCGACATGGTCGGACAATACAACTCGGGCGGAAACCCCGACCACATCATCCACCGCCCAATATACATGATCAGCTGAAATAGCATATACAAGGTATACCACCCATACTCCTTTGTCTCCCACTCAAACGAGTTGTCCGTCTTGACATCCTCCCTCTCCCCGGGACACAACCGGCAGCAACACAGCAACGCATGTCCAAACACTAAGCAGACACCCCCAAAGCAGAGGATGAGCAAGAATCCCAACCCCAGAATGACACACAACACTAGCGGCACGATGGCCATGACGGCGCCAACCCGATAAATCGGCCAACTACCCGTGTCACTCTCAAATTTCCCTTCCATTATCAGCACCGACCCCTGAAACTGCACCGAAACAATACACAAGATCGCATCCACTACAAACGCGGATAGCGCCGCGCCCGTATACCCACGCACATAGCCCAACAAGGCAATCAACGGCGTCGCTCTCGGCTGGATGGCCCAGAGCTGGAAGTATTCCCATACTCGATCATCCGTCCCCGGCGGACGGGTAACTACCGCACTAAGGTAGGTGAAGCCAATGTTCCAGCCGAGACTAAGGTACATTCCCATGAGACCCCAGTCGATGGTAGTTTGTGGATCACCGTACGGACCCTTGGTGCACCAGATGCGCCGCGAGATTTTGCGATGGCCAATGAGAAGTACGGAGAGAAGGCCGAGGATGTTGTACATGATTAGCTTGCCGATGATGGTGCCTTTGGAGGGACACTCGTCTCGTCCGTATGCGGCTGAGCGGACATCTGGTTGTTGTCGGGAGGAGAGAGAACCGGTGGGGATGATGAGGGTGAGGAGAGTGGGAGCTGCGGATACCGCAGAAAGGAGAAGAGAGGAGAATAGGAATACGAGAAATGGTCTGTGTTTGATGCAGAACACCATGTTGGAAGTTTCCTAGGTATGAACTCTTGATGATTGAGTCAGGCGTTGTGATATAAATTTTGATAATTGTTACATGGGGTTCTGAACAGAAAGTAAAGTCAGTGAGTTTCGGGCACTACTGGATCTATGCGACGTTTAAAACAATACGATACTTTTCCAAGCCCTGCAAAGATCAATCCATCGTGCTTCACCAGCCGCGGGGTGAGGTCATTCTGTGGTCTTGGCATCGAGAACAGCTAGCGCCCAGACAACTGATTGGGCGTCGCAACACCACCATTGGCTTCTCTGTTCAGCGCATTAGCAGCTGTTAGGCAATATGGGGTGATGGCATCGTCGGCTTCACATGATATCTCATATCATTATCACCATTGACCTGATGCACACTAACCGTCCACGGCGAAGATGGTGATCATTTTCTTCTTTCTTTTTTCTCCTTCCCCTTCCACTTTCTTCTTTCTCTTAGTTTCTTCTTCTTCTTGGCTCAGCCACGCCTTGACAGCATTACCGCAAATATAGCTGTGTAACGTTGCCAATGACATCCCGCATTACCGAGCTTCTGGTGACTCTGAGCGATTGATTCAGCATGAATCATTCTGCCGCATCTCTTGGCATTTCTTTTCGGACATTGAACAGAAACTCCTAAATATGCGTGCGCCTATCACCCTGTGTGTTTAAAGTTGTGGAAACGCGCTTGCTCATCCAACATGTACGTGTAAACCTGGCGAGTTAAACCTCGCGTGACTATTTCTCTCGATTGACAACATTGAAGATGGACGACACCGATCACAACTTTTGTTTCCCCATCCGGGTTCTCGAGGATAGCACGCTCAAGCTCGTTCCTTTCAATGTCTGTTACATGGCTATTTACTCCAGTTGTCTCCCATCAGTGCTGTAATGGTGTAGATGACTAACGTGCAGTTGTCTGTACTGTTCTAGATATCTCTACATGCCCACCAAGCATTCACACTCACATCTGGAGACTCGCAAGCCTTTGCGCACACTACCAACGGACCTTACAACTCTGTTGACGACTTTATCTCTCAGCTCATCCAAGTTCTTGCCGAGGATGAGTACGCTTTCACATTCGCTGTTATTATCAACAAGTCCAAATCTCCAACCGCCGAGACCGAGGATGGAGAGATGGTAGGCATGATATCACTGTGCGATGCCAACCCCCAAGACCGAGCCGTCGAAATCGGTCATGTGCATGTCTTTCCTGGGTATCGAGGCGTGGGTGTCGCTACAGTGGCGACCCGTCTTCTCCTGGGGTATCTGTTTAGCGCGCCTGATGAGGGCGGACTAGGATTGTATCGAGTAGAGTGGCATGCGAGTACCAGAAACTTGCCGTCCATTGCCGTCGCGGAGAAATTGGGGTTTGAGAAAATTGGTGTCGTCCGGTATGAAAGAGTGTTCAAAGATGGAGTACGCAAGGGTAAAATCGGGAATGGAGAAGAGGTGGAATTACCTCTGGGCAGCAGTCCAGGGGATCTGTACAGGGACTTGGTCATGTTTGCCATGTACTGGGACACTTGGCAGCGCTCCTCCTCCTCCTCATAGTTTGTTGCAAGAAATTCTGTGTTTCTTCCTGTTATTATGCGAAAATTCATTACAGATGCACATGTCATGACAAGTTACATTGATAAAATCGAGAAACCCCCTACGCCCACCGTTAAGAAAAGCCTATGTCATCATTGCCACCACTACCGCTCCCAGATCAACCCGAGAGCTTGTCATCTTCTCGCTGATCGCGCTTTGCCTTCTTCCGACCAAAATAGATCTTGACGGCCAAACCGAGCAGACCAACAACAACCGAGGATACAGATGCAATAATACCAATCATGGCCCCTGTACTTAGCCCGGAGCTGCCTCCGCTGTTTGGCGAAGCAGATGGGTCACTTTGACCGGTGGTCGCTGGCTGGTTGAGTCCAGGCTGTTGACCAGCAGATGGGCTATTCGTTGCGCCAGGTCCTGCTCAAGTTGAACTGTGGTTAGACATATGCACGCGGAGAACGAGATATGGACTAGAATTGGTGTACTGACCTTTGTTGGTTTGCCCAGCGGCCGTCGTCTTGGGAGCTGCAGCAGCGGCAGTGACCTCAAACCCATTGGCAATACAATAAGAGTTGTAGAGACCAATCGCCGTCGAAATATCACCACTCGGAGGGCCGACAGTGCAGTAGGTCTCCCCACAGGTACTCAGATGTTTGGAAGCAGCCGATGCCAGGTCCGTCCGGCAGAGACACTCATTCTGATAGGGGTACACACATCCCAACTCCCCGATGAGGTCGATGCTGCCGTTCCAGACCAGACAGTCTCGTGCACATTCCCGCATAGCCTTAAAGGCCGGCTCGGATCGGATCGACACGAGAGTGGCCAGGGCGAGGTGGAGGTGTATTGAGAGGAGTGCCAGACGGCTGGTCAACTTTGCCAGAATTCGTGCCATTGTAGATGGCCTGAAAGCGGATGCACAAGAAACCAGGGGGGAAAGAGGCGATGAGACGGAGAGAGAGAAAAAAAAAATCGAGAGAAAGTTGATAACCCGGACATGCCGCCAGAGTCGGCAATTGAACCCAGAGGCTGTGATTTTATGTAGCTGCCAAGAATAATGTGGTTGCAAAATGGTACTGGCCTGCGACCATGCAGGAATTCAGCTTTCAGCCACAGTGTAACAAGTTTTTTCTTCTTTTACAGAAGCTGTCACGACGGTTTCGCGTGTGTCTGTATCTGAGTGGTTGCCATTCCGAGTTTGGGGGCAGCTGAAAGTCAGTGGAAGAACGCCACCCCGTCAGAGCCCCTGTTTCGGGATGAAAGCAGGCTGTGAGGGTCTAGACCCGAGCCGACCAACGCGCTTAATCCGCAGTCATGGAATGCATTGTGGGATGCACAGAATAGGGGCTGGGGCGCAATGAGAGAAATGCGTTTCTTTGAGGGAGATGTCGTTGCAACTGTCCTTGGGTATGGGGAGTCTGAAATCACATCCAACCCCTGGAAGAAACCTCGCCTAGCCCTCCTTTAGTCTATCGGGATAGCCACAAAAAATGCACAAGTCAACGCTCTGATTTGGGCTTGTAACAGTTTGTGTAGGGTACCCGA
>Ga0247765_1000760_pt1 | contig 21623 bp, 18 predicted proteins | sample UWRJL106311C6_FD_179949 | JGI IMG/M metagenome (GOLD analysis project Ga0247765, IMG submission 179949) | Plant litter microbial communities from Arlington Agricultural Research Station in Wisconsin, United States - UWRJ-L106-311C-6 | ecosystem: Environmental > Terrestrial > Plant litter >... | reverse complement strand
GACCTCGCCCCCCCCCCCCCCAAAAAAAAAGTGACTTTTGTGGAGTCGGTCCTTACCGTGATAGCACCAAGGTGATTGCGCCACTCATCCAATTTCCTCTCCAGCGCCTCATACCCCTCCCCCAAAACCTTATTCATCACACCATCCACCCAGATGAGTAACCAAGTATCCCTGGGGCTAATGGCAGCGATCCGAATATTCGACGTAGTTCTCGCCTCGTCCTCCACAGCCCGCCGCATCCTAAGCGGGGCGTTGGGCCCGGCGAGGAAGTCCCCGTGGAGCATCCGGGCGAAACAGCTGCCTATAGGACCACCCATGACGAATTGCAGGGTGGCTCAGTTCCCTTCCTTTCATCCAGCTTTCAGAGTTTCAAGGCATGGAACAGCGGCACATTCTGCCCGTGTGCTGCAACTAGGTGGGTGAGTGACAGGGAGTGTTTCTATGAAATTGCGCCTCGAATTGCTTCGTCAAGCAAGACCCGTAGCTAACCCCCCCGCGGACCATACTTCCTTTCTTAATATCTTCCCGAGTATTAACCATATCGAACCATGGGCGGCTCCAACTCCTGAATCTTGAAACCTTTGAAGTTCCCGCTCCTCCGATAGAACGCTTCGAGTTCGTCCATATCCTGCTTCCGGACACGGCACTTGCGCAGGTCTCTGAAGTAAGACATAATAGAGTGCCTATTCCGTCTTCCGAAGCGTACCGACCGTCTGTCGCCGCCTCAAACTCATGATGGAGACCCTGAATGTGCCCTAACTCATGTGCCATAACGCCGGCTAGATACTCTCTTCTCCCTCTAACTAGGGCCGAGCCGTAAACGAACAGTGTGCGCTTGTCTGCGGAACCCGGTGTTAGGGAAGAAAGCCATAGCTAGAACTCCTGCCGAAGGCGGGGGGCTGCATGATAGACCACCTGGAACGTGGCAGCGTCGTCGCGAAAGCCGGCCTGGGAAGTGAACTACCTGTCTTTCCACATGCTGGCGGCTTCGGCGAGCTTTCCGCTCACATAAGCGATGGTGTCGGGGTCGGAGAACGTCTCAGTACGAAGAAAATACTTGAACAGCTGAGCTTCCCTGCCATCGTCTTATCCTTTTCTTATAGCCGACTCGGATCTCGGTCGTGTCTGTCTTGGAGTCGTGGCACTCCTCGGTGACGCATTGGTGGTGAATAGGGAGCGATGCCGCTTGAGATCCGTTAAGCCTTAGTCCTAATAACCCGAGGAGCAAGAACTTACGAGCAGGGGTGAGGCAGACTGTGTGGAGTTCTCCATGACGGGCAATCTGCTGCATACGCGGGCCGGTCGAAGCGTTGCTTTGGGGCGTACATGTCGTCACCGGCGAGGCGAGGACGAACAGGAAGGCGAGTGCGAATTAATTTTGTGTTGCCAAAGTGTTAGGGACCGTCAAACGTAAATTCGGCCGCAAATGTATCGACGGCCTTCGGTTCCAGGAAAGGAAGAAGAGAAACGTTGGATGCGAAACAGACTACCGATCTGCTCTCTTATACTTACTTTCGTCATTCTAGCATTTGTATCGAGTACCCTTTTAAGTGCTCTTCCGAATAGTAACAATAGAATGATCATACAAATAGATTACCGATACCTAACTTTATGCGTTTACACTTTGTCTAGCTAAGCCTTAGCTCTCTGTTTCTACACTTCATCTAACCAAGCCATGACCTTGCTAACAAACTGGATGGCGATCCCTCGCTTGACACCCTTCTCAGCTGGAGACCTGGCCTCCGAAATGTGCGAGTGAGACAAAGCACTCTGTGAAAGTGATTCGAAGTCAGCAACTAACAGCAATCGCAGAACGAGACTGGGGTGGGTTCAATAAACTGTGTTTTTGAGACTTATTGGCCCACACCTCACATTACTCAACAAGATCTCCTAAGGATGTCCAAGCGCAGCGGATCGCATAGCAGACGTAAAGGCTCCTCGAAACATCAGGGCTCCAGCTCCAACCAGTCAACTTCTCAAACCTCTTCAGGCTGGAACCTAGAGTACGGCGCTGAAGATCCCAGCCTCTTGCCGTACCTCAACGACCCAAGCACCACCGAGTATCTCACCTGGAACGAGGCAAGACAGGCAGGGGAGTTAGTTCCGGGACAACCAGGCTCGGGCTAGGACCCGACACGATCGCATCCAGCCAAGGTAACAACGCTCAAGCGCAGACGACTTCTCAGGCCGAGGGCAATCCCGACACGCTCTGGGGCTACAGGTCCTGGCGACAACCTCCACCCTCTCTACCTCTGGTTCTGCTTCTTCCACGAGGGATCCGGGATCGCTGCCGGGATCGGCGAAGAAGAAGGAGAAGCCAAGGTTTGGCAACTTCAAGTGGTAGGACTACGGGGGGTTGGTTGCAGTTCAGAAGGAGGGGGTTGGGTTGGTTTAAGCAGCAGGTCTGAAGTCAGGAGCGAGGTAGCGCGGAGATATTGACGGGAGTGGTGCACACCGGATGTGCTGGGAAAAGGACGATGAGGCGGAGAGGAGGAATGAGTCTTACGAGTTGCGCATCGCGTTGAACGCGAGAATAAGTTGAACAGATAGTTACCTAGGTAGCAGGAAATACAATGCGTTGATTTATAACTTTCTGTTGCGTGCGAGGATCCAAGTGAAGTCTGAGATAAGGGGTGGAACTGGAGGGCAACCTTACCTCCCTGATCTAAGGAGACACACATCGCTCAGCAAGAACTGTCAAGATGTCCAAACACGGCGGATCCCGAGGCTCTTCGAAACACCGGGCGCCAGCACCAACCAGACAGCTCATTCGGGGAAATGCGGGCTGTGACGGCTCCCAAAGCCTTCGTCTTTCTCCTGGTCGCGGGTTGGGAAGCGCCACCCTTCTAATGAGCCTCTAGTGGAGGGGCCGAGACCTTACCCCTTGCCCCTTTGCCAAGGCATTCCCTTCGTGATATTTATGAGGCTTGGGGCTGAACGCCAAGCGTCGGAGTTAACCCCTGAACGCGAAAGCCCCCAGCCTCAATAGACATCCCAAAAGAGTGGGACATGCAGCCCAAAATGTCAACCGACGAATGGGTATATTGTACCGATAGAACGGTAGGTGCTGGGGCTGTGCGAATCAATCTCCACTGCATGGAACCATTGATGCGGGGGATGCATTCCGATTTTTCGCCTCAGCCTCATGGCGGCAGTTCAAGTTGGAGAGATTTATTGAAATGGATAGATGGATGGATCCTTGGGACGGCAGTTGGACTTCATCAAAATGACATCGTCGCTCCTTCCTTTGCTTGTGGTTTTCGGCATTTTTACGTCGTTTGCGTCTGGTCTCTCGTTTCGACGCACGGCACATGACAGCGACCACCACTTTGCTGTGCTCCGACTGGACCGCCGGAATAACCAGACGACGTCCAACACCACCCTCGCTGAACTGTACGCTTGCAAATTGACTCGGGAGTACGTCCTTCAGGCAGCCAAAGCCAACTGCAGCACCTACATCGAACCTCTGGAACTCGTCGCGTCCTTTCCGCCATGGGAGCAATACGAAGCGGCCAGCAGCTTCGCCAACTGCACATACCATCAAATTGCTACGCGTTTTCCTGACATGCCCGATGGCGTACCCACCCTTGTGTTCCGCGGCGGAACTCTGGTCTTCACGCCACGACCCAACATGTCCGATGCCCGCAATTTTTTGCCCCCGCCGCCGATCAAGAGACCGCTAGACCAGGACAAGGCCGCGCCGTTCCTCCCGGTACTTCGCATCCTCCGCACTGCAGTGACTGGTTAAGCAATTGCTGACAGTGAGACAGATACTCAACGATGCGACTTCGCCCTTTTTCCAACTACTTGCAAACGACACCCCCAGCGCATGCAGTTACAACAGCAGTACCAGTCTCAACTCGACCAATACCACGACTGCTACCCCCACCGCCAGCTCTGCCTTGTTCTCTGGAACCCGTTTTCTCCTGCAATCCATCGACATCGCGTAAGAATCCCTCAAGACACTTGCAACCCCCACCTACTAATCCCCTCTTCTAGCACGCATCAATACGCCCGATGCGCAATCCAACACCCCGAATCGATTCACGAGTGCACCATCTCGACCGTATCCAAGTTCCCCTCCCTTCCCGCCTCGCTCTTCATCTACTTCGGCGCCCCACAATGCGACTCGAAGCTATGGTCCTTCGTCGGCGTAGCCCTCTCCATCCTGCTCGACGTAGCCCATACAGCCGCGTTGTGGTTTTTCCGCGGGCCACCCGGCGCCCATGTCTCGTTCTCCTGGCTACAGTTTCTCATCCGCCTCGCGTCCGGCATCGGCGAGCCCGCGATTCAGGCCATCCTGCTGCAGAACGCAAACTCGCATGGCCCTGAGTCGTCAGTGGGCTTCGTCGTTGCCGCCATGGAGTTTCTGCAACCTACTGCCGCGCCTCTGCTAGCTGCTGCGGCGGGGTGGCTTTTTTCCAAAGGCCATGGATTCCAGGTGCTGGCGGCGGACGCAATAACCACTCTCTTGGGGTGTGTCATGGTGCTGGGATTCACGTCGATGCGAATCTTGACGGTGGGGTTGTCGATGATTGAGGGGGGAGAAGTAGGGGCGGGATCGTTTCTGGTACCGATCGGGATGCTGTGCGCTGTCGGGCCGTGGGTGCTCACGTATCTGTTGTTCGGGGTGGTGAGTTTGCCCATGCAGCTGGGATTTTTTCTGGGGATGATTGAGCTGCTTTTGGGGTTGGAGACCTTTTATGGTTTCGGCATCTTCTTTTTCTGCCTTGGGGTGTTGGTGGTGGTTCTTGGGTTTCTGGCGGCTACGCCGCTGTTTGCCATCTGGGAGGCTGTCTGGGTTGCTGTCCAGAGGTGGCGGGAGTGGAAGGCTGCGCAAGACCACAGGGAATATGACAGGGTCATGGACGAGGAGAAGGCGCTGTTCCCGTTGGCCAGGTGGTTTCGGCGCAAGTTCCAGAATACGTCGCGCTTCAAGCGGGGGCTGGTCAAGTTTTTGTTTTGGCTGTTTATCGTGATGAGTCTGGTGTCCTTTGTCGGGAAGTGGATGTTTATGGTGAGTGTGTTGGGTTCTGCAGGTGATGCTTACTGTCCTAGCGGGTATAAGGAGGCTACATGGGGTGGTTTGGGTTTCAAGGCTGCGGTTTTGTCTTTTGGTGTGGTTCTGCAGTTTTTTGGGTTGACGGCTTGATTGGATGGCGGGTTGGACATAGTAGCTAACCTAGCTTATGAATATACCAATGTTCTCTGTCCAGGATAAGACATCATAATGCCTTGAGAGTTCCCCTCGAGGCAGTACATACATCCCCGTTCGGATCAGATTTTCACGGACAGCTAGGTGTGCTTTGAGCAACGTAATATGAGGCTTCCAGAACATCAGCACCACATTCATTGCTCCTCATTCGAGCCATGAGGGGAGAACGATAATATCGGAAATGTGATCTGTTCGCGTCGACATGTTGGTTTCTCGTGAGTGGTAATAAGGGCAGATCTTGACTGAGGCCACCGAGGTAAGAGGCCGAGACTGGTGTTTAGACGTTAACACAATCGTCAATAAAGGCAAACAAAAGACCTTGACCTTGCGAGTTGCCTTAGGAAGACCGTCATCGTCCGGGTTCTGTAGCCCCTTTTCAGGCCATCAGGTGTAAAAATCTCTGGTTTATCGTACCATTTCACCGCCCGTCTGAATCCATGAATACAGGAACCTGCCACATGACTTTATACATACCTCAGGACATCTGGAAGGGAGTTTGGGGGCTGGAGCTAAGGTCTCTGAGGTAGGGATATATATATAGCAGGCAGGTCTCCCTCTCAATAACCCCCTGTTCCCACCACTTACTTCGGCATCAATCAGTGGCCAGTATCTCTTCTGCTCCCAACATCTTCATCAAAACCTCCAACATCTTCATCAACATCTCCATCACCAAACAACATTCACCCGCCAACATGTCCTCTTCTGGCCACGGAGCTTCTGCTGCGTCTGCACGGTAACCTTTTGTGTAGTCTCTTTGTAGATGAACGAGATGTCGATCCTTAGTCGCTTCCCGTCACGGAGGAGATGGCTCCAGGCCATCAGCTAGTCCTCTACCACCTCCCAATTAATGTCTAGCTCGTTAAAGCGCTTGGCTAGATCTCGCTGCGATTGGTTAGTTACAGATACGATAACGTTCGTCTCGTCTGGCTCATAGCACTTGTTTCGCGGCATCTTTTTTGGCCAAGAGCTGCTCCAGCTTCGGCTTCAGAGTCTGGTCCCAAAACGCGCCCGGCCTAAGCGCGAGTTTCTGTTCTGTATCGTTTGTAAGCTTGCTGAGACACAGGGTGTCTTGGCTGTTGCGGCAGGGCTGCCAGTTCTCAGCGACACAGGGCAGAGCGAGTGCAAGGGCGAGGAAGACGGAGTCCCCTGAGTCCATTTCACCACCGACACACCCTGACGAATGATAGCACTGTCATGAGGAATCTCACCGAGTGCGCCTTATCAGCGTGCAGACTTGCCTCAAGCGCCTCGAGTCAACTCGCAGCATCGGCCGGTGTCCCAGGCTCTTGTCTCGGATCCGATTTCGGCGACTTTCTTACAATAGAGGTCGCGGCCCCCAAACCGGACGACCCACTTTCCGGACATTCCCCGCACACCACCAAGGGGGACAACAAATGCAGCATTCCTCGCATTTCCTAGTAATTTGTATACAAAAAAAAGATCCACAGCATCTCCTGAGCCCCCCCGAAGCCGATCCAACCCATAAATAATTTCTTCTTAAGCCTGTTCAACCGCTGGTATGGCTTCTTGTTGGGTCACCCTCCTCCAACGGGTAGGGGGTTCCCGAGCTTCTTCGGCCTATACGATATCTTCTATACTAGCAAACTTATCGTTAGGCGCCTCTCTAACCCTCTTTTATATGTAAGGCCTAACTGCCCGAAAATCCTCTTCCAAACGATTAATCTCAGCTTCCAAACCTACCCTCTCTACGTTAGCCAGATCCAAGGCTTTCCCAACCTTATTTAGTAAGTACTTAACCGTATAGCAACTAAATAATACCCTCCCTTTAAGGCCATTTACAACCTGACGAATATCTTAAACCTTCTTCGGGGTCTTCACAAGAGGTAGCCATGACTACTATAATACAGAACCTCAAAACGGAGAGTAAATACGCTGGCTACCGATCCCATTTCTTAGGACTACCGTTTTTCCCCCTAGGGTGGGGACCAGAAATGGGCCAGCGCTATCTAGCCCAAAACTTGTCCCTCGTCGCGTAAAGTTGACAATTTTGTGGTCTGGTGAGCTGGGGGTGAGTAATAGTGAGCCGAAGGTGAGCCGAGGGTGAAGCGAGCCTGATTTTAGGCTAACCATCTTCGGATGCGGCTCTTTTCTTTTTAGAGACCGACTACCTCTATAGTCTCCCCCCACGACTTTTTCTGTCCAAGTCCATATTAGTCGCAAATCCTGAGCTGGGGGCGAGCCACCTAAGGGCTGCCTAAGCCGAAATTGCCCCGGCTATACTTGCTGTGGCCATAAATGGGGTGGTGTTTCCAACCCCACTTGCCCACTAAATAACATTTCTCTACTTGGTGGGATAGTTAGACGTTCTTATGAACCGTCTTAAACGCCTCCATATAACCCGGCAACGCATATCGTAGAATCCCCACGGCCTATTGGTCTTTGCAGCAGAGGCCTCTGTAACATACGAGAATGGGCTGGGCAGAATTCGATAGCCAGGGACAAACTCGACAATGACCTACGCCTTCGAAAACACTACCTAGAAAACCGCTAGAGAGCAGCTAACAATCTTTCGGGTGTTAGAGTGTAGTATATAAGTTTACAACTCAGAGTAGGGCTAGGCTTGACACGGAGGGTTGACGAGGCCTTGACGGGGAAGTCCCATATCCAATAAAAGCTGAAGTTAGCAACACCATAATTTGACCCATGGGGAGAGTAAGGCACCGTTAGCCAAGCCACAAGAGCAAGGCCTTCCAGGTTCGCATAATCTAAATAACACCTTTTAAGGCAAATGTACTAGTAAGTTTCCACGCGCCTTAACGGTAAAAGAAGCGCTACTAGCCACTTCACTATACCTATCCCAAGAGACCCTTCCATCTAGATCCCTCTACTTTTTGGGAGAAGTTGCCTCTCTAAAAAAAGGGAGAGTAAAATTAAGCAGAACAAACCTATGCCGGACTCCCGCTCGAGAAAAGGCTCAAGTACTACCTCTAAAGTCCTTAGATAGCACTGCTCATTGCTTTTCCGTCCCGTAGCTCTAACCTCCCTATACCCGAAGCTTTTCGAGATCTTTAAACCACGCTTCCTTATACTAGAACGAAGTCTTTTAGGGCCTAGTAAGTTTAAAAACCTAACGAGATATATTAGTTCTGGCTCGAGATATCCTAGTAGGCTGGGATGGCTTTACGACCAGGAGAAGGGTAATACGTACCATGTTATACCAACCACCACCTCCGAACTAGGCGCTACTTGGTCCCTTGTTCTTGAAACCGAAACGCTTGTAGTAGGTAATAAGATGCTAGAATGTTATATTAACGGCGAGAGGAAAGGTGTCTCTCTCTCTTCGGCGGGGGGGGGGGCTTACTTCCTAGTAGAGTAACGAGATACGGTCGGCCAGGCCTAAGTCGTTTATTTGCTATAGGTAGGCCTTGACGATCATCTTGCCGACGCCGTAGCCCTGTAGCTTGGGAGCAACGGCTAGCGAGTGAATGGCGATGGTACGCCCGCCCTCCTGGTGGCCGACGTCGGCCGGCTTGCTACGGGTGCGCTAGTCGGCCGGGAAGCTTATGTCGTCGTCCGAGATGGTCTCGCCCCTGTAGCGAGTGGCGACGATGTGCGCTAGTAGGACGCTGACGGTACCGTCGGTATGGTCCGTCTCGACTGGCTGAGCCGTACTTAGCGTCTCGATCTCCCAGCCCTTGGCCTGGCCGGGGACGACGGTACAGAATACGCCCAGGTAGAGCTCGGGGTACGTGGTTAGGCGGTATGCTAGCTGTCGGTGCCGGCGTTAGTAGGTCGCGATCTAATAAGGGGAGACTGGGGTAGTGGTGAGGTGGGTCTGATGGGGCCTACCTTTTCTCTCAACGCGCGGTACTCGGGTTCCTTAAAGGCCGCATTCTCGAGGGCTACGACCAACTCCCAGTCCGATATGGTAAGCGTCGTCGTGTTGGGTAGGAAGGTGTACGGTAACGATTTCTGGAGGCGCGATTTTACGCTGCTCTTTACCGCGAGCTTCTTTTTGTTAAGCGCATTACCGACCTCTCTTCGGTTCTTACCTAGAGTCGCGACGAACACGACCACATTACGAACACTTACGAGAGTCTCTCCAAGGCAGATAGCGAGCTCCGCCTACGTCTCCTAGGCAGCAGTAACGATAGTAGCAGCAGCAAGGTTTCGGGTCAGGGTATCGAGGTTACCATCAAGTACAGCGAGATCTTAGACGTAATCCGCATGGTGGGCTTACATACGCCTCTTGGTGGTGTCGGGGATTCCCATACCCTGCAGTCCTCCACGGTCTCCCTCTTCTCTCCGCTCCTAGGCGGCCACCACCACCACCGCTTCCGTACCTCTTCCAACGCAAACATTACAGCCTATATTGCTCGACTGCTTGGCCTCGGTAACACGACCATTACTGCCACTACTGCCACTACTGCCACTACTGCCACTACTGCCACTACTGCCACTACTGCCACTACTGCCACTACTGCCACTACTGCCACTACCGTCACCACCTCCGTATTGGGCGGCCGTCAGGGTTTCGGTGTATTTCGCCCCCTTCCACATATGGCGAACCGAGCCAGGATCGCATTTGCTTCTTGGAGTCGGCTGTTAGCGCGGCTTCCTCGCAAGCTTTGAGCGTTACGCGGGTAGGAGGGGAGAGGGAGGACGATGAAATCCATGCGCCGTCTTTGTTTTCAGCAGAGAGGAAAGGGCTCTCTTTAGGTGGACATAGCAGACTGGCCAAGCATGCTTTGGGAGGAAAAGAAAAAAAAAAAAAAAGAATCTCGGAGAGGAAAGGAGCGGCCTTGTGTGTATCACTGCCTCCTTCAGAGAGCGGTAGTACAGAGATAGCTGGTATGGAAAAATCACCTCGGGCATGAATAATTTCTTTGGCCTAGGATTGGTGATGTTTAGTAGGATGGAGATTGTATAAGCCCGAGATGACGCCCATCGTAAAATGAGATCTCTTCTGGCTCTCCCTGATGTGGCGACGACGTGGGCGACCGTGAGCACCTTTGGGGATGTTGCAGGCCTGTCCCTTGCCTCTTTCGCGGCTGTATCCGCAGCCTCATTTCCAGGGATGCCAGCGTGGCCCGGACGCATTCCCCAGGCGATTATCTACGAGCTTAGAGGAAGTATTGAAGAAAGTGGACAGTCGAGGTGGCCAGGTTTACTGAAGCGGAATAATATCACTGTTGTGTGAGATGGGAATATATGTATTGCTATTATGGAGGAGTTTGCACGATCATATTCCAGCTGGGCATACTCCGGCTGGTATCTTCTCTCCTCCTCTACCCCTACCCCGCCATTCTTATTTCCTCTCCGGATCTGCTGGCTTCCTCGGGACCCGTATTATCTACACTAAGCCCAAGAACCAGGTTAGCCTCCGTGTCATCAAGCGCGGCGCAAGGAGATTGATGGGGATCATACATTGGTGTCGCAGAGTTACGGACGGGGCCGGAGCGCCATAAAGGCAAAGGCAGCCACGGCCAGAACCGGAACCACAATATTGCGGATCGCTCTTGACTTGGCCTCGAGGGCTCTTGACTTGGCATCGAGGGCTCTTGACTTGGCATCGAGGGCGCACGCTTCGGCGGCGGCGGCGGAGGCGGAGCGGGCTGCCACTACAGCCTGTTCGAGGAGCTGTGGAGCAAGGTCGCCGTCCCGGACGCGAAAGTCCAACGCGCCATTTTCCGTGATGCGAACGATGATGGAATGCGACGAAACATTGTCGGAGAGGGGGGGAAACTCGTTGTTGCGCGTATCTTTGCGCGCAACTTTGCGTACATCTTTGCGCGCAACTTTGCGTACATCTTCGCGCGCATCTTCGCGTACATCTTCGCGCAGACTCTCGCGCAGAATGTCAAGGGCGCCTAAACGCCATCATTAGCAGCAGCGTCACCTATCTTCCCATCGAGGCCAGGATGGAGGGAAGCAACTTACATTCGGTAAGGCCTTGAATCATCTGCTCCTCCATGGTGGGTGCCTGATGGTGGAAGACGAAGGCGATGGGGTGAAGAAAGGCCTCCATTGTTCGGCAGAGAGGTTCTTTTTTCTTGTGCAAAACTGTTTATTCGCGTACGTGGTGATGTTGCGAATGTGCTTTTGCTGTTTAGTCGCGAATGTGCTTTTGCTGTTTAGTCGCGAATGTCAAGTGAATTTTATAGCGGACGGCGAGGCAGCGGTCAAAAAATGGTTTGCCCCCAGTGGGGCACACTGTGGTGGGTACCCCTACCACAAAAAGGTACTCCAAGATGGTTGTGTTGTTTCTCAGGCTCTTCTTCTCTTCATCACATCGCAAACAAGCCCCCTTCCTGGGATGCTATTCCGTATGCTTGAAGACAATCTCTTGATATCGTGAGCATAGTGCAGGGAAGGGGGAAAGAAATGGAGTATACGGCAAGGATTTCCCGCAGCTATAGCCGGAGAGCCATCTTAGAACCATCTGGGTGATGTCGGGGGGTGTCACGTGACAGATCTCATGACTGCACCCCCTTCAAAGAGACGAGTAGAGTAGAATGAGGTGAGATGCCTCCCTGAGGCTGCCAGTTAGCCTAGCCCTCCGCCGTTCGTCCGAGACACCAGAGCATTTCATTGACGTTATTGGCTCTTTAGCAAACGGTGGCTGTTTGACCTGTTCACTGGACGCCGCGGACGAAGAGGCAAGCTCTCTACGATGCAGTAAAAACAGATCGAAAGGGGAGTGCTAAAGGATGGTGGAAATCTTGGGCATTCAGGAAGAGCGGTCGGAGTCGGGCGCTGACCGCGGCGGCAAATCTTGGGTACCGGCCGAGGAGACGTAAGATTACATATAGTCGAGCCGGCGCTGAAGAACCTTTCGGAACTTCCCGCTTCGCTTTAGGAGTTCCTCCAGGCAAAAGGACGGCGATTTCGCTCCTAGCAGTAACTAAGGGGATTGACCCGTGGCTTTTAGCCCCGAGTTCAATGAAAGGCAAACTCCGACGTTGCTGAGGCCTCCCAGAGACTCCAAATAGAGGATGGTCCAGAACAAGGCCTAAGGGTAGAAGGGACAGTGAGTGGCCTTATCACGGTGTCACGGCGCCTCGCAGTGCACAAGCCAGCCCCACAACCCCAAAACCCCATCAAGCTCACAGGGCGAGCTTGATCTTCTTTTCTTTTCTTCTCTAGCTTAGAATTCCACTTTATTGATGGCTGCTTGCAGCACTGTCTCTCGTTCTCCCATCGCCAGCTGTGACACACGGGATGGCTCAGCAGGATGTCATCCGTTTCTGGACACGGAAGAGTGGCACGAGCTGTTGAAGCGAGAGTCAATCCTCTACCCAACACCCTCGTGCCGACAGGCATTACAGAGTCCAAATTTGGGACCGCAGTTGGAAGCTGCTAAGAGGCAGCAACAGTGCTCTGATGGCTCGAATCCTAGACTACGGCCCCAATCTTGGCCCAGGATATACCAGTACATTCCCTGGGATAGTTTATAATACCCCAGCTCTAAATTCGGGATGGTGCATAATATACCAGCACCGATGGGGATGGTACATGGTACCCTGGCTCGAAATTTGGGATGGTACACAGTATACCAGCATTGATAGGTGCTCCCCACTCGGTTAAGATAAACACGCCCACACCCACCCGAAATCATCATCTTCCTGGAAAGAAAAGGACAGGGCGGCGGCGGTGGTGGTCCAACAACAACCGTCCTGTCTGATGGAAGAAGACGAAGACGAAGACGACCTGGACCGGGACCTAGACCTGGCGTTCAGCACTTTGAACCGCGACAGCCTTCTGTTCTAAGACGGTGGTGGACTGCATATGATGGGCGGCGTACCAAAGCAGCACCAGTACGGGCGATGGTGCAGCTGCAGTCAGCACTGTAATGAACCGACATTTTGGTATGTCGGCGGTGCGGCGGCTAGCGGTCCTCCTTTGTCTCCATTTTTTTTTTTTTTTTTGTTGGTGGATACGGTGCGCAAAACTTGAGTACCTACGTGGCGGGGTTGGTTGGGAGAAGGAAAGTAGCACTGCCCGGCAACCTGGAACTTGGTAAGGAGGCCTAGCTCAAGACATCACCCAAAAACAGAATTTAAGAACATGCGCATCGGTTTTCAGATTTTGACTCCGTATTGCTACATAATGCCTGTGAGGGAATAATTGAGGGGGCACTCTAGATAGTACGTCAACTTCTCGCCCGTCCACTTCACATAGTCACCACTCTCGAAGCCCTCGGCTTTCTCGGTGCCCAATTTCTCGATCGTCTCCACCAGCCCCTTCATGCATGTGTCCATGTCGTCGCCGCCATGAAAGCCCGTCATCTTGGTGGAGAGCCAGCCCGGATGAACGCCGAGCGTGACCACCCTGGATCCTGTCTCGTGCAGATCAATCGCCATGGTCTTGGTGAGCTGGTTCTCTGACCTCTGGATCTACGACCTGTGTGACAGTGTACCGCCCCGGAGAGTTGCTAGCCTTCATTCAGTCACCTTGCACCCAAACGTCTTTGACCGTCCTGTTCTACATTCTGTCTTTGCTGGGATCACCTCGGTGTACCCAGAGCAGGCCGTAACAGAAGAGTCGTGAGGCATGACTTGCCTCCATCACCATTGTAACCCATAACTTCAGCAACAATTTTTTATTGCACAAAAGGAGCCAAAAGGGAGCTGGCTCCCTTTAGCAGGCTATATACTAGGTACTAGGGAGGTCACGTATAGCTGCTAGTCCGGGGCCGGGCCGGCCTGATTAAGGGCCGGTTTGGTGCCGTAATAGAAAACTTTAAATTAATCCTACTTACATTAAATTTATAGAGCAATACCCCGCTTAAACTAAAACTAGACTTATATTCCGCCTACATATTTATAAAAAGGTATGTATAAGATACTAAGGAGGAAGAAGATGAGTAGTTTAAATAGGTTTATAATATATATCAGGATATTACCAAAATAATTAAAGCGGTTTTTAAGTTGCCGACCTTTAAAAGGACGATTAAGTCTTTACGATTTCGATTAAAAGTCTTTTCGGATTTGGAGTTATAATTAGAAAGGGAGGTATTGGGGGAAATATTTAAAGGGAGGGTGAGGTAGATGCCGGGAGGGGAAAGGGGAGGAGGTTATTAGAGGAGAAAGTGCCAAGGTGGCACGTAGATAGCCATTCCTAGATTTCCTTTAACATTCCTCTAAGGTTCCTCCTAAAATCCTCCCCAGGTTATATCTAAGCGAGGGTTACGATTTATATATATTAGTATTAATTTTATCTTTTTGTTTTTTTTTATAATACTAGAGTATTTTATTTTGATTATATACGAAAATAATAAATAACTGCCGTGGTATGATATCTAGTAATACGAAGTTTTCGAGCCATGAAAAGCTAAAAAAAAAAAAAGTAAGTGGGAGAGAGGGCTAGTATAAATTGTTGGTAAGGGGTTTTTATATACTATTAAAATCCATAGTGGACTTTTATAGAGTTTTAGCCAACTTAGGTTAGCTGACCGATAATACACTTGGCCCTTAGGTTAAATGAGCGTAGGTAGGTAGGTAGGTAATTACATTTCTCGTATATAGCGTTTGTATTTTTTCCGTAGTCTAGTCCCCTCGTTCGCTTAGGTGGGGGGATATGGAAGAGCTTGACGGCCGATCCGCTGATTTTGGGTCTGCGGTATTTTTTAGTTGGTTGGTTGGTTGCCGGGTTTGGTTACCTATTTTTTTTTTCAACAATTTATAGATCGGAATCCCGTGTCCTTTGGAGCGTACGGCGGCGTATGTCCATCCCTGTGTACATACCTAGGTAGGAAAGAATGACCAAAGTTGGATTGAAGAGCAAGACGTGCTAATCCTCAGAATTGAATAGGATTCTCGTGTCCAGATGGGATGATAAAATGTCCACGCGACCACGATCTATCTGGAGAGAGAGACAGGGGCGGGCCCAACCATGACATTTCGCAAATGCAATGGTGGAGAGCCAGGCTTGACATGACAAAGCTTTGAACGGATTGAGCGACTAGAACCCAAGAGATATATGCAACGGAGCAAAATACTGGAGTGGTTGGTTGTGATTTCTCTTTTACTGACCTAGACATGAGGAGTTCCTGCAAAACTCAACACGAGCCTTGAAGGACTTGTCACACCATAAATTTCTTCAAAACCGCCGTCGCCTCTTCCTCGCTCCAGTGCCCGATCCCCCCCTCTTCTTCTTCCCGCATCTTTCTCTCCACAAACTCCTCCATGACTTCCCTCTGCGTATCCGTAAGCAAGTCCAATCTAGCCTTGTGGTCTTTATCCTCGTTCGGGCCAAAAAAGCGCTCATCTAGAAACATCCACCACAGGTAATCAAACGCCCAGAAATCCCTTATCGCATAGTTGAGGATCCAGGCGCCCGAGTCCCAGCTTTCTTTCATCCTCTGCGATAGAGGCCTACCATTGGCTGCTCCTCCCCTAACATTGAACTCCTCCTCCCTCAACACTCTCAAAAAGATTTCTAGCTTCGGCTCATACACCCTCATCCACTCCTTATATCGACACCCTCCATCCTTTACCCCTTCCCAGTCCTGCGGCTCCATAATCAGCAGCCACCAGGGCGGATCGTAGCTGAACTGCGCGGGCGCCACGTAGGCGAATTCCCAGTCGATGACGCCGACAATGTTGTCGTTTTCATCAACCAGCACGTTGGCGGGACGAAAGTCCTCCGAGAAGAGGCCAAAGTCGTCGTCAGGCGCAGTGACGAGCTTGTTGTCACGAGCGAGATTACGCAGGAGTTGGCGGGAAATATACATGTCGCGGGCGTCGTCTGCATCTTTGACGCAGTCGTTGCGCTGAAGGACGAGGGTGGCCAGGTGCATGTCGGCGAGGGCGGCGAACCAGGCGCGTGCCGAGGTATAGGTGCGGGAGGGAGGCGGCAGGATGGTGCCGGTGGGGGTGTTGGGGCAGTTGTTGTGAACAATGAGGTCGGACATGCTCTGGATTAGAGGGCGACCGCTGACGGTGATCTTGTCTCTCTTGGCAGCGAGGTGCATCTTGTTGACTCTTTTGACCGTGGAATCCATCGTGTCGTCCCCCTGGAGAGGAGCGAGGTTCCCAGCATTTCCAGAAAGAGAGCCAATGCGGGGAAACTCCAGGTGATGGAGTTGCAGGAGGATGTTGGCCATCTGCCGGTACACTTTTTCGAGCTTGGCCTTGTCGACGGCGGGGTCCAAGACGGGTGCATCTTGGAGAGGGCAGGTTTGGTCCTTGATTGACCGACTCATGTTCTGATGGCTATCAATCCAGTCCATAATGATGAAGGGACCCAGACCCGTTGGGTTCTCGGCTGCGATGCCGCATCGATAGACGTGTGGGACTGGGATGGTAGTGTGAGCGGCAATGTAGCGCATCGTCTCTGCCTCGTAGCGCATCTTCTCCTCGGCGAAGGGACAATAGACTTTTTTCAATTCAATAGGTGTGTTGTCAGCATTCATAGAGTTCGGGAATGGTCCAGAAAGAAACTTACACGGCATAGGGACCTTCATGACAATCGAAGACCCATCCACGTACTGCAGGCGGTAGACCATGTTGTAACCCCCCTTGATGGCTTTGTGGATAGACTCGGTCGTTCCGCTCTTGTGTTGGCGAAGGAACTCAAAGACGGTCCTGTGGACGCTGGTGGTTTCTGCCGTCGCCACCCACTTGTCCTCTTGTTCCTCGATTTGGTCCCAGATCTTGTCATCTTTGCGCATCGTAGCACCTCGGGATTTGGGAGACATGCTGTCGGATCAAAAAGGCGAAATGAGCCTCAGATTATTGACCTTGGGCACGGGCGGGAATTGCGAGATGGTGCAGCGTAACAATATTTGCGGCGAATAGATGCAAACATGTCTGTGTGCAGGGAATTGACGTATGATTGGGGTTTGCCTGCATTTTAACATCGGGGAAGCTAGCTGGGCACGGACTAGCCAGTGTCATGCCGGCCAGGGCTCCCCAGACGTCAAATGTGGAATACGAGGGTACCAGACTGCTGAGTCCAAGCAGCCAATCGGCGAGCAAGGCTGCGTGCAGTGTGCACGAGACCCTCAACCAAAATGGTGTGCAAACATGGCAAAATGGCCAGCAACAGAGCATAGCTGCCCGAGAACCACCCTATCAACGTTACGCTGAGTCGCAAGTTCAAATGTTGGTGATCGATTGGTGAGGGGTTCCCCAAGAGCGAAGCAAAGGGCGCCGACAAACAGCACCGAGTCTGCCCAACGCTGTGCTTTGAAACGAGAGACCCGTTGTGGCCATGGACAAAGAGAGGTATAGGGCCGGACAGCCTGGGGGGGGAGGTTTAGACGCCAGACCGACTGGAACATGGTAGGCCGAATACACCTGATGGACCAGTCGTGATGGCGGCGACCTCTCACACGGCCTGACTGGGCGGTTTGCCGTCATATCTGGTTGCGCAGGGAGGGGAAACGAAATGACGCAACGAGTAGTATGTAGTTGAGGTGACCAAGCAGACAAGACATTGCAAACCACGAGGCATCACTCACAGTTCTGGGGCATAAATGGCAGGTTATCCTCCTTTTCATTGCCAGCAGCATCTCTTCTTATACCTCTCCGCACCGTGTATGTCCAACCCCCCGCCCCAAGATATCCCCTGTCATCAACCTATCTTGTACTGACTTTTTTCCCCCTTTTTAATTGCAGCTGAGCAAGATGAGTTCCAGCGACGACTTCCAGATGCGTATCGCCACCGACGAGGAGGCCGAAGCTATGAGAAGAGCAGCCGAGGAATCCAAGAGGAAGCGTGAAGAGAAGAAGAAGTGTGAAGAGGAGAAGAAGAAGAAGGAGGAGGAGGAAGAAATCATGCAGAGAGCTAGAGAGGCATCGAAGAGGAGGCGCAATAAGTAAAGTGGCTCGCCAATTCGCGCTCGAGTATGCGTCAACATGAAAACCGAGTGCACTACGTATACAAGGATTCATCAATTGGTTCTTTTAACCACCTGGCAAGGAACAGTCAGTTTATTATTACACAGCCTTACAATTAAGGAATATTTGAATTTTCAGATGTTATCGATTTCCATAAGAACTTGGTATAAATATTTTGGGCAACGCCCTATACCTAAATATAAATCCAGCAAATACTTTAAGTTATTATTAATATTTATTCCCTAATTACTCTTCTCTTAAGATAAAGATATTTTATATTTCTATCGTTACCTTATTCGTTAGTTTGGGCATAGCTTAAGTTAGGGTGCCCCCTAAGTTTAAACCCGGGTTTAACTTAAAGTGGCAAATTGAGATTTAATACGTTATAAATACGTTAAAGCCTTTTACTCCGTCCGTTACAATCTAGGATATTAACTTTTACTATGTAACCCGTAACTTTAATATTATTTCGTATTTATGTATAAACCCTTTCTTTTCTTTTTTTTAAATGGTACGGGAAATTTCTAACGGATTAATAAAGCTAAAGTACCAGTAATATTATTATTATTATTTACTACTTTAATACTAGGTTAATATTAAAACGGGACCTTATACGAATTAATTAAGCAGTATATTACCTTAGCTAATAAAATCGGATATAATGTTATTAACCCTGATAATATTAACGGGTATAGTATTAACTTAAACGATAAGCTTCCCGAGAATAAGAGGGTACCTTAGCCCTTTAACCCCCCCCCCCTTTTTATAATATTAATTTAATTATATCTCCTAAACTAATTAGAACCTAATTAAAACAAATAGTATTAAGTTTATAAGAAACCTTTTAACTTATATATACTTCCTTACTACTAAGTGCGGATATATTATACTTATTAATTAGAAAAACGCTTTTAAATTTGTTTTTAATTTACTTTAATACGTTGACTTTACTGTATTTGAAGATTATAAGTCCCTTTTTAATAATAAGCCTAAAAACGCTTTTTATTCCAAGTTCCAGCCTTTTATTACTGGGGGAAACCAAAAGCCGATTTTAAGTATTTAGTATTTTATTTCTTTAAAAAATAGAAAAGGTAGTGGGAATTATTAGAGAACCGGGGCTAATAACGTGTAGTATAAAGTAAGTTATAATATTATTAAAGGGAATACGGGATTTATTATAATTTTAAAGATTAAAAAGGGCGAGGGTAAGTTAAATAGGTTTATATAGTATTACGATACGGGGTTGGGTAAGGGGGTTATAGTTATAGTTACAAATTTAGCGAAGGATGGAATAATTTACTTAATTAGTAATATATAAAGTAAAATAAAGAATTAGAAAGAAACTTTATTTCGGTTTAAGATCTTTTTACTTATTGCTTAATAGGAGAATAAAGGATTAATTATTCGGGAATATAAAAAAAAGTTATAGTAAAATATATAAAATATATTAAATTGTAAAATTTAAATTTTTAATTTTTAAAAGCGATTAAATAATATTATATATGAATTATAACCCCTTTATAATACCGTTACTACTTTCTCTTATCCTAGTTTATTTTTTTTTTTTTTTCCTAACCTCGTACCTTAAAGAGTACGGTTATAACTGGATTTAAACCCGCTAAGTAAATAGGATAAAAGTAATTTAATTTAAAGCCCTTAATATAAGCCTTTTTTCCTTTTAAATAACGTATTTTCCTTATAATCTCCTTAGGGAGGCGCTTTATACCTACTAGATATTAAATAGGTTTTAATAAAATAATTTTTAAATATCTACGCCTTAACGGTATATATATAGGGACCGTTTTTATAAGTATCTTCTTATATTCTGGATTTATACCTATAAAAAATACCTATTAATTAGTATTTATCTTTACGTTATTTATTATAAATAGTAAAGGGTAAGGGGGTCCCGCTTATATAGTTGCTGCTTTTGAGGGTAATACGTAATGGGGAGATATTGTTAAGGTGGGAAAGCTTAAATATTAAAATAAATATATTGCGAAGTATTTTATTTTTGTTTGGAGAAGTAAGCTTGGGTTTATATATATATTTTCCGGAGCTGTAAGGAGATGAGGATTTTAATACCTAAAAAAGAAGAATAGCAAAATAAGTATTTATAGCTATATATAGGTTACTAAAACGCGTTAGCTTTGGTATTAGCGTTTGTAAAGACGCCTAAGTTAGAAAGTTAAGTTATTAGAAGGTAGACGGGGGCTGGGGATGTAAATTATTAATCGTTAAAGGAAAACTTATTTATAAGAAATAAGGGTCGAGCCGGAGGTTAGGCTAAATTTTGGGATATAGCCTACGAATTGTTAATTTCTGGCCACGGAACTATAATTATACGTGGATAATTTTATTAATTCTTCGCTTCTTTTATTTAACTTTACCAGCCCCTTACTAACCTAGGCGACAAATAAATTACGTTATTTAATATTTTTTTCTTTATTTTATTTAAGCAAATTTTTTAAAGCCTACTTTTTTGGTTCTTTTCCAAGAACGTATAGCGTAAGTATAAAAGTAATAAAAAGAGATAGAATTCGTCTTTATATAATTTAAACCAAGATGGCCCCGAATTAGGGTAAGAAAAAGATATAGACTGCTCCCTAGGTAGTCCCCCCCCCCTGGGACTTTTTAATAAAGAGCGCTATCCTTAACTACTACCTTATACTTACTTAACTTCAGTAATCCTTCCTCTTTTATTTTATCTCTTATATTTAAAATCATTCCTAATCCCAACCCGTTATAACCTATAATATATCGGATTTCGTTATTATTAATAAAGATAAGGTTGTATCTTTTTACTATTAGTTAATTAAAAATAACTCTTTTTTAAACCTATATTACTAATAAGTAAAAAGCGATATATTTAAAGATAATAATATATACTACGCCTATATTTAAAGCGACCCCGTAACGTATATAATTAAGTAAATTAATACTACGTTACGTAAAATCCCCAGGAAGGATATATTTTTCCCACTTCTAATCTTTTAATATATAAGCTGGATAATTATTATAATCGCCGATATATAAAAGGCTAAGCCTAAACCCGATTTATTTCTTAAATGGCCTTTTTTCCCTCCTAAAATTAAATATAATCCTAATAACGAAAATAAATAATTATTAATAATACCTATTTAATTTACTAATAAGGTACGTATATTAAAGGCCCTATTTTACTACTTATTATACTTTAATATTATTAAATATTATAGTTATTAGGTTAGGAAGGGTTACGTTATAAACGTTTTACTTAACCGCGTTTGGGGCGTAAACTTTTAATAATACGTTAAAACTAGTAAAATAATTAATAAAAAGGTTTTCCTCGCCGTACTTACTTTAGCCGTAAACTACCTTTATAACGTTATTAATATTACCTATAATAATATTTAACCCTATAATATTATATTATTATTAATCTTACACCGCAGAGGACCTCTAGTCCTCGCCCCAGTGGGCAAGCGGTCCCTCAATCTATCTGTTTAGGCACCGTGGGTGCTTCTATAGTACAGGTATCGGTACGATATCGCACCTAAACCAACTCTACTTCCAGCCTTTTGTCTACTAGTCTGGGTCTCTCCTACCCAGGATGTGTGACA
>Ga0247765_1000759_pt1 | contig 21675 bp, 24 predicted proteins | sample UWRJL106311C6_FD_179949 | JGI IMG/M metagenome (GOLD analysis project Ga0247765, IMG submission 179949) | Plant litter microbial communities from Arlington Agricultural Research Station in Wisconsin, United States - UWRJ-L106-311C-6 | ecosystem: Environmental > Terrestrial > Plant litter >... | reverse complement strand
CTTCCCCGAGTAAGTGTTCGTCAGTAATAGGACAGTTTCCGGTGCCTGAATGCTGCCCAGTCAAAATGCAAAACTGTACGACCTGCTTTGGTGGTTGTGGTTGGGGTTGACTTGTAGATAAGTTCTTGGCTGCAGAATTCTGGTGCCTGGGGCTGGCATGCGCGCCCCTGGTTGCTGACTGCGGCACACCACACTCTCCAATCGATTGACGGGACGGGACGACGACACTAAGATTGCAGCATGACAATCATGGCTCGATTCGGGCACTTGAGTCCAGGGCCATGGACCGCGCCAGTCTCATATTATTACTGTGTTCTCCAACCCGTCAGTCCACTGCTTGCAACGTTGGGGGCCACCCAGCCAGACTCGCAGCATCAAAAAGTGAAGTGAGAGCTTCCATGTCAGACGGCATCACATTTGGTTGTTGTTTCGAATCAGCACATGCATTGAAGCGGTCATGGAGGCACGTCGAGCTGGGACGTCACACAGCCAACTGGCGTTTATCCCTCTGCGCCAACTTGAACACAGCGCTCCAGAAGTCGTCGAGCAACATGAACCAGTGCCGGTCACGGCCGAGAAGGGAGGATACCCGGCACCGACGTACCCACCAGCATTCCAAGAGCAGCCGCAACGGAATTCATCATACTGGTCTCCGGCCGATGTCGAACCTCTTCCTCCGAAATACTCGGCGCATCATGCGGGGCTGCCACACGTAGCAAATGACCCTGCCTCGCTCGTTGTCCCGCCCATAGAGCAAGGCAGCATGAGGAGGGACGAGACCATATGCGGGCTAAGGAGGAAGCGATTTATCGTGTTGCTCGCGACAGTTGGGCTCATCTTGCTGGGAATCGGCGTTGGTGTAGGTGTGGGCGTGGGGATCGGTGGTGCTTCTGGGTAATTTATATTTTCCCCCTTTGCATCAACTGTCGGCAGTCTTATTCACACAACATGTTTATATACAGGGACCCGCCAGCACCTACTCCGGCGCCAGCAGGAGATTCCTGTCCTGGTATCAGCAGCACCCAAGTCAGGGCATCCAACGGCAAAAGATTCTTGCACCTTTGCAATCTTGACTACTCTGGAGCCAACGAGGCCATAGACATCGGCAATGTCAAGACAAGCACATTCAAAGAGTGCATCGAGGCGTGCTCCCGACGTGACGACTGCCAGGGCGCGGGATGGGGACCACCAAACAATGTCAACAAGGCACGTGGAACGTGCTATATGAAGAGGGGTCTCAAGACGTCGCACGAAGCTACGGCCGATTGGAACTTTGCTGTCCTTCTCGACAACTTGTGAACTGCTGCCGCCCAGCCCAGCCTCAACTGCAGGCACGGTGTGCAGCACCCTGGGACTGTGCTTTGCTTCAACTCTTCTAACTCTCTTTTTGCATTGCATATATACGGCCAAGTACGGAGTATTCTATGCCCCCATATACCCATTTCTTCGGGGGTCTCATATTTGTATTTCCTTGCGGCTCAAGAAGAGTTAATAATGCTTCTCGCCCAAGGCATCATTCCCAGGTATCGAGGGAGAAATAAGAGGACGCTTTGGTCACTTTCATTGCCGATGATAACTGGAGGGCGGGACAAGACACCATGGACATCGCTAGAACATTCCTCGTATCGGCAGTTTGATGTCCCATGAAATGACGATTATGCCGAAATCCTCCCACCACTCCTAGGCTTTTTACCAAATTTCTCTACCCCGGATTTTTTTCTTCTTTTTTTTTCTCCCTCTCGTCGAGGACACTCTTATGTTCTCTTCAAATCCGGGAAACACAAAAACTCGAGCGGGAACCAATGTGTGGCTTTTGTAGCATCAAAAGTTTCCTACCACTCTGGCGGAAATGCCATCGTTTCATCAGCGGCGCTTATTGGACCCCCACACAGACTTCTCAGCCAGGGTTCTTCGATCCCTTCAACACAACCAGGTTTTCTTGTTGGTTCTCGCATCCCTGACGCCCCGTCCCGTAATCTAGTTATTGCTCTGTAAATTACCAAACCGACTCGATGATGTTGCAGTGACAGCAGCTCACATATAGCACCAGGTGTAAAAGGGGAATGGATACCCTCGAAATTGGACAAGTTTTTCTCTCACGCCTCTCTTCCTGCTGAGAGGCCTGCATGCATTGGCGCCGCATCAACATCCAATCTTACTGGATCATTTTGACGCTTGTTTGACAAGACGTTTGTGATCTTCAACAACCGGACTGGTCCAAGTCCCCCCGGACGCTGTCGAAACATCGAAATCTCCACTCAAGCGGTCTGTCCGCCCATCAATCTTTAAAACCCGTCCATCGACATCGACACCCAGACTCAAGCGGTCCCCCAACTCTCCTCAGTTCTCCTCTGCTGCATACATTATACATTTTTTCCCCTCTCTCTTTTGCACCCACCTGCATTCCCCCGGCGTCTGGAGTTGTGAATCCCATTTCCCGTTCAAGTTGAGAAGCCGTACCGCATGTGAAGACAACCAACGACAACTGTGTGCCTTAGATGACGGCTGCAGGCAACGAAAACCACGTTTAGAGGGACAGAACGAACCTACTTCGCACAGTGACATCAATCGGCTATTGGCGCACCAAGTCGGACTAGACGTGGTGTCACGCGCTTCGGCGTCATCGCGGCCGCTACCGTCACGAAGCACTGCGGGATTTGATCTCAACACCCCAGACAAAGCGAATTGAGCGAGATAGACGACAGTGCTGGCATTCCCTTCTGGGAATCTGAACCCGCAAGGCGCCGTTCTTCATGGGTCATCGCTACCCAGATCCGGCCCGTTTCCACTCGGTCGACGAGGAATTAGCCCCGATTTCCCCGATTTCCCCGCGGAACCTATCAGGCCAGGTCCCAAGGCCAGGCCTCCCCGCTTCGTCAGCGTGCAGCTTCGAGCCGACAAGACGTCGTCCCCAAGGTCTCCAGGCGCGGCACGGCGCGCGATTAAAGGCGCGCGAGGGGCAACCCTCGCTGCCCCTCGCAGGTCCGACTGCGGAAGCCCATTGTCCTCGGAATTGTCTCCCTTCAGCCTCAGCCTGGTCCATGTTTGCTCCCTGGCCGTCTTAATCTTTGTCCTGGTTTGTGTGCCTGTCTTCTGTCTTCTTTCTCCAATTGGCCCCAGTTTGGCGCATTCCGGGAAGCCACAATGGACCAAGGAGGCTCTTGCCGGCTTGGAACTTGGTTCATACCCCGCTCTCAGTGCCCCTCCACCCCTCCATCAAGCATTCCCAGCAAGCCTTAGCTCATCAGCTGTCCCATCCCTTCTTCCTCTTATAAAACCAGGCAACTAACCTCCTCACTTGGTTGCACAGATACTCCAGTTTTTCCTTCCCGGAAGTAGCCTGTATCAATCCGACATCCTCGCCGTCCACTCCTTACTGAAGGCGACTTACTCTCCTCCTGCTTCGTCGCACCACCACCGAAACTCGCCAATTTGTGAAAACCCTCTTCCCTTCCCCACCGTCGCGCCAACTTCCAGGCCGCTCACCATGGGGCTCGAGGCCGAGACAAAGACCATCGTCTCCCAGTTTGAGTACACGGACGAGGATGTCAACAAGGGCGTCAAGGAGTTTCTTCGGCAGATGAGTATGCGCCCCGCGCTTTCCAAAGATAGTCGCCTGTAATTCTCATCCTAACTTCTTTAACCAGGCGAGGGGCTAGAGAAAGATGGGACCAGTCTCAGCCAGATCCCCACGTATGTGACAGGAGTGCCCAATGGCACCGAGAAGGTAAGCTTCCCCTTGTTAGATAAACTGCTCAGTCATGCCTGACATCTGGTTTCTTCACAGGGTTTGTACATGGCAGTGGACCTCGGCGGGACCAATTTTCGCGTTTGCTCTATTCAGCTAAACGGCGATTCCACCTTCAACCTTACATTCAGCAAAGTAGCCATCCCCAAGGAGCTTATGGTTGCCAAGACAGCCCAAGAGCTGTTTGCTTTCCTGGCCAAGCAAATTGAAGTCTTCCTTCAGACGCACCACGAAGACAGCTTCGAGAAGAACACCAGGCGGCGCCTTACTGAGAGCTCGCCAGAAGGCTTCAAGGACGAGCATGTCTTCCGTCTTGGCTTTACCTTTAGCTTTCCGGTCCAGCAGATCGGCATCAACAAGGGAACCCTGATCCGGTGGACCAAGGGTTTCGACATCCCCGATGCCGTTGGCAAGGATGTGTGCGCCCTTCTGCAAGACGAGATCGACAAACTCGGCTTGCCCGTCAAGGTCGCCGCTCTTGTCAACGACACTGTCGGAACGCTCATGGCACGCTCTTATTCCTCTCCTGGCAAGCACGGAGCCGTGCTCGGTGCCATTTTTGGAACTGGCACCAATGGCGCCTACGTCGAGAAGCTCTCCAATCTCAAAAAGCCCCTGTCGGGTGAGTATGATAAGTCTACGGGTGAAATGGTTATCAACACCGAGTGGGGTTCATTCGACAACCAACTCAATGTGCTCCCCAACACGTCCTGGGATATTACACTGGACAAGGAGAGCGTAAACCCTGGCATCCAGATGTATGAGAAGCGTGTCTCTGGTATGTTCTTGGGCGAGATCCTCCGCCTCACGATTGTGGACTTGTTGAAGAACAAGGACGTTTCGTTCTTCAGAGACGACAACTCAAGCTCCAACGACTGGAAGTCGACAACCAACATTGCGCCGCATTCGGGCATCTACACGCAATGGGGTCTCGACACATCCATCATGTCAGTCGCCGCAGCTGACAATACGCCTGAGCTGTCCACGCTTCGCCAAGAGTTGGACTCTGCCCTCCACATCTATTCGCCTGCCTTTGATGATGCCCAGGCATTCAAGGCCATTTCCGGGGCCATTGTTCGCCGCTCTGCACGCCTCTCTGCCGTGGCCGTTGCTGCTATCGTTCTGCAAACGGGCAAGCTTACCGACCCAGAGTTCGCCGACGAGCCCATTGATATTGGCGTTGACGGCAGCCTTGTCGAGCACTACCCGTACTTCCGTGATATGATTTACGAGGCGCTGCGTGTCATTGACGGCATTGGCGAGGAGGGTGCGAAGCGCATCCGTATTGGCATTGCTAAGGATGGTTCCGGCGTCGGCGCCGCACTCATTGCGCTGGTTGCCGCCCAGATGGAGAAGGCCGGCTCGACCTAGGAAGCGTCACGGCTGATGGCTAAGGCGGTAAATAAGTGTTGTATCATTTTGTGACCACTATGGTAAGGCGTCCTGGTTGGAGTGACGGCACAGCGAGTGACGGGACATACTTGCAGGTCCTGCTGCGGCTGCGGTTTTCATACACGAGCAGACCATGTTTCATGCTTGTGAATGAGTGAGTGGTGTAGCCTTTCTTCACGTTACCTCGATGATGAGAAACATGCATTATGATCCAGACACTTTGAATCACGTGTTTGCAGTTTTCCGCCTGTTGACTGCGAGAAGAAGTCCACGCAACCATGCATACCTACCTACCTGCATCCCTAAGTAGTACCTAGGTTGGTATATAAAGACCGCCGTGAGTTGGATACCCGGCTGCATCAAAAGGTGCTTCTATGCTATAAGTCCCATCCAATGAAGGATGCAGAAAACATTGACGTGGTCATCCAATTTCAGTCTTTGTAGTAGTCTACGAACCTCATAGCCACCGTCTGCTCCGTATGCCCAGAGACCCGTCCATGAATCATCTACCTCGTCTACTTCATTTTTTGTAAAGTCAATTACGCCGATATAATCCAAAAAGTAATAAGATAACCTTTATTTCTCCATTGTCCCAATGTCATGGTAGCAGCTTGGTGCCCAACGTCTACGCAAACGCTCACCCCGCTTGTTTGCCCAACGCCGTGGCTTGCTCGGTTGCTCTACTGATTATTCAAGATGTTCTGGTTTTTTTTTCTCTCTTGGCCTCTCTCTTGCTATTTAGTTCCCAAAAGCGGCGCTTGGGTAAGCCCGGTCCTTCTTCTTGCGCACCGCCGAGCTGCTCCGTGAACTCGCCGCCGACCCCTGGCCGCTTCCGGGCGCCAGGCGACCGTTGCTCGGCGGTCCGTTGACCATGTCAGCGGGGAGGTCGTTCCACTCGACCTCTGGGCGGGTGTTTTGGTACGACAGTGACGAGGCAGATGATGGCGTTGCGGATGGCCTGCGTGGCGGACCCGTAGAGTTGGCGGGTGGGAGATTCACGGCCGCAGCGGAGACGCTGGGAAGTGGTTTGCTGGCCGGTGCGGGCGAGGCAGTTGATGATGGCCACGCTGTCTGCCATTGGCCCGGCTTGGATGGCGTAGGCGACACATCAGACCCGATTGCACGCTGAACGATCCATGCTGTGTCGGGCCGCAGCTTGAAGTAATAGCCTTGGATAGGCTCATCGCCAACCCGCTGGAAGCCCCGTGCGGCGTACCATTTCAGGCCTTCTTCGTTTTGCGTCCATACGTGGGCGTAGATACCGCGGACGTCGATGGAGGAGTTCGCCGCGGGCAGGAGCACTGCGCTGGCAATGATGTGCTCGAGGGCAGCGGCAGCGAGACCGAGGGTGCGATACGGAGACAGCAGCGCCAGGGACTGGATGTATATTACGTAGTGAGAGGGAGCAGTCTCTGTGTTGGGCTGCTGAGCCGGTCTTCGGGGGTCGGCGGTTGGATCAAGTGTCGTGGCGGGCTCGAGGCGGCACACGACGCCGCCGATGACCTTGGGAGCTTCGGACGGGGACTCCTGCCAGAGAATGACGCGCGAAAAGAGCCCTGAAGCTTGGGGGTCAAGGGCCCTGGCGTAGAACGAATCGGGATACGCGACGGGGAGGAGGAGGGCGTTGATGCGTCGCAGAGCGGGGATGTGGCTCTCGTCGATGGGAACAATGGACGCCTGCGCGGGCAGCGACGGGGGCGAGGGAAGGACGGGAATGCTGGTGGAAGCGGGCACCACCAACGGCTCTTGTCCACCAGATTGAGAGTGACTGAAAGTCGGTGCTGGCGGCGGCGGCGGCGGTGCGCTTTGAGTGCCCGTCACGGTGTTGGATGGTGGGGTAGCCGCTGCAGATGGAGGGGCAGAGTAGTTCGGCTGCTGCCGGGGCTGGAAGAAAGACCGGATTGACTGCTGCGCCATAGTTTTGAGTGTCCCTGGCTTCACCTGCGCATGCCACAAGATCGTACCCAGCAGTTTATGGTCCCTCGCGGCGGGATTGCGGAAAAGGACGGACAACGGATGGGCTTGAAATGTCGTTGTCCCCGCAATTAGGTACGTCTAAGGCAGTGGACGGGCCAGAACAAGTGCCCCACAAATCTGGGCAGACGGGAAGGGAGGGGCTCCGGGGCTCACTTATCGAGGTACTCCCCAGGAATTATGGAAATAGCAAGAGGGTGGGTGGGATGCTGAATGAAAAAACTCCCAAGTCGGGCCCCAAAGATCTGCCCAGCACGCCAAACCCCCACCTCTCAGAGGGGGAGATTCAGGGGAGCCTCAGAATGCACAACGCTTAGCCCCACTCTCCAGCTGTTCCTCAATCCCCTAACAACCTTGCTAGCGCATCCGCAGTTCCAGCCTCCTCGAACGGAGTTTCGGGCACAAAATTCGCGGCCATCAATCGACCCTTGGCATCCTAACACGGGTGCGATATTCATCAATCAGGTACCACGAAACGTATCTTCTGCCTGATCAACTTGCTCGTCATCATCGCACGAGTCACCGGCAGCCGTCATTTCCCAAAACCTCGGGAGTACCTACCCCGCGATGGTTGGCGATTAAAATTTTTGTTTGTTCGCTACGCAGTTGCTTTTTAGGTCTGGGGTCGTCGGTTCAATTGCGGCTGGCTTCGCCTCAGAGCAAAGTCAGCTCCGTTTGCTTGAAGCAGCAGACTCCCTCACACGACACTCCTATCTCAACATTGTTTTCCCACCTTCTGACACCCTGCTGGTCGCACAGGCTCTCAGGGCGTGTCACTATTCACAATCAACATGGCATCAGGAGCAGAACACACGGGCAAAGCCGGCGTCATCATTGCCGCAGAAGATGCTGGTCCTTGGGACAAACTTGTAAGCAAAGATTCTCCAAGAGCAACACTTGTTTGCGTCGGCGTTCTGCGCAAGTGAAATTGGTTAACATGGTTTTTTCCCTCCCATACCACAGGCACATTCAGTCCTCGACGACCTATTATATAACATTGTCCACGACCTCGTCCTTGACGTGCACCGAAAGGAGAAGATGGCCCGCGCCAACACGGCTGCCATTAAAATCGAGAAAATGGCCTCCGACGCTTCGGAAACCAGTGATGCGAGACCAGATGTACGGATTGAGAACGATGCGGCCATTTACGAGGATGGCAAGGTGTTGCTTAAAGGCAACCCACTGAAGACCACTAAGGACATTCTCTGCCCGCGATGCCACCTCCCGCGCCTACTCTACCCAACGGATGGAAAAGGCGCACAGAAGCCAGATCCTGGTGTCATCTATTGCAAAAAACATCCGTACATTCAGAAATCTGGCTATGACATCTACGGCCAGACCTGGGTCGCGCCCGGACCTGGGCGAGGCAAGAAAAAGAAGGACATGGAGAAGAAGCTGGACCCCAACGATGCCAATTCCCCCGTCGCAATCGAAGGAAGTGCAAAGGACCGTCCGGCCCACGTGCTCAGCTTCCCGAGCGCAACTTGCTCCAAGTGTAAACGTTGCATCTTGGTGACAAGATTAAACAACCACATGAGTTCGTGCATTGGAAACAGCGGCCGGAACTCAAGCAGAGCAGCGGCGCAAAAGATCACGAACGGCGGCAGTAACGCGGGCAGCCAGAACAACGACAATACTCCGCCGGGAAGTCAGAAGGGAACGCCGCTACCCGGAAGTCGTGCCGGTAGTCCCAGAAAACGGGACGGCGACGAATTCGACGAGGACGCAGAGCAGTCCGATCCGACTAATCCCAAGAAGAAAGCTAAACCAACTACTTTAACCAAGAAGATAACACTGAAGGCGTCCAAGGCGGCAAACGCAAAGAAGGTCAAGGGCAACTCCATGCTGAACGTGGAGCAAAAGCCTGGCGACAGTAAGCCCAAGGAGACGACAGTCCAAGTCGCGCCTAAGAAGCCTACCAAAACAGGACCCTCGCCGGCAAAAAAGCTCAAGCTCGGCCTTAACGCGAAACCGAACTTACCATCACCAGCTCCAAAGAAGAAAAAGGAGCGCTCTATTGAATCAGAGTCCTCAGGCACGCTCTCGTCTCCGCCACAGTAGGGTTTTAGAAAACTTAATGCTCTATCCACTACTCTTTGGCCGCATGCACAAGGATCGAGGGGTTGGAAAGCGGTCTCCTCCGACCGAGGTATTGGACACGATCCATACCTTTTACAAGTATAGCTACCTGCCTGCCTTGTGCAGCGCCTTGTAATTTTTTATTCTTTTTTTTGCCATGACTGCATTGGGTTTGGGGTTTATGGGGTTCAAGGCTTTTGCATCGCCTCGTCGGGATGGGCGGGCTCAGGGTTCCAGGCGTTCTTTTCTTTTTCTCTGAGCAATGTAATCGGGCTTTGGGGATTGAGCATTGGCTCCCAGCTAGCCAAGTACTTATATCAAAAGGAGTGGTCTCTTTCCTTCTTGTTTCTCTTTGAGACGGCGGCATGCTACGGTCTACTGTATAAAACGAAAAACCTGGGCTTTTAGACATGGGACAGAGCTGCTGTCCCTGTTCGTAGCAGGTGGCTGGTAACAAATAGATGAGCAATTGCCTCTCCCCGCGGAAGATACGAGTCATTCAAGTATTTCCTTCCTTTGCGAATGGTCGTTGAGGTATTTTTTTTACTCGTCTCCGTCGCTTACCACGCTGGCCTTGATGATTTTGATCTCGGTCTGAGGGCGATCCGACGCATCAGTCGGCGCCAGCCCCATGCGCTTCACGACAGCCATACCACTCTTGACGCGGCCGAAAATAGTATGTTTCCCATCGAGCCAGGGGGTTGGCGCCAGGGTGATGAAGAACTGGCTTCCATTTGTGTTGGGACCGGCATTGGCCATGCTGAGGATGCCGGCTCCCGTGTCTAGGTTAGGCTGGTAAGTCCAATGTCATGCATTATTTTTAAGCCGTATATACCATGACGAGGTAGAAAAGAAATCAGGGGGAGGGGGGGGGAGAAGAAGAAAAGGTGATAGACAGAGAGAAAGGGAGGGGAGTGAGGGAGTGAGTGAGGGAGGGAGGGAGAGAGAGAGAGAAAGAGGGATAAAACATACGTTTGAGTCCCGCGTGAAACTCATCGTTGAATTTCTCCCCCCAGATACTCGCCCCGCCGCGACCGGTACCCGTCGGATCTCCGCCCTGGATCATAAAGTCGCGAATGATGCGGTGGAACACCGTGTTGTTGTAGTAGCCGCGCCGGGCTAGCTCGGCGAAATTCTCACAGGTTTTGGGCGCGTGCAGATTGTATAGCTCAACGGTTATTGCGCCCTGTTATTTTTTTTTAAAAAACATGTAAGAGTTGGTTTTTTTAGACTGAAAGGAGGAGAGGGAGGGGATAGGAGGGGATGGGAGGGGAGGATTAAATCAGGTAGATAGACAGGCCGGCAAGTAGGCAAGTAACGAACCATGCTAGTTTCAAGAAGAACGTCGGTTGCCATTTTATTCGAGTATGTGAGTGAGTGAGTGAGTGACTGTCTCACTAGGTAAATTGAGAGAAAACCGCCCCGAGATTGTGAGAGGAAGGGAAGAGTCTTGGGACTCAGGGGCGAGATGAGATGAGTGACGAAAAAAAAAGTTCAAAACTCAGTTTGAGCCGGCACAGCACAAGTATCTATCCCCCGAGAAAGTACCCTCGAAAAAAATGTTTTTATGGAAAGAAAATAAAATTAGAAATGGTTGGGTGAGGGTGTTTCGTCCGTGTATAATGATGATATATACTTGTTTACTTGTACTTGGGATCGAGAACTCTTCGCTGCAGAGGCAATGGTTTGTGGTTGCCCGAGTACAGTGTGGGTACTGTGTGAGCCCGTCACAATGTCGCACACAGCGGATAGCTTCGCACTGTGCAAACAAACAGCTTGATTGATTTCCCCTAGCCACTGATAATTCTCCTCTTAGACAAAATACTGAATCTTCGGGAGATTATATCGCCAGGATTAATTTCCGGGAGTTCTATCTGCGGTTGGTGGCTTGCATGGCTGGCGTGTCAGTCCCGAGGCCGTGGATGCTGGGCAGATGCACACGGGACAATGTGTCGTGATGGAATGGAGATTGGGCTATGGTGAAAAGGAGATTTACCAATTACTAGAAGGCAATAAATTCAGGCAGGTGTATGCTTGCTCAAGGGACAAGAAACAGTCATCAACTCCTATGGCCAAGAGAACGCAACTTGAGACTATGACGGACCATGTATTATGACTACTTCATGACTGCTACCTTGCAGAAAGCATCGATACCGCAATCACGGGTTAGGAGAGATCGCTCTCTGTCTAACCTTCCATCCGCCCTCCAATTATTTTGTCGCCCCAGCCGGGTGCTAATACTATTTCCTTTTGCTACGTTGTACAGGTAGACCCCAGCCAGAGCTTACAAGCCCGCCACAGCTCCCATCAATGCTAGGAAAAGGCCAGTACCCAGACCAGCCTGGACGGCAGCAGCATTAGAACTGCTCGTCGGTGTATTTTGCCGAGAGGCCGACGAACGAGTCGAGGTGGCAGTCGTGGTGGTAGCTGCCGAGTTTCTAGTCGGGGTGGGTGTAATCGACTCGGAGTCGGTAGAGCTTGAACTTTCAATAGAGCTTGAACCGCCAGTGGAGCTTGGTCCGCTAGTATTGCTGCTGGCACTGCTCTCACTTGTAATGGTCGAGTTGCTTGTAGTGATTGTAGTCGTGGTCGTGACCATGACACTCGACACTGTGGTAGAGGTAACAGCGGTCGCAATGTAAGCTGCACAACGAGCCTCGCCAGCTGTGGAAGCCTTGCTGAGGTCGGAGGCATCACACGACGATAGAAGACATCCGACGACACTGCCAATGATGGTTGTCTTGGTCGGGCCGCACTGACAGGCGACATCATCCAAACCGCAGCCAGCAACTGAGATGGCCGAAGAGAGACAGGCAGTCTGGAGGTAACAAGTTAGCTTCTTGAGTACCCCAAAGAGACAGGGAGGCAACAGAGAGACGAGCGGGAGGAAATATGGGGAACATACAGCACAGTTCGGCTGGCCAATAGTGAAATCTTGAGCCATGGCGACGCCAAAGGCCGCAGCGAAAAAGGAAGCCGTCTTCATCTTGGCAGTATACTACTGAACTAGGAGTGGGGGTTTGAGGAGGCGGGCTCAGTGATGCTCAATCGCTCGGAAGAAGAGGTTGAGGAAAGAAGTAGAGCAGGCAGAGGGAAACAGAGCAAATGGAACACAGCGTGTGGGCACTTTCTGTTTTTGTAATCTCTGCGTAAGAAGCAGGTACAACCGTAACGCAAACACAGCATGTGAACTGGAAGGACCATTCCACATCTCTCTCCTTCCTCGCAGGTAGGTGCCTTATACAAAACGCACACCGTGCCCCCAGGGCAATCATCCTAACCTGATCGCACCTTCCAACACCAACTCTTCTAAGTAGGTACCTAAGGGTGGGAGGTTAGGACCATGGTTGGGCATGCAAACAGAAAACGATACCAAATCTCGATTCGAGTCGGCTGAGTTACGGGTAGAGTGTTTTCGTTTGTCAGAGGTGCAGCCTCGACCATCCATCTCAAACATAGCCAACAGCAACAGCAAACGGCTGCATACCTACCTAGGTAGTTTGTGGTGTGTACATTTGTCTCGGAAAGAGAGCGCGAGAAAGGAGGAGGAGGTAGGTAGGTATCATTCCGCCTCCCGCTTCTTTGGCCCACACGGGAAAGCCCCGCTTTAGAGCCGGGTATTAATTATTACTATCGGCGGACATGATCGACATTTGCCCCAGGAGCACTGCAGCGTCAATGGGTACACGGCACACATTGATGCTGAGAAGATGTGTGAGAGAAAAGAGTAGTAGGGCGTGCACACCAAAGGTGGCAACCGGGCATCATTTAGCCTAGCAACTATTCGGTCACCAGGAGCTGTAACCAAATCCACCTCGATACATGTAATTCAGACAGTCAGGACGTCGTCAAGATCTGAGCTGTCGGGCTGCCATGGATGGAATGGAGCCTCGTCTCCCTAGTGACAGTTATTCGTACCTGGGAGCTTAGCATGCAAGGGGCGCCGTAATTCCAGCGGGATAGTACATATGGAGACCGGCGGCGCGAAAACCAATACTCATTGCTCTTTTGTATTATCCTAGGGACGAACACTCTTTTCTACAAACTCATTTAGTCCAGCCAAGGCAATCTCAGAAAATATGCTCCAAGCCATCCCAGACATGCGGATCTCCATCAGGCCCAGCAAGCTTGCGTCTTTCCCAGTATTTGCCGTTGAACTTCCAGTATTCTTCCCCTGTGATCTCGCATCTAGCCTTGGTGAACCACGCTGGCACAAACTCCTCGCCCCTGGCATCACGCTCCCGACGCCGAGCACGCTGCGCTTCTTCGAGTCTGTTTTTCTCGGTCGCTGCAAAGTCGTACTCACCGTCCTCCATGGCGCGTTGGTCAGGCCGAAGACGCGAATCTGTCGGCGCTATCCATGGCCGGAGCTTGTCGTCAATGTGGTTGAAGGTAAGGACAAATGGTGTCAGGTTGAACGGAATACCAGCCGGCCGCTCGTTCGCCTGCCAGATCAAGAAAGCCTTGGTCGGGTCATTAATGTTGCCCATCTGAGCAGTCTCGCCATCTGCCGGTTCATCCACTGTGGCCTCAAAGCCTGGGGTCAGGCGAGCGTAGAGCTTGGAATTCCACCGACCACCCATGCTTACACGCACGCGGCCGTTGGCGTCAACAATCTTTCCGGCGATCTGATATGCGCTCGACGCTTTCCAGCCACGGGCTTTGAAGTCGAGGTGGCAAACCTCACCCGTGGTCCAGTTCTTGATCTCCATAGGACCGTAGTTGTCTACAACCGGGTTGCCTGTGATGATGCCGACAACGGATGATGTCACCTTCTTCCACGTGTACAACTCCTCGGCACCCCCTGCGGTTGGCCGCAGCTTGAGAAACCAGGTACCCAGAGGGTTGATGTCGAAAGATCGGCCATAGAATTTGGACCTGACGGCCGACTCGCCGTAGTAGGTCCACTTGGGAGACTCGGCCCACGCAGCGCCAACCGGAGGATGATGGCTGACTTGTTCGATAAAGAACCGGTAGTTTTTGTCTGGCCTGACGTACTCGAATGTCTCACCGAGAAGGGGGTTGAAAGGCTTCGCGACCCGCCCGATGGTGGATGCGTACTCGCTGGCAGCAAATGCAGCGACATATATCATGCGCTCGATCGAGTCCGTCCGGTCAGCGGCGAGGTCTAGGAGGTCTGCGTACTCCATGTCTTCGCCACAGCGGTAGAGCAGAGAAGTTGGTTCGTTGAACGATACCGGAAGTGTCATCTTGGTCATATCCTTGCCAATCATTGATTTTAAGATGCCCTATACACCGAGTTAGTTCTCCTGGGGGCACGCAAGGAGGACAGCTGCACAACGTACCCAAAGCGAGATCTTGGGCCGATCGTCGGCGTCCATCTTAAGGCGTTTTCTAATGCCGTTCTCGTAGCCCTTGAAGGAATCGCTGATGTCGTAGGCATCGGAGATGACCAGCTGGTTCTGATCTTGAGAGGATGTGAGCTCGGACGGGGGCAGCTGCGAAACCTCAACCTGGCCAGCGTCTACTGCGTCGAAAAACTCTTCCTCGTCCGACTCGGAGTCCGAGATCTCTGCAGCGACCTTCTCAATGGCGGTCTGGCGCCGACTAAGGCTCAGCACCGGTGATTTCGGCCCTGGTTCGGATTTTTCACCCTCAGCGCCCTCTTCAGGCTCCTCCTGGACCACGATTCCGGGCGTCACAGGCCCTTGGCTAATATCTTCGACCAAACCATTCTCGATAGCCTCCCGGAGGATCCGCTTGGTGGCTTTCCTCTTCAGCTCAGCCTCTCCCACACGAGCTTCCAGCGCCTCCTGTTCCTTAGCAACTTGAGCCATGCTCTCTTCCCACATACGCCGCATTTCGCTCTCTCTATCGAGTCGGTACTGCCAGTAGGAATCACGATCTCGCGAGATTCTCAGCAGGTCGCCAATGAGACCGGTCAGGGAACGGATGGCTGCATCGTAGGTAGATAGTGCCTGAGAAGCCTTGGGATCTGACAAGGAAAGGCTGGGATTCTTGGCAGCCTCTCCCAGAAGTGCTGACGTGACAGTGGCCATGGTGTCAAGCTGCAGCTTCGCAGATTGGGCCGTGATGTTAAAGGCGTCCTTATTCGCCACCGGGGCGTCCTGGATGCTGGAGCCTTCACCATAGTCGTCATCGTCATCCACATCAAGGGGGCTGGCGCCGTTGCGTTCTCCTCTGTCTGCTTCGGTGCCCGCGTCGACAAAGTCATCCTCGTCGTTGCTACCCGTGGTGCTAGCGGCGGTAAACGACACCTTGGAGACCTTTGTCGTCGAGGAGTGGAGTCGCGACAACTGGAAGCTGCTTCTTTTGCTGTTCTCAGCAAGGCTGGCACTCTCACTCTGCGGTTCCGAGCCGACATAGGAGTGCTCTGCCTTTGCTTGCTTCAATAATTCGGCATTTCGAGCACGCTGCCTCTCCTCCTCCTTGGCCTGGTCTTTGGTCCACTGGATAGAGTTGTTCAAGGCCCAAAACCAGCGCTTAGCCTCAACCTCATGATTTGCCTTGAGTGTGTATTTGACCGAAGATTTCCCTATAATCTCGAACTTGGTTTTCTCATCGGGGCTCATGTGCAGCCTAGCGATGCGCATGTTGATGGCGCCACGGCACGCCGAACCAGCATCATCTTGATGCTTGTAATAGCTCAGGACGCCATCCTCGAGCACAAACCACCTCAACTGGTATCCCTTCCGATAATTGGTCCACTTTTTGAGATAGCCTTTCATCTCGCGCGCCTCTCTCCCCGCAAGCGGATCACCGGGGGTCGAAGTGGTGGCCCCCTGAGATGTAGAGCCCAGGACGGCCTTCTCCTGGATTCCTCGCTGGGCTGCAACAGCAGCAGGGGACTTTTTCAACATAGCCCTTGTGATCTCGTCCTTGGTTACATCCTGGGGAAGCTTGCCCTTGCGATCCCGTCGGAAGGGGTCGGCGCCATGGAGTAGCAGCACCTGAATGAGACGGGTATTCTTGCGGCGGGCAGCCTCGTGCAAGAGCGTCCCGCCGGCCTGGACGGTAAGGGGGTCTGAGGCAAACTCGGTGCTGTTGATATCCAAAACTGTCTTGAACCGCGGCTCTTCAAGGACCTGCTCAAGCGTCTTGAAGTCCCCGTGGAGAATCAAATCCTGGACCTGTCTGACTTTGTTCTCGGCGAAGATGGACCTCGAAAGCTGCAGCTGTTGAAAAATATCGGGATTACGGGCGAGATCAATAGGTAAGCGTCCCTGGCCGTTCATAATGGCATCGTTAATCTCTTTGTTCTCGAGTAGGAGGCGGACAACATGGCTTCGACCCTGCAAGGCGGCAATATGCAGCGGCGTGTTCCCATCCTTGTCTCGGGCGTTGACATCAAGGGAGGCAGCTCCGTCAGAGAGCACATACTCGACCACCTGCTGCTCGGCACACTGAATGGCCAGGTGAAGGATGGTGGTATCTTCGAGAGAGCCTGATTGGGTGGAAAAAGACGAGGTGCTAGCTCGGGGCCCGTTATCGGCCGTCTCGCGGATGGCCTTTGAAATCGAAGCTGTATCGCCGTTGCGCAGAGCCTCAACGATGCGGAACTTTTTGACCGATGATTCGAGAGATACAGCCTTGTCGGTGAGGTTCCCAGGTGACTTGGGACCCCCGACGGAGGGATTGTGCTGCGAAGGCGACCGGCCGATGGCGCTGCCGGTCGTAGACAGCCTCGAGCTGTGGCCTCGGACAGACTGCTGGGCAGCAGGTGTCGAGGCCTGGGACGGGGCAATGGCAGGATTTGAGGCGTAGGCAGCCTGTGGGCCGCTGCTGTCGTCTGAGTTCATGTCGTCGTCAGCCGCACCTTTGCGTCGAAGCAGCGAGAGGGTTGACTTGGTCCGTCGATGGGAGCTGACAACCCAGGGGGGAGAGTGGTTAGTAAGGACAAGGTGCATGCTGTCCCAGCATGGATGCTGGCGCGGGACAAGACGTCACGCTTAAGCTGGAGCCATGCCCGACTTACCTCCCCGCTTCCGACATGCTGGGACTCGGAGGTGCTGCAACAATTGCGCACGAGACAGCGATCGGGATGCAACGATCAAAAACAAAATAAAAGCTAGTATCGCAATGAGTGCAGCGAGATGTATGTACGTGTAGGAGGGGAATTGAGGGGAGGACAAGAGTTGTTGGACGTGGGGCCACTTCAACCCCATCACATCCCTGGGGTTGGGGTTGATGAGGAGAAAGAAATGACGTTGCCAGCCCCCCCACTCGCGCGACACATGCTTGCGGTGTTGCCAGCTGACGAGAGCAGAGGAGCCCCTGGCGGCAGATTGGGGACTGCGGGGCAAGATGCGCTGTGGCTTTTGGATCTCCCTTGCAACGCCTGGCCCCCCTGTACAGGTGCGTATCCGCATGCTTGCCTCGGATGTCTGATGATGGAGCAGAGAAGCATTGGGACTGTTTCAGATGGATTTAGTCTCCATCTATTTCCCAATGAACCCCCGTGCAAAGGCCGGGGATGCATACCAATGTCCTCGGCTTGTTCCGTCGGCCGAAGGTGCGATCCTGGTTCGGATCAACCAGGGCCTAAAACTGTACCTCGGCAAACCGTGGCCGACGACCATCTCCATCGTGTCTATTTTTGACCCAGGAACCACTGACATATATCACGAAGTTGATTGTTCTTGCAGCTGTTTTCAATCTCTCGCTCCATACTTGACGGTGATTCAATCGAATTTTGGCTGTTCTCACTCTCGTTTTCAGATCTCCTCCCCTGGTCGGGTTCTCATCTCACAGCTGCTGTCCATCAAGCCTTCCGAATCCGTCACACAAACCATGACTGACCGTCCAACACTGCTGCGCCAGCCACCACCGGACCCCGCCAAGGCGCCCATTGAGAATGTGCTTGAAGTGACGGAATTGGCTGTTCTGGGTCCTGCAAGTTTCGTTCCAGAGACGCGTGAGCTGCTCCTCTAACCAAATGCGCAGAACATGTTCACGAATACGCGCCAGCCATGGCATCCTCCAGGAGCCCGGGGCATATACGGGGGTAGCGTCATTGCCATGTGCTTGGCAGCTGCCCAGCGCACGGTAGACGATGACTTCTCGGTACATTCTTGTCACTGTTATTTTCTATTGGCCGGGTCCGGCGAGCTGCCCATCCTATTTCACGTCGAAAAGGTCCGCGACGGCAAGTCCTTTGCGACGCGGACCGTCCAGGCCCGTCAGACGGGGCGCTGCATTTTTACGACGACCATCTCGTTCGTACGCGAGGGCTCTTCAGGACCCGTGCCCCAAGTCTCGCATGCCTCCCCCATGCCCCTGAGCGGACCCGACGGCGAGCCTTTGCGTCCGCCTCCCGACAACTTCGACGATGAACCCGAGTTACTCAACCAGGGACCTTTCCAGAGCCACCGCATCGAGGTGCTCAACCGCGACAGTGCTCATCCACACGAGAAGAAGACACGGCAGTGGGTTCGCGCCCGAGGCAAGATTACAGGGGGCCACCAGGCGCATCTCAACGCCCTTGCCTACGTCTCGGACAGCTATTTCATCGGGACTATTACGCGTATCCATCAGCTTTGGCGCTTCCCATTCCGCCCCGAAGAGATCCCCAATCTGCCCGACAAGACGCGCGACCATGTCCGCAAACTTCACGAGTGGGAGGGATTGGGCGATATCGACGAGATGCGCGGCCGTCCTGAGATTGGCATGATGGTCAGCCTCGACCACTCAATATATTTCCACGAGCCTCGCAAGGTCCGCGCCGACGAGTGGATGCTAAACGAGATGGAAAGCCCCTGGTCCGGGGACGGGAGAGGTGTTGTCACCCAACGCATCTTTAGCAAAGACGGCACTCTGTTGGCAACGTGTTACCAAGAGGTAAGGATTACTCCAAGTTGCATTCTCGGAGTATTGATGCTAACCTTGCAAAGGGGGTTGTTCGGTTGAAGGGCTTGCCCAGTGTCGAGAGCAAAGCGGGTAAGGACTCGAAGCTCTGAAACACCAGCTTTGTACCTGTATCTGTTCTTGTATTTCTATTGGAAGGCCCTCGACTAGATTTTTATTGCGTTTATAGACACATGCGGTTACGATGAGGAAAGCAGCGTCCTCTAGCCACGCCAACAATACAACCTTATTATTGATCCATGTTTCCATTAAGAGTCAAGATACTCGACGACGACGACAACGACGACTAGCACACAAAGCAGTCATTGACATGTTTCTGTTACTTTCCTGGACCGTGACGCTCTCGTTCGACTCGGTTGCTAAATAAAGCAGTGGGTGTCTTTCGTAGGGTCTGTCCCGCCTATCAGTCCAGCCGTTTGGGTGAACGATGCCATTCAGAGACCTAGCTCTCGGCAGGAAGCAGTATATCCCGTTCCTTATAGCCCCGAGTCTCCTGCCATCCCGGACTACTGAACGCGACTTGACATATTTTATTTCTGGTTTATGCATCCCATGTCGCTACTTGAAAGGCTTGCTCCTTCCCAGGGGGCCAAATGAATAGACTGCTTTCAAATTTCATTGGCAATAGTGTTGGCAAAGCCTGTGGCGAGAGGGGGAGATGTGACTGTGTCCGTAGCCCAACTATCAAGGAGAGGGAAAACTGCACTTGGACTTGTTTTCCTGGTTACATGAGTGCTCATTCTTGTGATGCTGGAGAGCGAAATAACGTTCCAGCTCCAATAGTTTTACGGAACGGGGGCAAAGCTCAACTTAGTGAGCCATTTCTCTTTTCTTGGGCTTTCTTGGTTTATTCTTGACCCAACATTACAAAGCCTTGAGCTTTGAGCCTTGTGCTGGGCCTCACTACAGGAACAAGTCCTCTTTTACGTGTGCTTTTCTCATTCTCTCTCTCTCTTTTTTTTTTTCTTTTTCCTACTAACCTTTTCTGAGCCAACCAACCATTCTAAACGGGAATCGCCACCATCCGTCACCATCGCCATCACCATCGCCATCGCCATGATTCGCCACCCGCCACTCGGGCCATGCCATGCCATGCCAGGCAGGACTCCACGTACGTATCACATTGATAAGGCGTCCAGCTCTTCTGCTCTTTACCAACTCTATTCCGTAATTCGTGTCCGCTTCTCAGCCAACCAACCTCATTTGCTGTGATGACAGGGCAACACAGGACAGGGCAGGGAAAGGACAGGACAGCACATTGAACCAGCGGTGACGAGCGAACGAACAAAGGGGGCGGCCTCAATAGACTGGAATGGACTCTCCATGTTCCACACCGCTCAACTGCCTGGCGGTATGGACGCTACATGTTAGGTATTGCCACGCTACAGCAGACGCGACGCGACCTGTCAACTTTACCTGTTAGCTAACTGCATGCCTGTCTGCCTCATCCAATCCCGTTTATTTGCTCCCCCATGACTCAACTAACTAAATGACGGACGGACGGATGGACGCCTCGGGTACCTATGTAGGTGGGGAAGCAAAAGTGCTTACTAGACCTGACTAGACTTACTGGATGTTCAACTAAATCGAGGCGTAGCAAATTAGCATATTAGTAGGTGCTTTTCTTTTCTTTGCTTTGGTTTGACTCGTGTGTGTTGTGTTCTGTTTCTCAAACCCCCCTTTTTTTCTTTTTTCTTTTTTCTTTTTCGGCGTTAAAACATCGGCGTTTGCGTTTGCGTTTGCGCTGAAACAAGGATTGAGGGAGGAGGGCGGGAGAGACTGGAAGAGAGACACCGCACCACCACGTGTGAGGTTTCGGTCGCCTGATATGGATATGATATGATATGATAGCTGGACGAAAACTGACTTCACCTCTCATCGTCCACAACATGATATGTGTGATATGTGGTATACTCTAGCTGATTTTTGCCATGTGATATGTGACATGTGACTTACCCCGTGCCCCCAGTGCAGAAGCTGGGCCTCGGCACGTCTGGTCATGCTAGTCTGGTCACCTAGTCAGTCACCTAGTCACCTACATGTAGTCAGCCAGTCAGCCAGGCGGTCAACAAGCAGACTCTCCGATCTCGCCATCTCGCCATCTGCTGGGCGGTAAACCCCTTCCCCCCCAACCCATCCTTGATCTGGTTTATATTCACTCACTCCGCGGGGCGAGTGAATGAGTGAATGAGTGAGTGAGTGGGGGGTTTATTTGGTTGCCTTGCCTTGCCTTGCCTTGGGCACGACGGGGGGGATTTGGGGGCGTTGTGCGAACTATAGCTTCGGTGAGGACGAGGATCTTTTTTTGGTGGGGGACTAGACTGGATAAAACCGGGGTCTGGTACTGCCGACATACGCCCCCCCGATCGACATCAATACAAACGGTGTCCGAGGCAGGAGAGCGGTCGAAGGCGAGCGACTTGACACGGGCGGAATCGATCGACGAGGCAAACATACTCGGCCTTTTGCGCTTGAACGACATGGACTAGACGGAGATCGCCGGTGGGAGAGGGGGCAGGCAGGTCATCTATCTTCCTGACCCCCCCCCTCCAAAAAAAAAAAAAAAAAAGGGGGAAGGGGGGGGGGGGGCGGGGGGGGGGAAGGGAGAAAAAAAAAAAAAAGAGAGGTGGGGGGGG
>Ga0247765_1000758_pt1 | contig 21761 bp, 16 predicted proteins | sample UWRJL106311C6_FD_179949 | JGI IMG/M metagenome (GOLD analysis project Ga0247765, IMG submission 179949) | Plant litter microbial communities from Arlington Agricultural Research Station in Wisconsin, United States - UWRJ-L106-311C-6 | ecosystem: Environmental > Terrestrial > Plant litter >... | reverse complement strand
TCGCAGGTTGGGGTGGGGGGGGGGGGGGGGGGGGTGGTCGCGGCAGTAACCCCTTTTTCTACCTCGGTGAGTCCGGGGAAAAAAGAGGTGAACAAAACAAGATCATAAGCAACTGCCCAGTGGCGGGCTTGATTCGCCGACTTTCACATAGCGCACATGGGATGTATATTATTAGTGTGACACTCTGACCAACTGAGTTAACCGGGCTTGATTTGATATAACTCTACAGTGGATTGCAAGGCCATATTGCCTCCATTGGAGACAGCGAGGTTGAGGTAACCCGACCGAGTCATTCACCATTGTCTCTGCGCCGAGATCTGCACGCTAATAGCCGTGCTCTTTGAAACACGCTCCCCGGATCATCTGAAATGCATAACATTCCCCGGTCTCAAAACGACTGACTCAAATGTGACTCCATGTCCAACGCAAAGTGAACTGTCACCTATCAATAGGAATAACATTGCTACACTATTGGACTTGGCGAGGTTTTACTGGGGGGTTCTCATCAAGACACTACGCGTCCTTATTCGCCAGTCCTCACCCTCCGTCGTCACCGCGCGAAGAATGGCAGGTCACATGACAATGAAGGATGCTCACCGACTGACCTTGACTCGAGTCGAGTCCCGGACTTGACATAAAAAGTGGGGTTCCGAGGAAGCCCCGAGAGTATTCTCCCGCTAACAACCAGCGCTCAGACTGCCAAGTATGTATGCGCCGCTGCACGGGGTTAGTTATTATAGGGCCCAACCAGCTGTCTTGCCGGCACTTGCCGGCATGATTCAATATCCTGGTCGTGGTGTGGCATCTCCTCGGCTGTGTTGGTTGCGAGAAAACCCCAGCACAGTATGTGCACGTCCAATCGGAAGTAATCCCGAACAGGGACCACGGTATGCCCGGACCTTTGTGTAAGGTGTGGGGTCCACTGCGAGGCAAGGACCCATGGTCGCTGTTTGTGCCAATTTGCCAGCTGTGATCGGGTATAACTGGAAGCTGCGGCTGAGGTCGAGCGAGGTCCCATCTCGCTGGGACAATGTGCCAACAAAAACCAACAAACGTCTGGCTTGCAGAGCCGTCTAGCGAAACCCGGCCGCCAAGATTCTAGACCCAGGGGTTAAAAAAACACGACATCCTGGCGGTGGAACACGCTTGGATCATGATGAAATACCCCCGGTCACCGGCCGTCGGGGGTAAGATCCTCCTTGTGTGTGCAAAGATTTCTTAACATGGGGAGGTGACGCAAAATGGCAGCGAGATCTGATGATCAATTGACTAAAATATGTTCTTTTCGGAAGCGCCACCGCGACCTCAGGGTCTTGCATGCCAATATATACGATCCGCGTGCATCCAAAGACTCAGGGAAGAAACATGAGACACGAAAATCCGAACTCCACCTCTTCTCCTTCTTTCCTCGCGGAGCTTTGCTTTCCCCCGCGCCGCCATGGCGACAAGCGACAATGGCATCTCCAAAGACAGCGTGCCGACGGGCTTCACCCTCGTCACCATTGTTGTCTTCATCAGCTTGGCGCTCTACAATGTGGTCGAACTCAGCTTCATCATCCTCGCCACCTTCAAGAAGCGAAGCGGTCTTTACTTTTGGAGCTTCGTCGTGGCTGCGTGGGGCATCGCCCCCTACGCGGTTGGGTTCTTGATGAAGGCTCTCCAGTTGGTGGGTGTCACCTGGGTCTACGTCACGCTCATCGTCGTGGGCTGGTGTGCCATGGTGACAGGTCAGTCGGTGGTTTTGTACTCTCGCCTCCACCTCATCATGCATAACGAGTTCCGCCTTCGCCTCGTCCTCGCCATGATCATCGTCGATGCCATCATCTGCCACGCGCCCATTATCGTCATGGTCTACGGTGCCAACTCGGCCAACCCGACCCCCTTTATCGCGCCCTACTCGATTTACGAAAAGGTCCAGGTCACCATCTTCTTCATCCAAGAGACCATTATCTCGGGCATCTACATTTACGAAACCACCAAGATGATGCGTATCCGACGCCAAGTGGGCGACAAGAACAGTGCCCGACGACTCATGACGCATCTCATCGCCGTCAACATCATCATTGTGCTCCTCGACATGACCATCCTGGCGCTCGAATACGCCGGCATGTACGATGTGCAGACCTCGTACAAGGCTCTTGTCTACAGCGTCAAGCTGAAGCTCGAATTCAGTATTCTAAACCGACTCGTCGAGCTTACCCGAGTCCGAGGCGCTTCCAACAACAACAATGCCAGCTCATCACACAACAACACACGATCCGGGCACGGCGGGACCATGGTCGATGGCGGGGGTGTTAACATGCAGATGGAGACATTTGATGGCGAGAGACAAAAGGGAGCGGTTGACAACAAGGAATTTGGACACAACGTTCATGTGCGTTCCGGCGCGGCCCCTCGTCATTCCCTGGCTCCAGGCGGTCGAGCTGTGGTGATGACGACGGAAATTCGCGTCCAGCGAAACCGGGCAGGTCCGGAATGTGATAGCGATGGGGATTTGGATTTGGAAAGCACAGATGGGAGGTCAGGTGTGACAGTGGCGTCACATTCTTCGAGGAAGGGGATTGTTGAGGGCGCTGACCACAGGTTTGTGGTTTAGATATGGCAACATGTAACATTCAGTTAATATTCAGTCTATGTCTGGAGAAGAGATAATAGGAGTTGTATTTGTGTTGTTTCTTGTTCAATCCTAGTGTCCCAAACCCGGTTGCCTTAGTCCGCTACCTATTCGTAAACCAATGCTGACTTGAAGCCTATGACCTGGCCATGCCTTGGGAATCGTTCTAGTCCCCAATTTCCACCGTTTTCTTCCCTCTTTCTTTTTCTTTCCAACTTTGGGGGTCTTTGCTGTTCTGTTGAGCTGGAAGACGTATAGAGGCCGAAGCAAAACCAATCCTAGCACCTATTAACAAAAACTAACCTAAAACCTCCCACAGCCAGTCAATATCACCCCGTCCCAACAGTACCTTTTCATGTCCAGAATTCGCACTTTCTTTTTATTCAAGTTCAGTCAGCAAAAAAAGAAATGCATCTCACAACTACAACCAAGACCAATTGAAGAGAGAGGTTTATAAATCCACATACCTGCACCGCTCATGTAAGCAATCGGGATTCTCGCATCTCATCTTGTAAATCGGGTTTCTTCCCCGCCAGCACTGGCAACAAGACCACGCGCTTAAAGCCATGGTGTTGATTCCCGCAAAGCGGAGGAATTCGATGGCCTGGGCGAAAATGCGAATGATTGTCTCAGTGGTGTGGTTGAGGACAAACATGTTTGTAATGTCGAGGAATGCGGTGATCTGTGGACTTGAAAACCGACGAGTGTTGAAAATGGTGAAGCTTGTTCGAGAGCTCGATACCTGTTTGCTGTAGAAACTGATACTAATGGCGAGAAGAGAGAGCAAAGAGGTTAGCTTTATATACTGGTACATATGCATTAACTTCTTGGAGTTCAGTCATTTCCGAGTTTCAAATTCACGTTAGACTTACTGACTCGTACCATGGCGGTGATGCGGCTACTGTCTGGCCTGAGTTGACAATGTGACAACAAAGTAAGAGAAACCCGACGTGGGAACAACTCAAACGTTCCAGCGTTGAAATCTCGTTTTGGATTTTCCTCCACGTGTTAAAAAGGATACGACTCACGAATGACTTGTCAACTGCTATGCTAGAGCTGTTGTTTGAACCTAAAGTCGGCCTCAACAACGCCAGTCACCCGCACCACCACCCCCTAGCCATCTTGCCCAGGCGCTACCCAGTTGTGCTACGAGACATGGTTAGAGAAGCTGCTAACCAAGGTTTAAACGAGGAGGCAGTAGTCCGCAGTTTAAATGCTAACTGTTCGCGAAGTCCCGTTCCGGAATACTGGTGGTTGCCTAGTAGTGTAACCACCTTTCAGACTGCAGCAGCATGTTTCGTAGAAGATGTGCACTAATGAGAATTCCTTAGATTAGTGCTTTTCTCTTTGCAGGACAACTCCCCGTCTACTTCCGTATGCAGCAACAAGGGCGCATAACTGTATATTATACCACCCTCTCAAAATAATAAAATACCTCACTCTCTTACATAATACTAATAAGAACCAGCTGGTAGGGCGAAACCCGCAACGTCGGGAAAACCCTCCTCCCAATCCGAAGTTCTTAACCCTCTCAACAGTTTCAACGGTGACGGCGTTGGGCTATTGGGCTGCATAGCCGACGGGCGCTTTGAACACTTTACTGAACACTTTACTAAACACTATCAGACTGGATAATAACTTAAATAGCGACAACTGCATCAACCGCTTCATGTTTTATAAACGATTTAGTTAGCGTATTACGGGACAGGAGTACCTCGACTTTTGCACTCGGAAGTAAACGTTTTTGGAATTTTTGCCCTGTGCTGAGCTCTATCCGCATCGGAGTGGATATAGTACGAGGTAGGGAGGTTCCTTTTTTTGGTTTTCCCACAGTTGACACAAGGGGTTTTCTATGCTGACGAGGACCAGGCAGTATAGCTTCTCGACGCCGTTACTAGCCCTGGTGACCCGCTCTTTTTATCTACATCACGCCTAGCTGGACAAGTACCTCTGGTATTACCAGGCTCTCGACTTCCCCGCGCAGTTGACCGATATGTATGGGTGGCAGGTTGGTGCCGCTGCCTAGCGGCTGAGTTGAGGTTGGTCCGCTGGAAGTGGCGCCTGCCCCTTGGGGTTTTCCACCGGCTGAGCCGTTGGTTCTTGTGCAATCGCTTTGGCAAATACCGGAGGGAGACCCGGGAAATGTCACGACCCTCATGCACATTTTAAACATGATAAGTGTGATTCCCAACGCTACTGTTGCCTCATGAGATGGATATCGGGGGTCCATTGCTGTGCTACGAGTATGTTTACTTGCCTTAGGTAGGTACCTTAGGTAGGTATGTTTGGTTGATCAGTAAGGAAAAAGGGGGTCTCTCCCCGGTTCTTCTCCACGCTTTAATTCCACGTTATACAATATAGAATTTCCGGCCATATCCTCTACTGTTGCCTTTCGTCAGAAGCCGCCGTTGAGTCCGCCCCTGCCTGAGAGTTGTCATCCGGCCTGTTGGACTCATAGCCAGAGTCGCACCGCTTCTTCTCAACTGTAGCCTGCTCTCCGATTTCCACCTCTCCGTCTTGCTGCAGAAACTCATCCAACCACTGGTAGTTGAGGTTGTCGATTAAGTTGAAGTCGAATCCGTCGGGCAGGCTGCCGCCATCACCAGGCTGCACAGCGCCTTCTTCCCCTTGGTTTTGTACCGACTGCTGTTCTGCCGACACGGCACCTGACGTGTCAGGCGCAGACTTGCAATGTTCCCGGAATTCGCGGAACGCTTCAGCAATCAGTGGCGTGACCAATTCGGCGGTTTTCCGTCGCAGGCCCTGCTCCACGGCGCTGGGGTCCGCTTCCAGCTCCCGACTGAGGGCATTATGAAGGCGTGGCGGGACCTCGCGGAGCACGTACTCCTCGCATTCAGTCAGATGTTCCCAGCTGCTGCATGGAGTCGTGTCTTTGGACGGAGCCAGTTCACCGTAATCATAGGCTGCCATGCCAGTTAGCCAACAAGCGCTTGTATCCGCACGGGCAACCCAAACCATATGAACTCACAATGTGAGGGAATCTCTTCATCAGGGACACCTGGGAATAGAATTTTGTAGATCTCACGCCATTTATCAATTTCTGAAAGCTCTGGATTGGACCGCTTGCGAGATTTCAAATTGCGCTCTTGAACCGCATCGAATCCCTCGACATGTTCCATATCCTTCAGAGGACATGGGTCCGGCAGTCTCTGATGGTCCAAGTGGCTTGCTTCGTCTTTGAAAGGTTGCCAGCAGCGACCACACCGGTACTTTGGCTGTCTGTGGCGTCTGTATAAATGTTCCCTAGGGTTGCACGTATGTAGGTGTCAGCATCCGAAACGACTAGACGCGCAGAAAGTGGGAACAAATGGTGATCACCCACTTAACACGACGAACGCTCGGCCACCCCGGGCCTGGGCAGTTCCGTGCACTTTTGTACAAGGCAGGGTTGTGCTTAAAGTATGGGCACGCGTACGCCACTGCGTCCGGTTTAGTTTCCTTGTTGGCAGGGCGTTTTGCGCTGGTACGGTCTGCGTCGGAATCTTCGTTTTCATCGTCGTTGAGATCTCTGTCGCTCATCTTGCGTTTTCTACTAGCTTGAGCAGCAGAACCTGCTCCGTTGGCCGCTGCCAGGGATGATTTAGAACATTGCCCTTGCTCGGACGAAACACCAGCCCGACGCTGATATCCCCGGGCCAAAGCAACAGCTCTTTGATCTTGCCCCTGAAATGCAAAAGGGCACCGCCGATGATGCTTGCTCTCTTCAGGCCTAGGCCATCCTCCGTCTGGGGAGTGCTGTTTGCGCTGGGAGGAGTTTGGGAAAAGGGCGAATCTTGATGTTCATCGGCTTCCGCCCACTCGCATGGCCGTGCTTTGCCGTCCGGGACTGATGAAGGAATCTGCCAATTTGTGGGTGGATTGTTAGGGATACGTGGAACGTTGGCTGGTAGGTAGATATCAACCCCTTTTGGCTCCTCGGTTATGGCATTGCAGAAGGAAGGATGTAGCGGCTCATCAGACACATGCCAGTCATCATGCCAATTCGTGGGGAGGGCCTGAGTGGAATATGCCGAACTCTGACGAGACGAAGTAGAACTGAATAGTGAATCACTCCTGGACGAGATCGAGTTGCTCGTAGACGAGGTACCTGCGTAGAGCGATGGCGGCCCAGTGGTTGAACGTCCAAAGCCAGGCGCCAGTCTCTGCGGAAAATGGGTCGCGGTTGTATGCCAGTTTGAGCTTTGCAAACCTTGACTAAGAAATTTTAACTCGCGCGTTAGCTCGCCTAGGTAAGGTAGGTACTTGTCTCGCGGAATACCACGAATTGGGGGCGCTGAGGAGGGAAAGTCGCACCGTTGCTCAAGGTTGGATTCTGGATTCTCGAGCATTTCTGCTTCCATAGCCCCCATCAGTTGGTCCCATGCACTGTCTTCTGATTTTGGTTCCCGGCTGGGGGATGAGTATTGACACTCGATCCCCGCGGCAATGCATCGGGAGCATGTAGGTCGCGTCTGGGAGCAGCTGAGCCCAACGAGGGCGCAATGCTCGCAAGACGCGCTGAGCCGTTGCTGGTGTCGGCCCGTGGAGGCTACTGTGTCGGCCATCGGAAATGTCGAGGTTTGTTTCACACTTGATGCGGTGAAGACCAGACTAGACCGCAAGGCTCTGAAGTAAAATTTTTTCACACACCGAAACGCTGGAAATGCACACGTGACCATAGGTATCGAACGGGTGCGTTCTGCGCAGTTGCGCCGAACGGGCTGGTGCTCCCACGACAGTTTGCCGTAACGGTCTGCCGCTCTGCTGTGAGAGCTGGAGTGCTCGACATCGCAATTTGCCGAAAACGCGCTGTGAAGCTCACCGTCGATATGCGGGAGTGAGAAAATCGCAAGGGAAACATGAATGAATCTGATTATAAGTTGCCAGTAGTCGACTGTTGGAAACGGCCGAATGCATGTGCGAATTGCCCCCGTCGGTCAATCAAAGTCATCCATTGTTTTTGTGCTCAAAGTTGCTGTCACCTGCACCTGCCACGCTGTTTCTGCCAAATACCTAATGAAGCCACTGCTGCCAGCTGCCAGCGGCTGCCAATATGCCTGAGTCCATCCCCTTCACACAGGTCAAGACGGAACGGTGAGTCCCCAGTTATTTCCTGGACTTCAGTTTATGGAGGCCACGAGATCCCTCGAATAATTATCTTTCTTACGCTGACCCCGAATTATAGCCACGAGACGTCGATAATGCTCCTGCGTCACCTGAATGAAAAGCCCACAGCGGTCGAAGGGCTAGCCATGGGAGGGAAGAACGTCTCGAAGGAAGACCGTGTGGTTTTTGCACAAACGGCACTGGGCGATTTCGAGAGGAGGTGGAAAGTCGAGGGGAAACGGTTGTGAAAGTGCGTTTGGGCTCAGGGGTTGAATAGATTGTCCCGTCGTAACATAGCCCAGTTCATGAGCCGATAGATGGCCTGCGCTCCCTGGGCAGCTCCATAGACCTTTTCAATCCAGCTATAGTCCTTATCATGTTTTGATTTGGACTCGTCCTTTTCCCCACCTTTCTTGTTGGCAGCTTTTTGAGAAAAATGATTGTCAACGGCCGAGTAGAGATAAAAGACAGACCCGGCAAAGTCGACTACAGTGGTGGCCTTGCGAACCCAGTCCCAGTCAGAAGAAGACTTGCTGCAGGCCTTTTCACATGCCTTGCCTCGCCGGGGCTGCTCGTAGTTGCAGTTGCAGTTGACGGTCTGCCCAGCCAGAATGGGTGTTGCTCTGTATGTGAGGGTGACAGTTAGTGCTAGAGTGACTGTAGCTATGTACTAGAATAGGGGGTTTGGTGCAGGTACAGGAGCAGTAGGGATAGGAACAGGAAGAGGATGGTAGTTTTGCCGGGCTGGTTGATGCAGAGGGTTAGTCGCAATACTACTAACCGAAAATACAACGTGTCAACTTGCAAGTCTCATTTTGTTGTGATGGCGGAAATAGAGATTCTGAACGAGTAATGACACTGTAGGGTTATAGCTAGCAGTTACTGTCAATGGTGATAATGCGCAGAGGGAAGAGAGTATGGCCCCACGTCTGTACCCACATCAGATAAATGGGCGACCTTCTCCCTACACGTATCTCTTATGGCCCAGCCACCCAGACTGGCGCGGCATCCTCGGAACAGCAGTAATGCCTAGCTGGGCGATTTTTTAACATAGCGTTCTGCACGAGCAAAGACGGTGTGATGGAAAAGTCGCCATCCCCAGGCTGTGGTTGGATGCCTTGTCTGCAAGCTGGAATCTTCAGCCGATGGCTTGCATGTTGGCGTCCCTGATGGAGGGCTCGGAGAAGCAATGCTGGTGGTGCCAAGATACAACTTGCATGGTGAAGTGGCAGTGCAAGAACTGGAAAGTGTGATTCTCACACACGAGGCTCTCGCACACGTGGTGGATTATTACAAAGAGTAGAACGAGTCTTCGTGTCCGAACTAAGAAAGGGGAAACAACCAAAGGAGGCAGTCGGCGAAACGGCGCGTAGCTTGGGATCCTCCGCCTGTTCGTCAACACATGTTCCGCACTCGACCAAAAACCAGGCAGGCTACATGTAGGCAACAGAGGTAGGCAAGGTACCTATGCGGCGATGGTGCGGGGTAAACCTGGGTAAAATATTTGGAAGGCAGTCGTTGGTAAGAAAGGTCCACCTCACCACGGTGCAAATGTCAAGCCAATGGCCAAAGCAGTAACAGCCGCCTGATCAACGTCGCAAATTAGAAGAAGCAAGCTGCCAATGGCGCGCTCGCGGACAATAGTCGTTGTTTGCAGCCTCGTGGCCGTCGTCCTGGCTCTCGCCCTCGCCCATCTTACCAATCTGGGACCCTGGACCGTCGACGTTGGCACTGCACCGCCTGATCGAATCCGATATCCGATTCCTAACCGCGTTGGAACCAAGTTCGACCCCGTTGGGAATGCACTGCCGTTCAACGGCAACACAATCATTAGCCGTCTCTCCAACTCAAGTGACTTGTCTCAGTCACTCTTCAATCTCCAAGCCAAGCTGAAGAACAGTCCTAGTTCGCACCTGATCGCGCATCTCCCGCAGTCTAGCTGGCACATGTCAGTTTTCGAAGGCGCCGTTGCCATCAAGCGGAAGCCATGGCATTGGCCGAGTGACCTTCCCTTGGACGCGACCGTCGAGGAGTGCACGGCGCTGTTCCGGGCCAAACTCTCTTCCTTTGCCCTACAGTTGGCACTACCGCTGCGACTCTCAGTAGTTGGGTTTGCGAGTTCTGGCGTTGGAATCCATCTCCAACCCCATCCCGACGATGCTCGTCAGCTGCGACACCTCCGAGACCGACTAGCCGACTTGCTCAAGATGCGCAATCCTCGCGCGCACGAGTATGAGTTCCATATCAGCATTGGGTATCTTTTGCGCTACCTGACGGACGACCAGAGAGTGGCGCTAGACGGTATTCTCATGGGTCACTTTTCCGAGTTGCCCAAGGAGGTGGAGATGAAAAGTTTAGAGTTTTGCGCCTTTGAGAATATGCTTGGCTACGACTGCGTGCTTGAGCTGAAGAATGAGATTGTGGAATAACAACAGACTTCTCAACGTCCCCGGAGCCAACGCCAAACTTGAAACGGTAGATGAGAGAGTGATGTGCGGAAAGCAAAATCCACTCAGCCCGTCAACCAACACCCCAATGGACTAGAGCCACTCAGTTGCAGGGGAGGCTAACACTCGTCAACCATCAATGCGCTTTGCGCCTGGTGTTTTACAGCGACGCCTTGCATGTCTCATTCGTTACCCCATTGGCGCTTCAATAGTTTCGTTTCACTGTTTGGCTCAACTTCTTCGGCGCGACAGGAGTGCAGTTGGAAAGAATTAATGATGGCTACTGGTGCGACCCGGAGAGGAGTAGTGATGACAGGGCCCCACCACCCCAGACTGTTTCCTCTCAGCCCCACCGGTCTGACCCAGGATGTCACGGAAGACCCAGACTTTTTCTTGGTTTTAAAATTGAAGGAGCAAGCTCATTTGTAACTGCGTGAGTAGGAAACTTGACCACATGGAACATGACTCCGGATATGGACTGGACATGGAGCTTATGCTCCGCATGCACTTGACGTTGATTGGCTCAATTTCGCAACTGCGTTTTAAACTCCAACCTGCTGTCGGCCGCCTGCGAGATCATTGAGATTTACACAATTCCATTTGTGTCATCAATACAGAAAGCCTGGGGCGCATCATTGTTGGGTCTAGGTCCAGACAAAAAAACCTGCGCCGAGACTTGGCGATGGCGCAGCAGTGGCAGCGTCTGGTGGATCACCAACAACACAACATTGCCTCAGATCCGGTCAGCACTTTTGAGGGAGGGAGCTTTCATTAATAACAGTCTCTATTAGTTTTATTTTTCTGATCATCGGTCGTTGTTGCTCTTCCCTAATTTCTTGCCAGTTCAAATTTCTTTGGGTCCTGAATTGAATCATGGCACAACCAACTGTACTCGTTCTCTCCGGAGAGGTTATTTCTGATCAGGCGAACCCAGCAAGGCCGTTATATCACATCAGCAAAAGTGTTGACGAACTCACGCATAAAATCTCATCTATTCGTTTTTCTCGGTTTATTGCTGGAAACGACAATGTCATACCTGAAGGGGTGGATCGAACCGAACTTGGCCCCGACAACATTCCAACCCCACCTTCAATATCCGACCAAAAACATCAACACACCACGCTCTATAACCTCGTCCACCCCTGCAACGCAAAATATCGAACCGATATCCCCGCCGACTATTACATGACAAGCTGCAGTCCGGCGGCACCCGAGTCAACGCTTGGAAACATCAAGTTTCTCGCCAATTCGTCCAAAATGGCAAAATACCTACCTTTGCACAAGGCGACGCACACGGCGTTGTTATATCCTTCCTCGTCATGGCTTAGTGTGCCGCTATTCCCTCAAGCTTCCACAGCAGAGTCAGCCGGGTCAAATATGGAGAGGGAGGGCGATGGAATGCAGGGTCTCTTTACCGTCAAGACGCGACGCAGTGGTGCCGAGTGGGAATGGGCTGGCAGCAGTACCGAAAGCAAGATTGTAGCCCGCGAGGAACGGATGATCCCAGTGGACGGGGAAGTCTTGCCGGCGCGAAAACTGGCGATCCTTCCCGGCAACAACATGACTCAGGAAACTCTCGACGCGCTAGTGGGCCTATGGGTATTGAGGTTATGGTGGACGATTGCCGAGGAAAAGGAATTTCAGAAAGAAGCCCTCGTCGAAATGACGCCCCCGTCTGCGGTCTCGTATGGTGGAATGACCAAGATGATGAAGAGAACGGGCGCGCTGGGCGGGTTTGCGGCGGCGGGGGGTGCTTGTTGATCAATCGTGCAGGTGGGTATACCTGGAAGAAATTCAGTCGGTAGAGTTTGAACATCGCATAAGGCATTTTTTCTCTACCTAGGTATCTACTTACCTAAGGCAGGGTTATGTTTTGTGAGACGAATCTGGGCATACGAAATTCCCATTGTCGTGCTTTGGACCGACGTGCTCTGGCCCAGCTCAGTCTTGACTTGAAATTTCTCGGGCTGCTCCCTTGAGTTTGCTTGCCCTACCTAAACAGGTATTTTGCCTTTTCGGCAGGTACGACACAGCAAGTAACTCATCGGGCTCTCCGCCTTGGCTGCACTGTCAGCTGGCAGGCCGATGCTGCCGTCTGTGCCGTTGGCCCAAACTTCGAGGTCGGATCTGGTGAGTCATCGCCGTTTCTTCCTCTGCCAACTCCCGCAACAGATCCGCCTACCGCAAAGATCAATGTACAATGGTATCGCGGCAGCGGCGTCGGGCGGCCGCGCGGATCCCGCCTTTAGAATACGACGCGCTCCCCGACTCTTCATCAATTCGACTTCTAAAGATCGTTGACGTCACTGGCCCCATAGTCCGCTGCACTCTCGAAACGTTTTCACCGCCAAGGATCCCATCCTATGTCGCTCTCTCGTACACGTGGGGCCAGGCCTCGCCAACCGACAAAATGACATCGGACCGAACGAGTCTCGCCAATTGCAACAGAAAACAGGTGCCAATAACCAAGAACCTCGAGCTTGCCCTTCGAGCACTTGCGCGGCCTACACCCCAATACATGTGGATTGACGCTATCTGTTTGAACCAAGATGATCACGACGAGCGTTCCGCACAAGTTGCCCGGATGGCCAACATTTACGCAAATGCGAGCTCGGTCGTCGTCTGGCTGGGTCCTGCCGACAGGAGTGCTGCGAATGCTTTTCAGCTCATTGAGGATCTCAGCCACCGCATGAACAACGTCAAGGCCAACGCGGAAAAAACTGCGAATGACAACAGCTGGTTCAACCTTCACTATCATAGTTTGAGGCTATGGAAGCTCCTTGGGCGCCGCGAATTCTCTCACCGTGATGCAATGGACTTGGCGGCGCTCTTTTGTCGAAACTGGTTTGAGCGCGCCTGGGTCATTCAAGAAGTCGCATTGGCGAAGCAGGTTCTCGTCAGATGTGGCCATCTCGCTCTTTCCTGGTTTAGTCTGGAACTCGTCGCCTGTTGGATGCAATGCAGCGGTTTTGCCAAGGAGTATCAAGGAGTCCATGACCGTCTGAGGCGACACGTAGATGCTCCAGGTCACTCAATAGCCGCGAGTCCGCTCGAAATATCAAAACTGAGAGAGGGATTTCGGGATCCTTCGTACTCCGGACTTACTCCTGTTATCAAGGGGATGGACCAGGAGACGGCAACTATCAACCTCTATCGAGCTCTCTACCGTTTCACAGGCACTTTTCGATTTTACCAAGCAACCGACCAACGGGATAAGATCATTGCACCTCTCTCACTTGCACTGCACTGGGCTGGAGATGTCTTGCCAAATGATGATCATGACATTAGGAGCTTGCTAGATTACACAAAGTCTCCTTCGCAAATCTACGAGAGAGCCAGCGAAATGTTGATTCAACACACCGGCGAGCTATCGATTCTCCTCATGGTCGAAGACACAAGCGTGCGCAACCACCCCGACTTACCCTCTTGGGTGCCAGACTTTAGTGTCTCGATGATGCCCATCATCTGCGAGATCTCACAACGTCCCGTCGTCTCGGCCGTCCCAACCGTCGCAAAAGTTGGAGGAAGCGTGTTGAGTTGTGCAGGAAGACGTGTTAGCGAGGTCACACTTGTGGGTCCTGGCAGAGCAGATATCAGGTCCAGTTGGATCCCCTTGCTCAAGTTTCTGTCCAGCATCGGTCCCTCGTGCGGCAGCTTCAATGGGTCCGAGGTTTCGAGTGCGGATGAGTTCATATCCGTGGCATTTGGGGGTCGGTTCGATGGAGAATGCGTGGGCCAAACCAACAGGCACAGCGCACTCTTCTCATTTCTCTTGTTCGCGGTGGCCAGGTCGCCGGAGTTTAACGCCATGATAGACGACTACCAAAAAAGACTGCAACTGGAGAGTTCTGGCCTAGCATTGAAAGAACTGGCCGTTGCGTTACGCTCGCAGTCGGATAGTTCTCCGCCCACGCTCGAAGTTTTGGACATCCTGGCGCAGAGGTTTCCTGGGGCAGTGCCTACCCTCGCTTTCGCAACCAGCTGGTTTAGTTCCCGCGATGGCGCCGTGCAGAGCGACTTGCTACCTCATGACCAGGCTAAATGCGATCGCTGCATCGAAGACTCCGAGGTCCTCAGTACTTTGTCTGCTCACCATCCAGTTACTCCCGACGCTGGGTACACTCAATCAGTAGTTCTTACATCACCAGATAACGGCATCACACAAGCTGAGCCACATGCGCCCGGAGGAGACGCCCTCCACTTAGCAATGAAGGCTGGATTCGAGGCCGGCTTCACAACCCACTTCATCAAACAACAGGCTCACCACGAGGCAGCTTTCCATTCGCGACGACTTTTCCGCGCCGCTTCGGGGTTCATTGGGCTGACGCCAGAGTCAAGCCAGGAAGATGATGAGATATGGATGCTTTTGGGATGTCCAGCGCCTGTAATCCTTCGCAGAAATGCGGATGGAACATCACATAGGCTTGTGGGGGCAGCATTTGTGAATTTTCTCGAGGAGTTTGAGATGCAATGGCAGTCTCAGGGCGCTCCTGAAGAAGTCAGGATTGTGTGAACATGGCTTGCCAGGTCTGGGCATCAACTTTCGGTTTGATAGCCACCTGATCATTTGATGCCATCATCGGTGGCTGGTTCAGCAAACGATCTGTAACACACACAGGCGCTTCAAAGATGACACGGTAAGTCAAGAAAGGGCAAAGAGGGGAAATATCGCTGACGGAATTGCATGCAGAATCTAGACCATCAGGGTCACGGCGAACATGAGTCAATTCACAGCTCGCCCCAGCTCAAGTCTACGGACGGAGGAGCTTTCTCGTACCCAGATTCGTGTTATACAACCGGCCTGCTCGCCATTCTTTTTCAAGAATGCGGTCTCCATGCTGGGTAGGGTGGATGAAGTAGTTGACCTCCGGGTAAACGGCATTATCCCTCGGTCGGCAAATACCGCAACAGCACCGATGGTGAGGGGTGATGTTATATTCTTCCCCGCCTGATTATAACATCATAACGTTGTCGTTTCTTCTTGACTCGAAACTTCAACCCACCAACTTCCTCACACAAAACTCCAAGAAGAGTATCAAATTCTGTTCACACAAAATGATTCGATCAGTCGTTATTCTTGTCATGCTTTCGGCGGCACATGCAGAGTTGTCAACTTCACCGTATCCAACTGTCAAATCGACATCTGCATCGACCATCACATGCACTAGCAGCGCCACCGCCACGTGGTTCTCAACGCGGGGGTGCGATATCCCCTGTGCGTCAACTGCGAATTGCTTTGGGGATAGTAAGTTTCCAACTTTTACTTGTTCACCTAGGTAGGTAGGGATATAAAGGCAAAGCTTAGGTAACTAACAACCGAAACCAACCCTACAGGGGCCGTCACTGTTCCCTGCGGGTGTGATCGGGTCAGTGTCGCAGTTACGACAACAACACTCTGTCCAACCATGTCGCCTTGTATGCAGTGTTACACTGGGTGGGGAATCGCCACGGTGCGGTTGCCTTGTCCAACGAGACCGTCGACGTTGACGCTGCCAACTGGGGCCTAGCATTAATGTTGCCTGACGTGTACCGTCCTAGGTGTGTGCATGTAGTGAGGGAGATGTATATCTAGTCGGGTCTTTGATGCACGATGGGACTGGTGGAAGTATCTCGACCGTTCTCTGCATGCATGCATGCATGGGCAGGCACGTATGGATGTCAAGTTACGGCCAAAGTCTGTCTCTATAAATAGGTAAGGTAGCTACTGTGGGTGATCTGCAGCACATGGTGGATCGAATTGGGCACGTCTGCTGCTGTGTTGGTGGAGAGGAAGGCAGAGAGGGTTTGGTGGGAAGAGAGATGGTGGGGCCATCAGTGAGTGGACCTGCCATATGGCAGGTAGGCACCTACTGAGATAGGTACTCTACAATAGCACTTGTAGTTTCAAATTATTGACTCTAGAGTTGGTTTTCCTTGTTATGGAACTTGCTCTCTTGGTCTCAATGCCTCTAGTCACTGACAGATGTGTCTACGCCTGAGCCCTCCAACTTGCGGAATTAAGTGCTTCGGAGGCACCGCTGTCGACATAAGCCCAGCGGATTTACCACCCCTTTACATAGAAACCGGACAGCGGTGTCAACGTTGCCTCATGAGCCTCGGCCATGTCAATGGTGTTGCGGAGACATTTCTTGCCAAGATTTATTAGTACCTAGGTAGACAATCACCGTCACACTGAGGACTGGGGGCAATGGCAAATCTTGGGCTTGGCTTGGCAATGGAGCCCTCGCTACGGAAGAAAATTACCGTTTCGGGCGCCTCGGAAGGTGAGATCTGTTCGTTTATGCTCCGCTCCTGAACGAGATTAACGTTAAAACATCCGGGGGGTCTCTAGTTTTTCTGGCCGACCGGAAAAAACAATGCCCGAGGGAAAAACAGTCAACTTCTTGGATTGGACATCTGGAAAGCTGGGGAGTTGCTATTGTGCTACATGGAAATTGTCCGAGTGAGCTCTCCCTAGGTGCACCTCAGACCTAGTTCAATTCCAGCACTTCAAACTGCACTACAAGTAATCTTGTCCTGCGCCAGCAAAGTAAACTGAAGCGCGTACCAGCAAAGTTGCGAATACCCGAGGTGGAAAAACCGGGTTCGTGGGCCTGCGGTATTCTCGGCATTGCTACCTCAAAAATCCGGGGAGCCCCGTTCTGAAGCTTTCATGCGCTCCAATTACGCTAACGGATCACCTCACCTTTTTTTTCCTTCCGCGATCCCGATTCAGTTGCAACGGCCGATCGCCCCCAGTTGCCCCTACTCGCTTTGAACATCCGAAATGTTAGCGTAGCATCAAACCCCTCTTGCCCTTTACTGATCTCAACTGCCGGAACGAGTCGGTGGTATTTCATTGACGGAATCTCGACTAACTCCCCCTTGGCTTATGAGAGTTTTTCCAAAATGGGAAATCCAGGAAATGGGCCCGGGATGAGCAGAGCGTGTCGTCCAAGCTTCTTGTAGCCATGGAAAAAAAAAGCGGTGTTTAGGTGGCGGTAATATGCTGGGGCTACGTATATATTTCCAGAGAAGCCATCTTCCGTCTCGCAAGACGTTGCTGCTGCAGTTCCTCGAGGTCAGCGAGAAACTCGGGTTCTACTCTTGCCAACCAGGTTGCTCCCAGGCCGCCGTCAAGATGAAGTTCAACACCGTCGCCGCTCTGCTGGCATCGGCAGTGCCCGCCCTCTCTCAGTCCTGCAGCTTCCCGTCAACCTTCAGGTGGGCCTCCTCCGGGGCGGCGCTTGCACAGCCCAAGAATGGCTGGGCGTCACTCAAGGACTTCACCTATGTGCCCTACAACGGCCAACATCTCGTTTATGGGTCCTACTTTGGAAGCACGGCTTATGGCTCCATGAACTTTGGCCTCTTCAGCAACTGGTCCGACATGGCTACCGCCTCGCAGAACCAGATGAATTTTGCCACGGTGGCGCCGACGCTCCTCTACTTCAAACCCAAGAACATCTGGGTGTTGGCGTACCAATGGGGCCCCACGGCATTTTCGTACAGGACTTCAACTAACCCGGTTGACCAAAACAGCTGGTCGTCGGCGCAGACGCTCTGGTCCGGCAGCATCACCAACTCCGACACGGGCCCCATCGACCAGACGCTCATCGGCGACAGCACCCACATGTACCTCTTCTTCGCCGGAGACAACGGCCGCATCTACCGCTCTAGCATGCCCATTGGCAACTTCCCCGGCAGCTTCGGGAACCAGGCCACGGTCATCTTTGACGGCGCCAAGAACGACTTCTTCGAAGCCGTCGAGGTCTACACCGTCCAAGGCCAGGGCCGACCCATGTATCTCATGATCATCGAGTCGATTGGCTCGCGGGGTCAGCGTTACTTCCGTTCCTACACGGCATCCCGACTCGACGGACAGTGGACTCCCCAAGCCACTTCGGAGAACCAACCTTTTGCCGGAAAAGCCAACGCCCCCGGCGCCAGTTGGACCGACGATATTAGCCACGGCGACCTCGTCCGCTCCGGCAATGACGAAACCCGTCCCATCGACCCTTGCAACCTCCAGCTTCTTTACCAAGGCAAATCCGGCACCCACCAGGAATACAACAAGCTGCCGTACCGTCCGGGTCTTTTAACGCTCGAGAATCCCGTTCGTAACCCTGGAGGAGGAACTACCAACCCGCCGCAGCCGTCAACTACTTTGATTACAAGGGTAACTACCCCTCCCCCCGCGGCTACCACAACGGCCCCGGCCTCTGGTGGTGGGAACAACAATGGCCCGACGGCTCCCCGATGGGGTCAATGCGGAGGACAAGGCTGGGCGGGGCCAACAAGGTGTGAAGCGCCTTATGAATGCAAGTTTAGCAATCAGTGGTATTCGCAGTGTTTGTGAAACCTAAAAGCTACCTCGGTACCTTACCTAGTACCCTATTTCTCGTGCATATAGTTGAGATTCAATGTGCATATTTTGGTCAAGTACCTACCTCTTTGTCACTCCATAGTTGTAACTTGTGCATGTGTGCCAGATTCTCCACTTTGACATCACGAATGTCTAGTGCCTTGCTACCTATTCAGTCATTTCGTTTTGGCAAGCGGCATGAAAAGGGTTATATGACTGAAGTAGCCGTCTTCACTATGAAGGCCAGGGGCATGCACATCAAAGGTGACAGGTTTGTACTGGGAAATAGGTATGTAGCCCGTTGAGCACATGCACGTTTCCGAGAACAATTCACAATGATCAAAACCCCCGCCGTGATAGCAAAAGTCTCGATGAGTCGTATTACACGCAGATAGTAAACTCAAGATTCAAGACCTAATCCCAATCCTTATACTCGAGTGAGGCTATGGATCCAGTCGATACTTCGCTCCTGTCCATGGCGAGCTCCCAGCAGCATCAAACCAATGATTTCTGTGGTTATGATAACCTAGCATCTCGGTACATTGCCTGGGTGATTGAGTACACAAAGTCAGTTGGGAATTCCCAAGCTACGACATTCCCTTCCATCGCATTGTTGTTGTGTGTGAAGGAAGAAGAAGGGAAAAAAAAAAAAAAAGACTCACTAGTACAACTATCCTGCAAAAAGGGTGCCCAGATCCAGCAGCTCTGGGACGACCAATAAGCCCATCGCGTATGTTTGACGGTGCCGAGCGTCTCAAAGGTCCAGCTGACTTCTCTTCCCGTTGCCCAGCAGGTGATAACAGGGTTATCACCTCCCCCGACGGCGCGTTTGCGCTGCCCGTTGTAAGGATCCGAGTCACAGCCGAGGGGTTGGAATTTCACAGCGTCGCTGTGGAGATAACATGTCTCGCGAGCTTGCAGAATACCGTGGTGCGAGTCAGTAGTCGGGATTGCCGAAGCAAGTGAGAGAAAGAAGACGAGTTTTCCAAAGAAATGCATAGTTGGCGTCAGGTTGTTGTTGATCTATGTAGGTCGAAACCTGCTGTGAGAGTGAGTGGCTTGATCATCAGCTGCTGTCACTGTTTTGCCCAACGAAAAAGGCAGATATATATATATGATATGGCGTCCTTGGCTCTAGAAATAACACCGTTATGGGGTCCTGAAATTTGTTGGTCGAGATTGCAGTTTTGCCGGGTCATCCGCTTTCATTCAGCAGGCCGCCTCGTCGTACAGAGATAACCAATCGCATGAATCCCAGCGTCAGCACCTCTGCAGCTGGTCAACACCGCAGCGATTTACCGATAGTGTTTTGACCAAATAAGTTTTTTGTAATCGACATGGGCGGCAAGTATAGATGGAACACAGCCCGATGCATTTCACGTGCAATGAACATTGGACCTTGGGAAGCCGACTGTAAATTACAGGCGGGGTTTAGAACTAGAGGACACTCCAAGAGCCTGGAAAATCATGATAAAGTGAGCCATGACAAGGCATCCTGGAGGACTTTTGATGAACTGCCTCCTACATATTTCTTCATATACACAAGAGGATAAAACAGGCTCATGTGGAACCGTTTACCACGCCGCAAGCATGAATCCATACAGCCAATGATAAACGCCGACAGCGACGTTTATGACCGGCACGCTTCTGGGGAACTTGTCTCGGCGAAATCCAATCAGTGATTCTTCACGTAGAATCAACAAGACGGGGGGTGCCTTGGATCGGATGTGAAGAAAGAAGAAGAAAAAAACCAGTTTCCACGGCGCAAATATTTGTGCATTGTTGATACAGCTATCTAGAGAAAAACATACAATGCCAACAACTCTAAGCTGGAAATTAACCCTGGTAACTAAATGCCAAAAAAAAAAAAAAAAAAAAAACAAAACAAACATTCGCCTTGCAAGCCCCATGTACATACATGCCCAGTTTGGACCAACGGCAGAACTACGCCTGCCGGAAACCAACAAAAATATAGCCGCATTCTTTCCCAAGCGATTGTCCGCCTCATTTTATTCTTGAATCTCATCAGGCGTGGCGGATCCGTCCAGGCCCCAGAACTCGTTGGTCTCGGGGGTACTGTACTCTGGATCAGGATAGTCCGGATGGTTCCAGACAACGGCGCCAGTCGGGTGGTGGACACCCCTTTGGTACCCCTCGGGGTGCTCATATGTATCGACGCCATTCACTCTCCAGTAAGGAACACCGTTGAAGAAGGCGCGGCCTGATTGGGTCAAGCCGCCTAGCGTTAACGCTCCCGGTACTGACATGCCTTGGCAGCGTCGCCAGCCCTGTGCGAGGAAGCGGTACAAGATTTGTCGCAAAGGAATCATGGTTGTACGTCTGGGAAAGACCCAGCAATCGATAGCGCAGTTTGTAGACTCAATGTCTTCTACTTTTGCCGCCCGAAACTGGAGGAGGAGCAGCGTCTCGCCGTCGAAACAAAAGATTTGCGGGCAGTGGTACTTGCGAGCATATCTGAAAGAGAAAAAAAATTAGCCTGGCCCCGGTTCTCTCTCTCTCTCTCTCTCTCTCTCTCTCTCTCTCTCTCTCTTTCTCTCTCTCTTTCTCTCTCTCTCTTATAATGACTTGGGTGACGGTAATGGTCAATGGGGTATCACTAGTTGAGACTTACCCGCGGAGCTCTCGTGACAGTGCCTTTTGGCCCTCGCCTTTTACGTTTCCAGACTGCCAAACCGTTGTCTTGATAATGTTCCTCTTGAATTCGCCAATGATGACGGGGACTCGGGCGCCGTTGATTCTAGCCGAGTAGGTCGCGTCTACGTTCTGGCTAATGGGCTCGGCGGAAAGCGGCTTGTTGTGCGAGGTTTGCAAGATGCTGGGATATCTCGCCCAGGCTGATAGTACCACGTTGGAAACCTCGGTGTGGAACCAGTTCTCAATGTCGGCCTCGTATTCGAAACGCCATTTTCGGTAGTTGGGCGCCGTGGCATATTCTCTCCCACGATGCGGGTCGTCGTCGTACATTGGCTCCATATAGGGCTCAAAGATGGCGTTGGTGCGACCATCCGCTTCAGCATAGGTATGCACCACAAGCTGATTGGTGATGGGGTGAACGTCGTCTGCCCAGGTTTTGCCCGTCGCTGTTTTGTACCGCGTGTTCTTTACCGGGTTCGTGGGATGCTCCCCCATGTGGTATTCTGCCGTGATCAGGTGCGCCATGGTTATGTCACCGCGCTGTGACATCTAGGGTGGGTAGGTAGGGAGATGTGTGGGATGATGAGGGGGGGGG
>Ga0247765_1000757_pt1 | contig 21799 bp, 25 predicted proteins | sample UWRJL106311C6_FD_179949 | JGI IMG/M metagenome (GOLD analysis project Ga0247765, IMG submission 179949) | Plant litter microbial communities from Arlington Agricultural Research Station in Wisconsin, United States - UWRJ-L106-311C-6 | ecosystem: Environmental > Terrestrial > Plant litter >... | reverse complement strand
TTAGTCCAAAAAAAAAAAAAAAAAAAAAAAAAAAAAATGAAATTGTCTGCGGCTAGCCCGCCTCAGGCTAGAGCCCCAATGAAGCCTCGGACCCTGCGGTTGGAGAATGGGGACCGCCTGACCTCAGTGTGACATCCCGAACGAGCGGTTAGGTAGCGGGACACGCAGCGACCAAAAATCGACAGCGCTTGCCCCGACCCCCGCAGGACGATGCAAGCCCGCGGCAAGTCGCTGTTCAGTGTTCACAGCCAAATACTGACCCACGTTGGCCTTCTCTGCTGAGATCGGCCCCAAGCCCTGCTTGCCCAGACACACGGCGTCGTTCTGACGGGCCCTTGCGTATCCATCCCATGCAGATATCGCCCTGCCTTATTATCGCGTCGCCCCCAGTCCATGTTCCCCCTCCCTCTGCCTTCTGTCCACTGCACCCCCCCTAAACAACCAATTTTTGCCCGCAGTTTTGGGGAACGGGCAAACATATATTTCGACACACGGCGAAACGCGACTGCGAGACATCCTGAGGCAGTGGGGTGACGAGTCGACTTCACTCGTCTGATCCCTGCCGCAAATGAAGACGCCTTCGCAGGAGTAACTCGGCTCGTCCACCACGAGTTTAGGCCAACATCAAGTGGACACGATGGACCTGGACCACATGCTTCCCAGCCAGCGCCAACCCCCGATTCCTCATGGAGAGCAAATGAGTAGCGCATCTGACGCCAAACTCCCGACCCTTGAGCCCCAACGCCTAGCGGACCCGTCCGCGCTGAATGCTATGCCCTCGCCGCCCCTCCCCTCCCCTCCTCAATACAACTCTCATCCCAAGTTTCTCGGCGATCATGTTGCGAACCGGGGTCACCAACACTCGCCCCTCACCTTGCGCCCCTTCGATGAGCCGACGACGGAACTCGCGCCGATCCAGTCGCAAAACGGGAAGGGCGTGCCGGAATCACTGCCCTCGCTGTCGTCGGTAACAAACGGATTACCGCCCTCTCCGGAACCACGACCAACCACCTGCTGGCCCAACCTCAATCCCTTGGCCGTATACTATTCCCCCGGCATGCAGACCGGTGAAACACCCTCGCGGGTCGATCGTGAGGGCAGCTCCACGTCGTCGGAGCGCTATCACGACCGGAGGTCTGCCAGTGTGAGCCTCGACGACCCGGATGTGCGCATGGCTGCGGAAGCGCTAGGCAACCTAAGGACAGGTGCGATAGAAAGAGACAGGTCGCGGCGCGAAGCAATGACTGACCAGTAAACAGATTTCGGATCATCTCCTCCGAATCGGAATACGCCCTTGCCCGCGACACCGGGCGAACAACCAACATCCGTCTCGTCCCCTCGCGACAGTACAGGCGATCAGCCTCAGGAGCCACTTTTGTCGCTCATTACCGCTTACCACCCAATATTGGCCACAGCTGTAGGAGTCTCAGCTTCTGCTTACAACGTATACAACCAGGGCAAGGATATATCCCCGCAGTTCAAGACAGGAGCCGAGTACCTCGAGGGCTGCCTCACGCCAATAGCAAAGGTCGTCGGCGACGTCCGACGCAAGACACCGCTCCTTGAATCAGGAGCACGGTGGATATTCAGGCAAAAACAATCTAGAAAGCACCAATCAGGCGTGGATCTCGACGGTGGCAGTAGCAAGCGGCGTAAGGCACGGCTGAGCGACAAGGAGACCGACTCATTCGACCGATTCTTTCCAACGGATGAGCGGCGAATGTCGGTGAGCACCATCGACACATTGCCCGCTTATGACGACCAGAGATCACCAGCGTACAGCGAGGTGTTGGAGGGCCAGATGACGCGACCTGGGACCAGCGAGTCTGAGTGGAAGACACGCATTGTCATTTCGACCTCGGGCTTGGGAGTTGCGATGCGGACTGAGAGTTTGGCGAAGCTGAAGTGCTGTCTTGAGAAGTTACGATCTGTGAACTCTTATGTTGGTGACACGCTGAGCAACCTCCAGAGCGTGGTTGAGCAGTATGACGCAGCGAAGAAAAAGACAGACGACGAACAGGCTTCGGCGGGCACATCTGCGTCAACATCAGAAACCCCGGATGATCAAAAGCAGCTCCTTGCGCGGATGGATGCACTGAAGAAGGACATTGCGTCGAGTCTGGTGTTGGCGATCAGGTTTGTATCCAACTACGCCGGCAGCGCGCTCCCCGACAATGTTCGGAATGTCGTCCACGAGCAGTTTACCAGCCTGCCACAGCGGTTCATGGCCCACCTCGCCCACCAAAACCTAGGCGAACGGGCGTCGAGCAGCGATCGAGAGACAGCCATGCGGGAAGGCGCCAGTGGGGTGGTTATCCTCGCCAAGGATGGCATCCAGATGATCACTCATGTCAGTGATGTCATCGACAGGACCATCAAGACAGCGGAGGAGTGGTGTGAGTTGATGGGCAAGGACAAGCCAGAAGGTTCGTCGGCGCCTGAAAAGGGTCTGCCCCCGCAATGGGCCGCTGCGTCGCCGGCTCCACCAGCCATTGCGCCTCCATCAGAAGACGTTGAGATGACGGGCTGAACCGTTAATGAACAAACATTTTTCTTTTCAACACATGCACACGCACACATACGAATCATCGGATTTCTTTTTCTTATTTTTCCCCCAGCCCGGATCGAATTGCCAGACATGGTTTGGGAGCCTTTTTGTTGTCGGATTAGAGAAGATGGAAACCCTCAAAATCCAAGCGGAAGAGAAAAGGACCCCTACGATTTGTAGTCCCAATTCTTTTTGATACACTTTGAGAAGATACCACACTACACTTTATCTTTCCTTTCTTTTTTGCAGTTCACCTTTCACGAGACATATTTCTTTGAGTTGATTGGTCTTGGTCTCCTCGTTTCCCCTTAATTGAACAAGGATCAATGTCGGATTTGCTTGCGGCGGTGATAGAGCGGGGGCTTGAAAATGGGCGGGGTCAGTGGATGTGGCCGCCGACGCCAACGGCAAGGCATGGAAGCGTGGGCTTGAGTGTGGGCGCATGGCGACCGAGGCGCTGTACACATGTAGATGGTGACAAGATTTGTTTGAAGCGCATCAACGAATAAAGTACGACCTGGCATTGGAGCCATGACTTCTCTCGACTGTAGTGGGTGACTTGTGACTTTGCTTTTCGAACCGAGGCGAATGGAGGCCAGACCGCTCGGTGTTGGATCTGACAACTGTACATTTGAATTTTTTTTTTTTGGCTCGATAGGAATCCTTCTATCGTATAATACAACTTTTCTTGAGGGCAGAAACAATACACAACCGCCAATACCGTTTACGTTGTACATTGTAGACGTAGGTACGGTACACGGTACTCCTACTCCTTTGGTCGACGTTGCCGTAATGTTACGTCTCGGCTACCGGGAGGGTGGGGACACGAACGAAAAGGTGCTGCTAGTGAAAGCAAGTGGACTGTGGAGGGGCGGCTGTGGAGGGACAACGGTGGTGGCGGTGGTGGTGGTGGTCCGGTTTGTGGGGGAGCCGTACAGAGTCGGAAATGTTGTCGAGGCCGCTACCGGTATTGGACAAGTCTAGACCTATACATGTTAGCTTCAAATATGCATGTGGCGTGAGGTGCTTAACGTTTTTACCTCGCCGACAGGGTATGGATACATGTAATCCGGGCCCGTGCAGAGAGGCTTTATCTGCATTGTACAGGAGCACGAACGACAGCAAGAACATGAGGGCTCGAACTACCTAAGGAATGGGTTACCTACGAGGGATTGGGGCATGGCTTTCTCAAACTGAGTGTCCAAAAACGTAAAAAGACTGCGTGAAAACAAACCTATTGAGTCTGCTCAGGTTTTGCTCAAACACTGGTCAACTCTGATCAAGTCTCGGTCGAGTCTGGAAGACAGATCCCAAAGGCTGCATAGCGGGAGGGATCAAGAAGGGGTTATTGCTGTATCGTAGAGAGAAATGTTAATTAGCAAGTCTTTTCTCTTCAAGTAGCCTAGTCTAGAGCCAGCCCCTAAGTAAGCGGTGTACTGTTGTCGGTGAGACTTTCCATCCTGACGATGTGTTGGACAAGTTGAGGTCCATGTGTGAAGAAAAAGAAGGGAAACGGTTGGGCTATCCATACTACATAGAACTCAGATAACAGCCAGTAAACAGTCAGTGGCCCATCTAATCTAGGTACATGCCTAGGGTAGAGCGATGGAGGGGGCTACATATCTACTACTTTTTCTATCATAGTGTCTTCTCTGTGCGGCATCCTGGTGTATGTTCACTTCGGCTCTGATTTTCTATAATAAGAGGCTTGTTTCTGGAGCTTATCCGCTTAGGACGATCAGGGCAGGTAGTTATGCTAGTTTATGTCACTAGGTAGGTACTTAGGTACATGTGGTACATGTAATACATTATCTTTCTCTCCCCTACCGGATGCTAGACAGACAGAAAGACACACGTGAAAATCACGGGACATATCAGTGGAGTTTGATCCAACATGTACCTGCAATATCGGCATAATATCTCTCACCGAGTGGACGAGTGACTACAGCTTCGAGGGGAAAAAAGTAAACGTGTCCTTTGTCCTTTGTCCTCGTACTTACAGTCTCCCACACATTCTAGTCTGTGCTATTCCAAATTCGGGATACCAGGCAGATTGGTGTGTTGGGATATGTCAATGCAGTCATTGTGTCCAATCTGGTTCGTTGCCGTTTGATGACACCTGACACATACGAGACAAGATGAGATGTATGCATGTGAACATGTTTTGAACAGTCAGCGATCAAGTGACCTATTCTCCCTTTATTTGCACCAGAGACAATATTGTCGGCAATATTTTCTTTGAAGTGCTCCCGGCGCGGTACGTTTGCTTTGTCTGATCAAATGGGGTTGAAGGCCTCTCATGTGGACAGTGGTGGGGGCCCAGCCCCAAGTCCAATTTTTTCTTTGATGCAAGTCAAATGTTGACAGTTCTATCTGTCAGAACGGTTGTCGTGACAGAAAGGACGGGGGAAAGGGGAAGATGGCTTCACTGGCAAGTTCTAACACACTCTCTTGCACACGCGTGTCCAGTGCGCGTACGGGACGAGGCATGTACGCATATACGCATACATTGCGTTTCCAGCCAGTGAGATGAGCCCATGGATTCCAAACTCGAATTCTGTCTACAGTTCATTCAACCCTTGAACAATCATTGCGAGACAATTTTTATTGACCCTTGACAGTGCCCTGGGCAAGATCGATAACGACATTGCCTCACATATTTTGGGGAATGATTAGGAGGATACAACCTGAATTACCTACAATTTCAGACAGTAGATGTAAATCTCAATGCCTTCTTTTTCCAACCTCTGAAATGCCAAATCTCTATCAAACATTACTCTTGAATGCATCGGAATCCTACCTAACAGGTATACAGGCATCACAACTATACTTTTTTCCCTTGCTGACAAAGGTTAAGGCCCCCGAATACCATCAGCCCCTCGCCAACCACTTTAGCAAAACATCCAACCCTCCCACACTCACTGCGCGAGGATCTTTCCCATCCTTAAACAACTCATCTACCCGCTTCGTCTCATCCAGCCTCTCAAGCCCATACATTGCCGCCTCTCCCTTTGGGAGACCCTCGGGAGTTGTGTCGTGACCACCCTCCAGCAACACAGCATTCCACCCCGCCCCTAATGCTCCTTGGACATCCTTTTTGAACTCATCACCCACATAAACCCTCAGCCAATCATCTTCTACTGTTTCTCCGGTCCCCAGAGGTGATGATGACAACCCCCTCGCCATGTCCTCGGCCGCCTCAAATATCTTTTTATCTGGCTTCGCAGCACCCACATCATATGACAGGCAGCAAAAGTCAATATCAGCCCTTTCCTCTGACGAAAAAGGGGGAGAAAAACCCAAAGGCCACCTCCCACTACCCACTCGCACGCCCAAACCGTCCAGAACCCCCGGAACTCTATCATCCGAGTTGGTCACCACGCCTATCATAACTCTTTTCCCAATCCCAGCCCCATCGCCATCTCCATCTCCATTTCTGGCCGCCCAAGCAGCCTTGACTTCTCGCAAAAGCAAACCCACACTCTGCTCCGTCAGGGAATAGCCCTCCCCGGAAGAAAACCTGTGCAGCAGTTTGGACGTAAGCTCCGGGGGAAGTGGTCGGTCGGTGATGCTGGAAAATGTCGCTTTGATGACCTGTTCCATTCCCGTCAGCCAGCCACCAATCTCTACAGTCATTAACAAATTCAGGTCTGGAGGTTCAGGTCCAGGTTCAGGTTCAGGTTCAGGTTGAGTTTCAGGTTCGTTCATGCTCAGTTTCAAAGTTCGAGACATTAAGAGAGACAGAAAAATAAATAAATAAATACCTCACTCCACCATCTCTCCGCACCCATCCCCGTCGCCCGTCCGTAGTTCGGATGGCGCTCTGCATATCTTACAAATGCTTTGCCAAAGGCTCCCTCGACTTGGGCGGGGTGGATATCCTTCAGCCCGCATTGACGCGCCACAGCAGCATATTGTTCTGCAATGGGGCGTTTGGGTATGATCAAGGTACCAAAGGCGTCGAGGCACAAGAGGAGGTGGCGGGCCATGCTGTGTGTATGAGTCGGCGTTGTTTCTGGTTGGTTGGGCTTGTTGGCCTGTCCTCTGTGTCTCTGGGTTGAAGTGACCAATTCAATTCAAATCATTTTAGGGTGGCCCCCCCCCCTGGCCGAAGGCCGGGGTTTGCACTGCTACCACCGTGGTGATTACATAACACCCCCCCGCTAGGTCGGGTCTCGCTTCCTTCGCTGCCTTCCTGCCGCCCGGGGGCGGAAACGCACTAAGCCAAACCTATCTCACGCCGGTAGGGCACGTAGTCCAAACTTGGCCTCTACTCGGGGAAGAACCGTAACGCCTGTTTCCTACCATTGCTTCATACAGCCCTTTGGTACCAAGGGCGTTCCTTCTTTTCCCTCTTTCACACGCCTCCCGGACTAGGCTCCGGTGTGCCGCTAGCTCTTGGCAGTACGACAGGTGCTGGGGCTCCTGCGGCACGTCGCAGTTGTGCTTCGGGGTCCCTTCTTTCCCGAACCTCTTTAGGTAGCTCACGAACGGGCCATGTCCCGTTCTGGACTCTTTGTGCGTGGCGCCTTCTCGCCGCAGCTTTGGCATAAGCGTGGGTGGGGGAGGGTTGAAGTGACCAGATGGAGATTTGCAAATTGTTCCACGTGGGGGCGGATCACAAACCATAACCCTTCATTCAGTGTAGTCACACACGAACAAGTTTCTCACTACGCCTAATCGTACAAATATGCAAGCCCTGACAGAAAAAAAGAAAAAAAAGACCAAAGAACCCAATGAATTTTTCTCCCCTTGTTATCCTTGCCATGCCCTCGCCATGCCCCCTGGAAACTTATCGTCTTGCACCTCATATATACTCCAACTATGCATCCGATGACTGCTTGACATCATTTTGACTCGGCTTTCTGCCCGTCCGCTTCGGGCCCGGTCTTTTCCACTTCAGCAACCTGTGTAGTTTGTTGCTGTGGATTGGCCTGTTCTGGCTGTGTCACTGGGAAGCCGACGGCTGGAGCACCAGCTGGAGGAGGGGAAACAGCATGGGCAGTCGCTGTGGGGCTGGAAACCCACTGCCCGCCCGGAGGATTCCACTGTTGAGGAGGCTGTTGACCTGGCCAAGGCTGGCCCGGCACTGGGCCGGCGGGGGGTGTCCTGTTATCTGGTGGTAGCGGCGGAGTCCAGGCCTGAGGAGCTGAGCCTGGGGCTGGCGTGCCCGGTGATGGCCCTGGATAGGCATGCATTGGTGGGGGCATGTCAGGCCCGTCACCTTCATACCCAGACATGGATCTGGTTCGTCCCCCTCCCATGTTGCCGTGTGAGCCCGACGTGGCATTCTTGAGGGCACCACCAATCATCCGGGCCGTCTTCTGGCTCCACTTGCCAACAGTGTCACGCGTTTCTTTGCTAAAGACGGTGCTGGCAAGACCGCCCAGCTTCTGGCTCGCCGGGAACGACGTGGCCCCCGGAGGTTTGGAGGAGCCGGGATGTGGCAGAGGTGGTGGATGGAAGCCATACGGAGCGGCTGATGGTGTTACTGACGGGATCAACGGCGTAGTTGGAATCGCCGAAGGAGGCCCGGCCGAGGGGTATGAGCTACCGGGCGACGGCGCACTCGTGCCCGGCGCTTGGTGCGGGTGTTGCGGAAAACTTGCAGAAGGATTGGACGGGAATGCGGCGGGCGAGTAGCTAGGTGCCGGCGACGCTTGGGCGTACGTTGGCTGCTGTGGAAATGTTTGCGCGGGCTGGGGAGGCGGGTGCTGAGGATAGGGGCTCGCTGGCGGCGCGGGTGGTGCTTGCTGCTGTGGATACGCCGCCGTCTGAGATACCGGAGGGGTTGGGGATTGTGCTGCCGGGTAGCCGGGAGGGGGTGCATGGGTGATGGGAAAGGTAGAGGGATGTGGTCGGGAATACGGGCTGGGATATGTCTGGTGCGTCGGGGTTGGTGAAGTCGGGGGTGGAGTTGGGGTGTGCTGCGGATACTGCGGCGCTGGGGTTGGGGCGCCACCGTACTGGTAGGGAGCTGGCGGAGGGGTATTGGCCGGAGGAGAATATGGCGTCGATGGGAGATGGGGCGTACCGGCAGGTCCCGGCTGGGGATAGCCAGGACCGGAAGGCAGGGCGGATCCCGAAACCGGTTGCGGGGGTCCCGGGTGAGATGTGGCCGGACCTTGGGCATGCACGGGTTGCGGCGGTTGCGGTGATGTGCCAGGGGCGTGAGGAGCTCCCCCTGACGGATAGGTATGCTGGCCCGGCTGCGGGTAAGCGGGTCCCGATGCTTGGTGTGCTGTTCCATAAGGCCCAGGGCCCAGAGGCGGCGGTGGGGTTGGGCCTGGTTGCTGTGCTGGACTGATGGGTGAAGCCTGGGGATTGTGCTGGGAGGATAGCCCATACGCCGTAAATGCCGGTTGCTGATGGTCATGCTGCTGGGCGGGGACCGGGATCAGACCTTCGTGGTCCGGCGCAGGTGGCTTCTCAACGACAATCAGGCCTTCGCTGTCGCGGCCGGGTGCCGGAGCCTGGCTTTGTTGGTTCTGAGAGTTGGGGGAAAAGGCTGCTGGAGCCGCTGAGGTTACAGCGGGGCTGACGGGAACAACCGGGGCAGGGGTTTCAAAAGACACCGATCCCGGCAGCTCGGCGATGAAGGCCGCGGATTGTTGCGGCGGCCCAGCATGTGTGGGAAGCTTCCAATTTCCTGGCGCCACGGCCGCGGGTGCGGGAGTCCCTGCTGCATCCATCTCGTAGACATTGCCGGCAGCAGGGGGCCGACCAAGACCAGGACTAGGACCTTGGGAACCTGGGCCTGGATAGGCCTGGTATTGCTGAGTGGGCACAGCTGGCCATTGCGGAGTTTGGGTGTGGGTCATGGGGGGGTACACCGCCTGTGGCTGCGACTGCTGCTGCTGCTGCTGCTGGTGGTGGTGAAAATGATAAGGGCTTGCTGCCGGCGTCGGCGGTGAGAACTGGCCGGGTTGAACTTGCTGGTGAATGCTCATTCCTGCCATGGCGGGGTTGAGGGCGTCTCCATGGTGCGGAGGCGGGCTCTGTGGCTGCGACGTCGGTGGCTGGTAGGCGTGATACTGAGGCTGCACCTGCTGTTGCTGATGCTGGTGCGGCGGTGCGTGGGCACCATAGTAAGAAGACATGTTCACGGCCCAACCGCAGCAATGTTCTGAACGGCAAAGAAATCGGATCTGGACTCTGGAGCGTGCAGGTGGTGGGAAAAAGATAGATTGTAGGTGACTACGAAGTTGGGTACCTAGGCACGTCGGGGAAATTGGACGTCAAAAAAAAGGGGCCAAGCGAAGCGCCCCGCCAGGGGCCAGGCGGCTGAGCTGAGCACGCTAGCTCGGGCTGAAGTTCGCACTCGCAGCTGGCGAATCAGAAACGCGCTCGGTAATCGCAATCCTTGCCCGCTCAACCCGGAAATCTGTGCGAGCTGCGATACCCTCGGACACACATACTGCGGTATGGTGTCCATCAATACAATTCTCGATTAGTTCCCGACTCGCTCAAACACCGAATCCCACGGATCACGCTGATTTCGTTGGGTCCTCTCGTACCAACGCGGGGTCTTACCTGGCTGTACAGAGCCAACATCTTCATCTGGTTGAAGCTGATCCCCATTCTCCTTCCGGGGCCTTTGCCAAGGAAGAATACTGCCTTCGTACCTCCGGATGACGTCCACCATGGGCTGATGCTGTCTAGCTACCTGTGTGAGGTGAGCAACCGTGAGAGTAGAGGGATCCACGGTGTGATTCCTCAGTAATTGCCATTGGGTTCGGTAGCCGTTGCTGGCCCGTTGCAGATCGCGCAAGAAACAGCCCATGGTATACGCCGCGTTCTTTGGAGGGTTGTAGGTCTTGTTCTTCCAAAAAAAAAGCATGGAGGTCCTATGGATACTCATTCTGTTGAGAAACAATATCTCTTGCTTGAAAAGGTTATGGGCATTGCCCACAGTGTGTGCCCCCCGCACTGTGTGTGTCAGCTTCATGTCAAGGAAGGAAACGAATATCAAGCAGGTGCTTACGAATGAACTTGGCCGTGTCCAGGTCGACGAAGTATAATCTCTCAAACATTACAGGCAGTAGTGCTGTCAAAGCGGCGCTCCCGACACGGGTCTGACAGAGATTTACGCACCCCACCATACAGGTATCTGTCATCAAGTCTCCGCCGTGGATGAGGCTATTACAGTGCTGTAATCGCTGCTGTATCTTAGGGTATCTAGTATTGACGGTCGCTGGTTGCTCTTGCTCAAAGGCTGTCAAATGCCCATCGATCTGGGTGTCCTGGGCAGAGGACGTTCCTGTGTTTTTCATTTCCGGGTCCCTTGCATCTGCAGCATACTCGATGAGATAACGAAGCCGAGTGTCCCTGGCGGTTGGTTTTTTTTGGGTTAGGTATTATGGCAAAAACAAGGTGACTCGGGGGGGGCATCAATACCAATATTTGAGCGACATGTGGATGAAGGAAGAAACCAGCTTCTCATTGACGCCGTCCATAGCGTCAAGGTTTGCGATTATATCAACGCCAGTCGGCGTTGCCGTGCCGAGTGTATCGAGAAAGTCATCCAGGTTGGGCCGCGGTGCTGGAATTGGTGCGTAGCGCTGAAAATCATAGAAGGGAACTGCTTGCCGGGCGTTGATGTCGAACCAGCTGGGCACACGGCCCGTGCCGTGCATGTTATGTGCCTGTTGCTGGAAATATTGGGCCATCGTCATGTGATGACCTCCCCGTCCCCCTCCCCGTCCCCGCCCCGCCCGCCCCGGCTGTCCACGCTGCTGGGCCATGTTCAAGCTGACTTGTTTTGATCAACCGGAAGTTGAGTGCAATTGGGTCAATTGAGGCCAGATTGTGCTGTGCAGGCTGTGCTTGCAATGTCGTCCTGGAGGCGGCATTTTATCCTCATACCCGCCATTTCCTCCCACTTTTATATGAGAACCTGGTGCCCAAAGCACATCTTGTTGTTCCGTTGTGCCGTTTGCGGAAGAAACAAAGACGCAAGTAAGGCGAGGGTTAGGGTTGTCCTGCCCAAGACCTTGAGCGCTGCTGGCGTCAAAAAACGTGCTCCTTCCCTGGACAGTCCTTCAAAGGCAACGAACGCCAAGTTGCAACGATGAGCGCCTTTGTCTCTGGTCTTGTCCAACAGCTGCAGGACGTGCCGTCGCAGAACAATGATTTCCCGTTCTATGACCTGCGCGACCCTTCCGATCGCGGATTGATTGTGTCGCGTTGCACGCCTCAAAGCTTCCACCTCGGCACGGGCGCCTCGCTCTTTACGAACCTCCTCATCCCCGCCATCACATCGGCGGCCTCCGAAATAATCCTGGTCACATGTTTTTGGGCACCCTCAAAGACGCTGGCGGCGCTCAGCGATGCCCTTGCCAAGCTCGCTGCTCACCGCTGTCGCCTGGTCGTCGAAGCCCGCTCGACGGGCAATTCGCCGCCGGAACCCCTCCGCGTCCGCATCTGCTTTTCATCGCGCTCCCTTCTTCAGAAACTGCTGCACCCCCAGTCGCGCCATGGCTACCTGTACCCGCCAGACGCCTTCTCCAGAGACTTGGGCCTTCCCGATGCCCGTCTCCTCGAGGCCGCCTCCATTGAGCTCCGCGTCAAGACGCTGTTCTTCCTGCCCTTCAGCGTGATGCATCCCAAATTTATTATTGTCGATCGCAATCGGGCCTTTGTCCCCAGTTGCAACGTCAGCTGGGAGCCGTGGCTCGAGGGCTGTCTGGAGCTTACCGGCGATGCTGTTACCGGCCTCATGTCATTTTACACGAGGACGTGGGACCCCGAGCTCGATATTCAAACCCCGCTTTCCTCTCAGCCTTCTTCGGCACCACCGTTCAGGTTCCAGGATGCGAGTCTTGTCGAGGTTTCTAGCTCGGCGTACCGCCGTCTCGCTCTTCCTGCCAGTGGTGCGCCACTGCCCACATTCATCCTGCCGTCTTCGCACCATAGAAACCCCCAGTTCCGCTTTCCATGGCAGCGTGCTGCAGCGGTTCCCAGAACACCGCTGAACGTTGCGCTCATTCATCTGTTCCAGGGTGCCCACCACTCTATCTTCGTCCAAACTCCCAATCTCACTTGCAAACCCGTCATAGACGCGATGTTGGGTGCTATATCAACTGGAGTGTCCGTCACAATCGTGACCAACCGGAGGATGATGGTCTTGGAGCAGCTCGCCACCGCCGGGACGACGACGGACTGGTGCGTACGGTCCTTGGTGCGTCGGTTCCGTCAACTGCAGCGCAACTCGGTCGCCCACGATGTCGAACTCGGGAGCCGGAATCTAGGCAGTCTCTGTGTCTCTACATTCCATCCCCGGAAGAGGATGAAATCGGGCGCTCGGGAAGCCCAGCCTCTAACCGCGTCTTTTCCTGAGGAAGAACCCGTGCATTCTCACCTCAAACTTGCCGTGGTTGACAGCGAGCTCACTATGCTTGGATCCGGCAACATGGATCGCGCGGTGAGTTGCAGCCCCGTCTTTTGAATTTTCTGTGCTGACTAAGTGAATCCTAGAGCTGGTATACCTCACAGGAGCTTGGTATCCTCATTCAAGACTCCGACTTTGCTAGGGTCCTGAGAGACGACGTGGAGAGGCTGTTGGAGGGACGGCTTGAGGTCGTGTTTGATTCGCGAGAAGTCTCCAACTGATGCCGAGAATCACCGCCTCCCGCTGCCCCAAACTTCACAAATGGGGGACTTTTTCTAAGTGAAACATGCACGCGGTCGACATTTTGCTCGGGACCTGGTTCGCGTACCTGGCTAGTTCACGAAAAGGTCTTGGCCAAATTGTTGCATCATTTTGAAATCTAGGTAACCCCCGGCCGAGCCCTGCAGAACGGTTACATTTGCCGTCGACAATGCAACCACGTCGGAAACATGGTGCATCTCTTCCGTTCATGACCGGCACGCGCCCGCGTCCTTGACCCATCTCTGCCCGGTCGCCCGCCTGCCCCCGCATCATGGCCCCAGCTCTTCCCATTCAAGGACATTATGGAACGTGGGCTCCGAGATTGGGTCTGGTCGGATTCTTGATCGATCCGGTTCCCCCCAACCCGGATCCACCAAATTAGCAATGCTGTGGTGTCCTGGTTGGCGGAATGCGCCAACGGCTCCCCACAAGCCTACGCGCGTGCATCGCATCCGGCTTTTGCTTCAGCCTCCCGATCTGGCCTTAGCATCATCGTGTCTCTCGGGACGCTGTTCCTGGCGCCCCCCTGCGGCGTGGGGTGCCCAGCTGATGGCCGCACAACCCGATTCGGCAAGTTCGGCCATTCTCGATGGGGTTTGTTTTGTTGCATGGCTTCGGCGATGGACGACCAAGATGGAGCGCGCTCCCGTGCATCCGGCCCGGACCACGGAGGTCCTCAAGACATGAACTCGATGATAAAAAGGAAGCTTTTCGCCTTCTCTCTGAGATTGTGTTTTCTCACCACCCACACAGCCTGCTCTCCGACCAAGAAGCTACCCGGTGACTCAGCAACTCTGACAATGGCTGGTAAAGTTCTCCTCGCCGCCGCCCTTGCGGCTACAGCCCTTGCTGCTCCTCTCCTCGAGGAGCGTCAGAACTGCGGCTCCGTGTGGTAAGCACCTCTTCCTGCAACAGGACCTTGGTTGTCTCACTAATGCGAATGTTGTCGATAGGAGCCAGTGCGGTGGCAGGGGCTTCAATGGCCCGACGTGCTGTGCCTCTGGCAGCTCGTGCGTAGCCCAAAACGAGTGGTACTCACAGTGTCTCCCGGGCAGCCAGGTTACAACAGCCCAGCCCCAGCCTCAGCCCACGACGAGCCGCAGCAGCAGCAGCAGCAGCAGCACGAGCGCCCCGGGCACCACCAGCGTGGGCACCCCGACAACCTCGGTGCCTATCACTACCTCGGCCCCCGTGGTCCCCAGCGGCACGGCCTCCACGACGGCTAGCTATTCGGGCAACCCCTTCCAGGGTGTCCAGCTGTGGGCCAACAGCTACTACTCGTCCGAGGTGCACTCCCTAGCCATCCCTAGCCTGACAGGCCCCATGGCGACCAAGGCCGCGGCTGTCGCCAAGGTTCCCAGCTTCCAGTGGCTCGACCGCAACATCACGCTCTCGACGCTTCTGCCCAAGACGCTCAATGAGATCCGCGCTGCCAACCGAGCTGGCGCCAACCCCCCGTATGCCGCCCAGATTGTCGTCTATGATCTTCCGGACCGCGACTGCGCTGCCGCCGCCTCCAACGGCGAGTTTGCCATTGCCAACGGTGGTGTGCAGCACTACAAGGCGTACATTGACGAGATCCGCCGCCAGCTCATTTCCTTCTCCGATATTCGCACCATCCTCGTCATTGAGCCCGATTCGCTCGCCAATATGGTTACCAACATGAACGTGCCCAAGTGCCAGGGCGCCGCCAGCACCTACAAGGAGCTGACCGTCTACGCGCTCAAGCAGCTCAACCTTCCTCATGTTGCCATGTACATGGATGCCGGCCACGCCGGTTGGCTCGGATGGCCCGCCAACATTGGGCCTGCTGCCGACCTCTTCGCCCAGATTTACAAGGATGCTGGCGCGCCTGCTTCGGTCCGTGGCCTTGCCACCAACGTTGCCAACTATAACGCCTGGAGTCTGTCGTCGGCCCCCTCGTACACCACGCCCAACCCCACCTTTGACGAGAAGCGCTACGTCGAGGCCTTCAGCCCGCTCCTCCGCGCCAATGGCTTCCCCGCCCAGTTCATCGTCGACCAAGGCCGCTCGGGCAAGCAGCCCACTGGCCAGCTCGAGTGGGGCCACTGGTGCAACGCCGTTGGTACTGGTTTCGGTACCCGCCCCACTACCAACACTGGCTCCTCGCTCGTCGACGCCTTTGTCTGGGTCAAGCCCGGTGGTGAGAGTGACGGCACCAGCGACACGTCGGCCGCTCGCTACGATCACCACTGCGGCAATGCCGATTCTCTCAAGCCCGCCCCTGAGGCTGGCCAGTGGTTCCAGGCCTACTTTGTCCAGCTTTTAGAGAACGCCAACCCCCCGTTCTAAGCAGCTAAGGGCTAGAAATGCAGCACTTCAAAAGTTGGTAAAGGGGAAATCAGCCTGTCCATCTTTGAACAACCCCTTTTTCCTTGTAGATACTTTTTTTAGATTTGCTCTGTCGTGGCAGAGTGCTCAAATACGAGAACTGTACATATCAACTTGATCATGGCTAGCTTCATTTTTGTGAGTTTTGCTTTTGGGTTTGCTGTGTTAAACTAGCCATAGATGAGCGAGCCATGATGAGGAGACTTGGAACAACACCTCAATGCTCCAGTCCACTACGCTTGCAGCTCCGCATCCTTGTTGTTGGTAAAACACTTGTCATGATTAGGTAAGGTAGGTAGGTAGGTAGGTACCATTATTGGAGATTTTGAGAGTTTTCCAAATGTGTCTTTTTTGATTGACGCGTTTTTACTCTAGCAACAAATGAGCTATGAAAAGCTTGAACCTCGCTCGCTGGATGGATGGATGGATGGATGGATGGATGGAACGAACTTTGTCACTCTTTCTATTCTATCACCTGGGGGTGGGGAGCGCAGTTTCTGTGACCTATATGTAGCCAGCCATATGTCCAATGGCTTTGTGAAAGCGGCGAGGACTTGAATTGATGTGAACCGCATGGCAGAGAGTTCCATGGGACAGTCAAAGGGGATGAGTGATGAGGGCGGTCCGGCTTGGTGTGAATGAATGAATGAAATGATGGTGGATGATGGACAATAGTGTCGTTCACCTCAGACTCTCGGCCAAGAAACTGCAGCACATGTAGCTTCTAATCTTCGAATCGAATCACTTCTCCGTGGAGAATTTGCTCTGAGCCATTTTAGTTGGATCCGAATGGCAAGATGATAGTTTGTTTACCACCTACCTAGGCATTTGGGAATCTGTTGCTTGAAATCACCGGGTCCGCGCCTTCTCTCTGATTCTCATGTTTGCCTGGCGACAAGATTTCTTCTAAATTCTCCACTGTAACCGCGTCACCTTTCCGAGTTTCTCTGCGGGCTGCAGAACCCCAGATTACCCAACCCACCCATTCTACATCTAAACCTCTCACGATCTCTCACCAACTCCTCTCACTCCTGTTGACGACTGGAACTTTCCACTTGACCTGAAAACGGCGCGCGCCCGGTCGTGGTCAGGATTGCAATTCTTCACAACAGCCGCTATCCTTGACGGCCGTTTGACTCATCTTGCCTAGCTCTTCACTGTTGCCATTCCGATCTGCGAGGCGAGAGAAGTCGTCAATCCGAATCACGTTTGAGACTCCAATTACAAGCAGAAACGAGTCGGTTGCTCTCCCACCAGACCACTTCCACCAGACCACCTCTGTGAGTCATCTCCGGTACTCATTGGTAGGCAACCCAAATCACTGTTCACTCTTACACAATATGTTCGTTGCTCAACTAGATGGCATATGCGTTTCTGAATTCAAGTCCTCACCTGAGAAGCACCGCTAACAAAGATTCAGACGTTCGGATTCTATCCTAGTTCCTTGAGAAGATGGCTTCCATTCCACAAGGAAATGACAATGGCAATGCCGTCCGCAAAGCGAGGACGGTTGCGGAGGCAGTCACGAGCACCGACTATCCAATTGAGGACACTGCACATGGCTACACCCGAATTGAAGCTCTTAGGGAGATCATAACCTGGAAGACGACAGACCGGTGGAAAGCGGTATCAAATTATGCGATAGCGTTTTATCCCGAAGGTTTCCCAAAGCATATCAACGTCGGCAGAGTTTTCTACGAGCTAGGGCGTCACCCAGGCTCGTTCCCTGCAACTTTAGAACAGCATACGCTCTACAAAGAGTGGAAGAACGTCAAGCCTTGCGATGTCGGTCCATCGACTACATTCCCATTCATTCTCTGCTCCGGGTCAACAAATTGGAGAGATTATGTCTCCAAGACCGAGAATCATCATCTCCCATTTCACATCACACCAGAGCTCCTCATAGCCATGAAGGCTCTGAACTACTACTTCGAGAAAAAAGACGGCTTGCCCAAACCATGGGGCGATTTGGTTGACCGATGGGATCTTGAGTGGATTACTCGACCACTCCGAAGTCACACCAGACCTTATTTCTGGAAAGGGGCTGTCTTTGATGATCAGACTTGGCGTGATCAAAATCTCTCTCCATTCGAGCCATCTTCAAAGTACCCAAAAGAAATCCGGCGTCTAAGTATCCACCTACTCGAGCAGTACTTTAGCGCAGAGTATTTGGGCGACCGACGTCACGGGAGTGAATCTCAACCTCCCCCTCTGACTAGAGAATTGCAAACCAACTATCAGGAGTTGCTGGTGGAGAAATCGAAAGAATGTGACCGGCGAAAAGAGCTAAACACCATTCTGAAGAAGAAGCTCGCAGATGCCACCGCTGCTAAAGCGAAAACGAAGTTGTCCCAGAGCGCGATGATGGCCGAAAAGTACGGCCTCATTGAGAAGTTGACCAAGCAAGTCGGCATGCTCAAGGAGGAAATTGGCAAGAAAGACCGGCGCATCGAGGAGCTCGAGGGGACCAACCAGCCCGATGAAATGCTCGGCGAAGTCGGCGGCCCCTCCGAGCAAATGACGCAGAGAGACAGCGGGGACCTGAACACCGGACAAGAGCGTGATTTGGCACGAAGGTTCGTGAGAATCCGCAGAGAGTTGCGAGCCATTGAGGAAGCACAGGTGAAAGCGGAGGAGCGTGCAAAGGAAGAGAGAATGCTCGAACAGACCCAGAAGAAGATCTTGTTTGAGAAGGAGGTAAGCACTGAGGTTAAGAAGCGGCTGCTCAGTTTCGTTGAAAGTGTGGATGAGGAACCGGCCGCTAAGAAACCGAAGGTTTAAGGGCTGAATGGGAGAGTTGCTCAGCGACGGTTTTCGGTGGTTTTTTTTTTTTTTTTTTTTTAACTCAGGGCTCCCTTTTTTTTGTCATCCCGATACCTGATTTGCCCGACTGAGACTGCTTCTCCCCTCAGACAGCAGATCCAGGTGCTTTCGGAGAGGTATCATGTCTTTTTTTGCCCCAAAAAGGGGCTGATTTGCACAAGGTCATGTTGAGATAAGTATTCAATGTGGGATAGAACCTTGCCGGCAATTTTGAGACAGAAGATTTCACATTTTCCCAGTCCCCAGACGCAAACCCAGGTGGTCTACCTAGGTAACTAGTCCACGTTTGTGAGAATCAGCCGAAGATGTCTTTCTTGAGAAAATTCGGGCATTTATTTCCTACGGTAAATGTCAATGGTGGCGTCACGAAAACCGTGACAAACAGTGCTGCCCCTGTTTTGTTCCATTTTGAGAAGAAAAAACTGCGCGGTTTGGCTCATTCCTCTCAACATGCGAGGTACGGTACCCAGGCAGCCAATGTTAGCAGGTCTGATATCTAAGGCATCGCTGCAATTTTGTTTGTTTCGTCCCGCTCAACGCGTCCGGTCCTGACCGCTCATTTCAACTTCTCATTCTCACATAAATACAGAAAGGGACGTACGTACCAGGAAAACACCTTTGGACTCACAACATCATTGCCATTAACATGGCGGCGCCTAACCATAACCACGTCAACTACGAAGCCCGGCTCGAATATATTCGCTGTATCCTCCAGAATCAGCTGCACGTCTCTGCCGAGGTATCTTTCCTTCCATCTCAACAATCCTTACCCTATTCTGACCTTCCTTTCAGGACCTGACTCTTACGACTATTACCCCTATTCAATATGATCCGGATTGTCCGTTTACTTACAACAACTTTGTTTACCACCTTGTTTTCCCCTCGCCTATTACTAGTATAGCTATAGCTAGCGATGCCCCTGATGTCGCTAATGTTAGCTCCACGTGTATGCCAGGCTGTGTTGCCATCCCCCCGTCCACCACGTCGTTCATCTTCCGCCTCAGCAACCCCGCCGCCCATGGCATGCATCAGGCCACGCGCATACATAATGAAGTCGCCATTATGACGCTCGCATCGGCAGCGCTGCGGGATATTCACCCCCCGGTGGTGCCTCGCGTGTTTGCCTGAGGTGCTGCCACCCCTACTGCTATCGGCACTGCCGCCAACATAAATACTAGCGCTGGCTGGATCCTGCAGGAATTCATACCCGGCGTGGCCTTTGCAGAGCCCTTTGCAGCGACCATGTTATTTGAAGAGAAACGACGTATCCTTTCACAAATGGCGGTTCTCCTAAAGGGATTACAAGATTACACTCTGCCAGGGAGTGTGCACGGTTGGGGAAGAGTGACTTTTGATGAGAATAGGGAGGTGGTTAGTGGACCAATGGTCAGTGTTAAAGGAGCAGGACCGTGGAGTTCCTTTGAGGACGAATACACAGAGCGTATTGCCGTGGCTCTGGACAAGGCAGATAGAAATTCCATCATTAAAGGGTGGCGGGAAAATGGGATCCGAGAAAGGATTGATGCGTTTGTGTAGCGTGGCTTGGGGAATTTGTTCAAGGACGTGGTGTCTAAGGGGGAGAGGGCGATTGTGCATGTGGATTTCAGTAAGTGTCTCTTCATTGTGAGTATTTGGAATATTCTAGGGCTGATATCGGAGTGGTGGTATAGCTGCAGATAACCTCCTTTACGGCCCTGCGACAGGGGATATCACAGCACTCCTGGATTATGACTTTTCCAGCATTTAGCACCCGGCGTATGAGTTCTTCCGTTCCTTTTCTACGAATGGAGGACAATTCCTGGGCTGGTCAGATGACGATACCCACAAGGACAAGAAGCGGAACGGCTACGACAGGCAAAGCTTACGGGTAACTTCCCCTCGCCTCTTCCAGCCCGGTTGGAATCTCAAGACGGTGGATTGGCAGTGGGCTGGGAGCTTGCACAGGCTTGGGAGGCAGAACTGGAAAAACTGGATGTCAAGCGGCCGAGTACGATTCCCGGAATTGACAAGCTTGCTGACGCCGATGAGATTCTGGGCTCGCTTGTGCCATGGAGGTTGACTAATGAGGTTTTTTTTGGGCCTGAACCAGGATGAAGGGACGAGGGCGGCGTTGAGGCGTATTGCGGAGGCGCATTTGGTGAACCTGTTGAATCATTTGGGGTTCTAGGGGTTCGTCTGAAAATGCTTGAAAATTCCAGCAAACTTTACCGCACGTGTGTGCCATGTGTCCATCAAAGCTGAGGGAGAATATTAAGTCACAGAGGAGGATCTAAGCATGTCCCACCTTCTCTTCCCGGAAGACCTGCAGCGAAACATGTTGAATCCTCGCACGACGACCAACCAGGTTTGAGTCCACTTTCAGTTTCGTCAACACAACGCCATCTCCGAATCACAGCAGTTATTCACTTGTGGTCTCTGAGCAGGCAGTATAAATCAACCAGACCAAACCAAGCCAAGCCGGTCAGCATCCCTTTCTCCCACACTTACAGCTACGGCGTTCACCGCGCCGCGTTAGAAAACCGAAAACTGGAAGTTGAAAACCGGGAACCGAGAGATTATCCGTGGCTACTACTCCCTGTTGCATATCAATCCCCCCCCCCCAACGGGCGAAGCATCCTATATTGCAGAGGCTGGTTGCACGGATATTTATTACCTACCTACCTACCTACCTTGCCTTGCCTTACCTAGGTCTGGTATTAGCCCACATTTGTTGCAAAGGTGCCTCGCCTCACTTCACTTGACTTGACTTGACTTGACTGGACGCCGACCCCGGGATGTTCCATATCCATCATCTCCCCATCTTTTCTGCATTTCCGCAATCCGGGTTTCATTCAAATTTGTCAAACGCAACATTGAAAGCTTTTGAAAACGGGGGGTACAGTTTCTGTGGATGTTCAGTGGCACACACTGCCATGTTTCAGCATCTGGGTACCTACCTAGGTGCCTACCTACCTACCTAGATAATCCTAGATAATGCGCACATGATATTTTGCAGTCAAGTATCTATCCATACATTCTGTATGTGCACGTGTTCGCTGTCCGTGACTCGTGGGTGGCGAGGCAAAGCGTTGGGCTGGTTGGGTCGGTCGGGTCAGTCGGGACAATGGTTCACCTTGCTGACGGTGACAGACACAGACACAGACACAGACGTTAAATGAGGCTGGGGCGGTGACAGCACAGCATGCACAGCACACACAGCACACACAGCACACACAGCACATACAGCAGATTTGACGCGTCATGTGGCTTTCATGTGGCTTTCATGTGGCTTTCATGTGGCTTTCATGTGGCTCTCATGTGGCTCCCACAGAATGAAAAGAAAAAGTGTGAAAATGAATTCCAAAGGGGGAGGGTGATGTCAAGGCATTTTAGGGGGGGGGGGGGGGGGGGGGTTTTTACCACTTTCCTTTTTTTTTTAACAAGGA
>Ga0247765_1000756_pt1 | contig 21821 bp, 14 predicted proteins | sample UWRJL106311C6_FD_179949 | JGI IMG/M metagenome (GOLD analysis project Ga0247765, IMG submission 179949) | Plant litter microbial communities from Arlington Agricultural Research Station in Wisconsin, United States - UWRJ-L106-311C-6 | ecosystem: Environmental > Terrestrial > Plant litter >... | reverse complement strand
AAGGGAAAGCGGGGAGGGGGATTCATCACGACTCCTATCTCGGGGGGGGGGGCGTCGGCAGACTTTTGGCTCTCGTTCACTGATTGATGATGTTTATGCGAAGAGGACGACGCTGAGAATCCGTCGCCGTCCACGAGCTGAAAAGTTGACATGTGGCTCCATCCACCACAGAGTGTCAAAGTGGTGGGTTGCCAATGTAACTTGGCTGCATATTGGATCTGGCATACTATCTCCTGATTCGTTGCAAGCCCTGCTGTGGCCGCCAGGGTCTTAGGGGTTCGCCTTCGCGCGCGCGCGTCGACAGTCCCTGCCGAAAAAAAAACGCCCAACCCCGCACCCGCAACCAAAATTTTCAAAACCCGGAAAACCACCCCCCCTACTTCAAATGGCCCACCACCTTCTCCTCCTATAACTCACGACTTCTTGTTCTGACCAATCAGAAGCCACGAGCAGTAGGCTCTCAACACCTCTCTATACTACGGAAAACCTTAACCCCCTCTTCCCTACCGCGTGCCGGCCTGGTGGTTCCGGCAACCTGCCTTACTTACTCCCCTCTCTTCCCGCTGAGATACGGTCTTTACCGACTGCCTCTACGCCTGCTATGGTACCCGCTACGTAGCAAATAATACAGGGAACCCCCCCCTCCGCCTAGTAATAGCCGGAGCCCGGCCCGATTTGCGCCTTTACCGACGCCCTTCTAGCCGAAATGGAGGAAGATAGATAAGCAATGGGGGAGGTTATTTTAGCCCTTTCTCTTTACCTCGACTCGGCCCTTTCGCAGTTTAAACGAGGCCGAAAGAAGCACTGGGCCCTCCGGTTTAACTAGGAAATCTTCGCTGGTATAAAAAGAGCAATTAACCCCCGGAGATAACGCTAAACCCCTCCCCCGCTAGGAGAAACGGGTTAAACTCTAAACAGGTTAGGTACCCGGAAGACGGCCCAAACCGCTACCGTTGCTACGTCTCCGAACCCGTCGCTATTAATAATAACACCCTTCTCGCCACCCCCTACTTATACTAACGTAACCAGGTTCGGCCGAAGTTATTTTTCCGAACCAGCGCTAACCCCGTTAAAGGGGTAATTCGAACGTAACCCTTTGTACTAACGGAACTAACCCGCGAACGCTAAATCCCTAGCTCCCCTACCCGCTAAGATTAATAGCCTACTAGTTAAAGCTACCGCCCCCTTACCTAACCGTTGGCTTTTCCTAAAACTGGATTAAAACGATTAAATTCGCGACCTTTAAGCTTCTGAGGTTAAGTTCCTCCTATATAATAAGGCTAAAATTAATAACGCCGACTTTACCTTTATTTTTAAGGTAATAAGCGGGTGGGGGATAGTCGTATCGGATAAGGTAAGACTCGCCCTTTTAAACGTTACTAGCCTTACTATTATATTAAATATAGTATAATATACTTACGTAGTCCCGGAGGTTCCTAACGAACTTTAGATTATAAACGGTACCTACTAAGCGAAAAACCTACTAGTAGATAAAGTACTAGCTATAACTAAGCAAAAGGTATTTTAATTAGTCCCCTTTAAGCATACGGAACCCAACCTGTATTACTTAATATAACTAGTTTCCCTCGGAGAAAAAATCCGGCCCAGCTTTAAGTTATTTAACTTTAAGCTAGCTAAATTGATGGAATAGAAAACCGCAATCCGTTAATATACTAACTATTAGGAATTTTACGGCCCGAAACCGTATAAAAAGCCGGCCTGTTGTAAGAATTGCGGCCTGCTGGTCCTAAATTATAGGTACGTTAAAGACCCCTTTCCTACCTATGCTAATTACTAAGGGTTATACTAAGCCGATTATACCGCGTACGCAATTCGCCTAGTAATTGTAAACGGCCGGGTCGTTAGGCCTAGTAAGGAATAGTTAAAAGTGGTCCGTACCCTTAGTACCCGGGCTATAGCGGCAGCTAGAGTAGTAATAAACCCGATTTTTAGCCCGGAAACCAACCTAACCCCCCCTTTCCCTATAATAAGTACGATCCGGGGTAAAATCCCAGTCCGTATAATAAACCGCCCAGACCTGGAGATAACGGAAGCTCTTTTAATACCGGAAGAATAGCTCCCGACCCAGAAAGAAGTACCTTACAATACCTACGCGAATAAAGGGTTTACTTACTATTAGTACTTCCTTGTCGACGTAAAGGATAACGAGGAGCAACTTACGTTAATAATTAATAGATTACTAAGCGAAGTCGAAAGAAGGGAAGACGCTGAGGATTAGTAAAGGCTTGCCTCGACCCTACCTAACTTTACCCTAACTACTTTATTAGCTTTTAAAGTAGCTGCTTAAATAACTCGAAAGCGTAGCTTCTCCGCCCCGGTACCCGGCCCCGCCCCGGTACCTAATATATAGGATTCGTACCCCCCGACGACTGGAAAGCTCGCCGCTTTACTAATCCTAACCAGGTGTAACTCCCCTAGCCTAGGCCCAGCTATTTTACTCTACCGTATTAGGAACGGAAGCGTTTGAAAACCCTAAAGGGGTTAACTTTAGTATAACGGAGACGCTTATAGTACTATAGCTTAATTATTAAAACTCGGGCCTAATTACAGATAAGGCCCTGCAGACCGTTTTTGAGTAAAGCGTATAAGTAGTGGCGTTGTAAGAACCGTAGACTTACGCGAGAGATAACTACTGGTTACTTAAATTATATCCGTCGTATAAGTTATATACAATAACTGACGCTAAATTACGGTACGCTACCTATATTAGCTGGGCGTTTACTAGTACGTACGTCTCCCCCTTAGGGCCTTACTAAATGGATGTTAAAATCCGCTTGGAGGTCGTTACAAACGTATACCTCCCCCCCGCGGAGAAAAGTATCGCTAAGGAGTTCCTAGCTAAGCCGTTACGCCTTAGGTAGCTAGTAGTAGGAGATTTTAACGCTAAATACCCTAGTTAGGGTATAAACGTATTCGTAAACCTTAGGGGCTGTAAAGTAGCGGAGTAGGCGGCGGAATAAGGCCTACGGCTAGCCTTGTAAAACGAGGCTACGTATAATTAAGGAGGGACGCTTAACCTTATCTTCCGAAGGTAATAGGCTACTACGGTAAGGGTAACTAGTAAGCTTGAGTACGGTTTAGATTATAGGGTAGTTTAAACCGAGACGGTAATTAGCGGAAACGTCTTACCGGTTAAGTAGGTAGTATTGGAGCGTTATTACAAGGACTTTGCGTAAGTAATATACGCCTTAAGCTCGGATAGCCCCCCTCCGCGTACTATAGTAGAGCTTGATAAAGCGGTTAGGAGCTTGTAAAAGGATTTAACGTTAATTATTAGGGCCGCGGGCGTTAAGGTGAAAGGTAGGCGGCCGTTTAGGTGGTATACCTTGGATTACGTAAAGGTAAAAGTTACATTTAAAAGCGGTGCCGTATCTCGGCGACGGTATTATACGATTCTGCGGAAAGCCAAAAAAGAATACTAGGCCTTCCTAGTTAACGGGGCGGCTAGTAGTTAGGAAGCCTTTCGGCTGGCGGCGTAAAAGTTAGTAAAGCCGCAGACCGAAGCCCCCCTAGTAACCGCCGGGGGAATAACGCTATCCGGAGAGGAATCCGAGGCCTACCTGCTACGGTACTATTTAGGAAAGCGAGCAGAGGAACTACGGCTGGAAGCCCCGTTAGTAAAGTCCGTAGGCTACGTATTAGTTTTATACAAAGTTACTAAGCGAGAAATAAATTATTATACGTTATAGGTACTAGATAAGGCTCCGGGAGAGGATGGAGTTACAGGTAAAATACTGGTTGCGGTATGGGATTTTATAGGCCTAAGAGTTCATTATATTTACAAGAGCTCCCTAAGGTTTAGATATTACTCGGAAGAGCTATAAATAGCCAAGGTAGTTTTTATCCCGAAACCCGGGCGCAGAGACCTAACCGACCCGGCTAGCCGCCAGCTTATCTCCTTATTATTAGTAATTAGTAAGGGATTGGAACGGCTAGTAGTTAAAAGACTAGCTTACGCCGCAATTAGCTACAAGCTCCTTTCGCCTTAATACGTAGGAGCGACCCTAGTAGTCGGAATCTTAGACCTAGCCTATGCGTTAGTATACGACTTGGAGGAGTCCCGGGCTAAGGGGCTTTATACGGGTACTTGTTTTCTGGATATAAAAGGCGGCTTTAATAACGTATAGTACTACCTGCTTTTTAGGCAGCTGGAAAACCTAGGTTTCGCGACTGGTCTAACCCGTTGGGTTTAATCCTTCCTAAACCAACGATTATAGGATAGGGGACTCCCCCAGGGCTTACCCTTTTCCCCGGTTCTCTTTATACTTTACCTTATAGGTGCGGTACGCGGGTGGGACTCCTTCGCGTACGTAAATGATGTACTTATTAAGTATAGCGTAAGGACGTTAGTAGCGATAAGGGTAGGCCTAGTTGCTAAAGTCTCCAGAGTACTGGAAGCGCTAGCGTCGCTGTATTACCTGGTAGCCCCGGCCAAGATAAAGTACCTAGTAGTAACCCCGGGCGCGATAACCCCCCCGGAGCTACTACTAGTAGTAGGCCTGCTAGTACTACGCCTGAAAACCAAAGTACGGTAGTTAGGCCTTTGGCTTAATAGCCGGTTAAAATTCGACGCGTACGTTAGTTACTAGGCTAGTAAGGTAGGAGCTATGGTAGTATACTTATACAGGCTTAGTAAGACCGTGAGAGGTATCCCCTTGGCGTAAGCGGTAGTAGTGGCGAGAGCTTACGTAGGCGAGGTGGCTTTATACGGAGCAAAGGTTTGGAAAAGGTCGCGTAAGCCCTAGGCTTAGTTCCTAACTATAGTAGATAAGTTACTAAAGTAGGTAGCTAAAGCGGTGGTATTGGTATACCGTACTACGTAAGTTGTAGCTTTGTACCGAAAGAGCGGAGTATTTCCGGTAACGTTAGAGGTAACTAGGAGATAGGAACGGTAGTAGCTTTAACTAGTAGCCGCCCCTGCGTACTTACCGTACTACGCCTTCGGACGGTTATAATAGCCGGTTAAGGTTAGAAAAAACGCCGCCCCAAAAGGGACGAACCTTTAGGAGCTGTAAAAGAGCGCGTTTAAAACCTAGCGGTAAAGCCTCCCTGCCCTAAATAGGTTACTACTGGCCGGGCTTTTGTAACCGGGTAAGGAAAAATAACTCCAGGCGGTTAAGAAGCTGGAGGTTGAGGCCCCGCTAGAGACGGTACTTTTGTATATAAACGGGTTTAAGGTTAAGGGACGCGAGGAGGCCGGTTGGGTAGTATCCGTATGGAAAGATGGTAGAAAAGTAAAAGCCCTTAGCGGGAAATTAGGCTACGTTGAAATATTCGACGCGGAAGTAATCGCCTTAGCCGTCGGGCTAAGCGTAGCGGCTACTGAGGAGCGAGCCCTGGTTTTTACTAATTCGTAGGTGGCGGTAAGCGCCGTAAGTAAAGGGTTCTCCCCCTTTAGCTAACCCGTAGTAGAAAAAGCCTTTAACGGTTTATACCGCCCCGGTACCAGCCTATACTGGTATCCGGCCTACGTTGGCGTTAAAGGTAATAAAAGGGCGGACTAGCTGGCCAAGCTCGCTATAGGCCCAGAGGTAGAACCGAGGGGTCTGCCTACGTACGCCTACGCTAAGGCTGCCGCCCGGAAGCGGTACGAGTAAAGGGTTAGGGAGTAGTGGGGCGAAGTCAGGCCCGCTAGGTACGGAGCGTTAGGGCTAGGGCCGCACCCAGACGCCCTTAATACTACAAGGCCCAGGATGGGCAAGATTATTTAATACCGTACGGGGTATAGCCCGTACGTAAGCTACTTAAGGAGGTTTGGTAAGGAAGGAACCCCGGTATATAGCTGCGGCGTACTATAGGAACTACAATACCTATTGTACTGCCGAGGACTGGTAGTATACTGAACGGCGGTACGAAAGGCGTGCCGAGTGGGGAAGCGAAGGAAAGAAACGGTTCTGGGCACCAAGGAACTGTACGAGGTAATGGTCGGAAGGCAGGCGTTAAGGTTCTTCCCCAAGTAGAGGCTAAGATTGGTTTACGAGCCCTACTGGCGTAAGAAAGGTTGGCTTAGTGCGTTTTACCGCTGGGGGCGGCAGGTGGGTAGTGGAGGAAGCGAGACCCGAACTAGCGGGGGGGTGTTATGTAATCACTCAGGTGGTAGCGCTGCTAACCCTGGCCTACGGCCAGGGCGGGCTACCCTAAAACGAATTGAATTGAATTGAATTGAATTACTTCAAATGGCCCCCATACCTTCGTCGCCCATCAAAAAAGCCAAATTTAAGCACTCTACGCCGCGAAAACGCAACCGGATCGTAGCGAGGTATAATAGTGGTCTTACGGCCAAGGCGGTGGCCCACTACGAGGGCGTTTCGGAGGTGTACGTGCGGGGCGTGATCAAACGCTTCCAAGCCCAAGACTACGGAATTTCGAAACCTGGCCGTGGCCGGCTACCGAAGCTTTCTGAACGCGATAAACGCCTGATTCTACGTAAGGTGGCCATTGATCCGTTCATTTAGATCGAAACTTTACGGCGAAGATACTGCGGGTACGTGGGAAGGGCCTGCCTAACCACCTACCTTAAAAAGCAGAATATTTCCCATACCCTCAGTCACGGCAGGTGCCCTAGATGCCCTACAGCCGTGGTATGGTTAGTCAGCCCTTGGGCTGACCCACTGGTTGAGGTGCTGTTGCCAATGCTGTGCACCCTTGGGTGCTGTAGCCTAGTTGATCTACTGTCCTTGAAGTGCTGCCGACTGCACTGTGGCAAAGTGCAGTCACCACAACCACGGGGAGTTCCGGGGACCCACCACCTATAGGCTTAGCTTATAGGGGTAGACCTAGCATTATTATTATGTTAGCCTAGCTAACTCATTACCCTAAAATCCTTTAGATTCTAGCGTTAACGTAAATACCTTTCTCTTTATAGTATAAGCTTCTCTTTTATATTTTAAGGCCCTTACCCCCTATAAAATTAACCTATACCTACTAAGAGCCCTATAAAAAACCATTTCCCCTCTTATATTTTTAATATCTAATTCTTTTCCTTTTTTTTACCTTAAATAAAATAGTTTATATATAACCTTTAGGCAACCTTTTAACCTTCGTAATTTTTATACAAAGCCTACTATAGTCACCCTATTACAGGGTATAAACCCCTATATCTCTACTTATTACAGTAGGTTAGTCTCCTGATCTCAACTTCCTTTAACCCTGTCCTTGGCAGTCATCGTATACCCAAAGCCTTCCGCTGCGCCTCTTACAGGGGACTCACCCCCTGTAACCTCCTGTACTGGACCTCACTGAGACCAGTCAGGTCACACAAATTAACACTTTTGTTCCTGCAACCCAAGAAATGGCCTGGCAATCGCTGTTGCAATGGGGGTGGTCAAGATCCGGGGCGGGGTTAAAAAGTGGGGTTGGGCGTTTTTAAACGACACCCACTGTAGGTCTCAGCTCGGATGGCTGAATGCCAAAAGTACTAAAATAGAGGTAAGGCTGCCCCACGGTAACTTGTCTCGCGAATTTCGTGAGAGGCGTGCGTAATGTACCTTTGCCGGCTTGTCAATGTCCTTGGATTTCTCTGAATGACTGCGTCGCTGAGGTGCAGCTTGCGGGCGTCATGGACGGCACGGCTGACGAATGATAACATTTCATTTGCAGGTTCTTCGGATCCTTCTGTCAATGCAAATCGTCTACCGACAAGCTGGAACGCTGTCTAGTGCTACAAAAAGGACAGACGAGGCTTTGGAAGGATTGGAAATTACCCACAACCTTGCTTGTGCTTCAAACTATCGAGTCCCCCCGGTCCATTGTGCTGACATTGGAAATCTCGTTCGCGATGAGCTTTATTAGTGGATTTTGTGCGAAATTGAGGCTGCCCTGACTTTCGCCTAGCCTATGGGATATGACTCAGAGGCTGAGCCTTTCTTCGCGACTAACAATTGTAGAAAAAGTTACATCTTCGCTAAGGCTTTTGGTCCAACCGCTCCAACGACCAAGGAGAGCCTTACCAGGCACAGAAACCAGCCGGTTACTCTCCCTTCAAATTATAAAACCTACAACAGCCTGGACACCATGGTTGCATGCCCCACTTTTATACGAGCCTGGAGGAGAGCGAGGCACCCGTGGGGGTGAATGCGGACTGCAAGCTGAACACCACGCCAAGTCTCAGTTTGTACCACTTTAGCTGCTGGCGCGGTGCGGTTTTCTCCATCTTCCTCGCGGTCACCACGGGATTCCAGTTTGCCTGAATCTGCCAGAATCGTCACCATGGCTATAATGTGGGATCTCCATTCAATTCATGTTTAAGAGTGTCCATTACGCCATATCAAGGCCTGGAAAAATCACAGCATGACCTCAATAGATACAGCCAAGGCATTTGATAATTAGTTCTGGGCCTTGACCGTGTTAAGCCACACCATGTTCGATGTTCTCGACAATGTAGTCAAGGACTTTCCTCGATGGTAGGCAAGGCTCCCCGATCGGAAGGGTGAGTTAGTTCCATTAGGCGCCTTGATGGCCAGCTGAAGGCTGAAACTGGTCAAGCGCGTCTCCATTACACACTATTTAAGCCACATTTTACCACCACAATGCGTGGCTTCCTGATGTCGATAAATTGAGTGGCTCATTTGCTTGCGGCTGAGCGGTTCGCAGTCACCCCTGTGTCACACTTCCCGTCTTTCAAACCTCGAGCCCAGCAGCCACTCGGGGCTGAGGTCTCGGGCACAAGGCTATGCTGTCTGGAAGAAAATTATTTCAACATCTTGTCCCCGCTCGGCGACACGCCCAATTATCCAGCTTCAATATCTCGCACCAAAAAATGAAGTTTCAGCGGCGCCAACTAGCGGGCCCCCTCTTTGCTGTGGTTCTGTTGCATTTCGCTAGATGTGCCACGGGCTATCGCTTTTCGGCATGCGAAGACAAGGTTCGCGGCATTCTCAATGGCACCCAGTCAGATGGTGCCATCACCAATGTCACAATCCGCGAGCTGGATTACATCTACCATGGGCCCCTTCAGGGGCTCAAGCCAACCTCCAACAGGTCCGAAGTCCTGTCCCTGACCATGCAAGGTACTGCAGCAGCCGCCTCTGCCCACGTCACTCTGAGCTCGACACACTGACTGTCTGTCAACTTGTGCAGGGTGTAAAGTCCTTTGCAATGATCCCATCGAAGTCGCCGAGCCCGCCAACGCACTCTCCCTGACAGCAACATGGGTCTTCCCCCTGGCCATCATCTTCAATCTGCCCTACGAGACCTACCACAGCAGAAAGGTTTGGAACACTCTAAAGGCCGTCCTCAACTGGCTCGGCTCCCCGCAATCTGCGCTTGCAGCAACGCTTTGGAATTTCAGCCAGATCCGGCGATGTGCACGTCGTGCCAAAGCAAAAGGGGGGTTGCTCAGAGATGCGCTGTATGTGCTCAGCTGCCTCAACCAGTTTGATCTCTTGGAGCACGTGCCACGGCAACCCAGGCGCAAGTCGGTGGAGAAGAAGCCTGCACAGAGCAGCAGTTCAGAAGGAGACAGCGGGAATGAGACTGGACCCAATCTTGGCGACCCCACTAACCCTGGTGGCAACACTGGCACCACCATCGAGGATGGTGTCAATGACGAAATCGAGTCAGCAGAAGAGGAAAACGCTTTCTTCAAGGTCTTGGTGTATGGACTATTCAGGCCGCAGGCACACATCCCCCCGGCCCTTCAGTCGCAACTTCAGGACGACGCAGGGAATATCTATCCGATCGATGTGGTGCTGACGGAGGAGCTGCTCGTAACCCTTGCGTATCAACTTCGCATGCTTCGACGACGGGGTGTTTTACCAACATTTTTTAGCTTGGTCATGTTTCTCGTCGCTTTTATCTTCTCGGTCGTCCTGACATTCGGCAACTTTGACGACGACAACATCAATGTGATATACATGTCCATCGGGCTGTTCGTGCTCTGGCTCCCGATCCTCGTCATGTTCAGCATTGCGGATCGAAATCCTGTCTCCTCAGAAAGATCGGCGTGAGTACTTTTGCAATTCTATTCTATCCCCCTCAATGGACTTGACGGTGACGCTAAATTTTCCCACAACCCAGGATGTTGATTTCCCGCTGGATGTATAACGTCAATGTGGTACGTACCTGGGCGAGGGAACAGGGGTTGCGACCTTCGGTAGAGTTACTGGCACAACTGGAAGGCAGGTGGTGGACAAGAAATACCGAACTTCACGGCGACGACGGGAACAACGCCGAGAGCCATGAATTGACCGAAATTTCCGGCGCCTCTGGGAGTCGCTCCGATCCTGCACTATCCACTTTCCCAGTGGGAAAGTTCATCGGTCAGGGCCGTTCCCTGCAGTATTGTGGTCTTGTCCACGCTGTTTTATCCACCACGGTGGAGGACCCTGAAAAGCAGTTCGGGAACAGTGTCACGGTATACGATGCATGCGGTGGTGACGTTGCAGACTTCCTAGCACGTCACAAGCCCGGGCCCTGGTGGGGTTATGCTGCGCTGTCGTTTGGCATAGTGTGGACCGAGATAGGTATGGCGGTAATGCTGGCTTGGAATACCCCAACCATTGGCCCTGGATGCTGGTCTGGTAGTTGCTTCCTGTACGGTGCCCTAAGTTCCATGGCATTCTGCATCCAGGCCTGCACAAAGCGGTTTGGAAAGGTTGTTGAGGCGGTGACATATGTTTTCAACGGCGCCGCCTTTTTCTGGCTGCTGGCGACCATTGTGTTGCAAGTACGTATTGCTGGCGCTGGATAGAACTGATAATGATACAGAACTAACTCATTGGCAGCTCGTCGGCGTCTTTAACAACTGCTACTGCTTTTCGAGCCCTTTCGGCAAAGTCTTGGGTCTCGGAGGCTACATGGACTTTGGCAACTCTATCGAATATCGTAACGACTACAATGTCATCAGCTACTGGGTTGCTGCCGCGGCTATAGGGGGGCTGGCTCTCCTTGGGGCTGTCGGGTTTGCCATAGGGTTGTGGTCCGGGTGCTCAGAGCTCTGGACCGCCAACGAGGAAAAGTGCCCGCGCATCGCCAAGAGTCCTGTCTACGAGAAACGGGTCAGAATCACTCCAGAAACCCAGGCTCAGGGCGGTGACACGTTCAGAGTCGAGGACAGGATCACAGTCCAGGCAAGCACGAGGTGGTTGCAAGGGTGAAAAGAGTGTCGAAGGCTGGCTCTGACCGCTTGTCTTGGACTTACCTGGATGTTCATCACTCACTATAAACACCCCATTCACATACACAAACTTCACCTACTCCGACATGATCGTCACGTCAACGGCCAAAGCCGGCGCCGCTTCTGGCGCAACGGTCCCCGGCGGCCGCGCCGATCTGTTCGAGACTGTTGCTACCGTTACGGCGACGATAACCCTAAGCCCAGAATTGGTCTGTATAAGAAGATGGGTCCGCGTCCTTGGAAAATGAACCTTTTCGATTTTACTTTTCGTGTTGCTTACTTGGCCACGACAGACTTATCCTTGCCCAAGGTCAAATCAAATGCGGATTAGCGCTTGCTGTATAAACAAGATACAAGCATGCTTGGCCGAACCACATGGTGCCATGTCCGTGTGTCATTGTTGCATATCAGGCAGTGAGCTGAATCTCCCACCGCAGCCCTGCTCCGGTCTTTTCGGCCCGGAAATCCGAGCTGGTTCTATGTTAGACGAATATTTTGACATTATTCCTGCACGCACATTCACCTCCCCGAGATCTCCCTGTAGGTACCTGACATGGATTATGGGACCCGTCTGTGAGACTACCCGCCTGAGAGAGGCTTGGTAGGGGCTTCTACTCCCTCACTCCGGTGGAATCGCTCCAGCCGTAAACTACTGAGACAAATGCGTGTTCCGGAGCGGGTTGCCCTATGACAATTTTGGTGCAACATGCTCTCCTTAGAGTAGGCAGGAAGCTATTCACATGGGCCCAATCTCAGTGAGGATACTTTTGACAACTTGGACCATTATCCCTGCTAGGAGAACCGAACCCAGCCTGAACCAAACTACTACCTAATGGGTTATCCCTCGTTGCATCACCGTATGCACACATCGGTAAAAACAACCCGAGTCATTTCTTACTTGAAGAACCAACCCCCCGGATCGCCATTCCAGTGAGAGTAGGTTGACCGTGGCATGATCCAGGCTATCACCGCCCCCAACTTGCCTGCCTTGAGACCTTAGGGTTTTATGTTTTCGTATAGCAGCTTTCAGTCGCTTTGCGGAGGAGCCTAGGAGACCAGGATTAGAAACGGACATTCGAAATGGTAGTGTCATGTGGTACTTGCCCGCATATCTTTATCATGATTTGCAGATGATTAGTCCTAGTCTGGAGCTATGCTGACGAGAGTTTGACCGAAAACACTTACCTTTTCTTAAAGCCGCCAGCTGCCAGATTGTTGTCAATACAGCAATCAGGTAGCCGCCTCCGATGTACCAGGCAGCGAAGCCTCCAACACCAACATTAGTGTATGCAGCCATAGCGGCGGCCATACATCCAAAAGCAGCAAACCCAACACCTATCATAGTGACATTGTAGATAAGTGCTAGGAGCAGCAAACGCCGGTGCCTTCTGAACCAACCATCGTGCAACTTTTGCTGGTTGAGCAAGCCGAGCAAGCCAGAGGCGAACCCTGAGAATATTAAGGTAAAAAACATGAACCAGCTCGCGACCATCAATTTACGGACGTCTTCCTTGTCGAGAACATCCGACTTTGTATCGGAAAGGTCCGCTACTGCCACCGCGGAGGTCATTTGGGCACCGACGGTCCCGATGAGCGCCACGACGAGAGGATAGTAAGATTTGAGCATTTCAACGGTCATCCGGTCAAACTCGTTGGGCGGCGTGAGAGAGGGGGAAGCCTCCCCGTTCCGGCCATGGCGGATGGTTTGAGGATAGGAATTGGTTAGGCTATCGACGGAAGTGGCGTGGGGTTCAGTAATTGATGTTTTGCCCAACTTTTGATTTTGGGATTCGTTTCCCTACCAAGATGAGGAGTGAGTTAAGAGGGGTAGAAGTTTTTGCTAGGGAACTTCACCAGGTATATTTTATGTCAGACTGGTAACAAGACCCACTCTGGGGCAGGCTTAGGGAGATCCTTATTCCCTGCGAAGTTCGAACGTCTGACTTCATGAGGGCCGGGGCAATTCGCGGCTGGACCGGCTAGACTAAAATGATATTGGTTGAGGCATTTTTTTGTCACAAGGTGCATCGTTCGTTGGGCAACCTGATTGGACGCCCTGCTTTCTAGTCATATCTCATATCTTTGCCATATCTTTTTGGTGTAACGCAGACGCAACCACAAGGTATTGCGCGAGGGCCTTGCGCCCGACATCACATCCATGTCCGCCAATCAATCCAGCCATGGGCGACGGACATATGCATCTCCCAATGTTGTTCTCGGAACTTTCCGTAGGCTTGCATGACCCTGAGCCGTTGCCTTGTTAACCTGAGCTGCGGTGATCCTAGCATGGATGGTTGCACAGCCTAGGCGCATTGGGCTGCTTGCCTGTGAAAGGCTATGAGGGTCCTACACTACCGGCGGTGTGGCAGATGCGGGTAATGTAATCGATTGCTACATACATGATGCTGGATGCAGTGGTAGACGGTTATGGCGTGATGGGTCTTGGTCGGGGGTTGCTTCTACAGAAAAGAGAGAGCGTACGCGTCAATAGGGATGGACTCTGCCAGAGAACTGACCAACATGACGTAGTACATAGACAAGGACGGAAAGCTCGGCGCAGCCACGGCTTGGCCTGGCTCAGTGGCCAAACAGGGGGTTGAGTAGGAAGCGTATATTATCGGCGGCATTTCCCCAGAAGCTTTTACACAGAAATAATTACGTGACTAACAATAGCATGGATTGGTGAAGAATGATCGTAAGTCTACGACTAATCCTGCCAGAGACTGCGACTGACTAAAGGTACTTATGCAGGGAAGCGCCCTCCGGATGTAGCCGAACCGGCCCCAGTACGTCATTTCTCAAGTTTTGAGATATTGATAGTATTCTTGAAGTGTGACGCCAGTAATGGCTCAGATCTAGCTGTGTGTTCTGCTGATTGTCTTGTGGTGGGGGTTTCGCGGGCGGCACTCGACAGGACGCACTAGAAATATCTCAAAGCATGCCCTATGCGTGATTCCGTCAACGTCGTGAGCGTACTCCGATCGGGAACATGAGGTAGTATATATTGTACTGCTTTATGTCCATGTCACAAGGGGGCTGTGGTCTCACACTGGCTTGAAACCGAATTGATTTGGGAACCGAATGGTTTCTCAGGGTGTCTGCGGTTGAATGCAGCCAACAAGGCACGAGCTCCATCGTTCTCGAAGTACTCAAATGGTTCCCACGTCCAGTTTTTCTGTTTCGGCCAACCTTCCCACTGAACCAGATATTCAACTCCTTCTCCAACAAGGGTTAAATCAAAAATCTTCTCCATGGCATATTCTTCCGCTTCAATAAGTCCGGATTCCCCGCAGACCTGGTGAGGGTCAGGTTGTACATGATCGCCAGCGCGGTACGGCTCAATGAGGGAGACAGACATGGAAGGAGTTGTGAATGCGCTAACCTGAAGGGAGGGCCAGTCAGATAGTGGTAGGAGAAATTATCTTCTAGATTCTGAACGGGCCTAGTATCTTCTTCTTTGCTAGCCTTTTGGTCTTGATATTCTTAGCGTTAGCGTAAGCTGATTCTTTATAAAATTTCAGAGCTTCTTTCCTCCGCTTATCGACCTAGTGCTTGGTGTGTGTTCTGGCTTGCTTAAGGTTTTGTTTGGCTTCGTTGTGGACATTCTTTATCTAGAGTGATTCAAGTTTAGAGGGACAAAAATTGGAGTTAAACAAGCTTCATCGCAAAGACGTATTACTATTCAACAAAACTGAGGAGCATATAGCTATCGAACGTCAGCACCACTTGGCTAAAAAGCCCCGGTACCCAAAACACACATGAAATCAAGGGCTATGCCCGCCGCCTAATATGCGAAAACCTGCCATACCATCCTTTGACACCTCCATTGTGGCTCTTCTCCTTCGTTTTTGTAGCACCAGCGTCCGGGTCCTTGTTGGCACTGACGTCCATCTCTATGGACTGACGAAGGAAGCTTGTATCATAAGCCTCACTCTCAAACTCTGCAAGTGCGTCTCCAATGCACTGAAGATAAGGGAGATCTATGACGATGCCTCCAGCTTCGGAAAGTATTTTGCACATCTCGTATCTCTCTGCGCAGCTTAATCTGTCTTCTTTCCGAAGCGCGGTAGGGTGCTGGAGGACCCAGTGGATAGGTAGCCGCCACCGCGAATCTACTGCTGTAGGATCTGCTCCGTGACGGATTAGTTCGGTAGCAAGAGACGGCGGTGCCATGTGCAGAGGTCTGCACATGGATAAATCGCTCTCTCCGGAAAATACGCTAAGTGGCGTATTTGGGTTCTGGCCGTGGTCGAGAATTAGCTTCGCCAATTTGTGCAAAGCCGAAGAAGGGATTTTCCTTGTCGGATGGTAGTCGGGGGAGAGTTCACTATCGCTTATCGACCGCGTCACCCAGAGCTCGGAAAGTATCCTAGCGAAGAAATCCGGATCTTGTGACATTCTAAAGCCGTTTTCAAGAAGCAGCTGAACCGTGATCAAGTACCTAGCGTTGAACTTTCCACTTGGAGGAAAAAAGATAAGGGAGCTGAGGAGCGGGTATTGGCTGTTGAAAGATCCCACACGGCCTTTCCTGCGTCTCTCTAGCCAGTCTTGAAGACAAAGAGTAAGACCGAGCGAGGTGGCGAAGGACAAGAAGTTGAGATCGCAGTTCCGGATCGAATCGGCCACCGTGTTGTAACGCCTAAAAAGTTCCAGATCCTCATCTGGTACACTGTAAATAAATTCGTACTGGCTCTTGCCAGTCGTCAGTTCGGATTTTTCAGCGTGGTACGCGAGTTGCTCTATCTCGGCGTTCTCTTCGCTCGTAAAAAACAGAGCAGGATCTGAAAATGCGTGCAATGGGACCCATGGTCTTCCCGGTTGCTGTTCGGTGTGAAAACTAAGCGGTTCCATGTACGGAGGGAGTTTGTTTGTGCCATCCCTACCAATACAACGTTGTGACCGTCGCCTTTCAGAGCTGCACTCACAATCCAGTACTTGGCGTGAAAGGAGTGGCCGTTCTCATGGAGGATGCTCGCAAGATCCCCGACTACCATTCCCTTGAACCACAGCCCCATGGCAAATTCCAGAACAGTTTGGTGCATTAGTTGCGGCCGAGCGATCCCGTTCTGGACTTTGATCTCTACCAAACCTCCGCTCCAGGTGTGAATATCGTCCCTGATAGATTTGTCATGGGGTTCGGGATCCAGGTTTGCCAGCTGAGCCGTCGTCTCTAGTATTTCTATCGCCTCGCTAAAGGTCCTGCAGTCTAAGAGCAAAGCTGCATCTCGTATCTGGCGTGCCTCGAGTGGAGGGCCAATGTGGCGGATGAGAAGCTCGAGCAGGGCGAAGGTACGGCGACGATTCCTTTTGCTGATTCTCTCCACAATCATTTCGTAAAACTCAAAGAGGTCGTCGGGAAGTTCCTCGAGCCGTTTCTCTAGAACATCCAGTGGCGTGGATTCCAGAGTTAGCGCAGCTGTTTCAAGGAGTACCCTGATAGCAAGCTTCACCCAAAGAAATACCCCATTTGCTCTGCCAAGGATGGTAGGAACAAGCCTCAAGATGGATGTGTTAATGCCAGGCGAAATAGCTATGGACCCGACTGCATATTCCTGGATGTCATGTGTGGTGTGGTCTTGCATAGCAAAACCCGGAAGAGAAGAGAAGTGAGCTTTGAGGATCTCCCACGGACGGCTGGATATGCAGACTTTAACCCGGGTTTTCGAGGATACCGAGCTGTGGAGAAGGGCCTTCACAAAACGACCGATCATGTCAAGATGGCCGTCGAACTCATCCAGGGCATCGAAAAAGAGAACCACGTCCATGCTTATCATGTTTTGTTCTAGTAGCTGCTGAAGGAGTCTCTCGAGCTTCGGAATCAACTCATCATGGTCCATACTGTTTCGAAATGCCGTAGCCAGAGCCTTGAGGACTCTCGTTTCTGGGGCCGCTTGATATGGCCTATGGTGCTTCTCCATCGCCACGAGGCGAGAACTGATAGAGCCAATCTGATCTGCCGCTTTGTTGCGCTCCGAGCGGTAGCTGGACTCTTCCGCCAGAAGATATTCCTCTCTTGCTTTTGCGTCTTGGAGGGACTTTTGTCTGGCTTCTTCGATGAGTTTCCGTCGTTCTGGCGTGACTGGAGGATCTTGCACATCCAATCTAGCTTGGCGGAGGTGTAGCATATCTCCCCTCACCACCTCCAACGCGCGTGTAGTAAATGATAACAGCCGTTGAACATTCGAGAGCTTGTTTTTTTGCTCTATTAGCTGCTTCCTCTCGCATTCGAATTTTTCCCATGTGGCTCGGTGGCGTTTGAGATATGGTGTATGAAGCGGAGCTAGAATTTGGAGGATGAGACTGCGGAGGACGCCTTCGAAGGACTTTTGGATTACCGAGCCTCGGTAATGGAAGAAAAACCCGGCCATGATCTCAAGTGAACCTCTTCGCCAGTTGTGCAAGAGTTCCCAGGTCTGGTGGCTCTGGAAAATGAGCTTCATGAGTGTCGATTTGCCCGATCCTGGCTTGCCATGAATCCAAAACAACCCGGATCCTTCCTGGAGCCATTTGGAAAATATCGGGAGGTCAAAGACCCAACTAAACGTATCTTTGAACGGATCGTCAATGTTATCGACGCGGTAATCGAGTTCCGGGGAGTAAAGCTCACTGTGCAACACTACGACCATTCCACAAGTGATTAGCCCCATAGATTCCGATGTAGCTCCCATAGGTACCCAGTAGTAAAACGAACATACCCTCGAGGGTTGACAGAATTTCGCTCAGCTCTACCAGAGACGGGTATTTGCTGTAATTCTCGTCATCACCTGGCACTCGAGACTCGGGGAGGTCCTGATCGGAGTCGGAGCAAACCGCTGCACCATCGGATACGGCGGGCTCAGACTGGTTGATGAGCTGCGCAAAAGTGCACAATTCCGCAATTGAGGAGGTGATTATTACGAGATAGGCGTCGCCTCTGCTGAACTTGACCATGTTGGAATGATCTCTGTGAATCGGAATGGTGACAGACTTATCCTTCCGATAATAGTGGGAGGTCGCAGAATAGGAATTCACCAGAACTGTGTGAGGGCCAGACCTGTCCCATGACCCATCCGGCCGTTGCTGCAAAATAGTCAGCCTACCATCTCAGCTTCGGCACTGCCTTGGTAGACTCACCACTACAGTTGGCGACTCCTCTGTCTCGTAAGCCCAGAGAATGCGCGCCCTTCTCAGAAAGGACAGTCCTTTAAACCGTGTGTTAAGTTGTCGGACATAGTTCCCTCCGCCATCTCGAGACAAGTCTTGGACGAGCGACTCGTTAGGCTGCCCCTCAACCATGGCCATTAAGTGTGATGGCTCCATGCCGAGGCTCGGGACACCAAACATAATGGCTCCTCGAATGTTGTCAAGAATGCTAGAAATGCTCTCGTCGCGGTCGGCCATCTGAACGATAGCCTCCTTAAGCACCAGGCCACCCAGACTGTGCGCAAGAAAGATTATGGGCTTTGAAGAGGGGCGGTTCCATCCTCCAGATTTAAGGTATAAAATCAAACCCCGCGCAATATCACTAATGGATTGAAAAGACCTGCTACCGCTAAGTTTGGAATTGTATCCGCATATCGCTGTCCTGACTTCCGGAAGTGACGTAGGAATGGCATCTCGAATCCACATAAAGGTCTTATCCTGGCCTCGCGGCTGCCAGGACCCAAACGGATGGCTCGCCAGGCCCGATATAGCAATGCAGTCGGCACGGTACTGGTCTGCGGTCGGGTCGTACAGGACGGTCATACCCTCAAAGTGGGTATCGAGGATCAGGCTGTCGGCAGTCTCTTCGCCTGAAACTAGGAGTGGCCACTCGTTGTCGGCCAAGCTTAGCTGGAGACATGGTGGGACGCTCTTCAACTGGAGCGTGGCCACCTTTGACGGCACCTCGAAGATTTCGGGTGCCCGCGCTACCGAGTAGACGACAACATGGTCGGACGGGATCCCGACGATGCTGCTGAGCAGGCTCGCCACATCTGCGGGTGTGGAAACATGATTCGGGAGCCTGCGCAGACGAAAGACTGTGCGACTCCAGTCTTGCGTGTTCATGCCAGGCTGAGAACATGCAGGCGGAGTGGCATTAGGGCGTGTCCAACACCGACTTCAAACAGGAATCGGTGCTGACGTTGGGCGGAGATTGTAAAGTCAAATTTAACCTCAACCCCACAATGTCTGGTTGTGCGACCGATCCACGTGACCGATGCGGCCATTAATTATCCCAGCTACCTGCTCCCCCCTCTAAAGAGCTGGCTGTCACGTGACTAAACTCTTTTTCACAAAGGTTGTGAAGGAAGCCTACATCCCCCATGCAAAATAACCAGGACACCAAAACACACCCTGCCAGAAGAAGGGGGTTCTGGCCAGGGGTAGACGAGGTTTTGCATCGCGTAGGCGGCTATGACTTCGTGGCCTTTTTGGTTGGGGTGGAAGATGCTTCCGAATGCGTCGGGTACGCCGAGGCCGAACGGCATGCCAGGCGCGCCCTCGCCTAGGTAGCCGAGCGGCTCTAAGGCGCGCGGGTTCAGCTGGTGCAGGGCCTCAGCGCGCGGGTTGACGGAGCGATAGAGCAAGGAGTTATAGATGTGTTCGCGGGTCAGACGGCCGCGGAGTTGCTTGGTGTACTCGTCGAGCGCGCGGCAGGTCGCCTCGTCCGGTTCTTCTGTTTCGGCTCCCTCGGGAACAACGTTGGGCTCATCCACCAGGGCTAGTGGTGCTCTCGTTGGCGAGCTCCCGGCACTTGAGCTGGTCATGAGGCGGCGCTTCGAGCTTGCTGGTGCCGAACTTGATGAATAGCAGGTCAGGCTGTTTTGAGTCCAGATACCGGTTCGTCGAGTCGGGGTCGCAGAACTCGCCGCCGGAAATCTCGGGCCAGCTGCTCCAGTCGAAAAAGCGGCGCGGTGGCCAATATCGCGGTCCTTTTCAAACTCGGCCATGACCTCCTTGATGGCCTTGTTGATGTTGCCGACGAGCGTGTTGAACTTCTTGCGGCGGTCGACGGTCAGCGTCAGGAACGGCGTCAGCCACTTCCAGAACTGCTACCACTTCCACGCCTTGATGGCTCGCTCCTGTTTGGTTGACGATCTGCGGCTACGAGTAGTTGTACCGCGAGCACTTCCACGCGCGGTCAAGCAGCACTGCGTTGCTCAGCTGGCGGCCGGAGCCGATGCCTGCTTCTGTTAATGTCTTTTCCTCTGCATAAAACGGAGGAAATACCGGCGATGAAAGAGTCACCAATGGCTGCCCATTTCTTGACCCAGCCAAAGTTGGTCGGCTCCTCGTCGTCCCGGGCAAAGATCTGATCAGGCGACGGAGTGCTCACATCCTTGGGGTCGATATCCGCGGCCGACGCAACAGCAACGAGAGAAACAAAAACGAGTGTAGACAAGCGAGAGAAGACGCCTCGGCGACGGGCGGCAGGCCGCGAGTGTGGGCCCATCGTGGTCTCTCTCTTGTCGAGAGATAACGAGTGACAGACACGGGCTGACAGAGATAGAAAGAATAAAAGAATGGAAGTATCCCCGGGCTCGGGGGCGTCCTGTAGACCACGAGGACGAAGTGCTGACCAAGAGGATGACGGAGAGATCCACGGAAGAGCTCTCGGCTGACTTGGTATACCCTCGTGATGGCGATCGAATTTCCACTTACATCCTGATTTCTTGGCAGGGTGGTTCCAGTGGGGTTGCTGCTGTGTCTCCACATTCCCATCAAAGGATTCACGCTCATTAAACGTCTTCACTTGGCAGACATACCCGTAATCAGATACTACCAAGATTCAGCGCTAGTAGTTATGTAGCCCGACCGTTGATAACAAAAGTCGGTGATACTGCTACCCATACTGCTGATTTGCAGCAACGGCCAGCTTCCAACCGCGCAATCTGCTCTCAATCAGAAAGTGATAGTCAAGTGATGAGGCAACCGGATCGTCGGTCAACCCTTGTACGCCTTTAATATCAACGTAGCCAATCCAAGCAAGAAAACGGACGACAGAGCAACCAATGCAGCGTTGGGCAAGCCGTTTGTTAACCGCGGTGAAATCCTCATTACCGGCCTTCGGGTGAAGCTGGTGCTGACCGACGAGGAGGACAGAGAGGAATATGTATCCGTGGTAAAATTCGGAATAGGAAAGTAGGGCGCAGCTCGGCGCTCTGGCGAACGGACCTAATTCTAGGCCCTATTACAGTTTCACCGCGTCGCCTAAGTGCTGGGTAAGACAAAGCACGGACTGGTGGTCCCAAACCTGGCCCCTGCCCCTCTGCCAATTATCATAACACGAATTTTGTCTACCATGTCTAATTTATAGCTGTCTTGCCTATGCTAAACGGAGGAGATTTGTCACAGACTACTGCTACACGAAAAAGCACAGAACGTTCACTACTTTAAAACAGTGGTAGTTGCTATTTTATCTAACGACATCTAATAGGCATGTAAGTCGTAATTAGAATTATTACCTGAGAGCTATCCTTACAGATTATGCGTTATCTGCTTTCCATCGATAGGAAACTTTAGCTGGGGGACTGAAAAGGGGCTCTGAGGCGGGCGGCGACGGTCTATGGGATCACCCTAGCTCAGGGGAAAATCAGGGAAGCTCAGGACAAATCGGCCCAGCTCACCCCAGCTCAGGACGACGAACGAAAAAGGAAATTTCGTGTGCCCAGATTCGTCGCAGACAACCAGGCTGGAACAAGCGACATATGCACCCCTGTTG
>Ga0247765_1000755_pt1 | contig 21832 bp, 23 predicted proteins | sample UWRJL106311C6_FD_179949 | JGI IMG/M metagenome (GOLD analysis project Ga0247765, IMG submission 179949) | Plant litter microbial communities from Arlington Agricultural Research Station in Wisconsin, United States - UWRJ-L106-311C-6 | ecosystem: Environmental > Terrestrial > Plant litter >... | reverse complement strand
CTAGCTTCGTACGAAGTAGTTTCCATTATTGGTTGTGGAAAGAAATGGTGTTTTGTGCAGAAGAGGCGCGTCGCGTCGGAAAGTGGCTGACTCGCTTGTCTGGCTGACTCGCTTATCACGCACGTTAGTGATTAATTCTTGTAAAAGGGAAAAGCCCCTTACAATTGCTAACTACATATAATAGCTTTTATACGTATACTTATTTATTACGTTACTACTATTTTTATACTACGTAAATGCTACGGTGAAGTTTTCACCTTGGCTCGTGCCACCGCTTCTAAGGTGCGCAGCTCTCAAATGTGTGCGAACTCCATCCATCTGCTTCCCGCTCAACTTAGAGTTCTCGTCATTTCGGCGTCACGTATCAGTTACGAATAATATTCTGCCCGGCTACAAACGATGCCGCCGCCATTCATCTACATTAACGGATATCCCGGGGTGGGCAAGCTTACTGTGGCCAAAGAGCTGATGTGTGTCTCTATCTAGCTGCGGCCTGTCTGCGAAATCCTACAAAAGCTACTGACACACCTCGGAAAGCAAACTGCTCCCAAATGCAAAAATTCTCAGCAATCACCTCCTCATCGACCTCGCAGCAGCTCTTTTTGACAGAACTGCCGAAGAGTACCAGCCTCTTCGCCAGGTCTTGGTAAGCACCACCTGTCTGTCCTTCGAGCGAGTCTCCTAACATCAGGTGCAGCGCAGGGAAGTCTTAACATCTATTGCAACCGCCAGGTCGACGCGAGACGTTACCTGGATCTTTACAGACCAGCAGTCTTCGAGCAATCTCGGAAGCTCCTCTGCCAGAGAATATCAGAACGCCGCCAGTGTCCGCGGCTCGCTCTTCATCTCCATAATCCTGCATTGCCAGCTGGAAGAGAACTTGAAGAGGGCCACGGGCGAGGACAGAGGCAAGGGATCAAATACCAAGCTCACCGACCTGGACATCTTGCGCAGTATCAGGGAAAGAGAGGACATATTCCGTTTCCAAGATGAATATGAACTGGAGCTAGACGTCACGCAGTTGACTTCCAGCGAAGCGGCTGCTGCGATCCACGATCACATTGGTACGGCCCTCCGGCCAGAGTCTGCCAAAGGGGAGCACTAAATGATTTCTGGGAATGTAGCGCGTTTTCCAAGTCCCGAGAAATCTTTCGGGCTGTCATCAGAGTAAACGATTCGCCGATATCCAGGGTTTCACGAGTTTGTCAGCCATTTCCATCGTGAACCACCTGGACGAGAGGTGCGCATTCTCTGCTGGCTGGTCAGCCGCCCTCGTTTACCCTGGTGGCGTGCTCTTCCTTTCCGTAGGCGATAGCACAGGTACCATCCAGGTCGTTGTTGAGTCATCCGGAGTGCCTTGCTGGTCCGAACTCAAAGCTTTGAAGCCGGAGTCGAGTCTAATGGTGCTTGGATCTCTTGCACCTGATCATGATGTGGTCTTTGACATTGTCACCCGCGGCGTCGGTATCATTTCCAAGGCGACTGGTATGCTCCATCCTGATATTCGGCACGCCGGCCTGAGCATCCTTGCATCGCAGAATACCGATGTTCTACTCTCGCATAGGCATTTCTACCTCCGGAATCACTTAATCCTAGCGCTCAACCTATAACGATCTCAATGTTTTTCAGCTGTGCACGAGTGGTTCAAGGCCCATCAGTTCATTGAGATTAGTGCACCCTTGATCACTCCCTCCATACTTTACAAGCCGAGTTCAGCCATTCACATTTCGAATCTGAAGATGACCAAGTCCCTGTTTCTATCTCAGTGCGCTGGATTCTATCTTGAAACCGCTGCCCATGCCCATGAGCGAGTATACAACCTCGGGCCCAGCTTTAGGGACGAGAGTCGAACTAACCGTCATCTCATGGAGTACTGGCACCCCAAAGCAGAACTTTGCTCGGGGGAGATGAAAGATATCCATGGATCTAGTCGAGATATTTCTGGACGACATTTTCAAAGCCGTTTTTGAATCAGAGCTGCTAGTTGGGATTGGAGTCGGAGTTTAAGTGCATCCGGCCAGGTGTGATGGTGCCTGTGTGGGCGCGTGAGGCGGGTTTGGAATTATTGCAGGGCGATGGTGTTGGATTTCACGAGTTTCGAGTGTGTGTTGGGGAAGTGCGACAGCGGGGGAGAGGTTGGAGGTTGAGTTGGGAAGGTAGCTGCTGCAGTGGCAGGTCCCTTTAGTGAAGACGTGGCTGTGGGACGTAGATTCGTGTCAGGACGAGTTTTTAGAGAGAGCGACACGATTGTCTGTGATGACTTTGTTCTGGCTCAAGGCGTAGGTGAGAAATTCAACATTCATCGCTTCTCTTTTACTTCCGCTGCCCAACATGGAAGACCCTCCCATAGGCGGCACTGCGCAGCCCAGCTCGGAGGAACCTCTCTCGGGCTGCGGGATTCCCTAGACTCGTTTCGAATGGAAGATTATATACACCGATATTTCCGGCAACGATTGTGAGGCGATGTACAAGTACAGATGCGGCCGAAGATTCGTATCCAGATCGGGTGCCTGTCTCCATACCTACCTACCGTTCTTACAAGATGCCTACTTTACATGCACATTCCGAAGCCACCTAGTTAGTGTTGACAGGCGCCAAGGGACACCACACGACTCGCCTGCCCGTACAAACTACCAATGAAACTTGACTGTCCCAAACGCATACATCACGAGGCAGTCTTCCAGATGCACATCACGAGGGGACGCCTTAGCTTCGAGTGTATTGCCAATGTGGAGCGCTTCATTGAGGGACTGGTCGCGAGAATACTAGATGTTTGATCCTCCTCTACTCAGGATTATTGGAAAGCGCGTTTCAGCAACAAACTTCGCAACATAGCGGCAAGCAAATTACATCAAACTCTTCGGGCACTCCCCTTGTCGGAAATCAACGACACTCGCGACAGCCGGAATATCTACCAACCGGAGAACTGGTTCCGATTGACCGAGACTCATTAGGAGCGATACAGTCTCTCAGCCTCAAACGTTTTCGACGAACCGAGCAAGCAGCCTTTCAATGGCCGCGCTGCAGAGAAAGCCAGCCAAATGCTCTGCAGCGGCTCCGTCATTTAACCCCTGCATCGTATCAACCCGAAATCGAAAGAGAATCGTGGGCAAACAACGTTTTTTTAACAAACAAAGGGTGTGAGTCTGTCGACTTTATATAAAGAAAAGGATCAATGAACTATTGGGCTAAAAACTCTTTCACATGGTCTCGGTCTTTATATGGTATAGGCCGTTTTCATTATGCTATTCACTTGTTTGAAAACACTAGCTTCTTGCAAGACGCGTTCTATCAGTCGCGCAGCCGGCTCGCCTTTTTCGTTCCTTCTTGTGCTTGAAGGAGATGAGGTTTCCATTTCTTGTTAAAGTAATACACACAATGCTGAACGGTTCGACTACATCCGCATACTTTCTCCTATACTCTACAACTGGCTCGCTTATGAACTACCCTGCGAGCCGCTCGACTGCCCCTCCCGCGCTTACAACAACAGACTTCCTCTCGTCCCATTTATAAGTTCGCGTAACTACAGCACAGCTCCTGCCAATATATGTTTATTTGAGAAACTAAGTAACAACGTTACTGTTCCTGGTATCGTGATGGACGGGGGATAGGCTGCTTCCACCTAAACACCGTCACCTAACTCTGGCCCCAAGCCCTTAGCACCTCCACAACTGCTTCGTGACCTTGGTATGCTGCTACGCTGAGTGGTGTATCACCATATTTGTTGGTAGATTCCAAGTTGGCCCCCTTTTGAAGTAATAACTCTACTACTGCTTCGTGGCCTTGGTATGCCGCCCGCCCAAGTGGTGTATAACCATCATTGTCGGTAGATTCCAAGTTGGCCCCCTTTTGAAGTAATAACTCTACTACTGCTTCGTGGCCTTGGTATGCTGCTAGCCCAAGTGGTGTATTACCAGCTTTGGTTGTAGATTCCAAGTTGGCCCCCTTTTGAAGCAATAGCTCTACAACTGCTTTGTGGCCTTGGTATGCCGCCTGCCCAAGTGGTGTGTTACCTTGTTTGTCGTTAGATTCCAAGCTGCCCCCCTTATTGAGGAGCCAGTGGATGGCTACTTCATTACCGCATTTTGCTGCTAGTTGCACTGGCCGCCATCCATCCATACTCTCAGAATCTTGGTCAATGCCAGAATCGAGCAGGAGCTTGACAACTATTCCATTCCCATTCTCCACCGCCTGGAACAGCGCCGTCTGCCCCTCCAAGTTCCAATTCGCTGCTCCAGCCTTTAACAAAAGGTTGGAGACGTCGTCGCGTTTGTGTTGTGCCGCCAGCCACAGGGGCGCTCTTAGGTGTTTCTCGCGGTCCAGGTCAACCATGCCAGCATAGAGCAGCAATTTGATGACAGACTTGTGGCCCTCTGTTGCTGCTATGCATATCGTTTCCCATACGCCATTGCACCTAGTAAACTGGTCGACTGTGGCGAGCATCTTGCTGACACGTCCGTCTTCTGACTTGTCAGGGTGGATGCACCACGGGACGGCTGCCTTGTCCACAGTCTCAAATGCCCTTTCGAATACCTCAATGGTTGTCCGGAGGTTCTCGGCCAACGCGTCGTATCTCGCTGTGTTTTGAAATACGAGCCGCATGCTCTCGAGCCTGGCTGTTTTTTCGAGATGCTCATCAAGCTCAGAGGGCTCGGGCACTTGGCTGGTGATAAAGAACTTGTTGTATCCTCCAGCTTTCGGGCTGTTCTCCCAGTCCCAAACGAGGGGAAAATCAAGTAGAGAGGTTTCTGGCCCTGTGACATTCCAGTCGAATTCCTCACCATCGAATTGAACTGCAATCCTTATGATAGCCATGTAGTCATCCAGCACCCTGAGGATGGTAGGTTTCGCTGCGCCTTGGAGCAGGCAGATCAAATCTCCTTCTTGGATGGCTTTTACCCCGGACTGGATGCGCCAAGGCGAAGTTGTTTCATGCTTTGCGCTGTGGCCGCTCCACTCGTTTCGCCAAGTGATGTGGACAATCTGCTTATCCTCCCAAGTAGAATCCGCTGCAACTGAAGAGACCTCACCAAGCAGGTAGCCCTTGCCCCTGATGATGGCGACTTCCCTACCATGCCAGGTAGCCACAGAGTGTTTCTTGGAGAGAAAACTGTGGATCAGCTGCGTAAAAAGTTGTTGCCAGGAGATGTTGTAGTCGGCCAATAGTTTCCCGTTGGCGTTGCCATCTGAGGCCATTCCCAGCAAAGCGTAAACCTTATCGTGATTCTCGGTAGCTTTACGAGTGTGGTACATCTCGACCAGCTCGCTTAGGGGACGTATCTGTAGGGAGAATGTACCGGACTGGCTAGGTCTGCGCCTGGGTCGGAAAAGGGCACCCCTGATAAGGTAGGTTGCGGTGTAGACGATAGATTGCAGACCCGGACACGACTCGTAGGGAAGCTTCAAGGCGCTGAGCCCTGAGCAGAAGGCATACCCGTCCATTTCGGCCGAACCGCACTTGATAAGCACTTGGCGAGCTGCGGCCACCTCCTGAAGGACCTAGAATCGACAGCAGGATTAGTGTTTGCCCAGCGGTACGTTGTGGGGATATAGTGTGCTTACCCAGACACGCTCAAACCACGTTCGCCGAAGCAGGGAAAAGATGGCGTCTTGTCTCGTTTTGGCGGGCGAGAGTTCATACCGTTCCTGGGAACCGGCAGCGCGTATGTCTTCGATGGCCTGATTGCTGTCCTCGGCTGCCTCGCCGAGCCAGACAAGGACACGACCTGCTTTGGCGTAAATGTTGGCCATGGAATTCACCTGCCGCCCCTTCTCGTCAGCATCCTGCTGGTTGATGCAAATGGCATCGACCCAGAGGACTCGCTCCAAGAAGCGATCTCGAAGATGCAGAAAGGCCGCATGCAGGTTTGCCGTCACCTGCACGTCGCATTTGTTGATGGAGATGGATCGGCGGGTGCTCTTGTCGCCCCAGACGTACGAGAGGGCTTCGTACAGATTGGCGCCTTCGCTGGAATCGCGCAGCTGGTAGTTGAAGAGCTGACACTCAATGGCGGCGTCCTCCCGCTCGTGAGGCATAAGACGAAGCAAGCGAATCTGGCCGGGCTCCAGCAGAGGGGCATCTCGATACCAACTCTTGGAGTTTTTTCATCAGCGCCAATTCCGGGGGGGGGGCTACCGGGAGTATGGAAGGAGGATCGTGTGGAATATGGAAAGAGGATCGTACCTGAAGGGAATCCGTTCCCGCACAGGCATTCCCAGGTGCGGGTGCCTCCAGGGTCTGGATAGCTTGATTGCCTGCTGCTTCCACGCCGCGAGGCATCGTCGCATCCTGGCTTGGGGGCATGATTGCGTATCTCCGCTACCGTGCGCGTCGGATGAATATGTCTCTATGACTTGGAGTGGTGGTTGTCGGGCGGTGCTCGTGATGGTGTTGGCGAGTGTGTTGGTCGGTGTGACCGGATCCGTGGTGATGGTTGTCAGGATCAACGTCGTGATGGGGCCCGGAGTGAAAGTTGTTGTCTCCGTCTTGGTCGTTGTTGTCTCGTTCACAGATAATGTGCTGTGCGCAGTGCTTTGGTGAGGAAACAGACCGGCTCACGACATGGTGAATTTTGTTGGGTTGCGAGATTACCGCCTAATGCTCCGCGGGGTTGCCAAGACAAATGGGAGAGAAGTCCGGACATCATTCGCCGCTCAATACACTGGCAAACTTTGCAGCTCCGCAACCCAACGGTCACTGTGGGCGATGGTTTCCAAACTCCAGCGGCCGCTACCTATAGCCAACAAGGACCAGGAAGGGATGCACATCCAACACCAACGATCACCCCCGATAACCAACAACCGTCCGCCGAAGACTATCCTTCAACGTTCTTGTCGGAATTGTTAAGCGAGGGCGCAACAGAAGGATTCCCATACTTTCTAACACGGGGTGAGATACTTGATTGGGCGGGGGACATGAGTATGGGCGAGGTTCCCAGCACAACTCTGCATGATAGACAATGAACGAAGCCACGCAGATCGGTGATGGAGACTGGGATCATGCATTCTATTTTCTGAACATGAACAAAGAGTTAGACAGACAGTTATAGCGCAGTACATGTGGTTCATAAGCAGCGATGTATACCTGAGCATAGGCAAACAAACCTGAAAGCGGAGGTTCTCACATGGCTACCTTGAATCAAAAGTTACCTAGGTAGTCGAATGGCTATGTCTCCTTGTGAAAGGCCTTCACGACGACCAAAAGCCAGGGTGAACTTGTAATACACGTCTGGCCCATCGATCATGGTCTGATACCATGCAGGGAAGACTCGGCTGGATGCATCAAGCGGTTCAAGACGCGGCAGATCCTGCTGAGTAGTCTTCCAGATCGGAATGCCCGATCAGATGTCTCTGTACTGTCTTGCGCTCCCTCTCAAGGAAACTTATCTGATCTGGGTCTCCTAACCGCAACCGTCCAAGTACGTTCAAGCCCTCTTCATTGGTCTGGGGCTATTACACGCATGAAATGGTCTTTCATATTATCTCAGGGCCCGACGTGATATCGACGCCCTTTCAGCTATGCAATTCGACATATCTAACTAAATCTTACGTGGCAACCTGAGGGTGAAACAAGATGAAGAGAGCTGACAGTACCTACTGTACAACGCCACGACCCTCTAATTTATCACGCGACACCTGATACAAAGCAAGGATAAACAAAAATCCAAAATCTTCCTCAGAAATTTTCCATTAAAGCAATGAGCTCACCCCAACACAAACAGCTAGCAAACACATCGAGATGAGCAGCCTCCCGGAACCGCTCCGAGGGCCGCTTCAGAACCGGCCGTCTCCTCCCAGAAGGGCGTCTGGCTTAACAATATTCCGTACCAAAGCTTCCTGTGCCTCAGCTCAGAATAGGGTCTGTAAACTGCGCCGAATCTTGTCTCTCTATGTCATTGAGGGATATCCAATCAACATTGCCTCCTCAATATTCGTTGCATTCAATCCTACTTACACTTGCACCTACCAATGCAGCCATGACTATCACATACGACCACACCCACTGGAAAACTCGGGATCCCGTCCGCTCTTCCATAGATAAGTCAGTGAGGGCCAGACTAGTAGTTGGGTTGGTGATGACCAGCGAATCCCTAGTGTTGTATGTTTTTTGTCTCTTTTTGTTTCTCTCTTAACTGTAGATAGCTCGGAGTGTTACTGCCGGGACGACCTTTATGACTACCTAGGTACCCTGGGTACCTTACAGCGACCACCCATCCACCCTCCCTGTATAAAGATAGTACCAAACGACTGGGCCCGTCTACCGCAGTAAGTTTTTTTTTTTTTTTTTTGATGAAAAATCTTGACACTTCCAGAATCCATCCTTGTTTACCTACGCCGGTACGCTGGTGGAACATTTATCTAACACACCGAGAATCCAATGAATCCATCTCTTCATCAGTTAGCCTTGTCCCGGAAACAAAAATTTCATTTCGATGCAGCTGTCAGGTGTGAGGTTTTGCGAATAATGCGATTGCAATATTCTATTAGACCCACAGTGGAGGTATAAGTCGCTGTGGTAAACCCCGATTTTTGCTCCATGTAACCTTGCAAAGCAAAAAGACAGTTCCAGATCTGCGTGGCACCCAACAAAAATAAACGACAATGATATTTTCTTCTAGCTTAGCTTTGACTCGTTTCGATCGAGTGACCTCCGGGTTATGAGCCAGGCGCGCTTCCGCTGCGCCACAAAGCTGATTGTACGTCTGTTTACTGTCAATCATATACCGGTCCTGCCCTAGGCTGCTGAACTTTTTTATGACGCACGCGGTGGAACCACATCTGTGCACACATCAAGGCCATTCACGACAGAATTTGATAGGTAGGTACCTAGGTAGGTAGCTATTGGACATTGCTAGATCTGACAAAACATTGATATATTGCCATTTCTTTCCATGCCTTTTTAGCTCGTGGGATTTGGGACACTGCTGGTACTGGTGGTACTGACGGCACTGGCACTACTAGTCAAACTTGTCTCCGCACACGCCGTCCTCCAAGCCGTCGACTTCTCCACCGGTGCCCATGTCACTGTCGTAACAATATTGCGTTCCGTCCGGGTATACGTCTGCGTTATCTCCGGCACGGCCGGGTCACGCGTTGTTGCAGTAGTAGAGGTTGGCAAAAGACCCGGTATCGGAAATGGTGGCCACAATCCCGGGATGGGAGGACCTCCCCATCGGAAAATCGGGCCAACCCCTCGTTGAATTGGAGGAACTCGGGTCCCCCGAACCCGGCAGCGGAAAAAACTTGTCATGGTGGTGGTCCCGGCTGGCCAGGTTGATGTGGTGACAGTGCTGGGGGTGGTGATGGTAACGGTAGGGTTAATGCATCGTGTCTGCGTGTTGGTTATCGTCGAAAATGAAACGAAGGAGACGTATGATGTGTACGTGGATGTGTAAAGCTCCGTGGTTGTGAAGACAGTCCCTTCACCTGGAGGTAACGCCCGTGTTGTCGACGTGGTTACAGGTCGCTGGGAAGTGTACGTGCACAGCCCTGGAACTGTGGTGTAGGCGAGAAACCCAACAGCTGTCCCGACCGTCTCTAGGATGGTTGTTGTTACCAGGACACTCGACACGACGAGGGTAGCGGAACATAGTCTGGTGGTGGTAGTTGTCGTTGAGGAAATTGTCGTCCATGCTATCTCATATTCGCTGGACGTAAAAACAATAGGCGTTGAACGTGTGACTGGATACGATGTGAGCTGATAGGATGTCATGATTATCCAGCCCGTGACGCCAGGCGAAACCTCCACCAGACTGACGCAGGGCTCGGTGGTCCGTACTGTCACAGTGCTGAGCCATGCCGTGTATGTCACCACGTAGGTGAGGATAATGTCCGACGGCTGAACCAATGACGTGACCGTGTAATATCCCGTTGGCCTGGGATCAACAAAGGGCACCGTGGTGGCTCCGACAAATCTCGAGGTACCCCCTAGGAGGTTCAGCATGTATAAAACTGATGGCAGCAACATATTTGACAATGTATTTTGAAAGAAAAGTGTATAATAGACACGCGACCAGTCCATGGCGTGTTTTTGTACACTTTCGAGGCAATGCAGCGGTTTCGCAATGAGATATTATTCTACGCGGTGGTGTGGACTACATTTGGGAAGTTCAGCTGTCATTTATCATCAAGATTTCCCCAATCAATCGGTCCAAATCAGGCTGTTTTTCCCTGTTCTTCAAAAATGAGTTTTGTTGCATCTAGCTGGTCGGAAACTGCCGAGCAGGCCTGCACGCTCTTTTTTTCTGGCATGGATGTCAGGTTGAGGATTGCGGGGTGCAGAGTTTACTTGCTTGCTTGCACTTGGGGAAGGCGCAGACTTCCTCCAATCGCTCCTTCCAGTTCCCGTGCTTCGACTCGTCCACTTTCCGCAACCAGGCACAGAATCGGCAAGTGCGTTGGGTAGGTCTGCAACGAGAGCATTTGCTCTCTGAAAAGTGTGCGAACCGACCTCACCTACCCCACAACGGTGCGTAATGCTGAAACCCGACGCTCGGTTCCCAGCCGAATGCTCACCATCCATAACCGAATCACTGCGAGCATGTGTACTTACAAGTCTGTATGACATTATCTGCCATTAAGCAATCTTGCGGCAGTGGGTTCCAGTCCCATATCAATATTTTCCAAATGTCTGGTTAGGTAGGAGGTACTGACACTGACCACAGTTCACCATGTTGACTGTCGGAAACATCGTCTGGGGCGTCAAACATGTGCCGCTCGCTGTTAAGTTCTGGTGCAAAGTTCTCGACTACGAACCCCTCGGCGAGTCGGCATCCGATTCAAGGGGCAAATCTCACTCCAAAACAATGGTGGCAGAGGCCCGCGGATAGCCATCAACCAGATCCACACGGACATTCGATGCACGCAGTCCTCTGCGTCACCATCTTGAGCTGCACACTTCCAACCTGGGGAGGGAAACGTACCGGCTGATCTCCCTGGGGGCGACAATTGTGGGGTGGTGGACAATGAGAGAGGGGGATTACGTGGTGTTGGCCGATCCCGATGGGAACAAGTTTTGTGTTGTTGAGAAGGAGGAGAGCCAATACTCCTTTGCGGCAGCACGCGTGTGATGAGCTGACTTTAAACGTTGAAGAAAACACATCTATCTGCATGATGTGAAAAAGACGATGCGTAATGAAGAGGAGCCTACGCGAATGTGAAAATAGACGGTGCATACACGGACGCGAAGAGAGATAAAAACTCTCTAACACACAGAACAAGAAGAAATAGAGATAAAATCGGTGTAGTATGGTATATTGCGGGAGTGAAAAAAAAAAACGGAGTAATCACACTAACGTATCTGTAATTACCAGACCCCCAAAAAGTGGTATTTGCAAAAACAAAACCCGCAATATCACCTCTTGTGAGGTGCACCTTCATCTTGTGTGTGGTACACCTCAACGTGTATAGTATACCCCGTGTGGTATACCCATGTGGTATACTCTGTGAGGTATGCCCTGTGAGGTATACCTTGTAAGGTACACCTTGTATGTGTGGTGTCTTTCCTTTGTCATCCCTTTCGTCGTGTCATTCCTTTTGAGACGTCAAAGTCATGACAAGTCCTAGTCATAGTCATAGACACCATGCCGACATGAGATGCTTGCTTGCTTAGTGGAAAACCAATTTTATCCAGTCCGGACTCCTTGCTCTGCGATGTGATGATGCGATGCGAGGCGATGGGATGTGATGTAATGCAACGCTTCAATGCTGACAATGACAGGGAGCAGGGAGCAAGGAGCAGGATGGTAAAAAAATCCTTCATCTGTTCGTCTATCATTATACAAAAAGGAAATAAATGTTATAAAAAAAAGTGGCAGGCATGCCGAGTACGTGTAAGTCGAGTTTGTCGAGGGGGGAAATGTCGAGGTGATGTCGAGTGTGTCGAGGAGAGTAAGAGTGAGGGCGAAGATGAGGGTTAAGCGTAAGAGTATGTCGAGGAGAGTAAAGCGGAATAGTGAGAGCGATAGTGAGAGTGGAATTGAGGGAAAACGGGAGAGTGAGCCCAGAGAAAAAGGGGTGGAGGTAAAAGGGGTAGGGGTGGAGGTAAAAGGGGTAGAGGTAAGGGCGATGACTACGGACTCGGCCGTTCCAGCATTTCTTGAAACGACATGGTCGGCTTGTCAAACACGTCCGTAAATGTCGGGAACCGCTCATTCCCAGAGATCGCCGCGTCTTCTCCTGTCGTCGTCTGCGTCATCGTCGTCGTCATCGTTGTTGTCTGCGTCTCAAAAACCAGAGAGGGAGATCCCAAAGGAGGGGAACATGTAGCAGGCCAGTTTCCGGTCTTGAGTGAAGTGCAATCTCCCTCTGGGAGGCTGAATTCATATTGGTGGAATGTGAGGTTGGTGGTGTTGGCATTGGCTTTGCTATCGTCGTCGTCGTCGTCGTCGTCGTCGTCGTTGCCAATATTGACTTGCCTCTCATGTCCCAGGTCAAACTCCATGTTGCCAAAATCCAGGGGTAATCCTTGGGGAGGCCGCCAGGTTCTCGCCGGCGCGTTGGCAGTGTCGCCGGGGGGGTTAAGTTCGTGGCGAGGTGGCTGATGAATATTGGCTCGGTCATCCCCGGTGTTGTCTTGGGCCATTTGGAAGGGATAAAACGCCGGGACGTTGCGTTGATGAGCCGTCTGGTCACCGTGCCATGAGGTCATGTTCTTGTCCGAGGCCAACGTGGGGATGTCAGGGGGCCTTGCAGTGTCACCCGAAGGTGTTGCTTGCTCCGTGTTGGGTACATGCAGTACATGTACGGGAGCATCACTCACACCTGGGACGGAAGTGTCGAGACCATAAGTGTCAGTGGCGACGGGCTTCAATCCGTAGTATGGGTCGCCAGGCTCATCACGTGCCCCAGCCTCCTCGGTGACGGTCAGCATGTCGGGGTTGTCGGGGTTGTCGGGGCTTACGGCGATGGCGTGGGAGAGAACTCCGGCCATAAGGTGCTCGCCGAAACTCCTCGCCCATTCCCGATCAACAAATCCTCCGGCGTTACGCAGCGCGCGCTGAATAATCTCAGGGGCTTTCTTCTCCCAATACCGCCTCAGCTCATCGCGGGCTTCCTCGCGGACGTCAGTCATGAATGGGCTTGAGGGGAGTGGCTCTCCAGGGAAGGTGACCGTGTAGAGATGGTTCCACTGCACCACCAGGCCAGCTCCACGCTCTGCGCGGCCCCATTTGCTCTGCTTCTTGGGTTCATGTTCCCTTGTTTCTTCTGTCTCTTCTGTTTCCTGCGTCTCTTGTGTCCCCTGAGTCTGAGAAGATGACTGCTTGCAGGTCCGAATATGTTCGTCGCGGTCTGCAGCAGGGTGCTCGCCCTTGGCGAACTTGGTCAAGCATTTTGGACAGTAGGGGATGTCGTCGTCGGGGAAGTGACGTCGCTTGAGGTGATCCTTGACATCCTTGATGCGGCGGAGTTTGTATTTAGAACATGCGCTGTGTTTTCTGGGATTCAACTTGTAGAATGGACAGGCCAGCAGGCGGCCCTGGCCGTCGCCCTCCTGCTCGTGAACAAGGTTGGCCTGGATAGTCTGGGTGTCAAGTTTGCCGACTTGGCTGTCGCCAACTTGGTTGTCGCCGAGCTGATCGTGGCCGGGCCTGTCGCCATCCTGGCTATAAAAGCCAGAACTCGGAGCCGCGACATGGATTGAGTCACCAGTACTGGGGCCGGCCGCGGACAGCCTGCCCTGACCTTGGTGGTCTTTTAAGTTTGCATCTTTTGCCTTTCTCTTTAAATTTTTGCTTGTGATTGTTCGTCGGGGCATCATATCTGCAATCTCGGTCAATTGGCAGTTCAGAGGAAAGAAAAATGTAAGGGGGTGCTCTTACTGAAGTGCTTGTGGTCGCGTGTAAGTTGGACTGACAAGACGACAAGGTCAGAACTCGGCACTTTCTGAATGACTTCACAATTGATGAGGATGTTAGAACAAAGGAGAAAGAATGCAGCGACCAGGTCGCGGCAAGTGGCTGAGAGATAACCGCACTCGTACTTTGTAGTGCCGGAATTGCGCGTTTCTCAGGCTGGCCATATAATTCCATGTTTCAAACAAGTCAGTCTCACTGCCGGGAGCATGGTGCGCTGTGGTTGGTCAAAACCCTCGCCGCATTTCGGCTCAATCCCTGCAATTCTGTTAGCGGAACCCTGCCAAAATAGCCAAGAAAGCAGGGTTTGGGCTAACAGCCCTCCAAGAAACGAGCAACTGGCGCAACTGCGCCTTCCGCTGCTCAGGAGTGGGTGGGTCAATTTCCGTCGCTTTTTGTTCTGTTGCCTTCTGGCGTCGACTTCGACGCTGCACCACTTTTCACATCACCTGGCCCACAGCGAAATCAAAATCGACAAGTTTGATCGCATCGCACTATTTCAGAACACAATGGTAAGTACAGCGCTCTAAAAACAACCAACCCATGTTTTACCATTACTCGCAGCGAGCCTTACACTTCAAATCCAGGTCGTATACAACAATCAACTTCGCAGTCCAACCATCTCTACTGCTGCATCCTCACCTTCCTCTACAGCGTCATCTCCACGTCTGATCGCTCCACGAGGAACCAAAAGGCGACCAAACAGTGACAAGACTTCGAAAAGACACAAGATGCGACGGGTTCGGCATTCCACCGACGAGCCTACAAAAGCAGCAGGAAGACAACTGGCCTGTCCCTACTACCGACTTGACCCCATTCGACATAGAGATTGTCTGCTGCACAAGCTGGGGTCGACAAGTTTCACCGTCCAACACCTGCGGCGCAATCATTCCCAGCCCATCCACTGCGTCAAGTGCGGACAAATATTCGAGAAGCTCCATGAGCGAGACGAACACTACTGCTACAGCGTCAATTGTGAGCCCAGAGACTTTATCTTTGAAGGGGTCAGCGAGTTACAATTTCAAGAACTCCACAACACCCCGCGGAACCTCAACGAGAGCGACCGCTGGTTTCGCATCTGGGCGATTCTGTTCCCCGGCATGCCCTGCCACGTATCGCCCTACATTCTCAGTCGCGAGGATGAATTCCTCACTCTTGTCGCCCACGCGATTCAGATCCGCTTCGGCCCGGCCGGCGGGAATCTCGTCTCGGATATTTTGGAATTCCTTACCTGGGAAAACGTCTCAGCTACCGTCAACAAGGCAGGAGGGGTATTGGGAGGGAACGCTTTTGCTGCCCACCAGCTACAAACCCCCCTGTCACTACCGTTATCCCCTGAGTCAATGGCAAGGGAATGGAGCAGCAGCAGCAGCATCAGCAGCATCAGCAGCAGCAGCAGCAGCAGCAGCAGCAGCAGCAACAGCAGCAGCAGCAGCAACATCAGCAGCATCAGCAGTATCAGCAGCAGAAGCGGCAGAAGCAGCAATAGCAGCATTGCCATGTCACGTGAACCCTCTTCGAATCAAACCCTCGCAAATCATCATCATTTTGGGACGACAACGACAGCGACAACTACGCTGGTTGACGATTATTTACAAGACCAGAAACTACCGCTACCACTACCATCACCGATGGCTAGTTGTCATTACGAATTATCGAGCAGAACGGGAACCGGAATCAACTCCGGGGGCGGCAGTCTTGTCCATGACTTAGATCTAGACTTGGATTCGGATCAGCTGGATCACCTGGGCCAGCTGGATGGGGGAGACTTGGCCTACTCTACGGAGCAGATTCAGGATTTATTTTCCGCGACCGAGGCATCATGTTGCTACTGTGGAAGGGCCGAGTGTGAAATTCTGGGTTGTTTGAGCGGTGGTGATGGTGATGATGTTCTTCCTTTCGAGCTACCTAGCTAAGGTAGCTAGCTAGGCTGGAACTTTGCTACCGATTGAACAGGACTAGAAGTCAGTCTGGAACAGTCCGGGGGTTGCATGTGTGGTTTTATGTAATTCGTAGGTAGGTAGGTAGGTTAGGTAGATTAGTCAGTTCATGTTATGTATGTCATGCACGATTTCCTCGTTCAACACTGCCTCTTTCTGCATGTGGAATGTCCACAGTTGAAATAATTTGATCAAGTCAAAGTGCAAACTGAGTGTCAGAGTAATTTCCACGCGGGCCTGCGTGTGGTCAAAGGGCGTGCCTGTCCTACTAAATGTCTTTTGTCAACTCCCCACTTGGGACTCTCTTGCAGCTCCACTCCATGTACATGTCATAACAAGACTTGTTTTCACACACAAAGACTCAATGCTGTCTGTCTGTCTGTCTGTCTGTCTGTCATGGAGAGAAGGCTGGAGCTAGTCCCCCATGATACCAGACATGATACTCCACCACATGCACAGAAGCTTTTCGTCAAATGAAGTCGGGGCAAAATAGGACTTTAATCTCGCGAGTTTTGTTATTTTTTATATTTATATCTAGGTACCTATCTACCTAAGGTACCTACCTACCTACCTACCTAGGTTTGACCGTGAATGGAGGACACCAGTTACTGAGAGAGAGACGTTGTCGTCCCCGTCCCCTTTTGTATCCTTTCTGTGAGTCCGCAGAGTCCGCAGACATCATTCTGTTGTTTGCTTGTTTGCTTGTTTGCTTGTTTGTTTGTTTGTTTGTTTGTTTGTTTGTTTTTTTGTTTGTATTTTAGCGTAATGTAGGTTGAAGCTATCAATCTATCATTTCCAACATATAATATACCCCCTACATGTACATGTACCGACTCTAATAGACAACCGTGCCGCTAATATCGTTCAGACAGTAAACCGAAGCATCGGTCTCGTTGGCCCGCGTGATGCTGTATCCGTTAACCTTGATTTCAACCCACCAACGCTTTTCAATGCCCGGATCCGCGATGCGTTCCGTTACGTTGCTCCTCATGGCAAGCCTTGCATAGACGTCCCCGTAAAAGCCACACGCACTGATAAGCGGCATGACTCTGTCGATATAGTAGACTGGCCGCCGTTGGATACGGCGATCCCAGGATCGGCAATCTGTGCTGCCCTTTAAGTTGCTGCTGTCCATGTTGTTGTTGTTGCAAATGCAATTGCTTATCGACGCCGTCACAGTCCCGACGACATGCCCCTTACTACCAGCAAAAGTAAACTACCTCAGCGTTGCCCCCTCCTGGCTGGCACCCTTGGTGTTGCGGGGCCATGTCTGAGGTGAATGGGCTGCCCCATACTAGAGATTGTCACCGGGGGTGCACAGGTTGAGGGCACCACCACCACCACTGCTTACATATATATATCCACTGGGCCAGTCTCCTTAATTCCAAGCACAACGCAAAACACCACCGCGAGTAAACCCATGCAAAGGCTCCCCACCCCTGTCCCACCTTGTACGTCTCCCGTGAGCACGCACCACACAACAGACAAGACCGTGGATATCATGGTGGCGCAAAGTCCAAGCCACCTGAACAACGACCATCGATAACCTTCGGCAATATAGATGCCCCAGCCCTCGGGCTGCTGTCCTGCTGCTACTGGCTCATCGTCGTGAAAGCCGAGGGGCGAGTGTAGCTTCTTGGGCAGGCGAGTTAAGCCCAGAGAGCCTAGGTGGTCTTTTGGATGCAAAAATGAGTGCATGAAAAGACGGGGATGAAGCGGAAAGGGTCCGATACGAGGCGGGCAGGGTGAATATCCGTATTTATCGGCTGCGACTTGTTCGAGTGGCGGGATTGCGTCTATCTCCATGTTTCCGACATGTTGTCCGGCTAACAGCCGTTGGACGATTTCAAACTGTGTGAGTGAGTGGGGTTATTAGGTACCTAACCAGAAATGTATGTTTTTCGGCTGTTTTTATGAGAGATGAGAGAGTTTGAAGGCAACGAACGAACGAACCTTGACGTATCTCATAGTCTGTGGACCGACTAGCCAATTCCCCAACTTGTGACTTTTTCGAACTTCTTGATATGCATTGTGGAGCATCTGAAACAAGGCCTCGTCGTTCCAAAGGGGGTGGATCTTGACCTGTCGTAATTGGATTTGCGTGCCTTGATTTACGCAGAGAAGAATGTATTTCGCCTTTAGCTGCGTTCTTTCTAGTTGCCTCACTCCGGAGCTAGTCTTAGTAGACATCCCCGTCCTTTCGGACAGACGGAGCGGGACATGTAGGGTCTGCGGCCGCCTAGACGGTGTTGTTGCCTTGGTTTCTGAATCCTCCCCATGTTCAACCGTCTTCTCTGATGTTTTCTCTGATATTTGGTCCAGGATGCCAGCGTACATGTAGGAAGCTAACGTGGCGCCATTTGGTCGCCGTCCTACGGATTTCGTCTCGTCTGGCAAGTCGTGGTCTTTGGCGGCTTCTGGTGGTGGACGCTGTATGTCTCCCTCTAAAATAGTTACAGCCGTGTCTGGTTTTGCTAACCCTTTTACAAGTTGCAACGTGTCTCTCTTGTGATCTCGGCGAACGTTGAGTGCCATCTTCTCGCCGCAACCCTGCCCATACCATCCGTAGGTAGTTAGTTTCTTGTCCCCTAAATAGTTTCTCCCTATAATCTCGGGGGGAGCCCCTTACGCATGTATAGGTTATTCGGACACGGCCTGGGGCAACCCTAGCACATGAAACGCCTAGGCAAACTCCAATTATTGCAGTGAAGGAGAGCCTGGCTCGTCTCGGAGATCCTGTACAATATTCAGTCAATGCACACTATGACCATTACAGCTCTCTACTCTACCAGCTCCTCGGTGCTTCCCTTTGGAGGGTGAAGAAGTGGGGCTTTCGCCCTCGCCTGACCTACGCATTTTCCTGTACCAGAGAATCATGAAGCAAATGTGAGCTTGTCCTAGAATAAGACCCATGACCACCAGCCCTTTTTGTTCGGCGGGTATCCAGACTTGTTTGATATCACCAGAGACTGGAAAAGGCAAATACCCATCGGGGTTCCCACGTCGTGCCATACGGAAAGTGCTTGTATCGTAATCCACCGAAAGATAGGCCTGCGACCTTTGGTTAACTCCTTTGTTTTTACTTCAAGGCGAGTAGTTTTCAACCAAACCTGGGATAGGAATGCTCGTCCCAAAACGATCGTATTGCCCTCTGCGGGTGACTGAAAGACTTGGATTTCCCTGAGCGAGTGGTTGACAGTCGGAGCGCCATTGATGTCAAGACCGCGCAGAGGCTTTTCAAATTCATCATCTGGAATGTTGATGGAAACCCCATTATCAAGTTTGATGTCCAAGGACGCGTTAATAATGCCGCTCAAAGTCTCGTATACGAGTCCATGCTCTGCTAATAAAATGTGAGGAGTACCTAGGAAACGGGGAAAGTTTAGACTGGCCAGATCCTCGATGTGGCTCCGCAGGCTCTCAAGGTGGGCAGAGGGTAACCTAAAGTGATGATCCTAACTGCAAGGAAGAAGTGGTCAGTGAGCCCTCTGCTTCTACCTCAGAGGTTGGAGACTTACGGCTCAATGCAAGCCTCGACTGGTTCTTCTTCCAGCAGCGTCCTGCTCCTCCCATTGATTGCGACCCTGAATTCGCCATACCACCACCGAAAGTGGGCATTTCTTTCCAGGCAACTGACTGAGCCCTTGATGCGTTGATGACGTATTGATGCCATGGATGCGTAGATTCATAAACACCGCCAAGGACTAGTGAGCCACGGTCGAGGGGATTTGGAGTTTGAGAAGCCGGCATCAAGTGCCCAGGTCAAACGGTCTATATGCCCATTATACTTCAAGTACCGGAGTAGTGTCGAGTTCTCGGCCAGGCCGAGGTGGCTGGCGCTGTGGGATATGCCGTCTGAAGGATCAAGGGTGGCAGAGTCCAGTTCGCGCGCCAATCGCCAGTCAAGATTCAGCCCACCTCCAGTAACCAACGGCAATGGACGCGAGCCCAAATCACCATTTGCCTCGGTATCGTCGTGCCGGCCGTCTCGTTTCAGGTCTAAAAATCCAGGTGGCAGGAATCCACCTCTGCGAGATCTGCATTGCGCTTCGCTGATATTGCCCACCGAATCACCGACGCAAAGGTCGCTGGACGCCAGGAGTGGAATGTTGCTGTAGGTGCTCGGGGCTGCACAAAGCTTTGTGTGGCCGGTAACAAGTAGAACGCCGTATGAGAAGATATCTCCGACATGACATTCTCCAGTTGTCAACACGACCGAACGGCCATGGTGATGGGGAAGGTGCCTAGCGAAGCCCTGTTCGTTGTGTCCAAGCGGTTCGCCCACAACTCCGTCCAGATTTTGCCAGCAGTGTCGGAAAGTAACGAATACAAGGACAGTAAGGAAGAAAAATATAAAAGAAAGCAGTCGATCTCTTCGACTGATGATCATGGTTCAAGGCGAAAGGGCACCAAGTCGGAATATAGGGCGACACAGTCAGGCGACCCGGGAAATGAAGGCATATATGGGCGTAAGTAGATCGATCAGGAGGTTCCCGGGGGGGGCGAAACCAGATGCAATTAGTAGGTCGGGGCTGGGGTCGCCCATTCCCATAAATATTCTCATTCACTCACCACCAAAATCAAGTTGAGGGCGGTCTGGAACCGACAGTCGTGAATCGGCGACGCGCTCAGCCCCGAAACTGTCATCGATGCCCAAGCAATTGCCCGACGGTCGAACCAAAGAGCTTGAGCGCCTCGGATTGGCTCAAAATATGGCCCCTTGTGACAGTGGCTGGTGACAATCCGGCTGGACAGGTCCTGCCAAGCCAGGCAAACGCGTCAAGGCAGATTCTGAACTGTACCGACTCAATGCTCTCGCGATCTCCAAAGCCATCTTCAGCTGGCTGTGTCTTGAGGGCTGACCCAACCTGTTATTGGGTTTTATGTACTCAAAAGCCAATGGACGGCCCAAATTCTAGCGAGCGACCCAAAATTGGGCCCACGGGCGTCTACACTGGTACATGGGTGGGATAGTACATGACATCCTAGTCTACTTCAATCCTTAGTATAGTACATAGTATCCTGGCTCCAAAACTGGGAGAGTATCTAACATGCCAGCACATAATAATATGGCATAGTACTCAGTATACTAGCAGTTGGAATATACCACTACATGATATAATAGCCCGCAACATACCCGTACATAATATACCAGCATACGGAGTAGAATATACTAGTTTATATAACTTACTAGTATACTAACTTGGAAGCTGCCCGACGCCACAGGTCCGGCTCTCGAACTTTCCGACTTAGCCACATACTTTAATTTTCAAGGCGCTGGCGAGTGGACCAACGCTGCTCGGTGCTCTGACAAACTTGACGTAGCCTTGCAGATAAGCAAGCAACAGGGCAGGCCAGCAACTTTAGTTCCGGCACCTATATTGGTGCTGAGCGTGAGCACAAGAAACCGGTCCCAATTCTCGGCTCCACATCGGTTTCACGTAGTTGCCCAAAACGACTGGGCAGACAAGGCACGGACTGGCAGTCCCATCAATTCGGCCTCTGCCTTTTGACTTTATCTAAGTATAATACGAATTGGTCCGGGCCTGGGCCGCTATTGTTGACGGCGGTGTGGATGCCGTATTCTACACGATGCCGGCCAAGACCTCACCGGTTACGAGAAGCATGATTATCGGCCTCATAGCCTCGAGACCTGTATAAATGCTGTAACAGAAGCGGGTACCCAGACAGAGTCGGGCGGCAGGAATAATGTCATCGTCGAGCAACTCTGGCGCACCATCGTCGCCGACTGCAGCCCCAACGACAAGAACGCGCTCATCAAGACGAGCCCCGAGGGGGGGTTTGAATACGTCCAAGTAGATTGGGAGTAAAGGAGGAGGGGGGGAGCAACCGGTCTCGCTGGTGGAGTATCTCAAGCAAGTGCAAAATATTGTATGGAGTAAGGTAGGCGGTTTTATTGTCCGCGAGCACGGGCGATGGATTTTGGTGGTGCCGGATCAGGGAGGGAAAAAAGAAGGGCGAAGCGGCGCTGGTAGGGTTTGTATTGAGGTATATTTTCGCAAGGACGATCTCGTGGGA
>Ga0247765_1000754_pt1 | contig 21841 bp, 25 predicted proteins | sample UWRJL106311C6_FD_179949 | JGI IMG/M metagenome (GOLD analysis project Ga0247765, IMG submission 179949) | Plant litter microbial communities from Arlington Agricultural Research Station in Wisconsin, United States - UWRJ-L106-311C-6 | ecosystem: Environmental > Terrestrial > Plant litter >... | reverse complement strand
CCCTGTCCCCCCCCCCCCCTTTTTTTTTTTTTTTTTGACATCCCGACCTCCATTTTTTGCGCAACTGACTTCCTGTTGTCTAATACCAATTGCTCCATCTGTTGACATCGAAAAGTCTGTACCCATCCGGGAAGTCTTTGGGCAAGGCCTCACCCGCTCGTGACCTGTCCAGCTTATACTGGTGAGTTTGACCCCCGACCGTTTTTGCGCTTTTCCCCTTTCCCTTTGCGTCTGCCACGCACTGCTCCTTCCGCAGCAGGTCATTCATATAAACGAACTTTTGCTCCCAGATCCCCAGGTGCTCCTCCTCCAGGACCGGTCCCTCGTGGCCATTCGGCATCCAGTACCAGCGGCGTTCCGGCCGGGGAAGGAGCTCGTCGATAGAGCTATTGAAAGCGGGCCTGAACCAGATGGGCTGCTCGATACGGACCAGTTTACGGTCTCTACCCTTTGGCCTGTCCTTTAGCGCGGGTACCGGTCCGTAGTATGGGATAACCACGCCAACGACACTCTGATATTCCATCTTGCTCTGCATGTCCCGGCGGCCGGGGCGGGTGATTGGTTCCGCCAGGCCAGACCGGAGTTCATACCCGGCCGGCCCTCCCACCAAAGCTTCACAACCCCAGACGCCGCGGTCGTCAAGGCCGCTACCGCCATACAGGTAACGGATCCGCACCGAAGGGTGGATAACCTCGTTGACATTGGGAAGGAGGCCGTCGCCGTCGTCTTTGTGATACCGGCCGGGTGTCCGGTAGAGGTGTTTGCGAACTTTTGATCCCCTGGCAGCGAGCTTCTGGTAAGACATCACCATCATGTCATAGGCCCGATCCAAGTATGTGGTGACGCCCCGGGGGTTGCGGATGGTGCCCATTCCCCATTCTTCCCGGGTGGTCCCGTCGGGGCACGAGAAGATGCGCTCCATTTCGTTTCGGTCGAACTCGATGCCGAGGGGGGCGAGCTGGTCGGCCATCCCTGCTTCTCCGTCAGTATGAGCTTTTCACCTCGGGGTATTGTGTGTGTGAGGGGGGTAAAGAAATAGAGAAAGCATATATACAGGCAAGAGCAATTGTTGCGACTTGCTGATCTTTCCAACCCCCGCCAACGTTAGAATGACTTCCAGGGAACCAAACCTGTCGCAGGTTTGTAGTGGTGTTCCCATGTTTCCGTCCCCACATGGTTGGACGAAACGAGGAACGCCATTCGTCCAGGGCGACGGCATGGAAGGCGTGTTCCACATTCGGATGCACATATAGGGCTTCAAGCTGTATCTAGATAAGATGGGAACCATTTCCCAACCGCCAGAGCAGTGCACCTTCACACAAAGAGGTACAATAATAACCTGCCTCGCGGGATCGACGTGTGCTAGGACTCAGAGGCGTCTTCGGGACACCAAGGCTCCCGACCGTGTCCCAAACACCTATTGGGAAAAAAGGCAATGATGGTAACATGTTAGCAACGGTTTCAGTATTCCTCGAAACACAGACTAATTTGAAAGCTCTGGTGGAACTTACCTATCGCCCGAACCCTTCCCTCCATTGGAAACTCTTGCCACTTGCGCCTCTCGTCAACTTCCCCCTCGGGTGCACACTCAAGGAAGCCGATGTCATCACTCCCCCCCTTCGCGTATAATACGCCGCGATGGTCATGTAACATATCTCGCTTTGACGTGATCAATAATTGATACTGTAGACGTTTTTGATGTTAGCCGCCAGTCGCGCATAAGAAGGCTATAGATATGTTTGAGGGGAGCTTCATGACTGGCCTTGTGTAGCATTGCCCGATACCGTGCCGCTACTTGAGCAGCTTTACCCTCATCATCAGACTTATTTAAAGCCACAATTTCCCGAAACAGGTCCTTCTTGTCCTGCTTGAGCTGGTTCATCAGCTCGTCCTCGGTCTTGGGAGTGGCAAGGGATAAGGATGCAGAGCTGATGATGATGCCATCCTGTAAGGGAGTCGCTGAGGTAGAAGGTCCAGGGTCGCTTGGCGAAGGCTTGCTATGGTTGCCGGGCTCCTCCTCTTGGGGGGTACTGTCGCATTCTTTGCTCTTGGCCTTGATTTTCTCCCACAGAACATCGGCCCTATCTTTGAGTTCTAGGTTCTCGATAGTGAAAGCCCTCAGGTGGATTTCATCATCAAACTGCTTCTCATTCTTCCACGACGACCAGTGCCTGTAATCTCTAAAAATATGAGGCAGTTGGTCGATGCCTGCCCGGCTGAGGAAGCCCAGCCCACAAACCATGCCGGCGATGGACCGGGCTGTGAAAGCGCCACGTGAGAAGCCCAGAAGGATTAGTTCGTCTTCAGGGCGGTAGTTGCCGCAAATGAAGCGGTATGTCTCGGCGATATCCTGGGTAGGTAGGTAGGTAGATAAGTCATTAGACCTATATATATATATATATATATACAGGGTCAACATGAAAGAGAACATGCCTGGGGGACACCGTGCCCAAAAATCGCACCAAGATACTGGGCAACAAGTGACTGCTCCGTCCCGGCTCCAGGGTGATAGAAAACAACCTGTGGCATTCCCGAGCAGCAGCTTTGAGCGAAAGCGCCAGAAAGGCGGCTCACATTGCTTGCAGGGTCCACCTTATCATTTCTGGCAGAGTACATGTAATGTTAGCCTCCGACTAGTATTGACATAAACTTGTCACGAGCTACACACGTGTTGTTCCATGTTCCATCACAACAGATGATAAGCCGTTTCGTGTTGGGCGAGGGCCGACGGTCGTTCGTGTCCGGGAGGTAGTCGTCTATATGGGCGCAGCGCACAGCTCCTCTCGCCAGATTTCCGTATAGATTGAGTCGGGACATGACTTGGACGTTTTAGCATGCGAAAAGTTGATAGCTAAGACAAAAGCTGTTCAACCGAGATACAGGCCTTTCTGGGGAGGAATTGTCTGAGACTTAGAGGGCTGGCAGGATCTTGCGAGAATATCTCCAGTGTAGGAAGATCAAAGAGCAAGATCCGAAATCGGATAGAAACCCCGCTTCGAGGCAGGTCAAAATGCAGGTTGTCGATTTGGGTAAGGTCCGCGGAGGTGCCTAACGCAAGGCTGTCCGAGGTACCTACGTACCTACCTTCAACCACATACATAGCGAGGGACTTGTGTAACGTAACTGTCAGAGGGTACGGCAACCTTTGATCCACGTGTCTGAATGGGTTGTATTGTGTGTGCGAGCTTCATTGTTCCGGAGTTTTCTGGCAGAGCCAGAAAACCTCTTAATAGACTGCTGTTTAATCTTTTAAACTTATAACTACTTTTGACAAAACGTAAAGATATAAAACTTGTATTAACAACAGTCCACTTTACAAATACTCATTTTTAAACGGGCGGTAAAGAGAAACCTTATAACAAACTTACAATGGATGGGGGTGGATGATCAAAGGAGATAGTTCTAAATCACTGGTGAACTGCTAGCGTATAGTATCAGTCATTAAATTATTGCATGGATTAATTCTTACCATCGGAAGAGCTTCGACATGTGAGTTTTGGTCTGCTGGGCTTCTTGCGGTTTCTTCTACCCTTCTATTAAGATGTGCACAGCTTATCCTCACATATTATAGGTTCTCTATATTCCTACTCTATATTCCTATGGCAGTTTCCTGCACTTAAATCATTTAGAGCACAGTGCCCAAGTATAATAAACTAGCGGGATAATCAAGGAAGAACCCGGATGCTAAAGCGATACACAGGTGATTCACTACCTAGCGAAGTGCTGATAGAGCAGATTCCACTTTGATACAGCGACTGATTCTTGCACGAGGGAAAAGTCCCCTGCGAGCCCCAACTAGGTACCTACAGCGGCTTTTATGCGTGTGCCAACCCATTACGTCACTGCTGCCTCGGCGCTGCGCAGGCACTGTGGTGGGGTTTCGCTTGCTTCATGTTGTCAGACGTCTGGCCCCATTACACTGGCACAACACAAGCCGCGCACCTGGGGTCTTGCGCTGGGACTTGGCATCGACTTGAGATTTGTAAGTCCGAATTTTCCGGCTCAAATGGCATCCGGATGTTACCGTAAAGTTCGCTTGATATGGCTCGTTGTTTTATGAGATGTAACTCCCTTTTCTCGTGGCCGGGAAGAGACAAATTCCAAACATCCTGTGTCTTTCAGAGGCAGTGTTGGTGGTTCCTCAGCTGTCGCCCCGCTTCGACTCCGCTCTAGATGGGACTTGAGCGCCATTCTGGGGAAAAGGTACGTTAGCCGGCAAAACAATGATACTCAAAAAGAGAGGCAGCGATTTGTTGAGCATGCCAAAAATCCATCCTGTTCAATCCAATTCGTTTTCATTGTCGAAAGCAAGTTAAATCAGGCTATCTTCTGCCTTCAGACCAGTTCCAAAACACAGCGGTTCTCTTCCCGACACCAACCGCCGAGGATGGCGTTCCCGAAAGCAGTGACTCCCTCATCCCATGGCAAAAATGACGTCTCTTGTGAAACACCCAAGCGTTGGTGCTTGGTCGGATCCTCTGGACATTGACGCAAGCAGAGATATGTGTCTTTCACAAAGCATGTCTTCGCTCTTGGAATCCCAAACATACCGTCAAGACTATGTAACAGATCTTTGAGTTCTATCTCTTGATGCAGGTGAAGCAGAATGACGGCTCGAGATGAAGACTGGTCGAGGCACCGGTCTAATGATACGTTTCGCGGTGGATTCCATTTTGGATGAGGGGCTTCTGGCTTGTCGGAAAGTTCGAGCGCAACCAGCAAACCTTTGTAGTCATAGAACTGGTCCTTGACAGGCTCGCCAAGGACTGCGTTCATAGTTAGACCTCTAACTTCCAGCTTGGCGCTTCGAAGTCCGGACGTGAAGGGAGAAGCATGCCAGGTCGTCTCGGCTGATAAGACCTCCAGTTCCGTTGCAAAGCCTCCCGCTTCAACTTGGGCCGGGTTGAGCCACATTCTAACCTCCACGTCGCTATCGGCACCTATGGATGAAAGCCAAGACCATGAAGGAAACTGGGATCCGTGTTCCTGAGCAGTGATGAAGTCCAAACTGTCATTCCTGTAGGCCGATTTCCGATTAACAAGCTCCCAGCAGAGATCAAAGCACAGGGTCTCCTTCCACAAGCCCAGGAGTGGAGTATGGCCTGTATGTTTTCGGTAAAACTCAACCAAACCGGCGATGGCAGGTCCTCTGTCAGTGGCGTATGTCAGGCGGCGTAATGAGTAATCCGTTACCAGATGCCACCAGAGCGAGTGGGCGAGCTTCGGGTCACTCATATCAAACGGACGCTCCATGTCCCACCACATGAGCGAAAGCCGGTGGACCTGGAGGGTGCCGTCCTCTGATGCGAAGAAATTGCGACATTGCCAGTACATCTGGTTGCTCCCGAAGAAGAAAACGGCTCTTGGAGAAAGTACCTGTTCCTGGAGAACCCACGCTCGCTGGAGCAGCGGGTTTTGGGTTAAATTACCCCGATCGTCGAACCTGAGCCGCAAGTTTTCACCTGCTGTCGCCTTTCGCATCCTCGCCGTGCCATGGGAATCTGATCCGACGGTGTACGGAGAGTACAACGACGGCTCCAACTCCTTGATGAAACCTCCGTAGCAGTGCGCGGACGCTGCTGCACCGATCGTAAGATAACCATTCTGATAGTACGACGCCATTCTTGCTGCTTCGACTTGCCAGTCGCCAATGTCGTCCTGGACAATACAAAGCGAGTCGATCCACAGATAGCGGATGTTAAGCATACGAGTCAGGGTAACAGCGTCTCTAAAGTTCTGCGGCAGCGACAAGAAAGGTATGATGGCGCAGAACTCGTCAATCTGTGACTTGGTTGTATGAATAGGCGGCAAGACTACCAGTGGGCCCCAGCAATGTGATAGAGTCGTGTAGTTCGTCGTCGGGTCTAAATCAGCTGTGTGAACCAGCTTGAGATCTTGTCCGCTGCCAGTTGCTATGTCGAGATCGAGGAGCCTTGTGGGTAGCAACCTAGCTGGATCCTGGGGTTTGCATTGGTGGTGACCATGTTCGAGACTTTGGCATTCCGCCAGCCACTCTTTGATCACAGCCGTCCGATCTTGAAATGCTGGGAGAGGTGCCTGCCACATTGGTCGCCGTGCGAGTGCGTCTTATCAGCGCAGATTGTCGTCAGTTGGTGCCTCTCCGACAACATTACCATTACTCTTACTCACCATTATCGACAACAAGCTAGAAGCTAGAGCTGGAGGATCCAGCATGATTGGGAACGGCGAGATATTGGCCATCCTTACCGACATCAGTGCTACGGCAGTTCGTCCGCATGATGTCGGTGTAAGGGTAATATTTCTTATCCTCTTCGAATTCCCCATCAACGAGGCAGTCGACCATGGTCGCGTGGGGGGCACTCCGACGTAGCTCGATAACGAAATGGATCTTATCTGTGGTGTCGAAGTAGCTTGGTGTGACACGACTCCCGATAAACTCGCAGAAGGGGCAGTCCTTCATCGAAACTGTCAAATCGGCGGGGGTCTGGTGCCAGATGATCTGGTCTCGTTCCTCGACGGTTCGCGGGCTGCGAGCCCATGCAACAAGCGCCTTACAGGATTGACACACGGGCTTTGGATTGTCTCGCCCAGATTCGCCTGTTTGCGAGTTTGTGGCCGTCATGTTGGTGACGGGTGAAGACTCTGCTGTCTGTTCGGGGGGTCATGAGAGTTCAATGCCCAGAGGCGCCAACAGAAAAACAGACACTGCAGCGGCATTGAAATACATAGGGCAGGAGGGCACCGATGCAACGTCGGACTTGGCCGTATGGCGAAAAGCAGATGCTGAGGAAGGAGCCAATCAACTCGTCCTCCCCTCATGCATCCCAGAGGCATCCGTAATCGATACTTGGATTCTTCAGTGACGTGCATGAGCTGCGGGTTGGCACTGCCACGAACAATCCCAAAGCAAAGAGCGCTATCACAAGGTGTATCGCGAAGTGTGTTGCAGGAGACACAAGGACAGGGCGGATGTCTCCTGCCCACCTGGCATGAAAGCTGAAGGGAGTTCAAGGAACGAGCTTGGAGCCTCACTGTGGGCGCCCAGCATCAATCCGGGGTGGGGGCCAAACGCATCCAGCTTGAGCATGGCTTCATGCAACCGTTCGGGATTGGTCCTAGGGTTTGCAGGTTCTTCAACACCAGTCACATGCCATGTTTCAGGGTCTTTTCAGCTCGATTATCAACCCCTTTCTTCTAGGCGGCTATTCCCTTGATTTGAGAGCTTCGATCTGTGCCTTTTTTCACCTTCACGCTGTTACGAAAATTCGGCTCCATTCACAAACTTAAACGCTCCTGCTACAAAACTTCACCCTCCTCGCCAACATGTACGACTGTCCCGACCACAACAACCACCCCAAGATTCACTGTATCAACGCCAAGCCTTGGTGGGACAGCGTCTTCTTAAATGCCTTCCGCTCCCCATCGAGGGCGCGCGGCTGGACCCTCCAAGAATGCTTGCTCTCCGCACGCATTCTCAGCTACGGCACCAAACTTATATGGTACTGCCGGAATACCCGCCATTGTGACGGGGGAAGCGAAGATTGGTCTTTCGATGAGCTGGGAGACGAGTTGTTATCCATCTCGGCACATACATCTAGGACAGGGCCGCGGAAGTGTTTCCAGATGTCTTCTCACGAAACCAGCTCTACAAAACCTGGCAGAAAGTCGTCACGGAGTACTCCAGAAGAGGGCTCACTTTTTCTTGGACAATCGCTAGACTTTCGGGCGATACATATCTGGCTGGGCTTTGGAAAGAAAACCTCACGTCCCAGCTCATGTGGATGACAAATCCAGAAGTGGAAATCGGACCCATTAAGGATTGGAGAGCTCCCTCCTGGTCCTGGGCATCTGTTGATCTTCTAGTCACTTTCGAGAAAAAAAATTGGCTAGCGACTCAAAGAAGGTCTGCAACATTATTGACGCCAGCCGTCGAAATCATAACACCAGGGAACCCGTTTGGCGCGCGGTCACCAGCGGCACAGTCATCATCAAAGCTCCCCCCCCCTAATCAAGGCCAATCCAAAACTTTTACGAGGAATAATGAAGGAGGAAGCTCAGGGTGGGCCCCCGAACTTTGATGTTGGGGGTACGACAAGGTTCCTAAAATGCCATCGAGCCATTGAAGGAGGTGCTAAGCAAGGTAGCTCGGGAACATACGCACAAGCCGCGCGCGCAGCCGTGTGTCCCCCCGCCAAGGGCTCAGCCATTCGCCTCGATTTGCTCCCCAGTAGACCAACTTTGACCAGTAGTCCCTATTCTGCTCGCCACAGACTCGTCATTCCGGCTTCCGTCCGTAAACAACATGTCTTTCCCATTGAATATCAGCAAACCAGTCTAGGTACTCCACGTTACCAGAAAGAAAGAAAATAAAAGGAGCACTTACAAGTCGAACAGAGCGTGGACCTTTGGCGTCTTTAGTTCCGCCCGCACCTTCTCCAACATGACTCTAACCTCCTCCTCGCTCAATCCCACCACTCCGGTCAACAATCGCATTGACATACCTTCCAGCCCCTCGTTCAGCTGCAACCAGCTCAACGTACCCACCTCCTTTAGCTTTGGCAACTTGGCCCAAGGACCGAGGGGGATCTTGTAGCGCTTGTGCACTACATCAACAAAGCCGGCACCCCGAACCCACCCTTCAAGACTGGGGCCGGGGTACGCGCTGCGGCCAATTTTGTCGGTAGCCTGATGCAGCGTGGCGATCCACGTCGCGAGGGCCGACTCGGGCTTGAGGGAGCCGTCGTCCGAGTAGTATCGTAGGTCGAAATCCTGGAACTCGCAATAGCCGCCTGGGTTGAGGTTTCTGTAATTTCACAGAGCCCTCCATGGTCAGAGGCCCAAAGAAAAATAAAGAAGAAGGGATAGCCATCTATTACGTGGCATGTTTCCAAGGGTTAGAAGGGAGAGGGGGTTACTAACTCAAAAACCCTGCCGACGTACTTGGGCCAGTCCATGATACTGACAGCCATATAGCGGGAAAAGATCCAGTCGAACTTTGTGGGATGGATCCAGGGGTCTTCGATGTCGTCGACTTCGAAGCGGACGTTGGGAGGGACCAAGGTAGGCTGGTTCGCGCTAAGGTCGTTCCCGATGATCTACGCGGAGGACCGTGATTAGGGGAGGAATCGAGATGGCAGCTGCCTTCCAGGAGGTGAATGTTGAGGAAGACTCTTACCGTAGCATCTGGGAACTCCTCGGAAATAGAGATAGCCCCTTCCGTATTCCCAAAGTTAGCTGAGGTCCATGGGAGTTGAAGCCAGCGGTGGTAGTGGCGGCGGTTGGCATACAGATACCGGTCCCCGTGCCGAGGTCAAGGATGCGCTTCGTCTTGTCCTTGTCGATCGGGGCTCTGTACAGGCCGCCCAGGCGACGGGTTATTATATCATGGATGAGTAGGAGACGGTCCATTTCTTGCTGCAGGCGCCAGGTGCTGTCAGCGCATCAACCCCTTTTTGCCTAGAATAAGCAATCGTTACCTCGTCGTTCGGCCGAGGATAGGTCCCTGATATGTTAGAGGTCCGTCTGTCTGTCTGTCGAGAAAACTAAGAAACACTACTCACTTTCGGCCCGGAAAGCATGATAGCGACGGCCATGTTCCACAGGATAGTTCTGGACGCTGGACGCTAGCGACGTGGCATAGCTGGTCTCTCCACTGTAATTGTTTTCTTTGGGTTTAGCAAAGGGTCCTTGGTTCAAAACTGAGAGATCAGCGGATAGCCAAAGAAAGTCTTACATCTCAGCGCCCAAATCGTCGTTCCACTGGGAAAGGAAAAAAAAAAAGAAAACAGTTAGAGGTGACCTCGCGCGAGCAAGCAGAAATTGGGATTGGATTTCGGTACAGTAGTGTCGACCTCAACTTCGCCTGTGGGGTCACGGTGCGCAGCGATGTCCTCTGCGAGGACTCTGACAGAATCCCGTGCCTTCTGTGCCATATTTAGGGTATATGTCGTGTTTGTCGGAGCCTTTGTCTCCAGTTTTGTTGTAGCGAGGGACGCTCGAAATGGGAAACCCAGTGCAAAAAAGAGGGTGGGGGGCGACGGTGGCGAGGGAACATTGATCAGATTTAAGCCCAATCGGATGATGCGGGGAGTTGCTTTCCTGCTGCGTGTGGTTGGTCGCATCGGCCAACAGGCCCATGCCCAGACTACCAAGTCAAAGCGTGCGAGCGTGCGAGCGTGCATTCCCGCCTGTCCTGTTAGGTGTTAGGTCAGATCAAGGGGCTTGAGAATTGGTCGAATCCCGTCTTCGCCAGGTGAAAAAATAATATTCCGGCTTCACTGCACACCCATGTAAAATGCAGTTGACCAGTTTAGACCTGTCCCAACCCTGCTTCCCCACCAAGCCTGGCAAGCGTGGTTGGGCCATGCATGCTAATGAGTTTGATGCGGCCTCCAACCAATTGAGAATTACAACTGTCATAGCGTTGTCATTAGGGATGACGCTTGCCCATTCCATCGGCATCGAGACGTCAGAGACGCCGATGGCTCTATCCATAGCGCCCACGACGACAGATTCACTCGCGTCAGGCCCCGGTTGGTTCTTCGGAACAATCTCCGGTACGGCAATGCAAGGCAATTGCATTACTGTAATTTTCTTGCAGCAGTCAAGGTTTTCCGGTACCAGGGTCGGTATGGCTTAGTTACAGAATCTTTGCAGTGGTAAAAGACTAGCAAGAGGTTAGAATTACAGCGCAAGTGCGCTGTAATTTAGTGCTCCAGCCCACTAAATTATAGTTGTCGGCCCCTAATCTGGCGGTGTAACCCCAGGTTTTTTTCTTCGGTAGCCTGTACTGGAGTTTTTGCCCCTTTTAATTGGCCATACGCTGCGTCTGCTTGCCGACATAAATTTTGCAGCAAAGCGACATTACTCTTACCGGAGCGAAGCAAACGGATTTATGCAACACCACCGGCTTCTCCAATTCTCACTGTGACCGGAGCCCCTGCCGGAGAACCAAACGGGGCCTTACCCTTTTGTCGACTTTTCAAGCTCAAACCCAGGACAGTTGACGGGAATTATCTTCGCTGCCATGTGGACAGTCCTCAGCGCCTGTCTGACATTTTTCGTTCTACTTGCCTTGTTGCAGCGACGCAATCAGTGCCACCAAGCTAGTGGGAATAACTACATGTACGCCGATGATGAGTGGGGTTTGGCCAGGTCATGGCTGTTATGGCGTGGATTACTGTCACTCAAGATATCGTGATTGATTTCACTGGTGGGTGCCTGGTCTCCATCTGTCAAGCTGATGAGTATCTACCTACTGATACGCTAATGCTTCTTTCCAGGCACGGTAAAATACCGCTGGGAGCTCCATAAACCAACTCGAGGAACAGATATATACCAATCTCGAGCCTGAGGGCAACGACCCCAACGAAGAGGTAGCGACTGAATCGTGGGCTTTGCAAAGATTGCGACTTGGTTCACAGAGCAGCTCACAAAGCAGCTAGGTCGATGCTGCACCAAGCCTGGGTACGTTGAACCGCCGCGAGACCTGGCCACGAAATGATAGCGACACGCATATCCCCGTCACTGCGATGTCGCGATAATATCAGTCACAAGTCTTCCATTTAGCGCGCAAACAAGATCTAAAGGAGCCATACCTTCTGCCTATGTTAGCTGTTTCAGCGGCTAGCTACATGTCAACTCCAGGGCCTTTCGTGAGCGCGATCTCACTAGACGTGTGTTCCGCTTTCGTTGGAGAGGATTTCGTAAATGGCTTTCGCGCTTTTGAGGCCAATGCCAATAAAGGCAATCATACTTGCCCCAGCGCCAATCGCTTCCATTCCGTGTGCTAAGCCAATCTGTAAGGGGTGAATGAGAATGCTTAACCGGGTGAAGAGATGTTGTGTGACTGTCGAGGAAGGTGCAGAATGTTCGGCGTGCACAGCTGAGGGAGTCGTGGCTACCAGGCTCCAGCGACATCCTCTACCGTCCTCGATGCCGCCGACCAATCACAGCAAATGTCCACAGCATATCGGCGGGGTAACTTTTCAGCTCGAACAGTCCATGGACCACGATGGATCCCCTTTTTTTCCCCCAACAAAATGCCTCCCCAGCGAATGCGAACCTCTTTAGATAAATGAATGGCAGACCCCCTTAGCATCGCAGCGTCGGTAGTCGGCCTCGTTGCCGCCGCCAGCAAGATCTGTTCTGCCCTATCGGGGTTCGTGTCGAGCGCCGTCGATGCGCCGCAATCTGCGCAGCATGTCCTCACCGTCGTTAGCGACACGCGCCTCGCTCTCGAAATGGTCCAAGAGCTAATTGATGCTATCGCGGTGCTGCCTGGCCATCGGAAAATGCTCGTGCGTCTGGACCATCTCGCCGTAACCTTTTCAAACTGCGTCCTCACCATTTCTGAACTCGAGTCCCTCGTGTCTCTATCTCTCTCTGTCGACGGCGGCGGGGGAGGTGGTAAGCTCCGTCGCTTCAAATGGATTAGGAATGAGCAGAAAGTGCTGCGTCTGCTTCCTCGACTGGAATCACAAAAGGCTTCGCTGTCTTTGATGATCTCAGTGCTGAGATGGTAACCCCTTTTCCAAACAAGCTCAGATCAATTCCCCTGCTAACTGCGGTCTTTTTAATAGCCAATCCGAGGTGGAAGCGTTAGCTTCTCGAGACAAGTTGAATGCGGCTGTCGAGCAGATCTTGCAACGAGATGAGGAGTTCGCCGAGCGCATGCGGCAGATCGATGGCGAAATGGACCTGATGATAACAGATCGCTCCGTCCGCTTCCACGACAGCGAGTCAATAGCCGTCTCACACAGACTGTCTATGGCAGCAGGGCCATCCCGAAATAGGGACTCGGTTGTCAGCTTACGAGGTTGGCAACCGACAACATTGGAAAATCGTCGCGAGTTTGAGGCAATTCTAGAGCAGTCACGGGTTTACACACGCACCTCGTCTAACGAAGTCGATGGCGCGTCCTTGGCCAGCTCCAATGTTCGGTCCCATGCCTGGAGCATGTTGTCCCTCAATGACATTTCCATCATTGCGGTTTTCCGACTTCCCGTGACGCTGGACGACATTGTTAGTTTCGGGCCCAACCTAACGCTGGGGGGGTTCTTTGGCGAAAACTTTCAGCAATCGAATACCACTGAGACGACAGCAGAGACACAGACAGATATCAAGAACGACATGCCAACTAGCAGCAATAATGAAGGAGTCCCAAGACCTCCGATACAAAGCGCACCGTTTCCAGACGCTGTGCAGTCCATCAAGTATAATCCCAAAGAGCTGAGATACATGTTTCCCCGGCGCGTTTTTGCTAATGCATAGATAACAGGGCCGTCATGGTTGGAGATAAAAGCTGCGAAAAGACCAGAATCGCCATTTCGTTCACAAGCAATGCTAATCCGGGAGACTTTATCCCTACGGTATTCGACAACTATTCCGCGTCGCTTATGTGAGCTCCCCCTCTCTGGAAATTTATGTGAAATCGAGTTGAGTTATGGTTACTGACAGAAAATGTCTTAAAGGATACGTGGTCGCCCCTATAGTCTGGGAATCTGGGACACGTCCGGACAAGAAGAGTACGAGCGCCTACGACCGCTGGCGTATCCGCAAACCGACGTTTTCTTAGTATTTGGGCGTATCGGCATCAAGTCCACGTTTGACAGCATTGCCAACCAATGGATTCCCGAGATTACACACCACACTCCGGGTGTTCCCATTCTTATTGTTGGTGTCTCGACTGGGGATGATGATCAGCTATTTGAGCTTGCCAGACAACGTCGCGAGCCACACCAGCATGAAGATTATACAAAAATGGGTAAGAGTCTGGCAAAGCAGTTTGGGGCGGTAAAGTACATGGAATGTAGTCTCTCGACGTTGCATAACCTCAAGGAGGTCTTTAGCGAGGTAAGTCGCTGACTCTCTCTCTGACCGACATTGACAATCCTGTAAGCACATGGGGGAAAGAAGCTTACATAACGTAATCACCGTTAGGCGGCACTGGCAGCTATAAGCCCATCGCAGGGGGAGCGCCAGAGAAAATCGAAATTGTGGAGGCCAGGTTTTCTCAGGGGAATAGGCGAGACCAAGGAAGAATGAACAAACGATAGACTCACGCAATATTATTAATAATAGTCCAGCTTGATCTGAGTTGTCATGGTCATTCATTCTCTGGCTCTCCGGCCCCAGAGAGGGCTGGAGGGGAGGGGAACAAAGAGGAGAAGCTTAATTCGGGCCTTTTGCAGTCACGAATAACGCAGCATGAGCATGAACTTTCTGCGAAGCGAGAACCTGCGCGGCTCCCCATTCTAGGAACCCAGTCATTTCTATCGAAACTAAATAACTGAATACCAGAAGAGCAGCGCCTTCAGAGTGCCACCCCCAACTTGGATGCAACATTTGTTTTCCCGCCGTCGCTATCACTCGCCAAGATATTCTGTGCATGTCGTTAAACGAGAGCGACCTAGCCACTGCAGAACTGCAGAACTAGCGTACTTTGTACTTTGCAGTAACTTAAACTAGAATCAGTAAAGTGACTCATTCTTGAGACAAAATTGCCAAGCTCGAAAACATCCACAAGTTGACGGCATACCCAATCCGGTGTGGTGTAGGGGTTAACATTTCGCGTTTTCACCGCGACGCCCCGGGTTCGATTCCCGGCATCGGAAATTTTCTTTGCACGCTTCTGCATTGCAGTTCTTTTTTTTGTGTTTTGTTTTTTTGGGTTCGGTCTTGTCTATGTTGGTTGTGTGGTGTTGTGGTGGTGCACTGCTGTGTTACCTAATGTGGCTAAACAAAGTCATTGACAGACAGACATTTCGTGGGTAAATCAAGGGGGGGATCTGAAATACCGCAAGGATCCTCCTCTCTCCTTGTAAAAGAAAACCGGCGCTGCTGATGCGATTGGGGATGGGAGCGCGTTGCTATCCACTAATATTCTTTGAAGAAAAAAAAAGAAGAAAAAAAACACCGAGCTGCGAAGCGACATGGACCAGCGAGAGAAACATAGTTTCGGCAAGGAATAATTAGCTCCTATTGGCCTATACATTCTTGGTTTGTCACTGCTTTCCCAGTCGCACTCATTCCCACCTCGTCGCCAATCATGACTCTTTTCCCAAACTTGTCCCCCGCCGCGCGACTGTCCTTTACCAGGTCACCAGGTAACTCTATCTAGTCCCCATCAGTGGTGACATCTTCAATCCTCCTCTGTTCCTCAGCTGCATTTATATTCATCCCTCTTGACGATGCATCTCGTCTTGTTCCAGTTGAAGAGGAAGAGGAAGCGGCATTCCCCTGCACCAATAAAGGCCGACCCTGCGCATCATACATGTATACCTCCGTCACGGGCGCTTCGCCGAGTTTTTGCTTGGTCGTGCGAATACCGGAACCGTGCGCGTTGGCGTAGCTCTCTCGTTTGTATGCCCAGCCTGACATATTCCCTGCGCTAGTGGCACTGGTGCTAGTCATAGTCCCTGTGTTGGTCCTGCGGGGATTGGAGTTGGAGCCGGCGGAGGTGGTGGAGGTAGAGCTGGTAGCGGTGGCGGAGCCGACGAATACGGCCGATGCGGAGGTTGAAAAGGACCAGGGCATTGTTTTTTTTTTATCTGTCTTTTTACTTTGGTGTCTTTGGGTCGTCCGTGACGTGGTGATGTGGTCGGTTTGTTCGGTTTGGCGTGTTGGCGTGTATCCCGGCGATAGGCCTCGATACTCGATACTCGATATTTGGTCGATGATCGCTGAGTGATATCTCGGCAATATGGTATTTGATTGAAACCCACTGGTATAGACGGAGGTGATGCTCTTGGCAAGTGCGGTTGGGTTGTTCGTTGCAGAACTGGAAGTGGTGTGATGTGATTTATTGCCACCTGATGCCTGAAGTGAGGATGACGTCACTGTCCAACAGACGCAGGAAAATGCCATTCGACAACAAAGCTAACGTCTTGCTTTTAGGGAATTTCGGGCAGCAGCTGTAGTACGTACCCATGGCACCTCAGGGGTCGCTCAATTAGTGTAGTTCTGATGCTCCCCCTCCGAAGGGCTCGACAACAACACCTCGGCCATGCTATCTCTATCGATATCATCCATGTCTTCTCGTCCCAACCCCTCCGGACCAACGCTCGCGGGAGTGTTTTCTCGGAAGTTGACATTGGTATTGGCGTCGCCGCCGTCGCCTTCAAATTGATATAGACTGTCCAGCTCCAGGATACTTGTCCTCCGCTCCTGGTCGTCGTGGAACAACGCAATTTCCTCGCCATCACCCGGGCCTCGTTTGGAGACGCGCGCCGTGACATGGATTATTGTCGTCTCGTCACCGGTCTGAGCAGCTTTTGGATTTGTGTTCTCGGGTATGCCGCTGCTGCATGCAGTTCGCGTTAGCCCACCCAGGTACCTACACCTTAGCCAGGCAGGCAGGCGGGAGACGGAAAACTTACAAACGCCAGGTCGGCACCCCTTTGCGATCAAGATACAGCGCCGGCTCGCCGAATCGCTTCTTCACGGCCTGGAATAGCTCAATCGACTCCATGGCCGTGTTCAGCTTCAATGGGGTGAAGTTTAGCAAGACATGCATCAACACCCAGCTGGTGAGAGTGAGGATCGGAACCAGGATGACGACGGTCAGCGAAAGAGCGACGACATCCTCCGAGAAGACCACAAAGTCTGCTGCGCCCGGTTGTGGCGTGTCAGTGCTCGCATTCCACGCCATGTTCAAGGTCATGTTGGGTTTGGGACCGACCCCATAGTCAAGAGTCGTGTCGGTAAGAAGGTTAACAGTTGCAATGAATGCCCCCAAGACAAGCTGGGAGAGGTCTTGATGTATGGACGAGGAACCGGCGTCAAAAACCCATGCTGATGCTGACTGGGCTGATTGCAGGGCTCGAGTATCTAGGTGTCTCCCGAGAGCGACAATGACCGGCCAGGAAAGATAGCGCGCCAAGATCGATGCCATCCCGTCAAACATGAGACCCTGAGGGATGACAGTCTGGAGGGTCGTTATGTTGGCGTATAACCCTGCGAAGCTCCAGGTGTTTTGCTCCCAGCACGCGAGGGCCGGGCGACGTGGACGGACCAGGTACGCTGGCTGTTGTTTATTGATAGGCGGTGGGCTAAGAGGGACAGTCCGGTACCAAGGGTCGTCGCTGGGAGTTGAGCTCTTCCGGTCGACGGCGGATATTATGATGCCCCAGCTGAAATTCCCTCGGTCTTGCTGGGGAGATAAGACGAAGTTCCCAGACGGAGCTGGACTATCAACGAGGGTGACGACTGTCACATTCGTTGTCCACGGGGCAATGTAGGAGTCGATGTTGACCGCTTGTCCCTCGATATTTTCGGCCTGGCTTCTGTTCAACCAATTGTACTCGGTGCGACAAGATCCAACAACACTCAACTGGAGTTCGGGAACCTTTTGCAGTCCCATGTCAGCTCCGGTGACGTTGTAGGCGTAGTTGATGCGCTGGATAACCTCGTCTCCTTTTGTACCTTCGATTATTGGCTCGGATATCATCACTTTAGCCCGGACGTCCTTGCTCGCAATGAGAGCAGCGCCTGCAGCCCGTCGGTATGGGGGAATCTCGAGGACGTTGAGGGCCAGCGCTTGCTCATCCGTTTGGCTGCTTTCCAAGGCGGGGATGAAGATGCTTCGCGGATTAACGGGTGCGCCATTCCCAAGGAACAAGGCTTTGCTTGGCACATATATGCCCGCCGCAATGCTGGCGATCCAGACGCCGAGGATGACGGAGGCGAGTGGCCAGTACCACCACTTTCTCCAAGAACTTGGAGAGTAGAGCAGCGTGTCCATGACTGACTGTTGCGTGGCTTCGCGTCGGTTCCATAGAGACAAGGATACATCGTTGACTCGATTTGCTGTCCCGGGACGCCTTAGATACACGTACAAGCCCCACGCAATCACGATGGCCCAAATGTTGACGACCATCATTGTTGACATGAGGGCATATGCCGACTGGATGAATCGATATGTTGGAGCGGGGACGGAAAAAGCCTCGATCCGTCCCAAGTCCGGATGGGGAAAGGTAAAGCGCTGCCATGTCATATAGGTGTTGTTTGGCTGATGGACGTATCGGATAACCATTTTTACGATGGACTGAAAGATTGCAATCTGGTGCGGGAGCTGGTGAAGAAGGAACGAGGACTCATCAGAGCGGGGTTAGGCCTTGGGCACATGGCTCATCTGTCTTACCCTGGGACCGCGTTTTGTATCACGGACAGGGCGGAAGCAGAGGGGATTCAGGTTACCCGGCCTGCAGTGGAACAACACTTCGGCAGTCGGGAGGGAGCAGACACGGTGCAAATTTGACCAGGAGTGGGCAATGAAGGTCATGGGAGGGCCATCTTAAACTCCTTGTTCCCCGACGGATTCGTGAGCCTGTCCACACGGTTTCCTGTCATTTGCTCATCTATTCGACTACTCAAAATGCGTCTCCTTCGAGGGTTTGTTTGTCTAGGTATCACCATCTTGAGTCTCTCCACCGGCGCAAAAGGACGGAGGGCACCTGCTCTGTTCCAAGTTTTGCAGGATGCTGGGGCGTCTCAGTTTGCAGAAGAGCTCCGCGGGGACCCTTACCTGCTGGATATGATCACGGCGGGTGAGGTCAGAACAGTTTTTGCTCCGGCTGATTCGGAAATCATCTCGCGATTACGAGTCCGCAATCCCGTTCGTCGCGATGCCAACCTCACGGCCCAGCAAGACCTCGCATACCAGGTCAGCGAGGACATTGAAGAGATCAAAAACTCAACGAAACCCACGGTCCGAGTGGTTGTGACGGCAAGACATGCAGCCAACCTAGACGGGTCATTGCAGAGAATTGTCCTGAATGTGACCGACCAGGGAAATGTCAATGCGACTAGTTCTAACCCCTTGTCCCGTCGCGGTCTCAGTATCGGCGGTATCTTGGGCTATGGTGACCCTGGATCTTTTGCTGAGATATCGACGGGCCTCGGCCGTGTTGTCAACGTCATCCAACCGGATCTGGAGTTTGCAAGATGCGGAGGGAGCGGTGTGGTTCATCTCGTTGACAGGTAAGTCGTTAACTGCATGTCTGGAGCTAAAGTCCTTGGTTGATACGGATGGGTTCTATTCAGTTACTTCACACCGCCCCAGAATCTCTCCACTACCGCGCGCGAGCTCGACTTGACAACCTTTAACAATCTCGTCGACTGCTCGGGACTCACGAATGAACTCGACACCCGTTCCACCATCACCGTGTTTATCCCCTCCAACGAAGCATTCGACGATGCCGGCGTGTCATTCGATGACCACGACTCGGACTACACAAGGATGACAGCTCAACAGGTTCGAGGTCTGGTGGTTCCTGGGTTCGTGGGGTACACGCCGTACCTGTACAACGGCCAGACACTGCCAACCTTGAATGGGAGCCACCTGATAGTCGAGATTAAGGGACACGATTTTGTGGTTGGGGGAGCACGAATCGTCAAGCCGAATGTTATTCTGTCCAACGGAGTGGCTCATATTGTTGATAAGGTGTGTTACTTTAGGATTCTTATTTGGATGTTGCTAACTTGGAGACTGCTTGGACAGGCGATTTCCTGGTGTTGATTTCCACCTACTCCTGCCCATACAAGATCAACAGTGCTCTTCCCTGATTTGGGCCTCAATGAATCGAGTGCTGCGCCTGCATGTTCTCCAAGGCTAGGGGCATGCTCAATTTCAGATTTCGGCTGTGTGCACCCCTCATGTCCTTTCCCGCGCAAATGCGCCTCATGTCGTGCTACACCGTATGCGAGTCACTGTGCATACACGACTGCTGTGGACGCGGACTGCGTCGTGTAGGACAAGAAGGAACCCAGACACAGAGAGATCTTTTGAGTTGTGCGTCGCAGGTTGGATCAATGGGTACGGAAGGCAAATCTTTTTATCAGAAGAGCTCGGCCCCCAAATGCAAAAATATTCCTTTTTTTAAGTGGGGGGGGGGGGGGGGGGGGGGGGGGTTTCCCCCCGAAATTGGTTGATTGATAGGTACTTAAGCCCATTCGAGACGTATTCTCATTAGAACAGAGACTGCAAAAGCTCCGCTTACCACCTCGTGATTATCATTGACTTTACAGGTGGGCACTTTGCAACACGAGATGCCATCTTTGTCAGTTAGTCTGTTTGTCAGGTATCGTTCCGGAGCCTTTACTCCGCATGGTTGCACTTACCGAGGTCGGTAGGTAAGGTAGGTCATCTCATCTCAGCCAACCTAGCCTGCTAACCCCAAAACCTCGCTTCGTATTGACAGACACGCAAAGGGTCCTGGGGGTTCCGTCACTGAGGAGAGTGATTCACCGAGGTGTTCAGCTGCCTGGAGAAAATCACGGTGAACAATGCCAAATTTGATGATCATGGCCGTAGATCTAGCTTTAATGAGGGTTAATGGGGGGCGGTTTCACGGATCAAATAGCATCAAATAGGAAGGAGATGGGTATGATATGTCTTGGATGTGCGGGCGGCTTACTAAGGGTTCCGCTCTTCCTTATTTGCCTACGCCCTTTTTCTTTTTTTCTTGGTGTGTATGTGCCCCAGCCGCAATGGAACCTGCATATGTAAGGTAGGTATGTAAGGTACCACAAAACTAAAACTCAGCCACCTCGCATGAAAGGGATATCCTAACTCTCGCCCGGGATCGACACGTCCTAGACCTCTAATCGGGCACCCCGTATGTTTTTGCTAGTGTTAGCATGCCCGTCAGCTAAATCAATGCGGTTGACGAGAAGTGGTGGTACGGTAGGTGCCTAGAGTGCACGTGTTTTGTTGACGAATCGGCAATGATCTACACGGGTGCATGTGGTGTAAGCAGAACTTTTAGCTCTCACTCTTTTTTGTCAGTGTCCCTACCATTGGTTTAGCAAAGTCTTCGGGCCTTATTGGTGATGATTCGCTAGAATAGAATACATGCTTCATTTAGTTTCGGTCAAGGCGAGCCCTGACGGCGGAGAGAGAAAAACGCCGAGTTGGGTCCGGTAGCGATTGCGAAGAAGAGCATGACCACCTACCTACCTACCTAAGGAAGGTAAGGCTGTCAGCCAGCCCCTTTCAAGGTCTGATATGTTGAGTAATTCTTCTGCCTAGCCTAGATAGACAGTGTCTCTCATGACGTAGATGGTTGAGAGGAGAGGAGAAGAAAAGGTATAAAAAGAGTCGTGGTGTCTGCATCTCCAAGTGCGGTTCCAACACACAGACAAGTCAACAAATCTTCACCATTCACAACACAACATTCACAACCACCAAAAGCACAAAACCCACCTTTAAACAAGAAGTGAAAACAGACATCATGCGCCCCTCCGCCCTCATCCAAATCCTCGCCCTCTCCACGGCCGCCAACGCCTCGCGCTTCTTCTCGGCGCAGTGCAAATGCTCCGACTTTTCTCTCGCCTGGTCGTGGGGCACGACTTTTACGCGCAACGGCCAGGAAATCGGCGTCTCGGTCAACAGCATCTGCAACGCGCGCGGCGATCCCCGCGCGTGCGGCGTGTCGGATATCTTTGAAGTCTGTGCCGAATCCGGCCAATGCGGCGTCGGCAAGCTCTGCTACAACCGCGAGGTGTTCACCTCTGACACGTTTACCATCAACGGCGTCAAGCGCAAGAAGAATGATTTTCCCAACCACCGAGAGAGCCTGCAGGGCTCGCAGTTCTGCGATGCGCTGTGTCTGAACTACGGAAAGAGCGCGGATAAGTCGGATAGCATTGGCAGCTATCAGTGGGTCATTACGGGGTATCCCCAGCCGCAGGCTTGTTAGTCTCCTATCTATCTAGGGGTGTGGTGACTGCGGTGGATGGTGGTTTGAACCGGGGATAAGGTTTGGTGATCGGTGGACAGGTGGACTAGTGTGAACATCTCTTCCCTTCTCTATAGTAAACGCCTTTTTGTGCAGTTTTTTTTTTTTTTTTTTTTTTT
>Ga0247765_1000753_pt1 | contig 21863 bp, 24 predicted proteins | sample UWRJL106311C6_FD_179949 | JGI IMG/M metagenome (GOLD analysis project Ga0247765, IMG submission 179949) | Plant litter microbial communities from Arlington Agricultural Research Station in Wisconsin, United States - UWRJ-L106-311C-6 | ecosystem: Environmental > Terrestrial > Plant litter >... | reverse complement strand
AAAAAAAAAAAAAAAAAAAAAAAAAGAGAGATAGACTCATCAAGTGAAAGCAAATTAGAGAAATAAATAGCCTGTCGCTGCGCTCTTATCCCATATAAACTTAAGAGAAAAAGAGGGAGATCATCAAGAAGAGTTCACAGCCCCGCATTCCTCCTCCGCTTTGCCCAACGCACATGATTCTGCAACGACGACATAAACAGGCTCCGCCGCTCTCTCGCCGCCTCCGGACTCGAGTTTTCACGAATCCTTCTCTCCTGGAGCATGATGCAGCGACAGAGTACCTCGCGCCTGCGCTTGGCCGTCTCGGATTGTCCCTTTGTGTGCAGCAGCTGGACCTGCAGCATGACTTTCTCCTCAATGAGGGCCATCTCCTCCTGCTCTTTGAGGCCTTCGAGGGCACCTTCGATGAGGCGGGACATGAACTGGTCATAAGTCTCGCCTTGGGCGGGGAGCTGGCCTGCAAACATGTTCCTGGTGCGCACGGGGATCGTCGCAACCCGAGGGTTGGGACGGGAGTTGTTGGCGGCGGTAGTGTTGGTATTGGTGTTGCTCTCTGACGCTGACGCCGAAGCGACCTGGTCTGGGGAATTACTACTCCTCGTGGACATTCTAGCGTATTTAGGTATCCAATGCTGCCGAGAGCCGCGAGCTAACTAGCGTGAGGGGGACCGTCGTGCGTGCAGTTGGTAAGGGGGGTAAGTACCGCCTGGAACTTGGGGTTCCCGCTATATATGAACCCCAAACTCCCTTTTCCTCACAAGCGCAGATCACTACGCTGCCCTGCGTCCGCTGGGATGTGAGTGGTTGATTCTCAGCGTGCACCGGCTTTCCCCTCTTTTAATTTGCCCATTACCTCTCGTTTCTTCTTGCTCCCTGATGGGGCTCGGTTACATTGGGCAGGTGTGCTGTGGCGTGCCCAGAATCCCAGTGCTTCCCGCAGCCACCGCCAGCCCTGGAAGCGCCGCCCCGCCAGGTGACGGGAGAGCGAGAACGACGGTGAACGACGGTGTTGTTGCAAACGGCCTGAGCTCCCCAATGTTTCACTTTCGACTCCTTCGTATGAAAAATGTGCCCGCTGTTTCAAGATTATATCTTCAAAGACCAACGGTATTCGTAAGTCTTCCACAGTACAGAATGATACCCCTACCAAAACGTTGCTGTGGAGTCCCGAAGCCAGGAACCCACACCATTGACGCCCAACAAGGGAGAAACGAGCAGAAAAACAGAGAGCCCCCAAATTCCAACAGAATCCGCTACATGGCAAGACAGAACCGTAACCTCCTGGCCCCCTTTCCCTTCCCATTCGCCACCTGACCCCACACTAAAACATGTCCTCGATGATATTAAAGGCTTTCAAGCACTTTCCTGACAATTATTCCACGCCGGTCATGAAGCGTCATAAACCCTCGCCTCTTCATCCAGATGGGACACGCCCGCCCGGAATAACGGCACTGGCCTCAGGTAACCCCGTCCATACAGAACAGTGATTTCTCCTCCGACTTCAATGGGCCTGCGCGTCTTGAGCATGACACGCCAGCGGCTCATGACCCTCACCATGCTGAATTCGGCCGAGGGGTCTTCGCTGTGATGTACTTTCCTCACCCAGTTTCCCCGTCTCCCAGGATAGATCTCGGTGACCGGGAAGTTGTCCAAGTCCGGTCTGCTGACTACCAATGTCCATTCCCCTGGGTGGCTGCCAATTGGCGCCAATTCGCCAAGTAGCTCACCGAGAACCTGACCCGAAGGAAGACTGCCGATTGCACGAACCCCCTCACCCCCTGGGCCACCAACAACCACAGGAGGCGGGTCGGGGATCATCTTCTTGAGGCAACAACACGTTTTGCGAGTGCAAGTATCACAGTTCTTGTCACCAGGGAAGACAGCCAGTGGGTCCGACGGCCAAACATGTCCCCGCCAGCCAGGGGGTTGCACCCAACCCGGAAACTGGTGAACATAGTAGTGGTTTTTCTTGACCAGTGTGTTGTGCACTTGCAGGACCGTCTCGAACCTTTCAAAGCTGATGTCGTTGATACTCTCCAGGTTCTCCCACATAAACTCGGGTGGATCCCGGACGTCTCGAACAGCGCACTGGAAGACTTTGCCCATCCGCACCAAAAGGCGCATGGCCCGATTTTCGAGCAGTTGGCGGAACTGTACCACTTTATCCCGAAACAGTGCGAGGCCAATGAGGTTGGAACTGAGTGGCAAAAGGCAAAGGTAGCCTTCAGTAGAGTGACATAACTTCCTCCAGCATTTCCCTTCGCGGATGTACTCCTGAAGCTTGGGGAGATCCTTAGGCTTCCACTGCAGACTGTCGAGGAGTTCCTGAGTGGTGGCCATGCTGTTGAAACCACATTGTTCTACGGTAGGACCACATCCCAGCGACAGTTCTGCCAGAAGGACCTTGACGAACCGATGGAGGAAAACGTGAATGGGCGTGCTGTTCGGCATTTCTTCAACTCCGTTGATGAGATCAAAGACACTCCGATTGGACAATGTCCAAAGAACACACCTCCACCCTCTCACCAGGCTATCCAGACGTTCAAAAGCAGCCATGGGGCTGAGGTCGGTGACCAGGGACCCCGCAGACATAGCTCGGTTGGACGCGGTATTTTGGAGACGCGCAGCTAGCTTCATAAACACGCTTGTAGCAGCTGGAGCGCATTCTGGAGACGCCTGCTGTTCAACAGGAAGGGGTTGCTGGGCGATATGCTGTTCAACAGGAAGGGGTTGCTGGACGATATGACTTTGGTTGAAGGGAGTCGGTTGAGTAGGCAGTTGCCCCCCCGAGGGAGCTTGTTGATCAACGTGAACCTGCAGACTTGGAGGGAGTTGTTGAACAATGGAGCCATCATGGAGAGTCTGGCTGGGTGTGGCGGGGTGGGATGCGGTTCTCTGCTTCTTGCGCGCTCTATTCATGGTTCTTGTTTCAGCTGGCCTTTTTCTCGCCTTGTTCGCCGAAGGAGGGTCCGTTGGCATCAATACTGGAGTGCCGACTGCTTGCTCGGTTTGTGTGCCGCCTTGATAGCTGGGAACTGAAGCATGTCTCTCAGTCGACTCCGTGGAGGACAAAGCCTCCACAGAACTTGGAGTGGAGACATCGCTGGGCTGGGGCTCGACTGGCGCAAAACTTTCTGGGGTATATATAGACGCAGCGACAGCAGGCAAAACGGGAACGTTGTAGGTGCTGTTTTGTGGTCGAGAGAAAGGGTTGAGAGTGCCGACAGGTCTAGGGGGAACTGGACCATCGGTCAACAGAGGTAAACTCCATCGAGGGGCGGATAACGGCCCCCGATGTGTGTCCACCTGCTCGGATGGAAGTCCAAAGTCCTGACCAGAGGTGCGTTGAGCACCTTCCATCGACGGTAGTACCGCTTCTGCTGAGTTGGACAGTGAATCAGCATGATTTGGGAAACCCTCGACTTCTGCGGCGGGAGCATCGACAGCGGTCACTTGGTTTTCGTGCTGTGCCTCTCGGTATGCCGAATTCCCCGACAACGACATTTCGGTAGTGGGTATGGGGTCTTGTGACGGAGATTTCGTAATTATTCGTTGTCGTGGGGGCGAAGTTATTTGTGCAGCGGGTGGTGGCGCCAAGACGGAAAGTGAATTAGGGGGCAAGTCCACAACAGGCTGCATGACCTGTGTTCGCATTGGCTGGAAACCACCCCGGAGCATTATGTCCGACTGAAGCCCGCCACTTGTGGGTTGCTCGTGCTCTTCTGCGTATGTTGGCCGCGGCAGCGCCGATGTCACAGGCTGTTCTGGCTGCACAGGTTGTGGAAGAGTTTCCTCCGTTACTTCTGGCTGTGCAGGGCTGGCAGTGAACAGGACAGGTGTTTCGGGAAGGGGTTGCGATGTTGACGCGACCGATGGCTGTATATCTTCCATCTCTACATCTTCCATCTCATAAGACAAAGAAGGACCGGCTGTCAATTCCCTCGTAGGCTCGGGAGCTGGCGTTGGCATAGGTGGGGAAGTAGGCGTTTCCGAGGGTGGCGAGGCCAACATTTGTGCAGGTTCAGGGACTAGAGCCTCCGCGACGGTGGCAGGAGGCTCTTCTACTTGTGAGGCAATCGGAACCGGAGATGAGGCAATTGAATGATCCTCCGTCTGCATTTCAGGGGCGGGTGGTTGTAGAGACGAGAGAACGGGTGACCGAACCGGTGAAACAACAGGATCCGGTAAGAGTACGGGTGCCGTCTCTATCTCCGAGGGAGGAATGGGCGCCGCCGCCGCCGCCGGCGGCAGCAACGCTGGTGCTTCCTCTATGGAATCGCCGGGGGCCGGTATAGCTGGTGGAGCCATTATTCTTTTCGGCGAAGTCACGGGGGCCGGCGTCGGATGTGCCCGTGTTTTCCTTGAGTAGGTAACGGGCTTATTGGGAGGAGCCCGTGCTTTCTTTGGAGAAGTTGCAGTTGAAGATTTGGTGCTCGACGTTTTCGCCGGAAAATATCCCGGCGGTAGCACAGGCAAGGGGACCGGTGTTTCCACCACGGGTCGGGATGGTGTGTGGCCCGCCAAAGCAAATGATGGTATCACAGGTAGAGGAACAGGTGTCTCCACACGACACAAAGACATTCGTTTTACGGATCGGGGCTCGGCTTGTTGGTGGCTGACTAGCGATCCAGAGTCGGTTTCCAGGGGCTTGCTTTGACTAGGTTCTTGCAGCTGCTTCAAAATGGCCGCCAATTCCTCTTCGGTATAAAGCCTGAAATCCTCGGCGGTCATCGCGAACTTATCGGGACAAGCGTCGTCGCAGAATGAATAGTTGACAGGCTCGTTCGGTGAGGAGAGATACTCAACATTGATGGCAATAGCGTAATTTGGCCCTAGGTTCAGGACTTGATGATAGGTTCCCGGCTCGGTAACAATAGCTTGCCCAGGAACGCAGTAGTCCAGCGTGTACTCGACACCCCATTCATCCAGACGAGCCGGAGGGATATGAAGACTGAGATGACGGACCGCTTGGGAGCAATCTCGCATTCCTGGATAAAGTGCGCGCAATGCCTCTTCCATCCTTGCGGTGGAGCTCGGCTTGACAAAGCACCAGAACTTGTTCTCCCCAGACCGAAGCAGATTCTCAGACCGAACGTGGGCGTCCTCTCTGTGCATTGTTGTGATGGTTTTGCCGGTAAGGTTAAAATAGACATACTGGGTATTGATGCCCTCAAGTTTCCCACGGCCTCTCCGTCGGAGCTTTTCACCAGGAGCAAGCTCGACGTCATCAAATAGGGGGTTGCCGATGATATAAGGCCGGGTGCCTTTCGGCGGGTTAGCTGCCGATGAATTCCATAAGTCTCGTTGCTCCTCCAATGACCACGATTCCTTTTCGGTGCGCCGGAAGGGGAGGCGGGGGGTCGTGAAGCGCATTCTCTTGCCTGTGTCGACTTTGATGAGACCACGAGAGTCCTTCTTGTAGATGAAGGACGTCGCATGGTCTTTGGAGGGGCGCGACATTTTTCCGACTTTGAGGGGAGGAAGGTTGCCAACCTGGAGCTTGAAATAGCCACGGTTCTTCACCTCTGGGTGGCTAGAGCATTGCTCGAAAAACTCCTCGTTTAGTACGTTGACATCCCCATACGTGCAACTGAACAGCGGTGCCGCTTCTTTCCTGATAGAGTGGGCAGGCTGTTCAGATATATGCTGTGGAAATGGTTGGGATGATAGCTGCGGTGGTAGCTGTGTGGGTGAAGACGTCGAGGGCTGCTCCTCTTGCAGCTCTCGCAGCTCTTGCAACGGCCTGCACTTCTGTTCGCCTCCCTGCGTGGGCTCAGGTTCGGACAGAAGCGGCTGAGCTTGCTCGGTAGAGATAGCAGCAGGGGGAGCTGCTTCTTTGGGGGGCTCGATAGGAACTACACGGACCGGGTCTGTTGACGAGGCTGGGGTAGGCCCAGGCTCAGGCGGCGGCGAGACATGCGGTTGAATGTGAGGGGAGGACGGCGATTGTGACTCGTCCTGAGATCGGTTTGTTGGTGATGCATACGACTGGGGCGTAGCTGGGCCATTGCTTGGAATTGTCGGGGATAGTGTCGACGATAGCTTGCGGACGCCGTCTAGCTCGGAGGACACATGGTCGAGACGAGAAAGAAGATGTTGAAGGAGGTCGCGACCAGCTTTGGTACCTGGAGGCTTGACTTTGCGCACGGGAGTCGCGCCGCTGTCGAGATAATTGCGCAGAGCATCGCCAATACCACGTACCTCGGTGTCAATTGATTCGACCTTCCCCTGCAGGTCCATCTTGGGTGCCGCGATGTTGTCGAGGGCGGCGCATCGGGAGTTCAGCGACGTTAGATTGTGTGGTGCTCCAGCTCGTTAGCTAGTTATGTCTGGTCCGTGCTGCAACATGGATCAGCAGGCTCAGGTAATAGCAGAGGGGCTGGTTAGAGGGGCTAGCAAAAGTTTATCGACCCATTGCTGGACCGTGCGCTGTCCCGCTCTCATTGACAGAATGGCTCAAGAAACATAAAGACTTTTGGAAGGAAAAAAGAAGAAAAAAGTTAAAAAACAAAATTCGCCATCGACACAGCCTGAAGCGGAATTTTTCTCATATAAGATGTCAAAATCTATGTTCTCTTCTCCTTTCTTCCCCATCCCGTGTTCCTTTCGCGTGCTCCGAGTCGAAGCGCACTGGTGGGGCACTCCGGCATGTGGAGATAATGAATTCAATGTACAAGGATTAGGAACCAAAAACTCCGATGCAAGGCTTTAGTGTTTTGCATCTCTGATGCAATTTGGGCCGTGGGTCATCTCGAGACCCAATTCTAGCTGTCTTGGAGCCGTGGTTTGGCGATTCGAGTTGGAAAGCATACGGTAAGTTACTGACCTCAACCCTGAAAGCATGATAGCAACGGAATTCTCAGACCGCACAAGCATTTTCTCCAATAATTGCCACGTGCCTTTTCATTAAGGTTCTCATTGGGAGTTATCAGCATCTTGAGCTGCAATGATCATGACCAATTGTCCTGTGTCTGATGGCTTTCGGAGGGATCTCTGCAGTCCAATCCTAATCCCTTAGAACATTGTTGCCGCATTACGGATACTTTCAAGCCCTCGGCAAAGAAATCCAATATCAGGACATAAATTACCGCCTCCCATTTTCGGGCAACCCAGAGTTAAAATATTTCAGCTTGACGGCTCTTTGGATACAATCTTTCAGGGGTATTCATACCAAGGTAAGAGACTCATCAAGCTGCAAGTGGCGGGCTGTGACGGGCTGTCAGTAGGTAACCCTAGTTGCCAGCAGGTGCGGGGCAGGGGTTGGGCGCTAATCGATAAGAGCGCGCAACCTTGGGCGCGAACCTTTGGTCACGAACACCTGTGTCGCACGCAGTTTATCCTTGCGACGCTGTAGCGATTTTTGCAGGTGTTATTCGCCCCGTGAGCTGCGGTGCTCCCTTTTTGCATTACACCCAAGATTCTATATCGGAGCCGGGTTATTGGATAGTACACAGCATGTCCAGCGACACAATTTTGACCGACGACTATGTCGCTGGACTTTTAGCGAAGGAGGCTGGCGATGCATCCATCAAATACTCGTCTGTCGGTCTCGAAGCCTTCCGATCTGGCAAGTACGTCATTGGCTATGGACCCTCGATCGCAGGTCCTGAATGAGACAGCATAGCCCAAGAACTAACCGGCATCACCAGGCCTGCCAACAAGGCGAAACCAAATACACGATTCCTCGGTCGCATCATCAAAGAGACGACGAGCCACAATGCCGCCCTTCTTGCCAAAGAAGCCGCCGACGCCCAGGCACGCCTTGACAGCTTAACGGGGGGACAAAGAAAGAGGCAGAAACAGGATCCAAGTGCCGGGGACATTCGCAAGCGACAGCTCGGCGACATATCCTCCATCCTCCTCGGCGGCAAACCGAAACGCTCGGGGGAAGGTTCAAAAGGGCATAAAGAAAAGCAGCCATCAACGGCGGACACAAAGCGAAGGGACGACCGACGGGGGAAAAAGCACGAAGAGCAAAGACGAGACCAGCAGAGCGACAGACACACGCGGGAGGGCCGTCGGGACCGAGACAGGTCACGGTCTCCTGCATCTGGCCCTCGTCGCTACCGGCATCGGTCTCCTTTGAGTGGTGATGACGACTCCGGCGATGACCGCCGCCGCAAATCATATAAACGAGAACGACCCGAAGTTCGAAGAGACATCCGGGCCGATCTCTTCGACGGAAGCCTGCCCAAGTACAAAAGCCACGGGCGGTTACTCGACGAAGAGGAGGACACGGCAGCGAGCACATCAGAAAATAATGATTTATTCTCTGGGTCACTGGCAGCGAAAGATCGTCACGGAAGACTGAGGATGGACGATGACTCGGATCCACTCGAGGACTTGATTGGGCCATCGCCACCTCGACAGTCTCCAGTCCGCCGGCGAGGCAGAGGTGCAGGACGATCCTCAGCAGCTATGGACGCCCGATTCTCGGATACCTATGATCCGCAGTCGGATGTCCTTCCTGAAGAAGATGACTGGGACATGGCGGTTGAAGAGTTTCGCGACCGGCAAAAGTGGAAACAACAGGGGGCGGAAAGGTTGCGTGCTGCAGGTTTTACCGAGGAAGAGATCAAGAAATGGGAGAAGGGGGGAGAGAGAGACCACAACGATGTGAGGTGGGCTAAAGTCGGCGAGTCACGAGAGTGGGACAAGGGTAAGGCGGTCTAACTTAGTGGGGACGCTCGCCATGTGAGAGACATGCCCGCTGAATAAATGTACAATACATGACAAGGGAAGCAACTACAAGGAATCGGCGTTGAAATAGCCACAATGCGATATATTTGCAGCACATTTGTAGTACCTGCCCTGAGAATCGTGAATCTGCACAGTTACAGGACTCACTTCTCGTCTTGCATGTCACAATACGTCTAGGGGTCCGGACGATGGCAAGTTCCGGTTTGACCACCAGCTCAGGACATCCAATGCAACCATCACATTGGCCGCTCATGTCTTACGACAGCAACAGCTACATGGTTGGCGAGCGTGCATGCAGCATATCGAGAAGTTGTCATGGTGACAGGATACAATGCCTGGTAGCCTATGTTGCTACCGGAGGCGACCACCTGCTTCTTTGGGAAATTCTTGAAGATTTTTTTTTTGTTGCATGTATTGCGACCGTGGATAAAGATGGCTGGGTAGGTACCTAGGTAAGAACGAGACCTCCCGCGCCCGTGGTGACTGGCACCGGGCGCGGGACCTGCCGTGATCTTCGCTGTGGAAAAATAGAAGGACCTGCCTAGGTGTAATGAACTTGAATGCAGGAGTCCAGTCCGGGCCGTTTCAGGAGGCTGGCTGTCCTTATTTCTGCTCTTTAGGACCACTCAAGTGAGGACCATTGTTCATGTTGTTGCCAAAAGCGGTCGGTCTGTCCATCCATGTCGCTGACTTGGTCGTTACATATCGAGTCTGACAGCTCGTGGCTGAATTGGGGCCAATATTGGTGAGAATACAACCTGTCGGGCTCTGTTTTTTCTTCTTATCCCAAGAGACAGACCTGGGAGTATTGTTCTAGGAATCTTTTGTCCCTTGCTAAGGGGGCGTGTCTGTATAACTAACTGGCCGCAGCTGCCTGAGGCGGCAAGGTCAAGTAGGTGGACAGTATCCAGTCCTCTTCCGTCTGAAACCCAGAATGCTTATTTATCTGCTATTCATTTCTCTGATAGTTCTGTGGCAGCTATTGGGTATGGAACTTGCCGGGAATCAACCTTCAAGAGCTCTTCACCTTGCTCGTGCTAAACTTTGAGAACCCGGGCCCCGTTCACAACACTACCGCAGTTTTGTCGAGCCTTGACAGGAATGCAGCCGGGAAGTGAGCCTTCTCGGAAGGCTCGAGTGGAGAGAACATGCAGATCCCCTCAGATTATCTGTTTCGGCCATCGCACGCATATGTCGTGACCGGGTATCCACTCTTCAATCCAGGGGCTCTCCTCATCAGGGATTCAACATTGGCTAATATTGAGAAATATGGATAGCTGCAGCAGTGGATGCTGAATTCCAGGGGCCCGAGGCTGACTTCAGTTGTTGACACCGTCGACCTGCGTTAAGGGGGGCAGCCACCCGTCAAGCGGCTCGAGTGCTGCCTTGGGCTAGCCGCCAATATCTCTTCTATTCCTTCTAATTAATCTCCGCTTTGGGAGTTGTCTCCGCTGCTCCCCAGCCGGCAGCTAGGAGGCCGAGTGACGTATGTCCCCGGCTGGGACATGTTCAGATGCCTCGTCCCGTTTCGGCCGGAGACCTATTGTGCAGACAAACTTACTGCATCAGCTCGGAGCGAAGGGTAAACAACTGTTCGGCTGAGGGCCAGTGAGATGCTTGCGGTGCTAGGGCCGATGCTAGCACAATATCGATCTGCAGGTTACCGTGACGTTCTGACACAAGTGGCTCGAGGCTCCCGGTTTCGGTGCTGTGCTATGCCTTCTTCCCGGAAGCTGCACCGCGCCGCATCACGAAGCTGCCAACGGCCGTGACGCCACCTCCGGAAGTAAATTAAGAAAAGCTGGCAATACGTGCGTAAGTAAAGCACGGAGATATCTCAGGGGGTCTTGGTGTGCAACCGGAACCACTTCCGGATGGTGAAGCTTTTGGCACCTCACCACAGCCGCCATGTGCCACCAACTGCCGCCGCGGGAGAGAATTGCGTCTGCCTCCATTGAATTTGGCCTCCAAGCACCGCAGCAGCATTGTCCATAGGTACTGTTGAGATGATATATCGTGGTGGCAAGTTTGAGATGATGCGGGTGTGAGAAAGATGATTCCGGTCCCTTCAATCTAAGATCGTGATCATTTCTCCGGCGTTGAGACAGTATGGGCCCGACTGAAGTCACCAAGGAGACAACGGCATGAGAAACCCAGGGCAATGCGATTGCAACGGGAGGGCGCCATGCCGTCAAAACTGACTGGACATTGAACGAATACATGTATTAAAGTGTATATGGGGCGGATGAAAGCACACGCACATACACGCAAGACCCCAGTGAATAGAGAAGGCAAAGCCTCACCAGGCTGAATATACCCGTGAACATAAGAGATCTGTCACCAAAGACTGAAGTGGTCAACACATGAAGAACAAACCAGAAGCAATAGTTAGTTAGAACCACACCACCTACCTGCTTCCACCATATGTGACGATGCATGTATCGAGCAGAGGAAAATTTCACACCCCCACGACTGCTTTCGTCGCATGGGATGAGAAACGATGAAAGGAAACGAGGTAATATCAGACGTTTGGATGAACGCGATGAAACGAAATTAGGCGATTTCAGACGTTTAGATGAGCGCGATGAAAGGAAATGAGGTAATTTCAGACGATTGGATGAAATCCGATGAAAGTGGGTTTTTTTTTTTCACAGTGTGCGCAAAAAAACCCACCCCTGGCAACCTTAACTGCTGATGAGTTTTCTTCTTCCAACCACCAACGAAAACCCAAACCCAAAGCTTTTTGCAACACGTCTTACCTGCATAGTATTCTTCATCACTTCCCGTCTACTCTCATAACGATCATCTCGCTATTATACAATATTATCTTAACTCAATTCCGACGCTGCCAATACATGCACCCCGCGATGAAAGTCACATGCTACCAGCAACCTCACATCCTCGAGACAGGACATGGTCATCTCCTGATACCCAGTGCTCGATCCCTCAGAAAATACATTCGGACATCCTGTGAACAGACAGCCCCCAATCGGCGAGAGTTCGTCAGTCACTCGTCGCCGCTGATATCCCCGCTATTTCCCTCCGCTTCATTTGTTTCACCTTGATCAACTCGGATTCCACGCTGTTGGTTTCACTGCCAAAGAATATTGCTACTGGACGAGTGTCTTCAACGCTTGGCTACTGCTGCGCTGCCGCCTGCCATTTCTGGTTTTGGGCGATGCCCCTCGTTGCAGTGCTGGTCCTTGATAAGATTCACGGACGTTCTTCTCTTGTTATTCGCATGGATGGCAAGTGCTGCGCTGCTTCTTGCGCAAAGTTAGCAAACACCACAGACCAAGAAGTGCTACTGCGTCAAGTGTCGAGAACTATGGTTGGGTTCTTCGCCCCGCAGAAACTGCCGAGGGATCTCTAGACTGTCAGATGCTAGCTATCAGGTTTTTCTAGGCCCTATTTGGCCATTACCACGCGTGCCTATCCACGCAAAACGCCTTCACTCCCAGTACCAGCGCCCCTCGCTTGTCTGTCGAGGCCCCAAATCCATTTCTCAGTGGACAAATGCTTCTCCCGGGCGCGTGCTTCTCCATGTCAACACGCCCTTTTCCCAGCCTCCAGACGCCTGTCCCCCCTACTCCACACCCCTCCCAAACAGCGATAACTCCGTTGGAATTGATGCAACCTTTAGAGCGAACGAGGAATGCCCGAGTCTCGCGCATCAAATACTACACTCCAAACACAATGCCCGATCGACATGGACAGGTCAACCAGGTGATGTCGAGGTTAGGTTAGTTAGAGCCTGGCTCCACCCTCATCTCCATCGGAAGAGAAGGAAAAGTGCTCGGAACCACTGGCACGAGGGGTCGTAAGATGGACACCCCACGAGAGGGCTCCTCCAGGAGTCGTCATGGGCTGTATACCCGGCCAGTAACCAAATCCTCCGGAAGGATGGTAAGGCGTGCTAAGCTGGTTGGCGTCAGCAAGGTTCATAGATGCCATAGCTCTGCGTAGCGGGGTGGTCTCGGGCGTGGTCGGAATACGTGCTGCATGCGGTGTGACGGGGGCGACATATGTTGGTGTGGGAGAGTCGCCAGACGTGACGGATCCTTCAATGGTCTCTAGAACAGCGGGCTTGTTACGGCGGGAATCCCAGAAACGTTCGCCCTCATATTCGTCGGCCTCTTCGCCCCTGAAGCGCGACGACTCGATGCGGCGCACGACCGGGGTCGCAGTGGCGTTGGCTGAGGACGATGCTGTCTTGAAGATCTTCGGCTCGGTCCGAAGAATAACACCAAAGAACTCGACCTGAGGCTGAAATACGAACAAAATATCAGCTTCATGCCTGTCGATCATCAGAAGAAAACGTACCGATCCGTCCAATGCCTCCTGAGCTTGGGCAAAGTTCCCGAACTGCACAAAGGCGAATCGAGTTGCTGTATTGCGGCAACAAGGTTAGCAGACTGGGACCCAAAGACACCTAAGAAGCGCAAACTTACGGATCGTGGGGTTTCCGCGACGAGAAGTATGCACATTGCGCATCGTGGCCGGACAAATGTTGACCTTCTTGACGATTCCAAAGCGAGAAAAGTGCTCAGCAAGACCCTGTTCATTGGCAAAGTCGGGTAGATTGGAGACGTAAATCGTGCAGCGGGTCTGGTCGTACTCGTTGACGACTTCCTGCGCCTGGTCTTCAGCTGAGGGCTTCCGCTTCTGACCGAGCAGATCGATGTGGTAGGCCCGGTGAGCCTTGGTCTCCTGCTTGATCTTGGCGGCGCGTCCGAGATCAAAGTCTGCGAAGGACACTTGGCATCCATAAGGGATATCCATGCTGGTGAGGAGCTGCTCTCCGAGGGGCGAGCAGTGGGAAATGGGTCCGTAGACCTTCATGACACGGCGGGCCTCATCAATGCCGATGGGACCACGATCGCGGCGATGAATGACAAACCAGCCTGGGAAGGAAGGAAACAGGTGTTAGCTTTAAATCTACCCGGGGATGAGATCACCTTCGCTGGAACTTGAGGTTACTTACGGTTTGCCTTGGCGCGCTCAATGCGCAGAGGGCGTCCGTGGACTATGGCACCGGCCGCACCAAGGGCCTTCTCGGCATGCTCCTTCTTGGTAAACTGGCACCAAGCATAGGGCATGTTCCCCTTGTTCTCGTCCCGGTTCATGATGATGTGTACCGTGCCGTACACTCCCATGACCTGGGTGAGGGCTGCCTCGAGCTCAATATCGCTCTTCTTCGCAGCCAAGCTGATGGAAGGAAACCAGGTTAGTAACAATCAAATGATGGTGATGAAGAGAGAGAGACTTACTTTGCGACGAACAGGCATGCCTCGGGGGGATAAATCTCCTGCGGGTTGGGCTTCTTTTGACCGAGCGAGTGACTAGATGCCTGACGATGCATCACGGAAGACGATCTCTTGTTCTTCATAGCCGGGTTCTCGATACCGACGTTATTCTCTCTCAAGTTATTCTGCCGAGCACGAGCCAGCGGGCTGCCATTGTCGACTTGAGCACGGGCAAAGTTGACTTGGCGGGCCGGTGAAACTTGGTCGACGGCTGAGTAGTCGAATGCTTGTCTCAGCGATCTGCGCGATTGATGATGGTGGATGTTACCAAAGTCCACACGAGAAGGTGAAACCGTCACCCAAGGGCCAGTCTCGTCTGACGCGCCGTCCATTCCGAACGGATCACCCTCAGTCGGCATATCTGAGATAGGCCGAAACGAACGATTCAATGAGCTCTGCTGAGCACGGAGGAAACTATTGTTGATGGCGTCGTCAAAACGCGGCGGGCTGGTGTTCTCCATGCTGGGCACGTTGCGAATTGCCGGTGGGGTGTTCGACGTGCGTTGCGGAGTGCAAAAAACGCTGCTGTTTTGGCCGGGGCGAGAACTAGTGCTGCCCTCCACGACGCGTGGCGGGCATTGGCTTGACGCGCTCTTCTGAGCGCGTTCCTGCCCTGCGGCCACACCCCCAACCGAACCAGAGCCATTCTGCTCCGAGGCTTGCAACTCGTTGTATCCGGTGCTGCCAAAAGTGCGAGCACTCCGGCCACAGCTGTCAATGGCAGCCAGGATATATCTAGCACGACGGCTAGCAGCACTCTGCACGATGGCATCAAGCAAGCCAACGCGCAAGATCGAGCGGGCGAGCGGAGTGATGTCGGCCAGGGCGAAGTCTAGCTAGCCGGCAGTGGTGTCAGCATAGCAAGCTGGGCCGTAACCGACAAGGGCACGGCTGTTACCGGCCTCGCCGCCGTCGGCAGGATGCTGACGACGGGACTGTCCTCGAAGAACGAGTCTAAGTCCCGAAGGTCGGGCAGGCCGCGGCTGGGACCATCCTCGTCCTCCTCGAATAAAGGGTTCAATCCTCGGACCAGCGCGTTCATGACCGGGTCGTCCTCGTCATCCTCGTCGTCTGTCTGTTGCCGTATCAGGGCAACTTGCTGGCTCTGGCCCTGTCCTCCTGCAGAAGCCATGCGCTCTCGTCCAGCTCTTCGGTCCGAGCTGTTAGGCAATGGAATATGATGTCCGGGCCGGGGGCTAAAGACTTCGATCCTGTGAACCTGAGGCGCTAGGTGGTGCGGTGGACCTTGTCGTGTTATGGGACGAGAAGTCTCTGCTTCCCCAATCATCTCTGCCTCTCTGGCCATCTGCTCTCTCGCTCTCAGTATCCTGGCATGAGGACGACTGTTATATGCAAGGATGCGCTGGTTCGTCTAGTCCCCTAGGGCGTCAGCATTATCGAGTTGGCCTCGGTTCGGACCATGGCGCGCAACCGGACGGCCATCATAGGCTTCTATGCGCTGATTCATCTGCATCCTAAAGGAGTCTGCATCGGTTTGGCCATCCTTCGGACCATGGCGTGTGATCGGACGAGCGGCCGCGACGGGGTGAGTGGGCACGGAGAAGGACGGGACCAGTTCATTCAAGTCGCCAAACATGGTAGGGAGCGGCTCGTTGTAGGCAGACCCATGATGAGCGACAGGTCGAGGGGGTTCTTGGCCGTATCCAGTACCGAACAAAGGATCGCCAGAGCGATGAACGGCCGAGAGAAGACGGTCGGGAGTACCTCCAAGGACGCGACGTGACGCGACGTGCTCGGTTGCTGGCACCTGAGCTGTTTTCTGTCGTTCCCGAGTCTCGGCTGCTCGACGGCCCAAAATCGCGGCTTGTCGACCTTGAGCCTTATAGTCAGGGCTCGTGGCCTGTTGGCGCGGTCGGATAATGCGTCGATTGTTGGTTACGAACCTTTCGGCATTGAGGGCATACTGCTGAGCAGTTTCTGGGTCTCTGGGTCGAACTGTATCGACAAAGGGGTCGTCAGCCGGTATCGCGACGGCAAATGGGACAGGCCCAGCGCCCGTCGTGGTGGTGTTGTTGTTGTTGGGGTCTTGCCCCATGGTCATTTGGTTTGGGGGCCCAGAGCCCAGGTTGGGGGAAGTGAGAGACTGCCAGATCCAAGAGTTAACATTTTGTTTGCTTGTTCGATTGTTTGTTTGGCTTGTGAGTCGCCAGCGACGACAAAAAGGAGACACGTGAGCAGCTCCACCAGCGCCGGGTCCCAGATGTGTGACCAAGCTGGCCAGCGTTGAAGAGGAATAAAGGTGTGAGTAGCTTTACCAGCGCAAAGATCCCGACCCGCGAACAGCTTCACCAGCGGCGGGCTCCAAATCCGTGTGCAAGGTGCCCAGCGTAAAGAGCCAGGCACGTGGTCAAGGCGCCCACCGTCCAGGCTCAGATCTGTAAGTGGCTTTGCCAGCGCAAAGTCCCGAGCTTGTTGAAAATGCAACCAGCGTTGAGATCTAGGTGTGTGAAACTGGTAGCTAGATCCTAAGGGTCGAACATGTGAAGAAGACAACTAGCGACAGGTGACAGATGTGTAAAATAGCCCTCAATGTGTGAATGGCTTCACCGGCATCCGATTTCCGAACTTGTAGACATGGGCAACTAGCATTGAGACCCAGGTATGTGAATAAGGCTGACCAGTGCTCGACACTTGATGTGTGACCAAGCAAGCAAGCAAGCTACCTTTCAAATTCCCCTGATCTGTGAACAGCTTCACCAGTGTCTGACCTCAGGTGGGTGTGTGGATAGGTACGCTGACCAAGGCTGAGAAGCAGATGTAGGGAAAAGGGACGGAGCTTACCAACAGTCTAAGCGTCCAACTGGACCTGTAAACAGCTTCACTGGTACCTCGAGTCCAAAGTTGAGGACAAATGTAACCATTGGCAATGCAAGTTCCAGACGTGTGAAAAAGGATTTATTGCTTTTAAAGGGTTAGGCCAAGGCCCTCCATCCATCCAACCCACAAGCCCAATCCAATCCAATCCAATCAATGGCTTTTGCAGAGTTTATAATACAGAGTTTAACCTCCCAAGGTATGTCAAGTCAAGTCCACCGCCTTCGAGAGGTGGCGGCCAGCAATCCACCCACCACTGACGACAGCATTGTCAGCACAACAAAACCTTAAAAAGCCAAGTACGTATATAAAACCACTCACCCACCAGCAATCCAGCCAATCAGTCGGGTAGGGGGGGGCGGATTGTGGATGGAGATGATGTAAGGCTACCAGTTCCCCAAGTGGCAAATCCGGAGATGGCTTCGTCGTCCGGAGCTTGTCCAAAGGCGGCCAGCGGCCAGCGTTCCAGTTCCTAGACATGTGAATTGCCTCATCGTCCTAGCTTGTCCCATTGTGTGCCCAAGTCCAAATAGGTATTTCTGTGAAAGGCTTCACCAAGTGCGGAATTCCAGTTCAGGAGGACGTGCGACAAGGGCAACCCTGTATCCGTCCCAGTTCTAATGCTCGCAGCGCAGAAAACCCAAGCAGCTTCAACTCCCATACATATCTGCAAATGGCTGTGCTTTACTAGAAACAAATCCACAGACTCGTGGGGGATGCCGCTGGTGTCGAACTCCAGATGTGACAAAAGGGTGGACCTGTGTCGCAGCTCCGAGTCTTGCGGGAGAAAACCAAGCAGCTTCCAATCCCGTATCGAAATCTGAACACTGTCGCGTGTCTGTCGCTGGCGGGAATTACACACTTCAAAAAATAAAATAAAAAATAAAAAAGGGAAGTAGTGTAAATAATTCTCATTCAGCCTTGAGCTTATAATTAGTCTCAACTCTTTCAGAAGCCCCAATCTGGACAGAGCTTGAAGATGAAATTTAGAAGGATAAAGCTTACCGTATTCAAAGAGATATTTTGGCGAGCTGCACGCATCGGGAGAATCTCGCGAATCTCAACAATCTCGATGATCTCGCCCGCAATCTCGATAACGCAACCGCCCTACAATGGCCGGACAATGGCTCACAAACGCTCCCGACTTTGCCTGCTCTTATCTGCCCAAGAAAGCGATTGATCACGTCACAACGATATTGTGGCTGCCCCTCACCGTTCTGTGGCGTTGCATTGAGCGCGGCATCGCTTCCATCTCAATTTTATTCCTTTTGCATCCTCCGGTCTCGGTCGCATTCCCGATTGCCTCGACGGTCACATTCATCGCCCGGTCGCTTCCACAGTCGCATTCCCGATCGCTTCCTCCGATGGCATTTCCGGCCGCATCCTCCGCATTTCCGGTCGCTATCGTTTCCATCCCCCGCCATGGCTTCCGCAACGGGACACCGCCGTCAATCGTCCCTTGAGAGCGTGATTGACTTTAGCTTCCAGGCACCTCCATTTGACAATGCCCGACGACCGTACCCAAGCCGTATCTCGTTTCTATTATATCGTCCAACATTTTGGCCCTATCGAGGAAAGCAGCCCTTCGAAACCGTATAACCGCGCCATCCTCATTCGTACAACTTTCGAATTCGTTCGCTCGCTCGCCCGAATCCCAAGACCGGTTTCTCGCCTTCTTCTTCCAGTCGCTTGCTGTAGGTATGCTGGATGATGAGCCTATCGATTGTGCCGGCCCCTGCCTTGTCGATGCCTTTTTCGGCGTTGCCGAGTTTCTTATGACCAACTTCTTCCTGCTTTATCGGTACTGTTACTCTCTTGATAGTAGAAAGTTAACTAATAAGTTACCAGTACGTGCTGCTACCCATAAGACACGGCAGCCCTCGCCTACCCACTATGAGGCTCTCCAGAGGGTGCTTTCCCAAGAGGAGAGGGTACGGATGGATGATTTTATTGGAACGCCTGAACGCCTTAAGGCCTTTCGCAAAAGCTGCCTCGAACGGGATCGTAACCGTTGCGTAGCTACGTCTGTTTTTAACGTAGATGAGGCCGACGCTCGGGTCACGCGTTGGGGCCAAGGCCAAGCCCTAGACGACGATGGAAATGTCCTTACCATAGACGAACAGGTAGATTCTCTCGAGGTGGGTACACATCATACCGTACGGCTTGACCAAGGCGGATGACAGCTGTGTTAACGAGGGTAAAAAGGCCGCCATCGCCATCCTCAACATGTTTGATCTCGGCGTGGCCAATCTCCTCGAAGGTGTCGACATCAACCGGCCGTACAACGGCATCACCTTGAGCCACAGAATGCACGAATTCTTTGGCAAGTTTAAAATCTTCTTCAAGCATCTGCCTGCCGATGATGTATCTACCACCTACCCCCCGTCCACCTACTACATTGGCAGCTTCAAGCAGCCTATCGCGGCCAAACCTCTTCCCCTGGTACGGACCTTGTTCACGCATCCCACCATCGACTCTCCGTCACCACGTCTTCTCGCCATACACAATGCCATCGCCCACATTCTTCATCTCTCTGCGGCCGGTGACTATATGGATAAGGTTCTGAGCGATATGGAAGAGGGCGTTGTGCGTGGGGATGGCTCAACCCAGCTGGGGCTCATGGTGCAGCTGGCCTTGAGCGTCTAAAGCCAGGTTGCTCGTATCAGGGATGAAATTGGATACATATTTTTTTGTCTTGGATTGCCCTTCTTTGTATTTCGCATCGTCGACATTCTCAGACACCCTGCTGATGAACGAGAGCCTCAAGAGCAGCCAGATTGTTCTGAGCTTGAGAACTGTATCTATTTGGGAGAGTAAGCTTTCTTTCGATAAATTGTAAAGATTGCTAAATACAGACAATGGGCATCTTGAGGAACGCGTCAGACAGTGTATCTGGAATTGGGTGGCTGGCAGAAGAGGCGCCTACACTAACAGCAGTGTCCTGCGATACGGGTGCCGGTGGGATACTCCCCAACAGGTATGGCGACCGTACGTAGGTCTTTTTGCAATCATTACATACCTTTCTTTATAGTGAAGGTGTGAAACGGCATTGTGGAAATGTGGTAATCAGGAGGAGTCGTTATGTTGTTTGCCTCGAGGTTTTTTTTGAAAGGCTCAAAACAAACCTTTCTATGTCCGCCTTTTCCCCCTCGCCAGCGTCTCAGCCGACTTTGTTCACCAACTTCTTTGCTCACGTACTTCTTTGTTCACGTTTCACCCCTCCGTCAATGTCAACCTTCATCTCTTCCAACAACCACCGTCTCACCGTCTCCCTCCATCTCCCCCCCTCCCCCCCCAGCTGCCATGATGCGACAGGCCTATGGAATTTCTTGGCCTGTATGGTCTTGGCTGGAAAACCATGGCACTTCTCCGTCGCCGGCCGTGGCTGTGGCCAGCGACGAAGACGTGCCCGATATAAAACCTCTCACCCGCAAGAACTTGGATCGCCTCGACGCTCTGAACGGCTGTGCAAAAGACTACAGCACCGACAGCGCCTACCTTTTCGACGACGACGATAGTGACACGATGAAGAAGATATCCACCATCGATTCCGACTTTGAACGACGCGCCTACGAGAACGGCATCCTAGACCCCCTGAGCTCCTGTCCACCCCAAGGCATCGACACCATCCGGCACCATCTTAGCCAGCGCCGTACTAGCAACCAGCCGTCCGAGAAGGCCCATCGAAGATATTGCCACGCCATATCCAATTCGTATAACGAGACAAGAGCTGCCGCCTTAGTCCAGTCAAAAATGATGCGAGAATTCAGCGATATCGACTTCAACTACGGTAGACACTGCAGTCGAGCTATTACCGAGATTCCTAGCCAAGGTTTTAACAATGGCTTGTCTAACCCCCTTCCCGACGTCCTCGAAGGCCTCTACACAAACGTTTTACCCCATCACCTACACGACAATGCTCTCCATAAAAAAAACTCGCTCTCCTTCTCTCACTTCGCTGCCGAGTTTAAGCGCACCGATGGCAATCTCCACCAAGCGACAGTCCAAGCCGCCTATAATGGTGCTGTTTTGGTCAACGCACGAGACCGGGCTCTTGCTAAAGCCCGACAAGCTGGTATTGTTGCTACTACCGCGGCTATTGATAAGGCCGCTGAAGAAGACCTTGCCGTCTTTACCTGTGTTAGCGACGGCAAGGTGGCCGAAGTATACACACACTATATGGATGAGGCTGGACAGTATAACCAGAACTTGGTAGCGCGCCAGAGCTTGCTTGAATATCCAAATCGAGGCCGCGACCTCATCCGCAACACCCAGGACTACGCGCGGAGCAAGTCGTACGAGCTAGCCAACTTACTAGGTGCCAACTTAGAGGAGGAGGAGGAGGAGGAGGAGGAGGAGGAGACAAAGTAGTGAAAGCCAAGGCTGTGGTGGAAACCAAAGGGATGGGTATCTTTCTGGCCGTGGTGAAAGCTGGACAAATTTTGCCGCACCCAGTGCCATGACTCGTCATGGGTCCAGCGACAATTGGTTGCTTCTCTCAGCTATCGTCCGCCTAGATGCAAAAAAAAAAAAAAAAAGGTCTCCCCAGCTCAGGCAGCCGAAAAAAACGCGCCAACAAAGTGGTCCTCAATGATTCAGAGTTTCTTCCAAGCCTTCAAATTTCTCGTCATCGCTTTTGGCGATATGGGATGGTTCTATCTTTTGAGAAGGAGGATGTGGTGTTGGCAGCGGGGGGGGTGATTCAGCCCCCATGGTTGCTCCGGGGGCCTGCCATGGGCGGTATTGAGTAAAAACACAGTAGCAATAAAAAGCTATTATTACTATTTATTTATATAATAGGGAGGGAAGTTATCTTTGTTAATGCACTCGCAGATGGGGCAAATAGGGGGATGGACGGGTGTGGCACCCTCCGGTACCAGAAGCTGCGGAGAGATGTTCATTTAGAAGGACTGAGAAAGAAAGTCCTTTGCGGTGGAGAGAGAGAGGTCTGGACTGAGAAGTTGAGGATTGACATTTGCAAAAACAAGGCTACACTGTTCAGCTATGTATATGGCCAAAAAA
>Ga0247765_1000752_pt1 | contig 21874 bp, 21 predicted proteins | sample UWRJL106311C6_FD_179949 | JGI IMG/M metagenome (GOLD analysis project Ga0247765, IMG submission 179949) | Plant litter microbial communities from Arlington Agricultural Research Station in Wisconsin, United States - UWRJ-L106-311C-6 | ecosystem: Environmental > Terrestrial > Plant litter >... | reverse complement strand
GGGGGGGGGGGGGGGGGGCAGTGAAACATCCAACTCCGCCGGTCCCATCCAACTAGTTGTCATTATATTCTTGGACTTCATCATGACTCCCTGGCTCTCAGTTTGACGCTCCTTTAAACCCTTATAAACTCTCTTTGGCATCCGTTTATTACTGACTCCAGCACCTAACCATTCCCAATCTCCTCGTGGAAGACAGAAACACTAGCGGAATGGCGGTTCCCGTGCTTATACTGAGGTAGCCATCACGAATACTTGACATCCCTCTTCGGCTTCATCTTCCCCTCCAACTCCCACAAATCATCCTTCTCATCATCAAACACCACCAACTCCAACCTCTGGTCCCTTCCCACACTCCTTACCGAAGTCAAAAACGCCCATGTCCTCCACTTCGCCACCCCTGCACCTGCATTCCTCAAGAATTCCGACGGGGTCGATCCCATCCCTAACACCACAAAATCCGTCAAGTTCGTCCACGCGCTACTGCTCCAAAACCCGCCCGCTACGATGATGATCGAATGCGCTACCACCAAGAGCATATGCAGATACAGGAAAGCAAATGCCAACATGATGGTTGTGCCTTCAAACTTGTACCCAAATGCCTCTTGCTCCAGCTTCACCCGTAGCTGTAGTTGGTTCTCTGGTAGATCTCTTGCCGAACCCGTCACGTTCTGTGCCAGTTCATACACAATGGGCCGCCCCCCGTCCTCGGGGCCCGTGTAGCAGGCTCTTCCGTTGGGCGCTACACACATGAGCCGGTTCTGTCTGAGGGCACCAAAGATGCCTTGGGCGCTGGCCATGATCATGGCGAGGAAGTAGGGCATGCTTCCGTCGGCCTGGGGGATGTGGGTGAACAGCGACATGGAATCGCGGTGGAGTCGGGGAAAGCCGTTGCTGGTGGGAATAATCTCAAACGGAAAGATGTCGAGCGTGTTGAGCCAGTTGACATCCATGCGCACTACAGAGGATGGGTTAGCGCTCGTTTGATTGAGGAGGCTTTGAACCGGAGTGAGGAGATTTCCGCCAGTGATGGGCGCGGTGAGGACTCGTCGGAAGTATTTGACCGAGGTGGGAGCTGCGCGTTCCCAGGAGGCAACGAAGTAGGTTATTTCCATGGGCTGGATGGTCTGGTCTGCTTCTGACTTTGTGCCAACAATGATGTAGGCTCCTGAGATAGGGAATGGGACCTGGTCTTGGATGTCCACAAACAATGCGAATCCTGTGGTCCAGTTCTGTCGCAGGAGTTGAGTTGCTAGCCTCTCCGTCATGCGAAACTGAAACCCCGGAAACCAACCGGTGACAAAGCAGTTGGCATAGTTTCTTTCCCCCTCGAGCTCTTCGCCCCAGCCAACCGACATGAGATACTCGAGGCTAAGTTCGCTCGTTGTAATGGATCCCCTACAAGTGTGGGTAAGGATCTGTGGCTGTATCGAAGGCATTGTTCTGTTCCGCGCACTCCAAGTTGAGCTGGTGATGACATCAATGTTTGTGACATTAGGATTGTTGTCAATCGATCGCTGCACGAGAAACAAAGGCTCCGTTGCAATTCGAAGCGGACTCGTTACCCTGCTCAGATCAGTACTGCTTCCCTCCACCAGACCCAAGACTTCGACATCGAGCTGAAAACTGTTGACTCGCAGCTGGGACTTGGCACCGCCTATCGTGATGTTGAGAGGGTCAGGCTCGATGTCGGTGAAATCATCAGGATCAGTACCCAACGCCTTGGAGATGATGTCAGGAAACAGGTCCTGAAAAAAGGATACGCAGTTTCCCTGGAGATTGCCGAGACCTGGACATGTCCAAGTCGCCCCCAGCTCCGAACCGAAGGACATGGGGAATTGTCGGTCCACGGGCAAGATAATGGTATCGGCAAGGTATAAACCGTCCTTATCAGCATTTTCTTCAAGGAAGCCTCTGTTAATGAGGCCCTGCATGGCTGGGTGTGAGGCCGGGACCGGGAACGTGAGCTTTCGAGGGATCAAAAGAACTGCGGAAAAGGGGTTCGCCGCGAGCGAGAGGATCGCAATGACCATGACGAGACCGAATGTTAGGAAGATGGGAAAGCTGGCCAGCAGCCTTCGTAAAGAGCCGAGAAACTCGGGGCCGACGTAATAAAGCGGATTGTTAAGCTGGAACGGGGTGGTGACCAGACCGAGCGGAACTCCTTTGTCGGATTTGATCAACAAATACCGGAGACGGTGAAAGAGGATGTTCGACAATGAAGCGACTATCAGGCACTCGTGTATCTTTGCAGGGAACTGCAACACAGCAGTCTCTTCGTCCGAAGGTCCAGGATGTGGCCAAGTCCATTGCTGAACGTACATGATGGTGAGGACGACCGTGACGGCGAGTGGTGGCAGGTGGTAGACAGCCCAGGAGACGATGACATCGCGTTTTCGGCTACTAGAGACGGCTTTCGGCTTCTCGAATGATTTTGACCGCTCGGGATTTTTGTTTGGGCTCGTGGGTTCGGAGTCGTAGGCGCTCTCGCTTGTGACAATGTTAACTTTCCGGTTGCTCTCGCTCATGTCCCGAAATTCCGTCTGCCCCCTGAGATGGTCCATAGCAAGTGAGGGACGCAATTTTGCGATGCTGTCTGCTAACCTGAGCCTGCATCATATCCGCGTCGCGAGTGTGCTGGTGGCAGCTGGAGAGCTTGAGAAGGCGTCGGGATCCGAGTCCGGGCCCCATCTTAAACCAACAGGCTTACGTGGAATACGGCACAGGAGTGTTCGGTGCCGACCGTGATTTGTCGTTATGCGTTCAAGCTTGGACTAGCCCGCTCTGGCAGAGGATTGTGGAGTTGGTGATCGTTGTCGCACCAAGGAAAACCCGCCGAAATCTGCATGGGCGCGGCCAGTGCAAAAGGTCCATGAGGCTGACGCCAATGCTCCAAAAGGCCCTTGAAACGGGCGAAACACACCCCTGCCTGGATTTTAGGGCTGAAGAACTCGAATGCCGGGACTTCCATGTTGACAAGGTTCGGCCGCAGCGCAGAACGTTTCCAGCTTCTGGTGCAGGTTGAGACGGGCAGGCGCGATCCCTCGGCGAGCAGCACGTGCGAGGAGCGAGGAATGTTGAGCTGTCGTTTGTTCGTGCCTTCCATGGAAAATTGTGTCCGACAGCGCGGCAGCTTGGCCGAGATTTCATGCACCCAAAACCGCATTACTACGAAGTACCTTTCTAATGGCCGCGAAAGTCCAACCTGATTCTTCTCTGCTGCCAGACCCCCGTCACGGGTATCGCGCAGAAACCGACCATGTTCCATGAACTCGACAGCACACACGAGGCACTCAATACATGCCCACGACTCAATTTGATCTGTTTCGCAGGTTTCGGCGCCTCCCCGCGCACCGAGGGAGGCACTACTTGGCGTCAGAGGTATGGAATACTTTCAAATCCAATCCAGTCAACCTGTGCTGGCTCTAATCCTGGGACTGCCAGGATCCGGTTAGCAGAATCCAAGATGCAATACCGAGCATGAAACTCAGTGGACGGAACGGAAAGGCCAAAGTGCCCCCAATGTATTCCGGGCCACCGATATGACCTCCCCACATTCTCGGCACTTGTCAGAGGCAGCATATATTACCCGGTAGCATCATCATTGGACGCGAAAAATGGGGAATGATTGATTGCATCAAACCAAAGATGATATTTTAGATGGCATCATGGGACCCATATAGCGTCGACTAATTTATTGCTGTCTCCAAGGTCGTTGGGATATAACACCCGCAATGTGCCATTTGCGAAACGATAATCCTGTGTAGAACAGGCTTCATGCGCTGCGTTCGCGCGAAATACAGCACATTCAGACAAACGGCCCAACTCCAGCGCGATGAAGCTCCTTACCAACCTGATCGTTGCCGCGACGGTGGTGCAAGCTCACTGTATGTTCCATTAGACTCAACTCCACTCGCGGATGTTGCTGACATGGGCCTCAGACACATTTCCCCGACTTGTTGTCAACGGAAAAGCCGAAGAAAAGGACTGGTGGGCCACGCGCAAGACCCGAAATGCCGATACCAAGCAAGGCCTCAACAGCCCAACCAGCGGTGATATCCGGTGCTACTCGTCACAGACAGCAGCGAATGTTATGGAGGTGCCTGCCGGGGCTACCGTTCACTGGGTGACCTCTCAGCAAATGAACCATCCCGGACCGACACAGTACTACCTCGCCAAGGCGCCCGAGGGCAGTTCGGTCACCAAATGGGACGGATCTGGAAATGTGTGGTTCAAGTTTCACACCACCACTGCGACTATTGATAAGTCCAAGCAGATGAGCTGGCCGAATCAGAGTAAGAGCCAATCAGGTCATAAATTTTCGTCCAGGGATGAGAATGCTAATCAACAACACTTTACGTCCCAGATCAATACACCACAGTCAACGCCACGATCCCAAAGTCGACTCCCGACGGCGAGTACCTGTTGCGCGTCGAACAGATTGCTCTGCACATGCCAAACCAACCGCAGATCTATTTGGCTTGTTCGCAAATCAAAATCACGGGTGGGGGAAGCGGCACTCCCAGCCCCCTGGTTGCTCTCCCAGGTGCATACAAGGCGAATGACCCGGCGATTTTCCTTAACCTGGCGAGTGTTGGGTCGGGAACCTATGTTGGTCCAGGTCCGGCGGTTTGGTCGGGTTGAGTGTGTTTGTATACATACATGTAGCATGCGGGGGTGGTGCCAGAATGTATCGCGGGGTTTGGTTTCTCGCTGAAGGATTAAACCTTTGCACCGTTGTATACCTTCACTAGGTAGGTAGGATAGTACATCATAGCAATGCAATGACAATGGCTTTGTCACTCTGACTTGCCCTTGCACATTGCTGACTCGGATCCCATTGCTGTTTTGTAACAACCAGAACGGCGAGTCAGGCGAGTGAAGTCGATGCTAAGTCGATTCTACTCTTTGGTGTCTTAGTAGCGTGTCTAGATCAAGTTGCTCTGTGTACATGTAAGGTAGGTAGTTTCTCAATATCTAGCTGACCCATCAGTGCATGCAGATACGCCATCAGGTTCAAGAGCCGAGCCGAACCGCGTAAACCATCTTGTCAAACCCCACCGACATAATAATAGCCCGATGGTGCTATCTCTCCTAGGTATTTTGCCCCAGATCAGCCCGATTGATCCCGCAACGAACGTAAATCTCCCGCGGCATCCATCCAGTCCCATTCCATCCCATGCACCCCATGCAATCACCAATCGCGCTTCGTACAAGAACAGCAACAAAACACCTGGATAGGTGCGGTTCTCTTTTTGAAACACCATTAACTACCTTACCTATCCTATCTTATCCAAGTTGAGATGGATCCAGTCCAGTCCTGTCCCTGAGTCAATTTTATTATGTTATTCGTCTTTCCCTCAATTCCCTTGGCTTCTCCTCATCCCATCTAGTCCTCCGCATCCTCTTCAATTCTAGTTCCACCACCAGCCTCACACCAGCCTAATTTAATTTCTGTCTTCACGTTAAATCTTCCGGCGGCTTCGCGGCAGCTGCCGGCAGTGACTACAAAACTTGTACGGCCCGCTTTAGAAGTAGAATTCCCAGAGCCAAAGGCCAAGCACAGGCTGGTGAATTTTTTTTTCTTTACTTGCGGCTGTATGTATCTTCTCAGTGGGGTGGGGCCGATGCATATGGGACGAGACGATTCATGTCAATTCGGACCGTGCATTTCGGGTGGCACGGCGCGCGTGTAGGTGTTCTTATACAAAGTTCGGAAAGTGGACGGTGACATGGCGGTGTATTATTGATGCAATGTATTGAATGCAATGTAGGCTCGTAAACATGGACATTGGAATACATGGCGACCCCTCACCAGCACTTGATCAGTCTTGTATACATCTCCTGGTCCCCCCTAACTCCAATTGAGAAAAAAAAAAGGGGGGAAGAGAGTTTGATGTTTGGTTGTTGGTTTTTTTTTTTTGGTAGGCAATCCAAAATTTGGTCCTTTCTGAAAGTGTAAGGAAGGTACTTGACAGACATGCTGCTCCTCTTTCTCCCCCTCCTCCTCGCAACCTCTGCCCACGCCTGGTCCGGCTGGGGCGGTGGCCCACTCAACAACCGGTGGGCACAATCCAACACCTTCGTGTCCTCGACATCCATCTCCAACCTCGGCCCACACTGCAACCTGACCGACGCCGTCGGAGTGAGCGCCACGCCCGTCATCTCCGGAGATATAGCCTACTACCCAACCTGGTCGGGAACCTTTGTCGCCGCCAACATTCTCACCTGCGCTCCTCTCTGGGAAGCCAACATCTCTTCTATCCTTCCGGCTTCCGCTTTCGCTTCTCCTAGCCAAGGAGGGTCTGCCATTACCCCACGTCCACTATCCCGCACCAGTCCGCAAATCTCGGGCGATGTTTTATTTCTCGGAACCCAGCTCGGCGCTTTCGTCCTTGCTTTAAACCGCACGACAGGCAAACTTCTCGCTTTTCAACAAGTGCACAGCCACCCGCTCGCCATCATCACGCAATCTCCCACTTTTGACGCGACCTCCGGACTGCTTTTTGTCGGTGTATCATCCATGGAACATGTCGCCGTGACAAACCCGTCTTATGGTCCATGCTGTTCATTCTACGGAACCTTTTCCGCTTTATCCTATGACGCCTCCTCCCAAACCTTTTCGCAAAAATGGGTTGTTCCCACCATCCCTGCCGAACGTCTCCGGGAAGGCTGGGCTGGCGCCGCCATTTGGGGAAGCCAGCCATCCATTCTTAACGGGATGGTATTCATCGGAACAGGAAATACCTATTCTGTCCCGAGCGCGACGGTTTCCTGTCAGAAACAACACGGGGCGGTCCCGTTCGGTGGAGCGAACGAGGATGGCCAAGATCCGTGTCTTCCAGGGGATATACTCCAGGATAGCGTCGTGGCTGTAGATATCGCCACGGGGAAGGTCAAGTGGAAGAGACAGTTTGGCGGCATCGATGCTTTCAGTATTGCTTGCGGGTATCCCGGTATGAGTGGCCCCGCCTGGGGAGCCGTGAATACGACAGTTTGTCCGCAGGTTCCCGGGCCGGATGCGGATTTTGGTATGGCCCCTGCGGTGGTACGAGTTGTAGGAGGGAAGGATAGGTTGGTGTTGGGGAGGAAGAACGGGATGGTGTATTGTGTGGACGCTGAAGATGGGACGCTGCTCTGGAAGACGGCGGCGGCACCGCCTGGGGTCGGGGGTGGGGTTTCGTGGGGCGTGGCGGCGGATGCCGAGAGGGTGTATTACGGGAGTATCAACACGGGATATTTGTCTTGGGAGATTGGCGGCATAGCGGCGGGGAGTAACAAAACAAAGGTGGATAGGGGGTTTTATGGTGCCTTATCGGTCAAGGATGGGAGTGTGGTGTGGCAGACGGCCGTGCCGAAAAACGGTATCGTCATGGCACCCCCGACCGTGGTGGGTGATGTGGTCTTGGTGGCGAGGACGGGACAGGATCCCGAGGGGACATCTTCGTATGACATGTCTCAGGGAGGGCTGGTTGTGCTGCATGCCGTGACAGGGAGGGTTCTGAGGGATCAAGAGCTGCCGACCAATATGCACAGCGGAGTGGCGGTTCGGGACAATTACCTGCTGTTTGGGACTGGCTATAGTGGGAGTCTCGGACCAGGAGGACGGCCAGTGAGCGGGGGGTTCAATGTTTTTAAGGTGTAGGCTGCCTTTTACCTATCCCGTTTGTTAAGCAAGGCAACATGGTGTGAAGATTGGGAGGCTCGTGTAGGTTGTCAACCGAGCCGGTTGCTCTCCAGGATCTAACGGCGTGCCGCCCCTCTTCAGCTGTCGCAAATGACTTGATGTTCCAAGTGCTACGTATTTCTCAGTCGCCAGTAGCTACCTGGCGCGTATGGGTTGGACTACACACCACATCCCCGTTACAATACCCTTCCCACTTAATTCCTGCACTCTCCTCAAACCTCCATGACCTTATTTACACCTCCGCCTATACCTACCTAGGTTCCTACCCTCGGCACCGTGATCACCCCCGCCTTGACCAAATCCTGCGCCAACCTGACCAACATCCCATCGCAACCCTTCGCCGCCATAACATTAATCGAAACCGGAAACTTCTCCATCTTGCCTGTCACAGGACTTTCCAACTCCACCTCTCCCACGGGGAAAACCGCATCGGGAATCCCCGCAAAGGAAGCCACCCTCCCTTCGTGAAATCCGAATGGCACACCCGGAGGGGATGGCGCGTATTCATAGCGGGGGAATATCCCTGACGGTAAACCCGCGTAGAGCACGAGGCCTGCGCGGGCGCACATTTCTTCGACTTCTTCTTCCTTCATATCAGTAGCAGTGGTGGTAGTGGCGGTTCTGTTTAAATCTGAAGAAATTGGGAATGGGGCGGCAGGCATGATATTTTCGTTCCACCAGGTTTTGAAAATGGATAGTTCGGTCTGGGCTCTGGCAATGGCATCCGATGGGAGCGTGTCGCCGTACGTCCACCGGATGAGCGGGGCCGGGTTCACAAAGGGGCGTCGGCCATTGTGGGCGGCTGCGTAGTCTGCGTAGAACGGGTCGCGGACGAGGGTAGCTTGGTGTTTGGTGATGAGGACGGGGTAGGTGGTGTTGAGGAAGGTATCGATGGAGGTGTCCGAAGCGTTGATGGTTGTATTTGTGCCGTTAATACCCTTGGGCGAGGAATTTGACCAGGCTGTGGTGAGATTGAGTGGCGTGACGGTGGTGTTGAGAAATTTGGAGAGCTTGGCAAGAAAGGAGAAGAGAATGACAGTATCGGGGGTTTCAGTCTCGTTGAAGGGGAAGAAAATGGTCGAGACGTTGGTTGGGTACTTGGGTGACATGTCATAGGAGGTGTAGTTGCGGTACATGACTTTGTTGGCAACGTCCCAGAGGTATGGGTCGCGGATGATCAACCCAACCGTGTCGAGGTCTGGGGAGAGAGGCATGACGTTGTCGAGGGAGACAAGGCCATGGGAGGGGCGGATCCCGAAAAGCCCTTGAGTTCCTGCCGGACCTCTTATACTTCCTCCAGTGTCGGTGCCGATGGCAATGTCGATCCAATCATAGGAAGCGATAGATGCGGCACCACCTGATGTGGAAGAACCCGGATCTTGGTATCCGTCACCTCGAGGATTGAAGGGAGAATGGTAATCAACCCAGTCCCCGGTTGCAAACTCACCATTAGCAAACTGGGATGTCTTTTGCAGACCGATGATCTGGGCTCCAGCATCAATGAGATTCTGGATAACCGTGGCGGTGCGGTTGGCTGGCGGATACAGGCTGTACCACGCCCGACTTCCGCTGGAACCTTTGAGTCCTGCGACTCGAAACACGTCCTTCACCCCGACACGTACACCAGCCAAAGGCTGAGACTCTGTCCTCGTAGAGTACAGCCTCGAAGGGACTCCGACGGTCAGAGAAGCAGCACCGGGGATCTTGGCAGATAATACCTGGAACTTGCCGTCGGGTGTAGGAATCACAGACTCCATGAAGGCTCCGGCAAAGTCTTCATAGAGACGGTATACGCGGTGGAGATTTCCCGTGGCGGTTTCGAGGAAGTACGGCCCCGACGGGACATCAGTGCCTTGGAGCGGAACGACGCTATGACAGGCGGTCTGGGTGGCGGAACCAGCCAGAAAGACACCCCTTGTGAAGGCAAGAGTGAAAACATCGTCGAGTTGGGTCCAATTCGAGAACAAGTCTGCCAGATTAATCATACTGATGTTCTTGTGAATCACAGTGACAGGCTGGAAGCCTAGAACTGTAGGTGCCGAAGCGAAACCTGGGCATGGAGGATGTGCTTTGGCAAGGGCGAATGGAGAGATGTAATAATGAACATTATCGAGCTTGACCGAAAAGCCAGTAGCAACCAACTCCGCTGAGATGCCCAGGGGGGAGAAGAAGAGAGCCAGAACCTGGAGCACCAATGCCCGGCAAAAGAAGGGACATCTGGCCATGGGTGTAGCAAGCGGTTGGTGTGAAGCAAAGACTGGGCCTTGGGTCTGAAGTCGAGGCCTTTGTCAAGTCGAGGCCTGTATTGTCCAGTTGAGGCCTTGAAGTATAACCTCGAGCCCTTTATGGTCCGGCAAAATGCCTTGAACACGGGCCCTCGCCACGTTGTTGAAGCCATGGTGTTAGGTAGTCCCTCCACAACGTCCCAGGGAATAATGATAAACTCACCGCTCTCAGCCGGCGGATGTGTGTGATTGGCATCCTGAATAAATCCTAGCTCGAAGCTTAGCATATTACCGGGAAGCCTAGAGGATCGAGACACCTTACCCTGGTTTCGGCTGTAACCTTCGAGTCCCGGACATGGAAGGACCCAGGTACGAGCTGCAGGGCGCTGAGAAAGCACTCGACGTTCGAAACCGATGAAGCGGGCCGAACAATTTCTGGAACGGCTGAACCGCGGTCATGGGTAAATTGAGATCAGGACAAGGCGTAACTTGACCCGATTGACCGTTGAGCTCGGAATTCTCCTGTCATTGAATTTTCTGGGATTGTGTTCGAATGTTGTCGAAGTCGGGGCGACGGTGAGACCGGGGTGCCAAAATGGCTGATTCAACTTGATTTCGATATGAAATGGCGGCATCCTCGTCTGACGCCATGGATCGGTATTCACTCTCACCTTCCGCTTTGGAACACCCGTTTTCGCGGAAGGGTGTCAGCATTGTCCTCTGCCGCTGTGGGGTCGAAGGATCGGCCTCCAGCAATTTCCATGTCGCACCGCCCCGAATCTGCACCATGCCACCCTCTCCAAAGAAACACAGACGGCCATTTGCTAAACTCCCGCTTTCCACAATATGCCCGAAACCTTCTCGTCCAGCACTGTTTTGGTGATTGCCGTTGGAATAGCCTTAGTCGCTTACCTAATTCGTGTTAACCAACTCTTCCGCGGAACCCCGAAAGAAGTCCAGGAGTTGTCGCCAAAGAGATGGTCTGCCGAACTGTTGCACGAGACGTACAAGCGACTGGAATCGAACCCCATTTCCACCAGCAGCTATGCAGCCAAAATCCCAGCCAAGTTAGAGAGACGGTATATCGTGACGGGCGGATCTGGTGAGTGTCGTCTAGAACTATCCATGTCGCGTCGCGCGCCTGGTTATGTCCGAGAATTCCGAGACGCGCCTCCAGGCCGAGGCGGGCCAGCTGGACTCGAAAACGAATCAAACCAGGGACTTTTCGGGACTGACACGGCAGTACAGGTCTTGTTGGCGGCTACATTGTCCTCCAGCTCCTCGAAAGAGGTCAACCTCCCGAGAGCATCCGGATAGTCGATTTTCGTCCACCAATCCGCGATGATATGGTCCACGGATCCGCTGCGCGCGTCGATTTCGTGCAAGCTGATATTTCATCCTCTGCATCGACAGCAAAAGCCTTTTCCAAGCCGTGGCATCCTAGCCTCGACAAGCTGCCGCTCACCGTGTTCCACACAGCTGCTGTTATTGTCCCGTCGGATCGTTTCAAGCGCGAGTTTGGTTTCTGCGAAGCCGTGAACATTCGAGGGACCCAGAACGTTGTTGACGCTGCCAAGCGAGCCGGAGCTGATGTCTTCGTGTCCACAACTTCGGCCAGCATCAGTATCCGTCCTGTCCAGCTTTGGGTAGCTCCGTGGAAGCTCTGGTCTGGTTGGCCCCGCGATTATTGGCAAATTCTGGACGACAAGGATTTCTGGCTGCCGCTGCGGAGTCACGAGAAGTTCTATGCAAACTACCCTGCCTCCAAGGCCATTGCGGAAAGAATTGTCTGCGAGGCCAACAGTCCATCCTTCCGTACCGGATGCATCCGCCCAGCTAATGGAGTGTACGGAAACCCAACAGACAATACAGTCGGTGGGCCTCTCCACTCACCGATATTCCCAACGTGAGGCCCTCACATGAGACTCGCGACTTTCGGCTGACTGATTCCAGATGGACCGCCCACATCGTTCAAAGCTTCGTCCACGGTGCCAACGCTGCCATCGCACATCTCCAGTTCGAGGCTGTTCTTGCCTCGGCGGGCTCACACGGCTCGAAACAGGCTGGGAGACCGTTTGTTGTTACCGACCCCAACCCGCCGATTGCCTACCGCGACTTGTACCTCCTCATCGAGACACTGGCCATCACACCGTTTCGCACTCTGACGCTGCAACCCGCCATGGTCATACTACTCTCGCATGTCCTGGAAGCCTACATCTTCTTTCGCCTCACCTCCCCCGTACTCGGCGCCATTCTTCCACCTCTTTCGGGTGATATCAAGCATCTCCGGCCCGCACTTTTGTCAATTTGCACACACCTGGTGGCCTCAAACGAACTTGTCGGACTACCCGTCTCGTCGGGTGGCCTTGGGTACACTGGAGTTCTCACAACGCTCGAGGGCATGACGCAGGAAGTAGTGGAATGGAATCAGATCCACCGAGCAGCCAGCGGAAAGGAGGTCTCATATCGGAGCAGCGTGGCCTTGGCGGATGACATCCAAAAGGCAACGGCCAGGTCGACAAACCACGAAGGAAAAAGCCATGTATTTCTAAATTAACAGCCACTACCCACAACACACGGTGGTCTCTTCAATACCCGCGGTATTCCTGTTCAGGTTGCAGCGCTTGGCTCCAGACGGCCCACCGACAATCACGGTTGCCGTCATCCAGTCGCACAGGAACTTCCCGATGCCCGCGCCGATAAAGATGCAGATGATAATGTACCCGTTGTAGTACATGGCCAGGAGCATGAGAATGTACGCCACCGCGAACGTTATGGCATGGATGACTGCCCGCGCAATCTGCTGCAGCGGGCTTGCTCGGAAAGTGACGACTTGCGGTGTTGCCTCGGTGGCGGTTGCGTTGAGAGCGGCTAGGCGAGCCTGGAACTCTCGAAGGATGTAATTATCGAATTCTTTGCCGATACGACGCAGGGATTCGAGGAGGACGGCAAGTAGAAGGACCCCGATGCATGTGGCAGCAAAGGCACCTTCGCTCTTGATGTGCCAAGACGAGGAGAGAAAGCATGCATCGATGGTATTCCAGTTCCAGAGCATCTGGGACGGTCAGCGTTGAGCCATTGGAAATGGCAGCGGGGTACTTACCGAGATCTTACACTCGGGCCCGGAGCCTCCACCGTGGCCGTGATCCATGGCGATGTTGGTCGGGAGGTGTAGAGTTTGGAGGGTTGCAGAGAGGCAGGTGTCTAGGTCGTATTTCTTGGTCACAACACAGCTGCCGGCGTTTTCGCGCGGCCCCGGGAATCTGGTCAAGATCACCGCTGACGGAACACACCTAAATATATTTTCCGGTGGCGAAAGAGGATCTGGAGGGGTTGCAGCAACCAGCACACAATGGTTCGACTAAGACGATAATGCGCTCTCTCTGGTATTTCACAACGTAAGATATCAACGATAGTTTCACCATAGCTTGCGATTGAGCAAATATGCGCTCGAAACGCCCGAAACACCAACGCCGATATCACCTGCCAAGACACTGCCGAGACACGACACCCGCCGAACCGGGTCAACTGCCGACCATTATTGGATGCCGAGCAGTGGCAAGGACGAGGTACCCGCTAGGCTAGGCCCACAAGTTGGTAACCTGCAACAAACAAATCTGCTCAAAGATGCGCAAATTGTGGGTTTTCTGATTGTTAGAGCAAATGATTGATTGGCTTGCTGTTGTGTAAGGACAGCATTATCTGGAGGTTGGATGCGTTCCACTGCTTCTGCCAAGAGTGCGTGAGAACCCTAAAGCTCTGGCACCCCGGGGTACTGCTACATTGCCAATGCAGCCAAAGAGGTTCTCCGCTGTATCTCGAACCGAGTGTGCCCTTTCTGCAGACGACTTTCGGCATGCGTCTTCAACCTCCCGAAGATGCGACGACAACAAGGCAATATAACCTTTCGCCCCTTCCCGTCGTATGACCGACAAGCCCGCATGTTGTTGTCGTGGTCGCAACCATCCTCGTTGTCGCCATGTCTCTCGCGCCCAGGATGATCCAGAACTTCACGGGGGAGAGCAATCTCGAGTACCATTGGGGTTACGCATACCGCGTCGTCCCATGCAAGAACGATGCGGGGTCATGCGAGTACCTCGACGTCGTCTACGCTGCCCATGACACGGGTATGGTCTACACGGCTATCTTTTGGGCATCTTTTCTTGGACTTGTCCTTCTCCTTGCCCTCCTCCGCCGTCTCTTCACCTTCCAACCCCCCACATCCACACTCACCCGCCTCTGCCGCGCCCTCGCCTCCTCCACCCGCCGATACCTCCTCCCTAACGGCCCGCACTCCCTCTTTGGCCACACCACCCGCCTGCAAATCACCATCCTCGCCGTCCTCGCGGGGTACCTCACCATCTTCTCCTTCGCCGGCATCACCTACGGAAAATGGCTTACCCCCATCGCCAACCAACCACCCTCCGTCTACAATACCCGCACCTCCCTCGGCCCCTGGGCCGATCGGGTCGGCGTCCTCGCCTACGCCCTCACCCCACTCAGCATCCTTCTCGCCAGTCGGGAATCCATCTTCTCCCTAGCCACCGGAATCCCCTACACGTCGTTCCTTTTCCTCCACCGCTGGACGGGCCATCTCATCCTCCTCCAGTCCGCGCTACATACCCTAGGCTGGCTCCTCGTTGAGACCAAACTCTACCAACCCCAACCCCTGGTGTGGGAAACCTTTATGAAGAACACTTATGCCATCTGGGGATTCGTCGCGCTAGCTCTTCTTGTGCTTCTCTGGGTTTTGGCCCTGCCCTGGACGATCCGACACGTTACGGGGTATGAAGCCTTTCGGAAAATACACTATGTTCTCGCCATGGTCTATATCGGCGCAGCGATTGGACATTGGGAAGAGTTACAGTGTTTTTTGGTTCCCGGGCTGGTGCTTTGGGCCGTGGATCGCTTGGCGAGATTGCTTAGGACGGCGGTCATCCATTATGGGTACCTCGATTCTCAGGACGGGAACGGGAAATGGGGGTTTAAAGCGCTAGACACGCAGCGGGCGATAGTCTTTCCCGACGAAAAATACGGCGACGTAATGAGGCTGGACATTGCCCATCGACGAGGAGCGTGGCAGGCAGGCCAGCATTTTTACCTCTGCTTTGTGGAAGGATCGATTTGGCAGAGTCATCCGTTTACGCCCCTTTCGCTTCCCGTACCACAGCTCGATGCGAAAGGGAAGAGCGAAGTGGTACATTCATATGTGTTTAGGGCAAAAGGGGGAGAGACGAAAAAGGTGGCGAATTTATTGCAGGGGAAAATCGCAAGGGGAAAAGAGCTGGCGACAAAGGTGATTCTGCAGGGCCCCTACGGGGAAAGTATTATGGATGGGCTGGACAGAAACACAAATGTTTTGTGTGTGGCGGGTGGTACGGGTATTACCTATGTGCTGCCGGTGTTACTCAAACTGGTCAGCGAGCCGGTTGTTGAACGGCGGAAGCTGGAGTTGGTCTGGGCGGTGAAGCGAGACGAAGACGTTGAATGGATCCGCCCCGAACTGGACAAGCTGCATCAAAACGGTGTGAGACACGGCATCAAGATCCGGATATTCGTCACGGATGGCACTGCCGATACAAAGACGGCTGGTGAGAAGGGCGAGAAGCAAACCGCCGAAGTCAACACAGCCAGGAGTTCCAACTCTACCGAGTCAGAGAGGGAAGAAGAGAGGAGGGGGAGACCAAATGTGGAAGTTGCCGTGAGCGGATTTGTTGATGATGTCGCAAAAGGTTCGACCAGGGTGTATGGAAGTGGTCCGGCGGGCATGATTGGGGATTTGCGGGCTGCAGTTGCAAAGAACAACTCGGGGGCCAAGGTGTGGAAGGGAGAGGAGCGTTTTGATGTTCGGCTTGTTTGTGACGAGCGGATGGAGTGGTGATACCCCATATTTCGTTGTAGTTTAGTTTGGAAAAGAAAAAAAAAAGAGCCTGTGGTGAATCATGAGTGGGGAAGTATTGTTGAAGTTTGGTGCCTAGGTTCCTAATTACCTATGTGTGGATCTTTTTGAAGAACTCGGGCTGGGGGTTACTCGTGAAAGATACCCCGTAGCTAGTCCTAGCCCCCTCCCGCGAAGCTGGTTGCTATCTACCTAAACAGACCAAGTCAATGACAGCTATGACACCACCCGTACACCATGACGTGCATGTATTATCCTTTCGACTGTGCGGCAAAGTATGCTTGCATGAGAAAATCATCATATGCCAACTCCTCGGCTGTCGGCCTCTTCTCGAGCAGCCAACAAAGCACACTGCGCACCAATCCAAACAGTAGCTCTTTGTCTTCCCCTTGAACCTGGGTGATACGATCCTCGAAGGACTGGTCTGGGATAGGAATGGAGCCTTTCCAATAACCTATCATCATAGGGGAAGGTAGTTGGTTAGTTTTTGTATATATGCAAAAAAAAAACTTGCGGTAGGAACAAACAAAGCTCATCGGCATCGTCGAAGAATCTCGCGCAGATTTCACTGCGTCGCAAAAACTCGGGCGGTGGGTTGCCCATCAGAGACACCATTTCCGCCAGGTGTTGTTCATCATCAAGAACACCGTCCTTCTTGGCATGAAACAGTCGCTTCCTTTCCAAAAGATCCCAAATCTATAGTGATGTTAGTAGATCACCCGTGTTTGTGAAAAAGGACAGAAACTTACCATAACCCCAACCGACCACAGGTCAACTTGGAGGACCACTCCATACCTAGGATAACTTCTGGGGCTCTGTATACGCCGGGCATAATGTCGCCTTTAAAAGTCTCTTGGCCAAATCTTGCTGAGCCCATATCAGACAACACAGGCGGCCCGTTAGTCCGAGGCACTGGGCGTGACATGTAAATTGTTCTATCGGGGAGAACCTTCCTTGCTACAGGGCGCGCCTGCTCGTCCTTTTCTAGTTGAGAGAATGGCGTGTCATCCGTTGCGCCGACGAGGATATTATTAGGAGAAATATCTACAGAGGTTAGCCAGGAGAACAACTGAAGGCCGCTGGAAACAGGTTACAGACGCCAGGCCAGTGAATATGAAACTAACCGGTATGAACAACGCTATTCTTGTGGAGATAATCCATGGCGATCAGAAGAACTTGGACGCTAGTCTGCAGCATCAGTTTCGCTAGCCTGTTCTTGGGTAAGTACTCGCGGAGTTCAGTGAAGGTCATTCCCTGAGGCGCATAGACAAGACGCATGTGAGTCCCATGAGGGCCGTTGAGAGTGAAGGAGTCTAGAGCTGTGCGAACGGCACGTCTGCCTGGGTGCTCTTGGACAGGAGCTGTCTTGAGGTACTCGGCCACGGCCATTTCTTGGCTGGCTTGTGCGGGGACTGCGCCGCCTGTAGTCCGAGTGCAGACCTTTACAGCCCGATAGTGGGAGGTTCTGGATACTCGGTCAGCAGATTGATTGATTCATTCAAAGATACCACGCGAATTGAGAATGAGGCTCAGGGCTATCGTACTTGGCGTCGTCGGCAAGCCAGACCGTCGACCCAACCCCACGACCAAGCTTGCAGATGATGCGATAGCGCGAATTCAGCGTCTGGTCTATCGTGACGGGATAGTAGTCCTCCGCCTTGTACCCGGGAAGAAGCTCCTCCTCAATGGGCGTCGCATCTGGCACGCGATGGAAGTTTTCCTTTATCGAAGGGGTCGTCATCATTTTCCGTTGCCGGACTCTCGGTTGAGATGCTTCATATTCGTTCAGATGGTCGCAATTGCCAGGACAGACAAAACTGGCTGATGGCTGCAGATGGAATAATATGCGAGGGCGACATTGAATGGCGCGCATTGTCCGTTTCATTGTGAGATGCAGAATGAAGGCAAGCACCGTTACCTTGGCGCTTGATGATGGGCTGGTGCTGCCCAAGTGTCAGCTGGCGGCGCCTTTCTAGATTTGGCATGGTGGGGTAGTAACCCTCCGCAGGGTTACTTAGGGTCGTGACAATTTGTCCAGTTTTCAAGGCCTTTTTTTTCCCACCCGGATGCCCTCGGCACCACAAGGCCCAGGATGGGCAAAATTGTACAACACCGTACGGGACATGGCCCGTACGTGAGCTATCTGAGGAGGTTCGGCAAGGAAGGGACCCCGAGGCACAGCTGCGGCGTACCGCAGGAACCACAACACCTTTCGTACTGCCAGGAGCTAGCAGCCCACCGGACGGCGGTACGAGAGGCGTGCCGGGTGGGGAAGAGAAAAGAAACAGTTCTGGGCACCAAGGAACTGTACGAGGCAATGGTTGGAAGGCAGGCGTTACGGTTCTTCCCCAAGTAGAGGCCAAGAATGGTCTACGAGCCCTACTGGCGCGAGAAAGGTTGGCTTAGTGCGTTTAACCGCCAAGGGCGGTAGGTAGGCAGTGGAGGAAGCGAGACCCGGACTAGCGGGGGGGTGTTACGTAATCACTCAGGTGGTAGCGCTGCTAACCCTGGCCGTAGGCCAGGGTGGGCCACCCTAAAATGAATTGAATTGAATTGAATTGAAGGCCTTTTTTTTATTTTATTTTTTTTACTGATCATCGCGCCAATAGGGGTACAACTCCTCACCGTCTAGCAAAGACAACAGCGAGACCCAAAATGTTTGGTACTGTGAGCTCCCATACCGAATCTGGAACTCGCATGTGCAGCGTTCATGTCCGCGAGGATGGAACATGGGTCGAGTTTCCTTCCAGAGCTGGCAAGAAGTAGAATAGTAGCGTGCCATTTTCAGCAAGTTCCAATCAAAGGAGAGATGTCTAGAATCATGGAGGTTCTGAAACAGACGCACAAGAAAGCTTCCATTGTTGCCTGGCGAATCGGCAGGCCTTCATAGCCGCCCGAGGCAGAGCGCTTCGCGCTCTCTCCACAGTCAGAGCCGCGCGCCGCATGGGACTTGTGTTGCCGACAACTTTCATTTGGTCAAACCGACACTTCAATTTTTCCGATTCCACGCCTCTTCACGTCCCAGTCTTGGACCTGGGGTCAAGAAGACTTTTAACACTGCTTAAACCCTCTTCTTTCTTTGCCTTCATTTGGTTTCTGTAGTCAGACCCACTCTGCGCGTCATGTGGCTCATCGACTGCACCAGCTCCAACTATGAACTCGTCTTCCACCACCGTCCGCCCTTTCATAAATATCTGATACTCTCGCACACCTGGGGAGATGAAGAGGTGAGCTTTCAGGATATCAGGAGTCCAGACCTGGAAAGTGTCAAGACTATGAGAGGCTTCGACAAAATCCGCCGAGCCTGTCAGCTTGCACGCCTTTGGAACTATCGCTATGCCTGGGTCGACACCTGTTGCATCGACAAGACAAGCAGCGCAGAGCTCGGCGAGGCCATAAATTCCATGTTTCACTGGTATGGCGGATCCGACGTTTGCGTTGCCTTCTTGGAGGATCTTGAGCCTGGTACTGGGCCTCTGACCGAAAAAGATCTTCGGCCCTGCCGGTGGTTCACTCGTGGTTGGACTCTTCAGGAGCTGCTTGCGCCTAGATGGGTACGGTTCTTCGACAAAAACTGGAAATTTCGTGGAGAAAAGCAGGAGCTGCTGGGAATGCTCTCTGCGGTCACAGGGGTCGACGAGTATGCTTTAGAAGGGCCGTTGGGGGGCATGCCTGGCTTATCCGTTGCGCGACGCATGTCATGGGCTGCCCGACGGCAGACGACGCGGCCAGAGGACTTGGCGTACTGCCTGATGGGCATGTTCGAGGTGAATATGCCCCTCCTCTACGGAGAGGGCGGCACAAATGCTTTCATCCGTCTCCAAGAAGCGATTTTACAGCGCGGCAGCGACCTCTCCCTCTTTGCGTGGAACTCTTCAATGCCCTCGACCAGGTCAATGTTCGCCGCCTCCCCCGCCGACTTTTCGAATTGCTCTACGGTTGAGCAATGCGAGGATGCAGCCATCCCACAGCCACTGATAGTACTCGGCAATCTCGGGATCCAACTGACTACTTCGTTAGCAAGGTTGAGCTCTGCGGGAGACCCAAAAGGCGAATACAGCAAGTATGGCTTCTGGCATCTCGGATGTCGCAAAAAAGGAAAGTCGAGCGACCCACACCAAGTGCTTGTCCTGCCGCTTCTGCCAGATGAACTTGGGTATGCCAAGCCTTGGGGGCTTTTTGCAAGGACGGTTGACCAACGACACCTACGGTTCGTGGAGCCCACGCTAATTTGCATCACCAAAACCTGTACCACAGGACATGGCCCTCTAAGCGGCAAACTCTCTCTGAATTCGTCGCGAAGCCTGGGCTACGCAAGCATCTTTGGCTATCCCTCCCACCTCTGGAGTAGCCATCACATGGCATTTCCGATTCAGCAGACAACTGGCTATGTCATGGAGGACATATTTAATGCCCAAACGAAGCTGGAGTCGTTCCTTGGGGCGATCAGGGTTTCCTTCCCGGATGCGTCTCTTCACTTTTGGGTCTTGACCGGCGATTTTCACAAAACTGGTACCGAAGCAGTTCCCAATCGACAGCCTTGGGTCTATGTCTCTCAGCCTCTGCACCGCCTTGAGGGCAGCTCAGTTTTCACCCTAGGTGAGGAAATGTGGACGCACAAGGAGTTGGAAAACCCTTTCAATATCTCAACCTTACGAATGCAGCTGCAGCGCATGATGGACGACGAAGGCTGGTACCCCCCGGAGCCTAGTGTTCAAACACTCCAACACCCTGATCTTGGAGGAGCAGGGGTTGTTGTTGTCACTGCTTGGGCGTCCCGTGCACACCACGAGATCACAGCTTGGGAAGTCCATGTCAGGGTCGAAAGACAAGGCAAAACAGCACCAGGGAGTAGTAGTACTAGTAGTAGTAGTAGTAGTCTTCTCCAAGGGGTTAAGGGGTTGCAAAAACTCATCACGCCTTCAGATGTTCGGAGGCACAATTTCAGCACAGGGCGGGAGGCGCGGCCAATGCAGCACGGAAGGGACAACAACAAGTAAAGGGGAAATGCTAAGGAGGGGGGATAGACAGAAACTTGAAGAAATCCACTGACTAACATCCGCGGTAAACATGGGATGAACGAAGAGGTACCCCGGCTCGTTATTAGTCAGGGACTAGAGTGAGTTGGTATGTGCGTGAGTTGTTGGGACGGGAAAAAGACACGTCCAGCACGCAGAAAGCCTCGGGAGGTAACTCAGAGCCGGGGCACCCCCCCCAATACCACACAGCCGCCGCCGCCGCCCTGCGCGCCTATTTGCTTCCTGGTCAGACGATTCTAAAAGGCCATCTTCACCAAAATTATGATACAAAGCGCGGACGACAGGTGGATTACAAACGAGTTCAGAAAAACTGGCTGTGGCTGTGGCAGCCCCTTCCCTCCAGGATTTGATGCGAGTCGGAATGTTCGGGCCTAACATACTACCTAACTAAGGTACCTAGCTAGAAAGGGTCCAGTCTACAACAATACTTTCGGACTGCGAAATGTTACATAGCGGGGTAACGTGATATCTGGTCGAGGCGCGTAATCGAGTTTTGGTCGAGGCCGATGTACACAGTGCGCAATCGCGCCAAGCCAATGTCAGCGAATCGTCGGCATACGAGACGGAAATTTGAGAGATGGCCGTCTTCCCATTCAAAGTCGGGCAGACGTCCCAAGGGGAGACACCAGACAGTCGAAAATCTTGAGAAGCATCTCGTCGGGAAGGCTGAGGAATTTGGGCGGTGGCGGTGGATAGCGCGTGTGCAACAATTCATGTGGGCATGGGGCGAATGGGATGATGAATGGACAGTAGGTCCAGTGTTGGAGATTTGCTTCCAAACCGTCCAATTTCCGCCTCACGTCTTCTATCAGCCGACTTGTGACTTTTTGTCGCTCAAGAGAAGGTCAACCCTGCGGGACTTGTGCGCGACATGGGGTGATGCCCATTGTGCTGTGCCAGATGCGGTCGGAGTAAATAGCAATTCGTGGACAATACCCGATTGTCACACATGCCGACCTACCCACTCTCGGGTGGGGTTTCGTTTCAAAGTTCCTTTGGGCCAAATGCGTTTCGACTTGGAGTTTTT
>Ga0247765_1000751_pt1 | contig 21877 bp, 22 predicted proteins | sample UWRJL106311C6_FD_179949 | JGI IMG/M metagenome (GOLD analysis project Ga0247765, IMG submission 179949) | Plant litter microbial communities from Arlington Agricultural Research Station in Wisconsin, United States - UWRJ-L106-311C-6 | ecosystem: Environmental > Terrestrial > Plant litter >... | reverse complement strand
GAAACGGCGTGCACGGGAGAAACGCCCACCGATGCAGCAACAACACCCCCCGCAAGCCCACCGAGGCACCCCCGGTCGTCGACGGGGAAACCGGCACTTTGCGAACTCACCTGCCCGAAAGACGTACGCCTCCGAGAGCGACATGCCAACAAATGTCCCGTATCCCGTGAGCTTCGGGCGTCAAAGTCCCTTAACGCCACAGAAAGCCGGCGCCAACAGCCCGGCGCCAGGATCCCAACAACACCCCAACTCCAAGTCCAAATCGCGGCCCGGGAACAAGTCGCGCTCTAAGCAAATACCCTCTTCTCCGGGCCCATCGAAGCAGGGCCGAACCACCCCACCGCAAACAGTCACATCCAAATCTGCTGTTGCCACAGCCTTTGCTGGCGCAACCTTCCATGCTTCTCCGGCCCCGTCAAGCCTCCCCATTCCAAGTTTCCTCGCAAAAGCGCTGGATTCACCTGGATTGAGGGATACCGACCGAGCATCTCAGGAACCTTCACCCCCAGCCACCGATACCGAAGCCCCCACTCCTCAATCCCGTTCGTTCCTCGCCGACATCACCCAGGAGGAGTCGCCTCTCGACATCTTCTTCAAGGCTGATCGCGCCGAGAAAGAAAGAGCCCGCCGAGCAAGTTCTGCAAATATCCTAGTTACCAACCCTGGCACTTTCTCTCCTCCTCTCAAGCCGACGTCACCGCAGGAACCGAGGACCCTCCCGAGTGGCTTTGGTGCTAGTCGCCGCAGGCCGACCACCCAACGAATTCCGTCAACAGCTGGGATCTCGTCTATCGAATTGGACGGGACACCGGGGAGGCCAATGGGCCCCGCGTTCTCAACTCCTTATCAGGACCGCATCCGGGCGGCGGCCCGCTCCAGTGAGAAGCCGACCGAGTCGCTGCAGAGAACAGCGCCCCAGCCCCAGCCCCAGCCCCAGCCAAATACTGACGACCTTAGCGAGAGGTTGAAGAAGTTTCTTGCCGTTCCAATGGGAGCAAGTCCTATACAGCCAAAACCGGTAGCACCAGCCCCTTTGCCCACTTCTCAAGGATGGAGTGGCTCCACCGCTCGACAACCCACTGTACCGCTCACAGCATCTATCACCGTCGAGGGAGGTCGACCAACAGATCTCCTGGACATGGAGGATAGCCTCCGTCGCTTACTGAAGATTGGCCCAGGATCAAATATTGGAGGGACTCCTCCTACTAGCTACTAGAGTTTTTGAACCTGTTGGTGTCATGACGGACCGCGATATATCCGCAACTCACCTTTTTTCGGCATAATTTCCTCTCCATTTCCTCGTCTCATTTTCTTGGCCGTTTCACGCCTCGCAGTTTTCTGGTCAAACAGTTGAAAGGCACACTTTTGCGTGAGTTTGTGCCCCTGGAAGATTTGGCACAACGCACCATCGTTCGGCAATGACGGGAGGGATGCTCTTTCCGGTTCCAGTGTCATCCCTTTCGCTTTCAGAGAGGAAGGAGGGAGAATGACTATGATCTTCGAATCGCCCAGCGCCTCCGGAGGTTCTTTTCAGCGTTGCGAGCGGGCGAGGGTGTCTCTTTTACCAACATTGCGGGGGGGCTCAAGGCAGAAGACGGCGCATATCTCAAGGCTTTCGCTTCCCTTTTTTTTTTCTTTCCGTTTGTCGCTCTGAATCAACTGTTTTTTATACGTTTTGTGTTGGGATGGTCTCGTTTTCTTGGGTTCGATATTTTCGATTCAACATCTAGTACGAGTATTGGTCCATTTAAACTGCTGCATCGAACGGGCAATGGTTGTTTTGGTGATACCCTACCGTTGGTTCGGAAGGAGTTAGGACCCAGGCGGCGAGACGAGGACTGGGTCGGGCTGGTTTCGCTCTGGCGGTCATCGTTTTCTCTCTCTTTTGTTTCTTGTTTCTGATTTATTGATGGGGAAAGTATGTGGTGGGACAACCAGCGGACCTGGTTCGAACGGAGCATGGTCTGGGCATGACGAACGATACAAGCCGGCGTTTAATATCCGCCTCGATTTACATCAGGAGGCTAGTGAGGTTAGCGAGCATCGTGGCGTTGGAATGCTGAGGGGCATGGTTGCATGCTTCGGGCGCGGGCGGAAAGCCAAGCTCCTCACGATAGAGCTTGGGCACGCAGTAAGACTCGTACATACATCCTCTTCACCAAGGGGGAGGGGCGGGGGTAACTAACCTTTGACAAAAATATGGGGTGTTTTTTTTTTTTTTTTTTTTTTTTTTTTTTTTGGGAGGGGGGCATGTGACCTGGTCGGCGCATGTCAGGCTTGACTATATTTATATAGAGACATAGTTTCGGAATGTCGATAAGTCAAATATCCTCCACTTTTGTATAACTCCCTCGTAGTGTTGACTTTTAAGCTTTTTGCTTGGCTGCTCTCCATGTCGCAGACCAAGCCAGCCAATGTCACTTGGCATTGCAGCCACCAACGTTATTGCTGTAGCCTAACGCATGCGTAAGCCGCGGAATGCCGAGCTTGTGACAAGGCTTGGGGGATTCATCAAGACACAGGCCGGCAGCGCCAGATGAAAATGAATTTCATCTCAGGAGCAGAAGGGAGAGAAAATCAATATAGAGGAGGTAGACAAAGCGCACAAAAACCATGACCGAGCCCCGGTCTGATATCTCTATTTTCCCACGCCGAACAAGCCGAAATACAGCTACCTTACCCCATATAACCGATACCGCGCCTGGGCGTTCCTACCGCAGACAACTCTTTGTGACCCTCCAGATTGCCAGTCCTCTTCTCCCGACGACTCGAGACAGTGTATTCCATACGCCGTCCTGGGCGAAGTCCAAATCGTCCAGGTTGAGATGGCGTCGATACCGCCACACTTCGCGAAATCGGAGGCCTTCCAATCCTTTATTCTGGAGATAAGGGTCGAGCCACGTCGCTGACAGCGGCGCGACCAGATATGTCCCGTTTTTCTCTTTTAGGTACTCATTGCTACGACGGTCGGCCGGCGTGTCGCAAGTTGCGAGCTTGGTCAGCTCTTCGAAGAGCCGCTCGCCCGGCATGCCCATGACATCCTGGGTGCGCAGCACCTCATTCTTGCCGTTAAGCAGCCATATTGGCGGCATATACGTCTTCCACCAGATGGCCTGCGTGGCGTCGGGCAGCTTGCTCATGAATACCTGGGCGGGGATTATCCCACCCTGGTGGTAGATGCCCATCAGCGTACCAAGGGCTAGATTAAAGACGATCCAGGCGGCAATCCAGATCTTGAGGAGAGACTCGCGTTTTGGTAGTCTAACCGACGAAAGAATCAACGGGATCGTGGGGAGGAGAAAGCGTGCTTCCTGATGCTGAAAGATGGAGAGGACAAATATGCCTGAGATCGCCGAGTACAGCCGGAGGGAGATGGACGGCTGCATCAGTAGAAGTAGTGCTGCAGGCCCCAGCAGCTGGGGTAGGTTAGCCAACAGATGTTGGTACCACGGATGTAGACCGTGTTGGGCCAGATTAGACGGCGACATGTTGTACATGAGATTATTCAGGGGCGTAAATACGGGTTGGGTCAAGAGATCTGACCATGAAATCGAGTGAGGGCTGTAAAAAGCTGTATCAAGGGCGATCGCGAGTGCGGTCGTCAGGAGTCCAGCCAGAACTAGGAACGAAAATGACCAAAGACTGCGCTGTTAGTACTCGTATCATATGGACCTGTTTGGACCAAAGCTTACTTTTTTGCGTAGTAAGGCAACAAACGGAAGCCGGGTATCAAGAGGAAGGCTGGGAAAGTGATTCTGTTGAAGACCCCAAAGACGGCGACGAAACCAAGAACCGTCGAGGCGAGAAACGAGCTGCGTTGCTGCGTTGTACTGTTAGTCGTGATCAGGCACTATGGACTTATGGTGGCGTACCGGACTTTCAACGATGCGCTCAATAAGTACCAGACACCACGCTACCACCAAAGTTTCCACTGAATTCGAAAATGTATGTGTCTGGTAGGTCCAAGTGACATATGACGAGGCCACGAGCAGGACGGCAACGCGCCTGTGCCGCGTCGACTGCACCAACTCATGAATCGCCCAGTCCTCCAGCACGAAGCTGATGATGAACATGAGAACTCGCAAGGTCCAGAAGACGGCGATGGGCGGGATCTCGCCGTCGTTTCCGTTCCCTATCCATAGCCACCGCAGCAACATCATCGGGAGCCCGTAGACAGGCCATAGCGGGAAAACGCTCCGGATCGGGTGATCGGTCGTGAACTCCCATGTATGTCGAACGGGGTAACTGAAGATCTGGCCTAGACAACCAGCACGAGGTAAGCATCACGGTCGCTACAGCCATACCAAAGACCAAGACCGAAACGGCAGCAATGTGGAGTTTAAGCGCGACGCCTCCTGCAAGGCGCACGACATCGGGACCGGGGGCGAGAGCCGAAGCGGCCGACCGCACATCGCGCATCCAGCGTGTCGGGAGCACGGCGAGATGCACTGCCATTAAAAAAAAAAAAAAAGGAGCAACGTACCGGCGATGACCTCGGGGCCTTGAAAGTTCTCGTCGGGATGCAGATAGCTTGGCGACAGGGCGAACCATAGTCGGACCAGGACCAGAAAGAGATATGTTCTCCGCCACATGTTAAATCACGCGTTGCGGCCGCGACACTGGTTCGCAAAACTGAAGCATCCGAAGAAAGCGCGAGGAGCTAGAACGCGTCGAAGAAAGCATCACTGAGGCAGGCGTCGGAGGGGAAAAAAATCCAGCAACACCTGCAGATGATGTGGCATGACCCAGAGAATTAGAAACCAAAAAAGGAAATAAAGTAGAACAAGTCAGCTCATCCGGATCAGAGAGGGAGGGAGATGAGTACACCGTGCCGGAAGGCCTGGACCGAGAGACCACATGGCCGGCGACAAATGTTATCGCGCCAAACGACCAGGTGTTTGCAACGATAAGACAGGGGTGCGTGGGTCGCCAAAATTCCGTGCGCTGTCGGCTCGCAGTGCCGTCTTTCTCATGGTCTGGAAGCGGCTGCGCAAAGACTGGGCTCAGCCCAAACCCCAAAATGGCTGTCCGTTTTTGTCGTGGACCATTTTGAAACATGCCCGCAATGATGTAGAACCAGGGCTGCGGCCATACCCGATCGTGAGCCCAAACTGGCGATGTCGTAGCGCCTTGAACAGGCAGGAAGTGTTCTGGAATTCAGCCCAGACCGGCTAGGAAGGCGGGTCAAGGAACATCCACCGCTTCCGGCTCCGGGTCTAGTTGCCCAACGGGTGGGTCCGTCCAACGAAGCAGTTAGTGATGAGTTATCGATAAGTGCAGTGAAATCGTCTCTTGGGAATGATTCTAGCTGCCCTTCACATCCATTCCAGCAGGACTACCCCTTGCGGCTGGTGGTCCCGCGAGTGGGAGAAATCACAAATCAAGTTGCATGACAAGCATAGGCGACCCAACAGGAACAGGAAACTATAGTGAACAATTCAGGAAGTCACGAGTTCTACAGATAATCTCTTGTGTTCTCTAACAACTCTGTTTCTGTGCTTCCTGGCCTGCGCCAGCTGTCTGGTCAAGGTGTCTATTTGCGCCTCTCTGGACACCCAGAGGCAGCCACCGGAGAGTCAGCGTCATAACCCCGCCCGGTGTGGTCCGTGTGAGACCCACATTCTCGAAGGCAACCGTCCTCACCTGCAGCCCTGAGTTTGTCCTCGCAAGCCTCCCATCCAACCTGATAGTGAAGGTACGGTTCATCGCATGTTTACACACTATTGAAGCCGCGAAGCAAATCAAAGCCCCTTTCTCCCTGACCAAACTTTCTCTTAGCCAACAGCAAGTCCAAGCCGTCTTTGACAAGTATTTATTGTGAGACCACCCGCCCCAAACTTCTCCCCGCACCCATCCCACTCCAACCCTCTACACTCGGCTTCCAAAGAATCCAATCAGCACACCATCTCTCGAACCATCAGAGCTCCGGTTCTCTAAAATAAGAGAAGCGGCTAGACATAATGGCCGACCCCGTCAAAGTCCAGAAGATCACTCTTGCCAGCAATGATGGCACCACTGTTGTGGTCGGTAAGTCACCGCTAGCTACCCACCACCTCGCACCGCATCACCCACCGCTGACCAAATTCTAGACCGCGCCGTCGCAGAGAAGTCCATGCTCATCAAGAACCTGATCGACGACCTTGGTGAGGAGGCGGTCGCCAACACAGCAGTCCCGCTCCACAACGTCAACGACCCCGTCCTGCGCAAGGTTGTGGAGTGGTGCGAGAAACACCGCGGAGACACCTTGCAGTCTGGCGAAGAAGAAACGGACAACCGCAAGAAGACGACTGAGATCGATGAATGGGACCAGAAGTTCATGCAGCTCGATCAGGAAATGCTGTTCGAGATTATTCTTGTAAGTTTGCTGTTTCTGCTGATGTAGAATGTTTCTTAAAACTACACAGGCTGCCAACTACCTTGACATCAAGGCTCTCCTCGACGTTGGCTGCAAGACTGTCGCCAATATGATCAAGGGCAAGTCACCCGAAGAGATTCGCAAGACCTTCAATATCACAAATGATTTCACTCCTGAGGAGGAGGAGCAGATTCGTCGGGAGAACGAGTGGGCCGAGGATCGCTGAATGACTTCACGTTCATTACTTCTCACCGCGGCGAACATGGGAGGACCAATGTGATCTTTCTCGTCAAGTTGAATGGGTCGTTCCCAGCGGTTTTGGCATTACCAATTGGGCGTATGGTGGCTGTGCGTTTTTGAATCTGGGCTCCTTTTATGGTGATTCCAGAATTATTAAGGTATGGGTAAATCCGCGGTGTAAACAGGGCCGAGATATCCATCAATCAAGCGGGATAGTTCCCTTTGGGGTTTTGGGCCTTCTCATGGGGGCAACGGGTTATGGACAAACTCGTAGCGGCTGCAATAGAGTTCCTAAACCCTCGATGGCATCAGGTTCCTTCGATAAACATATGTGGGTGAATGTAAAAATGACCGTGCGCTGGCCGCTCTAACCGGATACTATATACTGCGAGCGTTCAGTTCAATAATCTCATACCCCCTCTGAGTTCACAGCTCTCAGGCGTTCATTTCTTGCATTGTAAGGGAAATCCCACGCATACGGACGGGGAAGCGAGAAAGTCGTGTATGCTGTCGTAGAAGGCATAACAAGGATGCAAGCTGTACTTTGTCTCGTGCCAAAAAAAAGGGCCATATACTTTGCATCAAATGGTTCTCATTTCATTTTCCCCGACCCTAAAATGCTAATCGCATACTCCGGAAGATACCACTATTGCCCCAGGTTGACCCAGCGAAATCAGAACCCACGTTGCGTAACAAATGGCATGGTATCTAGCTACCGCCATTTCCCCCCGTATCTCTCCTCTCGTGCATCTTCTCCCAATCACCACATTTGTTCACTCTCATTCGGGAAAGGGGGCAAGTCGGGGATAAAACGCTCTGCTTCCCTGGCTGGGATATTGTCGACTGGTAGCGGACGAGGAACTCGTGTGAAAAACCAATGCTGGGCAGAGAAAGAGAGCCAGGCGCCGAGGGACGTGGCTGGAGAGATGTTCCTGAGCGTGAGAGAAGAAAGACGAGACGTTTAGATACCGAGGCGGGTCTTGCGCCAGTGTCTGCGCTTGGCGTTGTACCTGTTGTTCCAGTGTCAGTCCCAATCTGCTCCATCTTGGTGTTGTCAATCAAGAGAGTGATGGTTTGGCGGGGAACACCGTTCGTCGCCCTCGTCCCATCGCTCGACCGCAGAAGTATCATACCTAATGGTGTTACCGGTGCGGAGACGAATCCATTGGGGAATAGGCCTGTTCTGCTTCTGCGCTTTGGCGAGCTTCTGCTTCGTGCGGAAAGTCTTGTGGCTCTGTTTCGTAGAAAGGGCAAATTGTCAGCTCATATCTTTCATGATTCCGAGTTCGCGACCCCTCGGGAGTCCATCGCCTGACTGCATCTCCGCAGAGACAGCCTAGGATCCAGAGAAAACAGTAGGATGAAACCGCGGAAATTAAAACGAGCGATTGGAGATGCGTCGTTACCTACCGGCATTTTGATGGTGTTATTGCGGTGATCCAAATCGGGTCGATTGCTGCGGATTCGATGGGGGATTGTTGGAATAATTTGGTGTGGGCTTGGAAAATCCAGGGCTCGTGTCTGGTGTGTGTGGCTGAGTCACGTGCGGCAGGCGTGGGTGGGCAAGTGCACCTGTGGCGCTTCATACTGGACTGCGGGCCTTCTCCCAAACTTTAATGGCAAGACTTCATCGCTCTCTGGCAATGACACCGTATCTCAAATGAACACGTCTCCAGTCACTAGGCCTTACGGAGCCAGGGACAGCTACGGGCATACTGTTCGTTATCCAAGGCATCTCCAAGTTGACAAGCAACACCTCAACAGTGTACTGAGGCAGCTGCTGGTGCCCTAGGGCCTGCGTCGTACTTGAACCGCGCTGTCAGCAGCACGCTCTAATACCAGCTGCCATCGGAAACTAAGCAGTGTAGTCACTAGTATACTCGGCCAGTTGAAGAGCACATATTGCCTTCAGGGAATAAGGCGTTGGAGAAGACCATTTCAATTCTCCTCTGCTGACAATCAGAAGCGGGAAGAATCCTCGACAGAGCAAAGGTCAACGGTCTCTTCGAATACTGAAAAGATATCCAGAACATCAAGGAAGCTCGATGCTTTTGTGATCAAGATTCATCTGCGGAGAAATACGATTTAAGTACTTGCATCTCCATAAGACTAGCTCGATTTACAGGTTGTAAGTTGTTTGGTGCAACTCCTGTCCAAGTCGTCTCCTCGCACGTAGGCTTATAAAAGGGTGGAAGACAAAGGCGGGGCCTAATTTTGGGTGGCCAAGCATGTCATGTGGCCAAGATCCTGGAATTTGTTACGCGATGAGCAAGCCGTTTTTTTACCAGCTGCTTCTTCATTGCGGCGCAACAGCTTGTGTCAAGCCTCCACTCACCTCCCCACCTCAAACCGCGACGCGACGAGCCTGCAAGCATACACACAAAATGGGCCAGAGCGTATCCTGGTTCTCAAGCCTCTTGTGGGCGAAAAAGGAGATCCGGATTTTGATTCTGGGACTGGTACACCGAGCCCGCCGAGCCCCACATACTCTTGTTTTGCGCTGCTGACCATGGCCCTCTACTTGACAGGATAATGCCGGAAAGACGACACTTCTCTACAGACTCAAGGTACGTTGAAAGAAAGTCATTGGCAGCCGCCCCAGTTCCTTTCCTTACACTCGACTTCGCGTGCAGATTGGCGAGGTGGTGACGACGATACCAACCATCGGCTTCAACGTCGAGTCGGTAACATACAAAAACCTAAACTTCAACGTGTGGGATCTCGGTGGCCAGACAAGCATCAGACCTTACTGGCGGTGCTACTACGCAAACACAGCAGCGGTCATCTTCGTCGTCGACTCGACCGATATCGAACGGCTGCAGACGGCGGCAGACGAACTGGCGGCGATGTTGAACGAGGATGAGCTGAAGGACGCTGCCCTACTAGTGTTCGCGAACAAGCAGGACCAACCAGGAGCAAAGGGTGCCGGAGATATTTCACAGGCCCTGAGGCTGGGCGAGCTGCGGGACAGGAACTGGAGCATCATGGCTTGCAGCGCAGTAGAGGGGTCCGGCATCACAGAGGGAATGGACTGGCTAGTGGTACAGCCCGGAGATTTCCCCGTTCCTCTTGCTTCTAGACGCTAACAGGACACGCAGCAAACCGTCTCACAAGACTAGAGACATGATCCGCATCCCGGCCGAGGTTGTCTGTACAACATGAGTATCGCCTTCCCATCATGCCTATCATGGTTCTTGGGTATTGAGGCGTTCTGGGTGGAAATGGGGTGATGGCTCATCGGCCCCATCAATGAATATCATGCCAAGGCGTCGGCTGCATCAGAGTGGGTGGGGATCAGCGTTCAATCCGCATACTTGCTTTAAACCCTTTTAATAAACGCCCCGGAGATACGGGGTTTCCTTTCAACACCATGAGACGCACGTTCAACGGAGAGCCCGTCTCACAAGCTAGGGAAAACGGCCTACATTGCCTTTGGGACAACAGGGGTTTTAGACTCAGCTATGGTATTTTTCTCACGCCTGCTTACGTTGAGGTGGACTTGTTAGGTTTTGCATGCGCTGTCGTTGTAGCCATTTTGCAGGACTACCAGGCTACAAATAGCCTTCCGGTCCACCGCATGTCTCACGAATGGCCGAGCTACTAGCCAGTTAGCAAACACGACGCCAGCTAAAAGAAGATAGAGAACCCAGCAACAAACTCAGGGCAGAGCATAGGCTGTGTTCCCGAAAGCGGCATCCGATGTACATCATCCTGGGTCAAGACTTGCACCAAAAGTCAAGAACATTCTAACAACCCCCTCGTAGGGAACCCACAGACAGTATCCCACTGCACCTCATCCTATTAGATGGGCGGTCCTCAGATCAAGATTACGGGTCATAACCGTCGTGACGAAGCCGCCAGAGCATGTCATTATGAGAAACAAGTACCAGAGAAACGCTTCCGATGATGTAATCACGAGATTCATATGCCTAAGGAGGGCTCCGCAGCATGTATACTAGATATGATCGAATCAACCGACCCCTACCCATGATAAACTTGCACATAGAAGTGGATTTACCCAGGAGTAATATACCAGGCATTGTCATGTTCCCACGACGAGATCCTAGCTTTCGGCCGGTGACATAACGGGTACTTCCCGCTTGGAGGGACCTGTATTTGCTATAGAAAGGGGTCCTGTACTAATTTGCCGTTGGGGAAGGGGCTGTCTCGTGCCCTGCCAAGAGGGGAGTCGGATGTCGGGGGGTAGATAGACGCGTCTGGGGAGTTAATTGAGGGGGGGGGGGCGTATATCCTATTACTTGCAGGACCCAGATCTGGATTGAACTGCGGGATGATATCTTCGTGATTACATGGCCACTTGGGCCTGGTCTCATGGTGCAGGGAGCCACACCTTACTGAACATTCGTTTCGTATGGAAAGCCATCCTTCAGCTAGTGTGCGTGTGGGTCGTCAGTTCCAGACGTGGAGTTACAATGCCCATCCCGCAATTCCTCCCAGCATGACAATCAACAATTGTTATCAACTACCGTGCGGAATACAGAGGCCTTAATCTCACACATGTTTGTTTCAAGCAACAAGCCGCATCGTCAAAAATAAATCGAGCAGTAGGGTGGGATTCCCACGCCAAGACGGGAGGGCGATGTCAGTCACACCCATAGGTTGGTTTGTGTGGGGAGGCAAACCTGGACGTTGTACCTTCCGGGCGTGCCGGGGTGATGGGTCGGGACGATGGCGGCCGGTAGTTATTCGGTGACAAGGGCAGAGCTCTCTATCTAGGTACACCACATAGTTTGCAATCTGACACGTATCTCCGAACAATCCCGGCGTTCTTCGAGCGCACAGTTGTATTCAGAGTCTTGCCCGTACAGTGTATCTTTGATCGAAAAATCAATACGTAGCCAGGAGGTAAGGTAGCTCCGGTATTCCCTCGAGCCACATCTCCGATACCTGCCCATAATGGTGATGGATGTAGATGACATGCAAAGCGAGAGACGGCAAAAGCTACTAGGTTTCTGCCCGAAGCCGACACCAACGTTCTCACTTGGGAACCGGGCACTGCCCACTTCATGATTCGTCTCGCCGGTGGCTTGGTATCGTCCGATTTTGACGGAGGACGACTGTAGGGCCAGGGTGTGTCAGTTACCTCATGGTTTGGCAAAGGATGAAGCGAGAGGTCGCAATGATGGTCCTCCAAGACCACGACTAAAACCGAAAAACGACAAAAAGAAACGTTGCCAGGCCCTTTTGGCCCTGCAAACGGGAGCATAGGATATCAAGAGATCCAGCATGACGGGAAGGGTAGGTAGCGATATTCCCGCCGTCGTGATTGGTCCGCCGATATGATGCACATGATGCACATGATGTTGCACGGCACTATCTTGAACTTGGAGACAATCTAGGCTCCGGGCGCAATCGACACACGATCAAAGGTTCGGGACTGGGAGTTGCGCAACTGTCAGTTACTGCGTGGGGCAAATCGATGTAATCCGTCGTGAGTCTTCCGCCGGTGCCAACACGGCATGGTGGGTACCGACGCCACAAACGTCGACCGAGGTTGAGTTTCAGCGAGCGAGGTGCTGTCCTTAGGACTTTGTGCAACGGTGCTCATCGAACAGGTGGGCCCGTTGGCAATTTAGCCGTGCAGCATTTGGTGACTCTTCTGGAGCGGTGAAGACGTGGTGGCAGTCTTGGGATCACACTGCATTTCCTGGGCGGTGCTTCGAGAAGAGTCAACCCACATTTATCGTATGACCTTTGTTGTGGAAGGTTATGATTTTGGCTTCCAGATTTATATTATGTTATCACGATCAGAGATGTTCTGACAATAGCCAATTGGAGCGCAAAGGGGGAAAAGGCAGAGGCCATGTCGGAAGCAGGAAAACTAGTGGACCTGACTAACTTATCCTGGGGTCATTGGGGCCATAAGGCATTTTGCGGGGCAGACCGAGTCCCGGCGCTGAATGGGCGCCGACCACCGATCGCTTCCTTACCAACCGACTTCAGTGGCGACGCTTCTTTCGCCTTTCTTGGGGAGTGCTCAGGGACTTTGGCTCGATCGGCTCTCGAAAATGGGTACTCTGAGATATGATACGTTGTTCGGACCAGGTGATTTTGTATTTGCGATCTTCAGAGAGCCTCAATCTCTCCACATCGGATGGCAGCGTCGTGGGGGTGCAGTTCCTCCCCTTCCCTTCCTACCCGCGTTTTGGAGAACATATACCCAATATCGTGTCGCCAGCCCTGTGCGTATCACATACGTACGAGGCAACGTAAGATAGCGACGACGACATACGCGGTGAATGAGTGCTTTTGTAGCTAGCGTAGGCCCTCGTGTCTCGGCAAAGGGAGACCTTAGTGAACCTTCAGGTTTGGGTCCTAGTCTTACTCGGGCTGCCCGAGACTTTCCTGTTGACCACTCAACCACTGCACTCTCTCCAGGTCCCGCCCAGAGCCACCATTGATCTCCACCAGCTCCTTGACAGCGGAGTTGAGTCATTTTAGGCATGGAACGGCCGGCGAGAGGCCCGTTTGGGGCCGCATTTTCGCTGAACCCCACCCCATCTGCCACGGGACCCTGAGGCAGGGGACGCATCGCTGCCTGATAAGGTTGGTCGGAGGGGCACCCTGCAGGCTCTTAAGGCGTCCAATTGCAGTGCATTCGCAGCAGAAGCCGGCAGTCTTGGCCGGCCCAGCGCTGCGAGTGACCCGAATCAACTCTTGGGATGCAACGTGTGCCAAGGACTGCCGTCAGCAATTCGCTGTTTGTGGTTGAACGCGGTAGGTCCTCAGCGCCGAGGTCCCAGAACTCGTGCTCGAAAGGCAACATAAATAAGGCAACTGCGTCCCTGGCGGACCACTTTAGGTCCTCCATCCCCAGACCGCCCATTGTTGCCCACGTTTGCCTTTTTATATAATATTGCCCTCGCTTCCCATCTAAGCACCAGGCGTGCAATCCAAGCAACCCTGGTGGGCATTCATTGACGTATCGCCGACATATCCCCTGATACAAGTACTCGCGGAAGCTTGAAGCTCCCTAAACCCCCACCCGCTTTGTTATCTCTCACCGGGGAGCCGGCCCCGAGATATAGCCCATTTGGTTTTTTATCGTGCAAGGCGACAGCATCGGCACCGGCGCTGCACAGCCTCCACAGACCGCCACATTTCTGACAATCACCATTTCGGGGAATGTCATCCTCCCGCCCTGCCGCCCCTCCATACCACAACTCCGGAACCATGCGGTCACCAACGAGCCCAACTAGTCCGACCAGCCCCACGAGCCCTACCTGCAACGGCAGTGTATGCACAGCCTCATCCCAGCTTCAGAAAACCTCTTTACTGACACACTTGAAGGTCTCGCGAAGCTCGACCTTCGCCAGCGACGACTACCTCCTTGGACTCACCGCCTCCTCGAGCCGGAAGGCACCGGCAGGTACCAAGCCCAAACCGCACAAAGTCAATGCCAACAGCTACTGCGGCCGACACTCCGACGAGTTCCTCTTCGGCCCACACGGCTTCGGCGACCTCTGGCGCTCCATCACCAAGCGGGAGTGACAAGTCTCGGGCGCAGCATCTCTCCGCATGATAACCAACGGCGTCTCGGCTAGACCGCAGGAACCTCTCGCCTCCTAAGATTCCAAACCAATCAATCGGTTTTATTATTTAGCATCTATCTTTTTGTTGTAATCATCCGCACTGGCTGGAACAGTTTGTACCATGAAAGTGTCTGGGAAGGCGAGCCACTCCCTCTCTTTTTCCATCCCCAGTGGAAGAAAAGGAGGGGGAGGCGCCAGAGAAGGATGATAATGTGTTATGAGAAAGAGCATGAGCTACGAGATTACCATTTTGCAGTTTTTGAGATACCAGGAAGAGGAGCACATGGTTCAGGCTAGATTATTTACGAATTGATGGAAGTGGTTTTATCCTCGGGCAACGGAACCCGAAGTTTGCGCTCTGTTAGAGGCCAGTTGAATGGTTATCTCATCACTGACTACCGTACCTGATCGCAACGTGATATCTCGGGCTGGAGTAAGTATTGTTGGCGCATGTGACTAAAAACGGAACCAGACCCTACACTGACCCTACACTGATCCCCCCCCCCCACCTGGCCCCGCGCCGTCTCACCACGGCCGTGTTGTTGAGAAAATTAAAAGTGGAGTCTGCATCCGTTAAACTGGGAACAGCGTCGAACAACGACATCAACTTTTCTTGCTAAAACCCTTCTTCAGCTTCTTTCTGTGGCAATCTGGAATTGGCGCGCATTTAATGTTTTCAATCGCCTTTTGACACGGTCGTCGAAGAACTTCAACCAGACCGAATCAAGGAACGAACAACACACAAACCAAGTCCACCTGTCCTTATTTTTTCACTTCGTCTCGCCAGTGCCATGTCGTCGTCCAAGTCGAGCACTGGAGGCTTCGGCCCCAAGAAGGCGTACTTGATTCTCTACAATGCTGCCTCAGCCATTGCCTGGGGTACGATCCTGGGGCGTGTTGCGTTCGTTCTGCAACTGCGAGGCGCGCACTTGGTACCCGTTGTTGTCGACTCGTTTGCGCGTATCACACAAACGTTTGCGATCATGGAGGTTTTGCACGCGCTGACCGGTTCGTTTCTCCCCATCCGAGAATACTTTGCAGTAAGGAAAACTAAGTGACAAATCTCGTCGTCACAGGTGTCGTACCCGCACCTGTCTTCACCACAGCCATGCAAGTTGCCAGCCGGCTTCTTCTTGTCTGGGGCATCTGTCAGCCGTTCCCGACACTGAATGCCAGCCCGTGGTATTCGTCCATGTTGATCGCATGGAGCACCACCGAGGTGATCCGCTATACATACTTTGCCCTGAAGCAATTCGATGCGGTTCCCGCGTGGCTGCACTGGCTTCGGTACAGTGCTTTCCTAATTCTCTACCCGATCGGTATCAGCAGTGAGGTGGCCATGGTTATTTGTGCGCTTGTCGGTCCTGCTGATACGCTGGCGGAGTGGTATCCCATGGGTCTGGTAGCTGTTTTGTTGGCGTATATTCCGGGTAAGTAGTCAGACAACAGGGACAGGCGATCTGGCTAACCAAGTATAGGCTCCGTCATCCTATACTCACACATGCTGAAGCAACGGATGAAATATCTTGGGCAGTCTTTGAAGACGAAAAAGGCCCGGTAGGTTGGGCGCGGATAAGGCGGTCTTCTGCGCATTGGGCCATTGCGGTAGGGGCCATTGCGGTAGGGGCCATATATGGTCAGCGATGACTGATAGACGGTATAAATTCTGCGTTTCATGACCAAGGATGACTCGATTAACTGTATGACTAGGTAGTGTAGTACCACTATTCATAAAATAGAGCACAGCGCTATGTCGTCACTGCCTGCTGCCCTCGAGAATTGGGTATAGGGTATGATACCTCTGGCTCTTCATGGGTGTTCAAGAAGACGCCTTCGTCGACATGAAACCTTGGTCACTTACGGCTGCGCTGAAACCCTCACACCAACACTTTTTCGGGGGTTGGACTTTGAGATGTCAAGGACGGAGACTCTCATACCAGTCATTGCGCAGCCAGCCCGCAATCATATCCCTTGCCTCGTCTGTCATCTTCTCGTAGTCTGGATTCTCCCTGGGCTCGAACATTGCTACACCACATTAGCTCATGATCCACATGGTCAGCTGGCCACTCACACATGTGAGCCCACACCTCATCTGTCGCCCTGTTATTGACAACCGGTCTCCATTCCCCAGCCAAATCTCGCTGGGGCACGACACAGAAGGTCCTCTGGTTCCCGAGCACGGTTCCCACCACCGAATCCGTCCTCGACGACGCAGCTTTTCCCAGTCTTGTGTAAAGGGTCCCGAAACCGACCCGCAGCTCCTTATTCAGACGGACCATGTATGCCACACGCCGTCGCAGTTCTTCCTTTCGCGCCAGCACCGATACAAACTCCATGTGCGACGACGCCCAGCTCCACCCCTGGCTGATTTGGTCCCGGTTATAATACGCCGCTGCACCCCCCGCGGCCACCGCACCGGCGGCACCCACCGCCACAGCAATCTTTCCCCAACGGCCCCAGTCCCCACCTCCACCGGCATCTCCGGCCGTCTTGTCCTTGAAGTCCTTGGCCTGGGCCGAGGGAAGCGCCGGTTTTCTCTGTGCGGCAGCGGCGGCGGCGCTGTCAGCGGAAGCAGCTTTGGCTCCACCCCAGAGGCTTGTTAGCCCGCTCAGTTGGGCGACGGCTGCCGAGGCAGTGGCATAATGTCCTTCGGCGCCGTGGGCAACGACGCCAGGGGAGACGCCGAGGAAGGGGGTATCGAAGGCGAGAACGCCTTGGATGTAAGGGAACATGAGCGAGTTCGGAGTTGGAGGATGGGGCGACGCAGCGTCGATTGGGTTGTCATCGTCGACTGCTGGGTTAGTCGTTCCGTGAATGTGTTGTTCGGAGCTAAGGGCGATGGCGGTTTCGGCGGCGACGATGCCACCCATAGAGTGGCCAATAAGGACGACGCGGACAGAGGGGTCAACAGTGGGTGAGGGTGTACCCGCGGAGACTTCGAGGTCGATTACCTTGTTGAGAAGCCTAGGTTAGGTTAGGTTAGATAGAGTTAATGAAGGACTTGGGGCTGGTCAGGACCGAGCCTCGTACCAATCACGGAAGCGCTCGACACACTCGCCCAGGTCGCCGCGGGTCTCATACTTAGGATAGATCTCGACTTTGACGTGGACTTTTGGGAGAGCAGTGGCGACCCGGCGGCGGAGATCTTCGGTAAAGGCATAGTTCTCACCGAATGTCGACTCGCCACCCTATCGGGATTAATGATACATCCAGAAGTAATGTTTTTGGGTGAATTCCACAATTACCTTGAAGCCATGGATGAAACAAAGAAGCAATGTCTTCATTGTACCGCCCCATCGAAGCACTTGCCCGCTGGTGACGGGAAGTGGCTTGAACCAAGCCGCAATGACGCAGACACAAGGTAAATAACTAAATAGTGTAGTGGGGGCGGGGCATCGGCACAGCTTAAGTTAGCGGCACTCGGATGGTCGCAGGCGTTCAAGTTCGGTACCAGGAGGTCTTCCGTTGCATCACAAATTTGCTAAGGGACTGGCTGCGACGTATAAAACGAGAAATATGTTCTCGAGATACCGTACTCTGGGTAGGTAGGCTCCAGAACCTCTAAACAGATTGGTTAGGTATCAGGGCGGAATCGCAGACGCAAAGGGGCTTATCGATAGCTTTGCACTTTCATCGGAGCAAGGGTAGGCAAGCTGGCCTGTGCTTCTGGGCACGCCGCGTGCTTTCAATCCTCGCCATTTGAAGTCTTGTCGACTCGGCAATATTTGAATTTGTAAACCCCCAGGCGACACCACAGCTAAGGACCGGACATGTCATAATTTCTACCTATCATGACTTGATCCTGGCGCCGCACGGGTTTTTCCTTTTTTTTTTTTTTTTTTTTTTTTTAGCTTCTCGTCGATACCCCTCCCCGGTCGTTTCGCTGGAACGCTCTTTCAGAGCGAACCCCTTCCCAGAGAATCCACCTTGCTTGAATGCCCTCCGTTTGATTGTTTCCGTCACCTTACGCGACATTTTGCACCACAGCAGCCCGGTCGCCGTCTCTCTAAGCGTGTCCCGACCTCGCAATTTTGTCACGTTCATCCGAGTTCGCCAGCATGGAACAACGCATTTGGGGCGTTACTCCGCCGATTTCGATTGCGCTGCCAACTGAGGAAGAAAAACGAGCCAACGATGCCTTGGCTAAAGAGCTTCGCGCTCAAAACACTTTTGAGGCGCCGTCAGAGACTCAAAAGCGAGAAAAGATTCTCAAAAGCCTCCAGGCCATGGCCGACGAGTTCGTGAGAAGAGCGGCGGCTGAGAAAGAACCCAAGAACACATACTTGATCCGTAATGCTCGCGGTAAAATTTTTACCTACGGTAGCTACAGACTGGGTGTATACGGACCTGGCTCCGATATGGATACCCTCGTGGTGGCTCCAAAATACGTCGACGCGAGCCAGTACTTCGACCTCTTCCCCAAAATCCTGGCCGAACTAGCCCCCGAAGGCGCCATCACCGATCTCAACCCGGTCCCCGACGCGTTCGTACCGATCATAAAATTCGAGTTCCATGACATCAGCATTGATCTTATTTTCTGCCCGATTCAGACACTGAAAGAGCTCCCATCGGACAAAGACTGGAATTTACATGACAACAATCTCCTGCGTGGCCTGACAGAGAATCAGGTACGCTCGCTGAACGGAACTAGAGTCACGGATGAGATCCTCAGCCTGGTGCCCGAACCGGCTACGTTCAGGCTGGCGGTTCGGGCTATAAAGCTGTGGGCGCAGCGAAAGGCCATATATGCGAATATTCTAGGGTATCCGGGAGGAATCGCTTGGAATATCATGGTTGCTCGGGTGTGCCAGCTCTATCCTAAGGCTACTAGCGCCGTGATTGTCCACAAGTTCTTTGGGCTCATGCTTAAGTGGCCTTGGCCGCTCCCCGTCCTTCTCAAAGATATCGAGTACAATGTGTCGGTGACGAGAGTGGCAGTGTGGAATCCCAAGGTGAGTCAGGCTCCCGATGACGCCTCCGCTGATATCTTACATCCACAATAGATATACCACAGCGACAGAAATCACCGTATGCCAATCATCACACCTTCGTACCCTTCTATGTGCACGACTCACAACGTCGGACAGTCGGCCATGCTGGCGATCAAGCAGGAGCTACAGCTAGGTGCTCAGGTAACCACCGACATTATGGATGGCAAGCGGCCTTGGAGCGCACTTTTCTCCAAGCATACTTTCTTCACCACAGGGTTCAAGTTTTATCTCACAGTGACGTCGTCCAGCAAGACGAGAGAAGACCACAACAAGTGGTCCTCATTCATCGAATCTAGAGTGCGACACTTGGTGGCGAAGCTTGATCTTCACCCATCTATCCAGCTAGCACGTCCTTTTAATAAAGGTTTTGAAAGAGTGCATCGTTGCCGTAACGACGCCGAGGTTGAAGCTGCTCAGGCTGGGAATTTGACTTTCCAGGTGAAGCCGGAAGATCTGAAGAAGAAGGAAGGGGCCACGATCGAAGCGGAAACCAAATTCAAACACGATGTCGAGGCGACGCATGTTAAACCAGAGACAGTAGATGGGGGTGCCGCCCCGCCTCCCAAGGCGGAGGATGCTGCAACTCCTGCAAGGATGGAGTCTATTGTCCCACCCGTGAAGACGGAGAAGACTGATGGTATAGGGGCGGTAGCATCGATGACAGACTCGGTGAAGGGTGAAGCCAGCAGGGACGGCGCCACCGCAGCCGATATATCCAATCACGATGGCAACAATACGGATGCGGCTCTGACGGATGAGAAGCCCATCGAAATATTTACCACTAACCACTATATTGGGTTGCAACTCAAGGAGGGTGCGAAGTCTCTCGATCTGTCTAGGGAGGTCAATGACTTCAAGATGATGTGCACGACCAACGACATCTACGACCCGGGTTCGATGTGCATTACGGTACTCAACCTCCGAAGCTGGGACCTACCAGACGACGTTTTCGAGCCGGGCGAGGTGAAGCCGGTAAGGCCGAGTAAGAAGAAGCGGCCGGCGCCAGAAGCCGCAACAGGGAGTGAGCAGAATGGTACGAATGCGAAACGCAGACATACAGCAACCGCAGCGGGCTAGAAAGACCGCTGTGGAAAGTCGCCATACTGATCAGTGAAGTAGGTTGGAGCCGACTACGAGACATGAACTTTTTTATCAATGATCGTGTCTTTTTTTTTGTAATTAACTAGACCTTTTTGCTAGGCTAATAAAAGTTAGGTTTTGAGGCACAAGTGCCTCGCCAAACTGACAGTCTACGCGCCATGTACTTAGTCATCGTCTCCTTCGTCGCTCCCGCTTGACCAACCCTCGTGGTACTCGTCGGCCATTTCTGCCAGATCATTCCCAATCATCTCGCGGTCTTCGAGGCCAATGGACCTGACTGCCATTGTCCGCAGAAGTTTGAGTCTGTCCGAGACGGACGAGTCGGTTGACAAGCTGGTGGTAATGTTTACATTTCCCGTTAGCGCCTCGTTATTTTCTGTTTTCCGGAAGATCTGGGGGAAGCTATCCAGTAGAGGGAACCGGAGTTGGGAGTCGTAGCTTCATCGCAGTTAGCCTTGCGGTCTTTTCCTCGTGAGATTGTAGATTCCCTGGGGTGATATTACAAATAAATGACAAAAACAAAAGCAAGCATACCTCCGCGTGATGGGCTCATATGCATTCTGTCTCATCTGTGAATTCCACTCATCTTGATCCATATCTGTGTCTCCTGCATTGTTGTCCCCGTCAACCTGGGGATATCCCCGTAGAGCCACTAACTGGCTGAATACTTTACGCGCCTTGTTCGAGAACCCGTTGCGTCGGCTTGGGTATGCGTCGATCTGATCTGACGGCGTGAACTGGATGTCTAGTGATACACCCTTGCTGAGCTCCTCTTCTGTCAGCCGCGGTGTACGTCCCTCCTCCCGGGGCTTGCTGGGCGCCTCAGGGTCACGAGCAGGGGAGACAGTCATCGCCAGCCCCGCAATTGTCTGCTTCCCCATAGCGTTAAGAATATCAGCCATGCCGCCAAGGGTGTCGTGGTTGGGGGGATCCTTGAGTCGTATGGGAAGGGTGGCGGACTCGATGGCGGAGGAGAGGAGCGCGGAGGTGTGCCAGGAGGAGGTACCTTCGAGAACAACCCTGCGTGATAATTCCTGAGGCAGGGAGAGGGGTACAACGATGCTGGCCTGCTTGTAGGCTTCAACGAGGGTGCGGGCTTTGTTGGCGAGGCGGATGAGGCGTTTTTCCTAAGGCGCTTGTCAAACTACTGATGGATGGAAAATAAAAAAGGGGGAAATTAATGGAAAACAAACCCTTGGTAGACCCCTTCCCTCACCCTCCCCAGCCCACACCCACACAGGCGACTTGCCATACTCATCCCGCAACCGCTCAAGATACCTTGCCGCGAAGCCTCCCCACGCGTCATCTGTCCCCGTGAACACCTGAATCCCTTGTATCTGGTCGGCCTCCTCTACAAAAGGACGGAGATCCCGATCAAGCAGGTCGTGCTCCCGGTCCAAGTCGGCGAACAGCTCATCCCCTGTGGCGAAGCGCTCAAAGGGGACCAGGGCCGAGCCTAACTCGTACTCGGAGATGGGCACCACCGATCGCGGGTGGTAGTAGACACGGCTGAAGTCGGACCAGAAGCGCACGGTGGAGGGTGTGGGTAGGACGGGGCTTGCGGCTCCAGCTTCAAGGGAGGTGGTGTAGGGAGAAGGGGCGATGGGAGGGGAAGTGTGGATTGTGGTTGGGCCGTT
>Ga0247765_1000750_pt1 | contig 21881 bp, 17 predicted proteins | sample UWRJL106311C6_FD_179949 | JGI IMG/M metagenome (GOLD analysis project Ga0247765, IMG submission 179949) | Plant litter microbial communities from Arlington Agricultural Research Station in Wisconsin, United States - UWRJ-L106-311C-6 | ecosystem: Environmental > Terrestrial > Plant litter >... | reverse complement strand
CCCAGTAAATATTTTGGGGCTTTTTTGTTTTTGGGGGGGTGGTGGGGGGGGGGGGGGGTGGCGGTCACTTAAATGAGCTTATAATTGCAACTTTGGGTCCATCATAATGCTTAGTGATACGAATACAATTGCCAGTTCAATTCTTTCACAACTTCAATCTCCTCTCTGCTCTGGCGTTATAGCACATTTTCCACGGAACTTGGGAGTTCAATATGATCAGTACTGGGGCAACTCCTAAGTCGCCCGGGAGTGCTCCACCAAGCCCCCGAGTCCCAAAGAGGCATCTAAAATGGGCCAAGGGCAAGATCCTCTGGCTCCCAGCAGTCCTGTCCGTTATGTCGACAGTTATCCTTGTAGCGACAGGATGGTATGTCTACAACACGATGGTTGTGGAGAATCCGCCCCTACACCTCTTGTTGTCAGCTTCGAACGCAAACCTGCTGGTGTCGGTCCTGTCCCAGGTCTTCGCCATGACTTTATCCTTTCTGTTCTCCGAGGTGTTCGATTACTTTCGGTGGCAACTTGCCGCAACCAGTGGTGGGGTCTCGGCAGCAACATTCTTCACCCTCAGCTCAGCCACTAGCCGCATTCCTATTTCCGTGTTCACCCTCTCTAGGTGGCTTTTGTCATGGGGGGTTATATGGTAAGGAGACACACTTCTCACCACAATTATACAACACCGGTTTTTTCTTACCGCAAAAAAAAAACAGTCTCCTGTTCCCCGCCCTCAGCCTCCTGTTTGGTTCAATCCTCAAAGGTAGGTGCCTAGGTATTTACCAATTGGGTTCATATCCATGCCCGATGCCGATGCGCCCGAGCTGACTGCATCCCTCAATAGCCCAGGCCACGTCCGACTTCATCTTTCGAGACGATTCTGTTAGGACTCAAATCTTTGCGGGGCTCATACCGATCGACCTGCACGTTCTCAGGAGAACCCCGGCTCGATATATATGCCTCTATTTCGCGTCTTGGATGCCAGTACTCCTCGATGTCAACAAGTTTGCCACCCCGGTCAGCCATTCGGCTTGCGTCGAGAATTCAAATTGCACAGCAGTTTTCCTCCCTGGAGGGGTCGAGTCGGCCCGCAGAGTGGACACAATACTAAACTTGTCTTTGATGAAAGGCAACATCTTTCATGAGTCCGAAGCCATCAGGATCAGCGACGCAACGGGGTTTCTCCTGACTTACCAGAAGCTTGACTTGTCTTTCGACTTTGACCGAAGCGGTTCCGAGTGCGTCATGTACGGGCGTGAATCGAACAACCCGATTCAGATTTGCGCACGGAATGTTGGTCCATCGATTGCCGTTGGTAAATAAATTAAAAGCTGTCGTTTTCTATCGTGGGGAATTTGCGGGCTCACATTTCTTTCATTAGGATGGGCCGTCTGCCCTTTCGACCTCTACCAGAACCAAGGTTGCCTCACCACACCAGCTTGGATGAACGCCCCCATCGTCGACAAGGTCATCTTAACGGCGTATCGACAAAAAGCAACGACCTCGTACCACGCCCGTGACTTCTCCATCCTGCACACCAAACCAACCGGCAACGCCGATATACACCCCCTTGACAATGCAGAGTTCCGCGCCATCTGGAACAAGATCCTGATGGTTGACTCGGAATCCAATGAAGAAGACAAAATCATGATCAACTCCTTCACGTGGTCACTCGCCTGGCTCATCCGTCTCTATGACGACGATTACCCCGACGACAGCACCACCCCCATGACTTACCTGCAGAACTTCCTCGCTGTGCCGCTGCAGTTCACACTTGCATGTGTCATCCTGCTGAATAGCACAGGACTAGGTACGCCGGCCAACCCATCGTCGTCATGGCTCCCGGACGAGATGATCACCACCGCCACGGGTGGAGTGCTAATTCCGCGCTTTGTGGTGCGCGTATGGACATGGGCCGTGTTTCTTTCGCTGGGAGGGGCGCTCATTCTACTTGCTGTGGGGATCTTGACTTGGATATTTATGTGCAAGGCTGCGCTGCCGAGGACGTCGGGGTTCCCGGAACTGGATATCATGGCGCGAGCGGAGAACAAGAATACCGCAACAGGGGAAGGAGAGTCAATTGAGGGACTGAGAGAGCTGGTCGAAGTGGTGCAGATGGAGGAGCTCGCAGATGCTAGATGGCCACATACGATGGCGTTGAGAATTCGGAATTTCCGGCTTTGGTGGAGAAGAGGATATACGAAGATGCAGAGGGAAGATGAGGCGAAGCATGGTTTGGTGTCCTCTCCGAATGGACATGATTCACATGGCGATATTGCCACAGGGGCACAACCTGGAATGTCTTGATTGGGGGGAAAAAGATGTTGCAGTCGGTCTCCCATCTGCCGTACTCGGACTGAGCCAGCTGCCGTGCCGCATGCGACACCCATTCTCTCGCTAGTGTAAGCCAACAGCCAGTTTTCTGGAAGTCTAAACTCCGTTGAAAGGTCCCTATCGGTCGTGTTGGTTGCAGATTGACGATGGTTTGTTGATCCTCTGTCTTTTGGAATTTTCAGAAATTAATGAATGTTTGGACCACGATAAGGAGCGTCATTATATGAACTGATGATGGTAATAACGTTACGGTAGATGGTGCTGGTAACCTCAGTGACAGACGGTTTCCTCCTTTGGCAATCCCGAACCATAACGCTAAACCTTGATGATCCATGATCCATGCCGCACTATCTAGTCATTATTACATTTAGTGAAAGTGTCTATGATGGTAAGTTGTTCATTCGAGAAAAATGGACAGCTCGACCTGGGCGCAACAGGTTCAGAGACACTGGAAAGGTCTACCGCAATACTTTCGGAATCCTAATATAATATATATATATATGATTTATCGACGTGTAGGTTTTTTATATCCTGTAGTTGGAGTGAAAGGAAGCTCGGCTAGGTGGTGGTAGAGGCCCCAGAAACTGGGCCCTCGACCGCCATTTTAGACCCGTGGCAATTATAGCCGAGGCAACCCAGAACTGTGACCCCCTCGCTCAGTCTGGCTCAGTCTGGCTCAGGCCAAGGCGGCAACTGCTCAGTTCCGAAGAAGGAAAGGGAAATTCGTGCTGTCGATTTTAGGGTGGTTTAATGGCTGTTATACCACCTTACATGTAAAATCGACGGTTACTCATGCTCATAGCCACGTGGTAATTGTCAGCTTTGGTCAGTCCGGATCAGTCCTGGCTCAACTTTGGCTCATATCTGCTTGTTGACAAGGGGCAGTTATACTCGAAGAGCCCCAAAATGGTCTCGTGTAACCAGGGGCCCAGAACATGAACCGGGACATTTTCAATCCGCAATAGCCATTGAAGACATTTTAGACAATATATGCCTCTTTTCACTTAAGGACGCTTATGTCCATTACTAGTCATTAATATTGGCAATGTTGATAAGGTGCTGCTTTTGCTCGTAGGGTTGGTTAGTCGAGCGTCAAGAGCTCTTAGTGCTTGGGTTACGATGTCAAAAAACAATGCACTCTTGAAATTTGTAAAATTTGATGGGTTAGATTCCTTGGGTACCCTGTACTCTAAGTACCGTTCCTTCTGTGTGGTTGCACCGCAGAAGGGAGCAGGGCTGCGGAGATGAAATTCATATTGACGACTTAGCCAGAATACATCACCCCGCTGGGAACTTCCACATAACGGGTCATAATTCAGCGCATGTATTCCTCCCCTTTCCTCAACGACTAATTTGCCAGCCGAATTGAAAAAAAAACATCATAGGATCTTGGAAATAACGGCAACATGATGCGTATTGCACGGCTTCACTATCAGTCCTGGGTGCTCATCGCAGCAGCAGCAATGCACGGTGCGGCACAAGATGACGAAGTTGCAACGACTATCATTCGGGATGTTGCCATCATCGGTGGGGGCGCTGCGGGGTCCTATGCGGCAGTAAGACTACGACAAGACTACAACGTGAGCGTTGTTCTTATTGAGAAGGAAGCAGTCTTGGTACGTTGGGAGCAAATGAGTAGAGGCATGTTGGATTCCATGAGGCGCGCACTGACGTCTGGTTGTGTCACAGGGCGGACATGTCACTACCTGGGTCGATCCGGCCACAGGCAGGGGCTTCGACGCTGGAGTACAAAGCTATATCGACATTGGCGGTGGCAGAGCATTCTTCACACGCTTGGGCATCAACACGACGGCCAACCCCCGCTCAGCCAATACCCAGTTATACATTGATTTTACCACTGGCCTGACCCTTACCAACTACACGCCGCCCGCGGCCGCGGACCAAACAGACGCAGTGCGGAGGTACCTTTCGCTTGTCGAGCGCTACCTCCACATCCTAGAACCAGGCTGGGGGGCATTCCCATCAGAGCCCAAGGAAATTCCCAAAGAGCTCCTTCAACCCTTTGGCGACTTTGTCGTCTCGCACAACCTAACCGCGGCATTGCCCGTGATCTTCTCCACCACCGGCTCCGGAACCCACGACATATTGACCACCCCCACCCTGTGGCTAATGCGGTCCTTCGGCGCCGACCTAGCCCGGACGCTGCTTGGGCTGAACTCGGCCTTCGTGCCCGCCTCGGGCAAGAACCAAGATTTGTACGATGCCATCCTCAACCTCCTCTCCCCACACGTGCTGCTCTCCACCACCATCATCAGCTCGCAGCGCGCCAGCGATGGCGTGACCCTCGTCGCCCGCAGCTCTGTTTCCGGGGAGAAGACGCGCATCCTCGCCAAGCGGCTACTCTTCACCCCGGCGCCGACCGACGCCAGCATGCGGCCGTTTGACTTGAACCTATCCGAGAGAGGCATCGTCCGGGACATTCGCTATAGCACCTCGTTCGTCGGCATTGTGTCCCACCCATCCCTGCCGGCCAGTGCCGCCCTGGTGAACACACCCGGCGCTGCGCAACCCGCCAACTGGATGGACATTGTTCCACCTGCTCCGTATAACACGCGGTTTGACAACTACCGAGACTCGCCCTACTACCGGGTTATCGTTGTTGGCGACGAAGCAATTACCGAGACCCAGGCTCGCGACGTGGTCTCGGCATCCTTCGACAGCATGGTTGAGCGAGGGACCCTCCGGCAGACTAGCCCGCCGCAGCCGCTCAGGTTCCACCTGTTTGAATCCCACGGCCCCGTCAACGCCTACACTTCCTCGGAGCAGGTCAACGCCGGATTCCTTGCGAGACTCCGCAGCCTGCAAGGGTACAGGGCGACGTGGTATACTGGTGGCGCCTGGTGCGCTCATCTTAGCACGAGGCTGTGGGTCTATATCGATACGCTTTTGCCCGGATTGGTTGAGGGGTTGAAATAATTTTAAGTATTTTTTAAATCACATTGGTTACTTGATGCAAGGTCGCCTTCATTACCAGAATCACCTGCAGGCGCAGAACGGCCTCTAGGCGCGCGCGCTGGCGGTGATCACGCTGCATTGGTTGGCATTGCTGCAGCCATCCGCATGCGCCATTGAGCGACAGCGCGAGGGATTCTGGCCATTCTGAAAGTGTCCCCGGAACTGGAAATTGGTTGCAACTACTTGATTGTCCTGTCTACCAGAGAGCCAATATACTTTACGTTCTGCTCAGCTGAACTGGCTGTGTAAGTCTGGTAAGGTATTAAAGATGGCCGTAATGTAGTTACCTAATAAGGCTATAACTAAATAATATCTTGAAATATCCTGTCCAGATTGTTGGTGAAGTCCTCTCTACGTTGACGTGAATCGCGCCCTCTATTTTGCCCTGCTCAGTAATTACACACTGAGGTGTGGGTTGACAGCAGCTTTTGGCCTGCGAGTTTTGAGCCAATTGCGTGGTTCGACGGATTCGTGAATCACCAATCAAACCTAGTTACGGATTGGCTGCTCCCCAATCAGTGGGAGACCCCTGCCCCACCTTCCTTCACATTTCGATCCCAAAAGTCCAAGCATGATCGTCCACATGTTCCGCCCTCAACCTGCGACCTAGCAAGCATTCGAAGGTACTATTCTGCTGCCCAAGCTCGCGAAATTCCCGCTCTCACCCTTGCTGCTATTCACCATGCCGAAGCACGACTGGGAGAAGTTCCGCGCCGACATCGAGCGGCTCTATATTGTCGAGGACAAGGCTCTGGTCGAAGTCGTCGAGATTCTTGCCACAATGAAGGGATTCCGTGCTAGGTCAGTTTCCTTCCGCTTCATGCAAATTACGAGCCCTACTGACTGTGAAAGCAGCAAATCCGCGTTTGAGAAACGACTTCGGCAATGGGGTCTCTGCAAGTACAATATGGGTCAGGAGAAATGGAACGCTGTCGCCCGCATCATCGAAAAACGGAAGATGTTGGGTCTAACAAGTGATATCTACGTTCGGGGTGTCAAGATCCCGCAAGACAAGGTGCAAAGGGAGATATCTCGTAACGTTGCGCTCACTCTCCGCTCCAAGTTTGCCACGAGTGTGGGTAAAGGTATTGTGCATGCTCGTTGCTACCAAGTAATCAAGTGCAACACGCTTCTGACTTTTCAGTTTCGACTTCCCCCTCTCCTGAACCCCCGAGTGGAGTCTATATTTGCAGTACTGCTCCCTCCCAGCCCTTCCCTGCGTCGGATCAGGGCAGCCCTTGGCTACAGTTTATTTTATCGTTGCCCAAATCTGGAGCCCACGGTGCGTATACCCCTCCGCTTGTCTCCTATTTGGACGATGGCCTGATAATGCGACACTTCAGATTGTCTAGTAGGAGCCCCAGTATCTCGGGCGCCAGGTTTGACGATAAGCCTAGCGCAGGACATTATCTTGACCGATTGGCTCCACCTTGGGACTACTCATTCCTCCTTTTGCTGGGATTCGAAATGCGATGAAGCCCCAACTGGCGCTCCCAGCGCCGCCATTGTGGCTGAAGCGTTGGGTCGGGTCATGCCAGGAGGATGCCCTGGCTACTATTCGGTCATGGCTCATGATATAGCCAATAACTCTGCATCTCAGTCGAGCGTCTTGATGCGGCTGTTCCTCCTCTCGAACAACTTCCAACTTTCACATGACAGTTTCAGCACCAAAAATGACGCCCAGATCTCCATCCTGGTAGCTCAAATCAACTCAGCTGGACTATTGAGCCTAGTCAACCTCCTTTCGAAATCAAGCTACGTTGTCGAAGCCATCAAGGACCAAATCTTTGCTTGGGCTCTACGGAATGGCTGTGATGACATTGTGCGCCTACTCCTAAAGCTAGGATGTGACCCAGACTCTGAAATCCTAATACCGTGGGACCAAGGATCACCACTAGAGGTTGCGGCTCAATGTAGAGACAAGAGGGCGTCTCTCAAAATGATCCACACGCTCCTTGAGTATGGCGCAAAGGTCGAGTCCCGCTCAGTCTATTCTGCTCTTGATTTTACAATCATCGCCGGCAATCGAGAGGCAACCGCAGCGCTCAGAGAGGCCGGGGCTCGCCTAACCGCCGCCTCCCTGCTGGCCGCAATCCAAGGCGGGGATGAAGAAATGGTACAAAACGTTCTGGATACCGGGGTGGATATCAATTCTCAAACTATCCAAGCACTGTGGTGCATTGAGCAATGGCCGCCGCTTACACACGCAGCGCACCGAGGACTTGTCGGCATTGTAAGGGCACTCGTAGCGAGGGGTGCGGACGTCAACGCTTTACATCGATGGCGCGATGTCTGGACAACCGCTCTTGGCGTCGCGGTCGCAGCAGAGCAAATCGAGACCACTCGATTCCTGATAACCGAAATGGGAACGGTTCACGACCAGACACGCGTCGATGGATATGTCTCTCCTTTGAGTATCGCATGCCTTGTGGGAAATCCCGAGCTCATTACTTTGCTTTTGAACGCCAAGCCCGATGTCGCTTGTGCAGACACTATCCCTTGGAAACTGAGCCTTGAGGTCCTCTTGAACCTCAACAAGCCGACTAACTACAACCATACAACATTACTGGAGTTTTTGATTGGGAATCTGAGTGCCGGAGAAGTACAGCTTGTCGATATTTGCGCAGAGCTTATCATCAAAGGTGCTCGTGTTGACAGGGCACTGGTGGCAGCTGTTGACGCGGAGAAAATTGAAGTTGTTAAACTTCTCATCCACCACGGGGCGCCTTTGGGCATACAGCCAGAGTTGGGGCAAAGCGCTTTTGGGCTCGCCATTGAAATCGGGAATCTTGACCTAGCTCAAATACTGCATGACGCCGGAGCCACCGAGGTTGGGTTTATCAGGACCATCAAAGGCGTGGGAATGATTGAGTTCCTGCATCGGGAAGGACTGTACGACGAAATTATGCGCGAACATGGCTGGGTAATCACTATAAGAAGGGCAATTGAGGAAGAGGAAGAGCTTACCCAGCTGGCCCAGCGCGTTGTGGAGCTGGATCTAACCTTCGAAGGCAGACACCATGTTCTTGAAGCACTGCTGCCTCACGCCTGTGACGCCGACCTCATTAGGCTTCTCATTGATCGCGGGGCGCGTTGTGGATCTTACTGCCTTGACATCGCCATTCAATCTAACGCACCTGATTCTATCATCTCTCTCCTGCTGGAACGGATTCTGCAACGTAACGAGGACGGACTTGAGACGGAACCAATATCCAGCTTCGTATTGTACCGTGCGGTTTGTGGCAGTCCTCGTATTGTGCGAATTCTGCTCCAAGCTGCTGCCTGGACACCAAATACATTAGGCGGTGCTCTGGCCCGCGCAATCGACCATGGAAATTACGACGTGGTCGAAGATTTGCTGCATGCAGGAGCAGCAGTGAATGGATCTGATTCGACTTGGGAGATGTCTACGCCGTTAACTGCAGCGATCTACAAAGAACAGGAGTGGCTTGTCCGGATGCTCATCCGGGAAGGGGCAGATTTGAACGCCCATGTTGGTTTCAAGTCGCCTCTGGTACAAGCAGTGAAACTTGGAAACATGGTTTTGGTCGAGATTCTCTTAGGAGAAGGGGCTGATTCAAATCCTCAGACGGTGGCAGAGGACTTGACGGCCCTCCAACTGGCATCATGTTGTGGCAATTTTAGCATCGCGCGCAGACTTATCGAAGCCGGAGCCGACGTCAATGCTCCTGGGAAAAGAATCGATGATGCTTCCGACAATCTACATGGTGTGGAATTAACGGCTCTTACACTTGCTGCCAGCAAAGGCCGCCTCGAGATCTTGAACCTTTTGCTGCGCCATAGGGCAGCGGTTGACGGAAGCGCGAGAATCCAGTATATCGACGCTATCAGGGTCGCCAGATGCAAGGGCCATAAAGCTGCTGCATCCCTTCTTATATCACATGGTGGTTGGGCAGAGGCGGATGAGCGCACAGCGGTCGCGAGGGACTTTGCTGCCGCCACGGCTATGAAGAACCATTGGAAAGCCTGGAGAGCTGAAAACTACCCGGATGAGCCGCTGCGGTCTAGAGCGGCAGATGTTGCGATAATTGATAGTGGGCCTCAGCCCAAGGCAGATTGCTCGGACGGTCAAGGATGCGAAGGGGACGTCAAATCGGTAACCTCCAACGCCCCTGAGGGGGAAGCACCGGAGCTTGAGCATTGGCTACAGGGCTGGGAAATGGTATGTGGGAACTCACAGGATGCAGGAGCTACAATGACGGACTTTGATGACTTCTTTTGCAACGAGCTGCGCATGCTCGAAGGACTATGAAGGGGGCTAAGGGAAGTTTGTTTTGATGTCTAGAGCTGGTTTTTGCCACAAACCTTGCACAAAAGGCAGCGGTTTGCGTACCTACCTACCTACCTACCTATACTGGCAATGGCTATCTGAAGGGAGAGAAAGAGGTGCACCGTGTGGGCCAGAGGCTGGCCCCGCCGTAAGACACGGGCTCATCTCACAAGCATGTAGATTAGATAGGTAGAAAGCCGGCATCGTAAACTTACCATGTAGAAGGGTAAAGCAGCACGAAAAAAGGGTATATTACAAAGTGGCTAAACTTTCCTGTCTTCTTTCCGTTTTCTTATGTTCCGCATCTTCTGTGGCACACATAATTCCCACACCAGTACTGGACGATGCTCTCAAACTAGGGGCTCTAATTTGATTGATTCACCTCGCACGAAGCCGGGAGGAGAGAAAGATACTAAGATTTCTTCATCTTGCTAAACCCCAGTAATCACTGTGGCTACAAAGGATAACCTCACTACACTACAGCGTTCCAGATCATCATCTGGAGACGGGCAAGAAAGCTGCCCGGTATGTTCTATCTTATTGAAGATATCCAGAAAGTTTAAATCACAGCCCTCACCCACCTCTCGGCTCAGGTTAGGTTTGAAATCTTACACCTTTGCCAATTCTTGCTCGCCACCATTGTGACCTCCTTGATCAGGCGTACCGTGCTGCCTTTCCTCACAAATGATAAGTTTGTTGTTGTTACGACCTGACCCGGCGTGACCTAGGCGACGTCGGTGAAGACAGAGTCGTAGGCAGGAACTGCCAGAAGGTTTGGGGGGCAAGATGACTGGATTGAATGAAGGAAAGTGCGGCTAGGTAGTGGTGGTAAAGGGCCCAAACTTCGGTCCTCGTAACTCCACCCCCATTTTAGACCCGTGGAAACTGTAGCCAAGGAAGCTCAGAGCCGTGACCCCCCCGCTCAGTCTAGCTCGGTTCCGAGGAAGGAAAGGGAAATTCATGGTTGCGATTTTAGGTTGGTGACGTGAGGTAGATAGAGGGGTCCGACCTGCCACACAGGCCCTCGCTCAATTACTCGGCTATCTCAGCGGGCAGAATCGGCATTCCTTATTTCGTTGTCCACATTCTCTTTTTCGCCTCCCGCAAGGACGGGTTCTAAACCTCCGCAACTGCGCTCGGAAGGAAAATGTTTCTGACGCACACTACGAGACACTGCAATCACGAGGCTTCGCGTACGCAGCTGGCGCCAGCCGTTCGGACGGCAACGCGGTCGAATGGCCAAAGTGCGGGGTCGTGTTTAGGCATCAAAACTCGTTGGCCTAAAAGGACGACAGACGCAACGCTTGCGATGCTTGAACTTTAACACCTCTATTCCAACTTATCGAGACTCGCGAACCTTAGAGCCGTCCTACCGCATACCTCGCTCCCTGACTCCCGCCGCCGAACCTTTATATGAACAGTTCACACCTGAGTTAGCATTCAACAAGCTTCACACCAGTATAGCATCCTACGTCTGCTACCATGCCTCCATACCACGGCTCCTCTTTGCCCGCAGGCAGCATACGCTTGCTCCGGCTTCTGCCGTGTCCGGACGAGGATTCCCGCATTGAATGCACTCTCGTCCCCTATTGTCTGTTGGACTCTGCATCCACCCACCCCTTTGAAGCCCTATCCTATGTATGGGGCTCCCGGGAAAATCTCCAGCGCATCCTAGTCAACGATTTCGAATGCGAAGTGGGAGAAAATCTTCACGCGGCACTACTTCACCTTCGTGATCGCTTCATCGAACGGGTTATCTGGGTAGATGCTATTTGTATTAACCAGGAAGATACAACCGAGAAAGGGTACCAAGTCCAGTCTATGGCTAAGATCTACGCCAAAGCGAGCCGCGTACTTGTCTGGCTCGGATCAGCCACAGCCACCAGCAAGCAAGCTCTCGATCACATACGTAGAGCAGGCTGGCAACGTGCAGCAACCGAAGCAAGCACGCAAGCAACCGAACAAGGCACACAAGCAAGCGAGCAGGCAGTCGTTAACCTCCTTGAGCGGCCATGGTTCCAACGTATCTGGGTATGCATAACATGTCGGGATGGTAAAGACTAGAGTTTTTGCTGACATGATCGGCTAGGTTCTTCAGGAGGTTGCTGCCGCTCGACATGTTCTCATCATATGTGGCACTACGGCGATTGACGGGTACGCGTTCTGCGCAGGCCTCAACGCATTACAACTATCCTACCAGAAGTACCCCCATCTGCAAGGTCTGATTCCCCCGATCGTCTATCTGGTACAAGATGCAGTATTTCGGCCCCGGTACGAAAGAAATAACAAAACCAGCCCGCAAGAGAGGTTCTCCCTACAGATACGCCCTTTAGGCGAGCTAGTAGACATGTACCATACCCATAAAGCCACTGTCTGTTTCGATAAAGTTTATGCCTTGCTTGGCATGAGTGACGATAACCCTTATGCGGCAGGGCTAGAAGCGAATTACAAGGCTGCATGGGGAGACGTCCTTCGGACACTTGTTCACTTTTGCGTTTCCAAGGACATCTCCGTCAACGTCAATACCCGGGATGGCGCAGAGGCGGCAGTGGTGATCGAGGCCAAGGCTTGCATCCTCGGCGAAGTATCCTCAGCTGGAGAGGGGGGTACAAATCGGGACCAAGGGCGGAGCAATCGTACTACTGCGCAACATGACAAGCAGCATGTGCGGATCACTTGGAAAGACCTGCCGCGCTATCGCGACCAAGAAGAGACCAGTTTCACCTTCCAGGCCTCAGCAAAAGCCGTCAAAAAAGGAGATATCATATGTCTCCTGCAGGGAGCTCGAACGCCTACAATCATCAGGTTCCACGACTATTTTTCGACTATTATTAGGATTGCCGTTCCCCGGTGGGCGATTTGAAAAAGCGGGTAGCTTCCATTACAGCTTTTCCAGACAACATGCTATTGCTCTGGGACTGGAATATATCGCAAACCAAATGGCTCAACGGAGAAGAGTATGGGAGTTTCATGACGACTCGACGAGTACCTACGTGTTCCATGCCAGCGTATCAGTGCCTACACAGTCTAGACAAAACTGCCAGATTATGGAATATGGGATTGTTGCTAACCAGGATGGAAAGATGGGAAGAGGTAGCAAAGAGTTTCCAAAGAGCCATGGAAAGCTACAAGGTTGCGATGGCAGTAAGAAACGTGGATAAAACTTGCTTAGGTCACGGCCTCTGGAGAGAGGTGGATGAGGAGATTCTGGGAATTATGGGTACTCAAGTTATTGACGACAACGGTGCCTTCATTAAGGTAGAAGAAAGGGAGGAGCGGTTCCAGGAAATGCTGTCGTGGGCTGCCACGAACGTTTACGAGGCAGTCGTACGGCTACTGGCTGATAAGGACGAGACTATCAAAGCCAGGGGTAATCTCAGTCAAGCACTGCTGTCATGGGCTGCCAAGAACGGCCACGGGGTAGTTGTGTGGCTACTGGTCGACAGGGGCGCCAGTGTTGAAGCGGCAGATGGGGATTCTCAGCGGACACCGCTATTGTGGGCTGCCAGGAACGGCCATGAAAAGGTTGTACGGCTACTGGTCGATAAGGGCGCCAATATCGAAGCGGCAGATGAGGATTCTCGGACACCGCTATCGTATGCTGCCAGGAACGGCCACGAGGGGGTTGTACATCTACTAATCGACAAGGGTGCCAATATCGAAGCCTCTAATAGGGGTTCTCAGACACCGCTATCGTATGCTGCCAGGAACGGCCACGAGGGGGTTGTACGGCTATTAGTCGACAAGGGCGCCAATATCGAAGCGGTAGATAGGAATTATCGGACACCGCTATCGTGGGCTGCCGGGAAAGGCCACGAGGCGGTTGTACGGCTACTGAAATTACATGTTGGTGGTTAATAATAATTGCTTAGCCTCCTCCCCACCCACCTCCTTTTCGCAGATCATGATTATATATTTCATCTCTGTAGCAAATTACTCTGTCATGATTGATTAACTCTAAACCTAGACTGCACTGTCTCTTCTACTTCACCCTCTTTATTTCTCTTTTCTAGCTTGACACAAGAAGAGTCAGGGGGGGTGGGTTTGCTTTTATAGATACTATGGAAATTCTAACATTTTCCATCAATGTTGAGATGACGTACGTAACGTGCATGATAAGCGAGCGCAACAGACAAGCGAGCGCAACACTTTTCACGCGTTGCACCATTTCCACATTCAACCCTTATTTTCTCCACAACCCAATATGACAGCACGTTTAAACGAAGCACGATTACTTCTAGCCCTCCAAGCTCTCCAAGACGATAAAAATCTAAGCTTACGTAAGGCAGCTAAAATCTACAATATTAATTATACAATTCTCTTCCACCGGCGCGCTAGTTGGCCTACGCGACGCGATATTCCAGCCAACTCACGTAAATTTACGGATTTAGAAGAAAAAACAATTATTTAATATATAATTAAGCTATATATACGCGTATTCCATCCCCGGCTTTCGTACGTGGAAGATATGGCCAACTGATTGCTACGTGAACGCGACGCGCCCCCTATTAGTATACGATGGGCTTATAACTTTATTAAACACTAGCTAGAACTCCAAACGCGTTTTACGCGTAAATACGACTACTAAAGGGCTAAATGCGAAAATCTAATAATTATTCGCGAGTGGTTTACCCTTGTGTATAACGTTAAAGTTAAGTACGGTATCCTTAACGACGATTCGTATAACTTTAACGAAACTAGCTTTATGATGGGCATTATTATCGCTGCTATAGTAGTTACTACTTCTAACGGCTGTAATAGGGCTAAATAGGCCCAACCTGGCAATCGAGAGTGGGCAATAGTTATCTAAGGGGTGAACGCTTTGGGTTGGGCTATCCCGCCATTTATTATCTTAGCTGGGTAGTATTACCTTGCTAATTGGTATTAAGAGTGTAACCTTCCGGCCTCCTGGCGCATTGTAATAACCGATAACGGGTAGACTACTAACGAAAAAGGTATAAATTAGATTCGGTACTTCGATTTCCACATAGCATTTCGTACGAAGGGCAAATATCGGCTGCTTATCCTTAACGGCTACGATAGCCACCACTCCGAAGAATTCGAGACCTACTACCAGAAGCACAACATTATTACACTCTGTATACCTCCGCACTTCTCGTACTTACTTTAGCTATTGGATATTAGTTGTTTTGGGCCGTTAAAAAAGGCGTACAGCCGCTAAATTGAGCAGTTAATGCGGATGAACATTACATATATCAGCAAATTAAAATTTCTCTATGCGTTTAGAGAGGTGTTTTTTGCTTCGATTATAAAAAAGAATATTTAGGGGGGTTTTGCCGGAGCCGGCCTTATACCGTATAACTCAGAGAGGGTGATATCCAAGCTGGATATGCGTATTCGGACCCCAATACCCCCAGCCTCAAGCCCAGGTATAGTACTACCTTGGGTCTCCTAAACGCTACATAACCCTCGAAAAGCTACTTCGTAATTAATATTTATTAAAACTCGAATTTCCAACCATTAGGGCAGCTCTCCAACCTTAATACTAATTGCTGTAGATTAATTAGCTAAAGGTATAATGGCTGTTATATATAAGGTAGCTCTTCTACGTACGGAGGTCTTAGTACTACGAAAGGCTAATGAGGGGCTTAGTAAGCGATGGAGAGCTAAAAAAATACGTATGCGGCTTGGAGGATCACTTACTGTATAAAAGGCATAGGATCTACTGGATCAGAAGGCTGTGGGTGAGCAGTTGGTCCAGGAAATACGACAAAATGGTAGTAGTGCAGGGGGGTCTCGTACGAAGATTCGGTACTGTAGAGTATGCGGCAAGCCTGGTTATAATGCACGTACGTACAAGGAGGCTGCAGAATCGTCTGATTCATCTGTTTCCGATTCAGTTATAGTTATTTCTTAGTATTATGGTTGTATAATTAAGGATAGTTGTAGTAGGGAAGTGGAAAGTGTTGCGCTCGCTTGTCTGTTGCGCTCGCTTATCACGCACGTTACTTTGTTTCGAAAAGGTAAGATTATTAGCTTTTAAGCCTCTTCCCGAAAGCTAGCGCGACGGAGGCGAGTTTACTTGGTCGTGATGGCGTGACGTTGTGCTGGTAGTTAGGCAGGTGGGATAGCACATGATTAGTACCGGTTTTGGGTCGGCCGGCCGGCGCCATTCGTTGGTGTCGTGGTCGTTCCGAAGCGGAAGAAGGTTCCAGTCGATCGAATGCGACGCGCACGGCGTGGGTGGTGTGGTGCAGCCAGTAACTCTGCTATCTCATCATCTTTTGAGCCATCGTCACCTTGTACAGTACCTAGCTTTACTGTCAATTATGCTCTGAATAAAAACGCACTTGTGGATGTGGTGCAGTTGGAGGGCGGCCCATCTCCATGGTCGCCGGTCCCAGATTCTCATTCGGGGCGCTTGCGCTGTTGGATAGGGCAAAGTCGTAAAATCCGTCTTCAGATGAGAGTACCTATCCTTCCATGACTCATAAGTGTGTGGACAAAAAAAAAACGAATTTGTACGGGCTGTCAACGCGTCCGTGCGTTTATGTTACATATGAGAAGATTGCAAGTGACTGGACGCCAATTTCGCTCCTAGCTGTATATGAAAGATAGGTACATTTACTCCGTTGGTTTTATGTTAGTGTCTATCAGTTGTTACGCCTGTGTCTCTCAGACCTTGCACGTCCGGAAATAATACCTGCCCACCGAACAGAAGTGCCAGTTGGTAATCAAATTCACACGTCGTCGGCGACCTCCTCGCAAAGCAATTTGTCCTTGTTCATTTCCTCCCAGCGACTTTTTACCCTCTGAAAGATGGCCGCCTTACGCCTCTTGAACTCGTCTTCATCGTCCCTCTCGGCGGCGAGGAGCGCTTGTCTAAGGTCGTACTCGCAGAAGCCGATATCGTGCGCGTACCTCTTGAGAGCTTCATACCTGTCGATAAGAGGAGGAGGAACTGGCGGCAAGTCTTCTGTCGTCTGCTGTCGTTGCATACTCTTTTTCAAGATTTCGGCATCCTTTTTCGGCAGGCCCCTGATCTTGACCTCTTTGACGTTATGCAAGCGGCTGAACCATGTCCGTAGGATCCCGAAGCACTCCTGCTTCAGGTAATTGCCCTGGTTCGTGTTCTCCATTTCACTGTCGAATCGGCATACCAGCCGCACGTGCTCCAGCCTTGGGCTTGTCAACTTTTGCAGGCATTTTACGATCAAGCGCACCCCATCTCGAATGGGCGAGAGCTCGAAGACCCTCGTGCAGCTAACCTCGATATTGAACCGCCGCGGACACGGCAGTGATAGAGTCTGGCTAATGATAGCATCGGTTACCGGGTCCGGGTCCTCTGGCCAAGACTGCAGGTACTTGTGGATCAAGCCGTTTAGGGCACCTAGCCCGCGAGACTCTAGATACGGAGATGGCGGACCAAATAAATTGGAAATGATGATGCTGAACGTGTTTTCGCCGTAGAGGATTGGTAGGCCCTCAGCGTGGATTTGGCGACACGTGCGGAGCAGTTGGGCGCTCAACTTGAGCGGGAAATCCGGCCAGTAGGACGAGCTTGAGCGCCCCGGCCTGACAGGAGTACTTTGACGGAGGACAAGTCGGTAGATCTCGATCCGAATCTCGGCGGGAAGGCTGAGGAACTTGAAGCGTGGCTGCTGAAAAGTGTCAGTGGCCATGATGACCCTGATTGCGCGGTGGGTATTTCGAGTGCCTGTGCTGCTTGCGTCCGACATGGTTCCAATCGCATGTGTTGGAATGGTTGCTGCTGTTGTTTATGTACTTGTCCATGTCTGAGCGAACTGCTCGTCGCGTCATAGACCACGGGAAAAGGCAAGACTAGATTTTCATAGCACGAAAGTTAAATTTCCTCGCGCTGCGGGGGCGATACTGAGTGGATAGTGGCGGCGGCGCATATCGGAATGACTTGGAGTCGCACAGATCACATGCAGAGGCAGAGGTGGAGGACTGGGTCTGGCGGCCGGGATCGAGCTACTGACCGTCCGATTTTTTGTCGGCATAGCTAGGCCGGCACCTTCTCAGCGGGAGGTCGATAGCAGGAAACGAGTCGAACGACAACGGTGTCGTCTTCTCTGAAAACTGCATGTGTCGTGGTAGAAACATAATTTGTTTTGTGGTGGTGGCAGGAGCGCAAGAGAGTCCCTCCCGCCTGCTCGTATTCTCCACATCGAGAACTACTGTGTGCGGCGTGGAGGCAATGGAACAGGAAATTAATACTTGAGTATTTTTAAGCATCGGCTGCTCACTTTTCTCTTCTTTTGACGACAAAAGAACAAAGATAGATAATCACCATGCCGGGTGTTGTGGTGTCGCTGTGATTTTTTGTGTCGACGCTGGGCAGACATTTTCGACGCCTCAGTAGAATGGCGCAGCGCGTCAGCGTGCTTCGAGTTGGGGCTCGACGCATCGCAAAACTGCGCCGCATCGTGGTTGGTACGCAGTCGACAGCCAATCAGTCGGCTCTGTTTTGGACACTACCTGGATTTCTGGCGAGCAACCGTCACGTGCACCCAGCGCATCTGCGGGGAAGGGCGGAACCACCACGCCTTCCGCAGTCATCCATGAGACGAATCGCCCACCTTTTCACGATTGCTATCTTAGCTTGCCAAGACCAGCCAAATTCAGCGAACGTTGTCAGGCTTTCTTTGCTGTTACTAGGGTGAGAAATCAGACAGGACTCGACCACGGAGCTTCAAGACAAAACGGGGCCCAGTTTTCACACCACCAACCCAAGGTTCCTTCCCTGAAAGCAGCTTCCATGCGCCTCCTCGAACGAGACGACCTTGGCGGATTGCGTCTCACAGCTGACCTTCCCAACGACAAAACACCACCTTACGCCATCTTATCGCACGTCTGGGGTCCGGACGAGGTCACCTTCAAGGATTTGGCCGAGACAAATGTCATCGACAAAGCTGGATATGCCAAGCTTCAGTTCTGTGGGGATCAGGCATGGAAAGATGGCTTGAAGCATTTCTGGATCGACACTTGCTGCATCGACAAGACCAACAGCACAGAGCTCCAGACTGCCATCAACTCCATGTTTCGTTGGTACCGGGATTCGGCAAAATGTTACGTTTACCTCGACGATATATCTGTCTCTGACGCCGAGGCCGACGACACTCAAAGCTGGGAGCCACTTTTCCGAGCGCACAAGTGGTTTACTCGGGGCTGGACCCTCCAGGAACTCATCGCGCCGACAACCGTCCAGTTTTATACCCGAGAAGGACGAGGTCTTGGTGACAAACGTATTCTCGAGCAGCAAATACACGAGATAACAGGGATTGCGATTTCGGCACTGCGGGGAGGTGACCTTGCCCAATTTGACATCGAGGAGCGTTTTCGATGGGCAAAGCCGCGACAAACTACCTACGAAGAGGATTGGGCATACTCCCTCCTGGGTATTTTTGGCATTTTCATGCCGCTGATCTATGGAGAGGGGAAATTGCATGCAATTCGCCGGCTCAAACAGGAGATTGCCAATTCTGCCCGCAACGAGACCGCGCAAACGACGCCGGAGCGGCGAACCGTCCTCAACTGGATCACACATATCGAATATGGCCGGCAACAAAGTGACTACATCTCACGTCGACAGCCCGGAACTGGAAAATGGCTTTTGGAGTCTCCCGAGTTTAAGAAGTGGGTAGATCGAGAGAAGCAGACCCTGCTTTGCCACGGCATTCCTGGGACAGGCAAGACTATTCTTGCCGCCACCGTTGTGGATGAGCTTTCCAGCCGGTTCACGGACGGGAAAGTTGGCATTGGTTACATATACTTCAATTTCCGGCGGCAGCACGAACAGAATGTCCACAACCAAGTCGCAAGTTTGTTGAGACAGTTGACACAAAGCTGGCCCGCCTCCAGTCTCCCAGATGACGCGCTATGTCTCTATAACAAGCACGAGGAAAGGGGGACAAGGCCGTCACTCAACGAACTGTCTCAAACTCTGCAGTTGGTAGCCTCTTCGTATTCTTGTGTCTTCATTGTTGTTGATGCCCTGGACGAATGCCAGTCTCCGGCATCTCGAACTGCAATTCTGGCGGAGCTGTTCGCCCTGCGGGCCGCCTGCGGAGCAAACATACTGGCAACATCAAGAGCGCTACCGGACATTGTAAGTCATTTTCACGAGGACACGTGTCTTGAGATACGTGCCAGCGAAGAGGATGTTCGGAAATTGGTCGACGGTTTCGTTCCCCGGCTGCCAACGTTTGTGGCTCGTACACCACCATTGATCGACGGCATAAAAGCGGGAATTGTGAAGGCGGCGGATGGAAGGTACGTGGCTTATGCATTTCCCACCCGTTATTTCCCATACAAAACAGTACTTGGTCAATGCCATCGCCGGGACAGGGCGCTATGAATCCGAGGCACCGTCAATCCAAATCGCTGCGATAGCTGCACGTTTGCCTTGATAGTATGTCGACTTTAAGTTGACACTTGATTGGGCGGCGTGCATTGACGGCGAGTTGGATTGATGGCAAGTTGGATTGAAGAATTAGGGGTGGTCGCGGTAACCCCTTCTCGTTCCTCGGACTAACGCTTCCAGCTTTTTGCTTGCGCAATTACACCTTGACTCACTGGTTGGGAAAATAACCCCAAAGGCAATCCGGGTAGCTCTCGAGAAATTGCCTTTGAGCTCCGAAGCCTATGACTACGCCTTCGGCAGCGCGATAGAACGCATTGAGGCCCAAGTTGCAGACCAGCGAGATCTCGCCAAACAGGTCATATCCTGGATCGTCCGAGCCAAACGGCCAATTTCCGTAGAAGAACTCCAGCACGCACTCGCCGTGGAGCCTGGCGAGCCAGAACTTGACCCAGACAACCTTCCACAGATCGAAGACATGGTCGCCGTGTGTGCCGGCTTGGTTACAGTCGACAAAGACAGCAACACCATCCGTCTCGTTCACTACACAGCCCAAGAGTACTTTGACCGTACACGAAGCTATATTTTCCCAGAATCCCATCTCGCCGTCACTTGTCTCTCATATCTGCTGTTCCGCGAGTTTGCACGCGGGCCTCACAAAAACCACACGTCCATTGAGCGCCTTCTCGACAACCACCCTTTTTTATCTTATGCGGTCAGACACTGGGGTCACCACACGCGAGCGTCTGAGAGCGATCCTGAAGTCTGGAGAACTCTCTTTGTCTTCTTCAACTCTCCCGCCATGGCATCAGCCTACCAAGTCCTCCGTTACGCAACGGGCTACCGCAAAGTCTACTGGAACTACGACGAAGCGCTGAGCATCACCCCGTTGTACTTTGCCTGTCGATGTGGCCTCAAGAGAGCGTTTTCTGAGCTTCTCGCCTCAGGAAAATTTTCCCTCAACCAAGCTACAACAATGGGTTCTACCCCACTCATCATGTCGGCCTCTAACGGTCATGTATCCATTGTCAAGGACCTCCTTCGCCTCGGTGCCGACCCATATTTAAAGAATTGGTATGGCGACGCCCTCAACTGTGCCGTCGAATCCGGAATGTCGGCTGTCATCCGCACGCTTGTCCGCCACGGCATGAATCCCGACGGCGAGCCCGGCGCTGAAAGATTACCGATTCACTGCGCCATAGACCGCGACCACGCAACTGCCGTCGAAACGCTGGTCGAACTAGGCGCCAATCCTAACACGGTCGATGAAAACAGTATACCCTTTGCCCACCGCGCCGCCATCTGCGGTTGCACGGAAATTTTTGATCTGCTGCTCCGGCGGGGCTGGACAACGCTGGAAACCAAGTCGCGGGGAATGACGGCGTTGCATTGGGCTGCAGATGCAGGACAGGAAGCTGTTGTACGGCTATTACTGGATCGGGGTGCGGATATTCAGGCGCAGGCTAGCTGCGGATCTACGGCGCTGGATCTGGCTTACGAAAACCATCACAAGGCAGTTGTAGAGCTATTACTGGCAAGGGGAGCGGGGAAACGAGCCCTGTGTATGCGATGATGGAAACTTGACGCCTTGGTACAAAAGATCGAGTCCATGATAAGAAAATTTTAAATCTTGGAAATAAGACCTGCCTTGAATATTCTAGCCTATCCCGTTGCGAAATAGCTTCTAGCTGTTTATATCTTGCACGGACCCGTGCTAGAATGCTCACCAAATTCTAACCTAGCAAACTTTCAAGCATTGTACTGTACGTTGACTAGGTAGGTAGGTACAAAAGCATTTGGAAGCCTGATGTTGCCATGAAACATGAAGATGACATCGATTTTCTAGCTTAGCCCCCCCCCCCTTTTTTTTTTTTTTTTTTTTTTACATTTTATCTTTTTTTACTTTTTTTTTTTTTTTGTTTTTTTTTTTTACTCTTCTTT